>Ga0070727_10005670_pt1 | contig 10102 bp, 10 predicted proteins | sample tdAd472_FD_66722 | JGI IMG/M metagenome (GOLD analysis project Ga0070727, IMG submission 66722) | Marine sediment microbial communities from the Atlantic coast under amendment with organic carbon and nitrate - tdAd47.2 | ecosystem: Environmental > Aquatic > Marine > Coastal > Sediment | place...
CAAGATCAAATACTTCCGGCGCATTGCAACCCGATACGACAAACTTGGATCAACCTACCTCGCAATGGTAAAGTTGGCCGCAATTCGGATTTGGCTGCGATTTAATGAGTCTACGGCCTAATCCCATTAGCTTTTTCATCACTGTATTCGACGATACTGCCTAATGGAATTTCCTTCTTCTTGGTAGCGCATCCGCTCACCAAAACAATAATCGCCAAAAAGGCGAATACGCCCAGCCTGTTCTTTTGCATGAGAGTCCCTTTAGTTTTTTTCAACCTCTTTCTGAAGATTTTAAGATGCTATAGAAATCTACGTTTGCATACTCAACAACAAGACAATCTGGCACATCAAGCAATTTTCGCACAAGTGAGGAAATGCATGCGGCCTGCACGTAATCCACACGGGCAGAATCACTCCCTAGGCATAGTCATTTAAAGGTTAACAGGGATACATGTAGATGCGTCCAAATTAATCAGCTCCCCAATCCTTCCCTTGCGTAAAACGGTTTTCCCCGCTTTGGTGTTGGCGGTGAGTTTTTTGGAGCGGACGGATTGATGAGCACGGCAGGTTTAATTCCCAAGATCGGGGCGGGGGCGGCGCTTGTGGCGGCCGCCAGTATTCTGGTTTTCTCGCCGCTGTCCGTCGGCCCGGCCAACATCGTGCTGGCGCTCTGCACGGCGACCATTGGGTTGCTGGCCACCGGGGTGATCGCCGAATATCTGACCGCGCTGATCTTTTTTACCCTGGCCATGCTGGCCGCCGTAGCACCCCCCGAGACCGTGTTCGCCGGGTTTTCCTCTTCGGCCTTCTGGCTGGTGTTCGCCGGGATGTTTTTGGGCGCGGCGACCGAGAAAACCGGCTTGGCGGCGCGCCTCGCCCGCCATCTCTCCAGCCTGTTCGGCCACAGTCAGGCGGCCATTCTGTTCGGTGTCGCGGGCTTCGGGTTGTTGCTGGTTTTCGTCATGCCCTCGTCCATGGGCCGGGTCATTTTGGTGCTGCCGATTTTGTCGGCTCTGGCCGATCATCTGGGCTACGGCAAAGTCTCGAAAGGCCGCGCCGGGATCATCCTCACCGGGGTGTTCACCACCTTCCTGCCCGCCTTCGCCGTGTTGCCGGCCAACGTCCCCAACATGATCTTGATCGGCACGGCGGAAGCGCTCTACGGCCATACCTTCACCTACCTCAACTACATGCTGCTCCACTTCCCGGTGTTCGGCCTGCTGCGCACCCTGCTGATCGCCTGGCTCGCCTATCTGTTGTTTCGCGAAACGCCTGATCACGACGACGATTCCGCTCCGCTGCCGCCCATGGCCCGGGACGAGAAAAAGCTGGCCCTGATCCTCGTGGCCGCCCTGGCCTTCTGGGTCACCGACAGCCTGCACGGCATTTCGCCTGCCTGGGTCGGCATGGCCGCCGCCCTGGTCTGTCTCGCTCCCCGGTTCGGCCCCTTGGCCGAAGGCGGGTTGAAAAGCGCCAACATGGGACCGTTGATCGTCGTGGCGGGCGTGATCGGCCTCGGCGCGGTGGTGTCGTCGTCCGGGCTCGGCAAGATGGCGGCGCAAAGCCTGCTCGACCTGTTGCCGCTGGTGCCGGAGCACCCGTTCGCCAACCTGTCCATCCTCTCGGGCGTCTCGCTGCTCACCGCCATGCTGACCACCCTGCCCGGCGTGCCCGCCGTGATGAGCCCCATTTCCGCCGACCTCGCCAGCGCCTCGGGGCTGTCGCTTCACGCCGTCCTGATGACCCAGGTGGTCGGCTTTTCCATCGTTTTGCTGCCCTATCAGGCCCCGCCGCTGCTGGTCGCCGCCCGCTCGGGTAAAATCAGTTCGGGCGAGGTGACCCGGTTCTGCCTCATCACCGGCATCCTCTCCGTCGCACTGGCCCCACTACAGGTCTACTGGATGCAGCTGATGGGTTTGAGTTAAAGCAAACCCCGAGCGCAGCGACGACGGTTTGCGATACATACGCAAATCAAAGATTTGCTAATGGACCTCAAGCGCCGGTCGCCCTCCGGGCTGGGCTCGCTCGTATTAACTCGCGGGGCCTCAACGGCCCTTGAACTTAAAGCCCCAGGGTAGATCGAGAGCTAGACTCTTCCCGCCATTCGGATGCTGAGGAAGGCGACGCCGTCGCCCATGGGCACCTCAAACGGCTCCAACCGTTCCAGGCCGACCGACCGGTAAAAGGGTTCGGCGTTGAGGCTGGCGTAGCATTCGAACCGCTCCACCCCTTCCTTTTTCGCCGCGTCCCGGCAGCACGCAAACAGCGCCCGCCCGACCCCATGGCGGGTCCAATCGGGGTGGACGGCGAAGTGGCGGATGTGGGCTAGATCTTCGACGATCTCTCCGCTGCCGGGGCGTTCCTTGGTCCAGCCGCCGCAGCCGATGATGTGCCCCTCCGCCGTTTCGGCCAGATAGAAGGTTCCGCAGCCCAAAAGGGCCGGGTTGGCTTGGGTCATCAGCGGGAGCGCCTTGGCCAGTACTGCTTCCTCGTAGGCCGCCTTCATCAGGACCGGATAACTGGCCTCGAGGAGTTGGCTCACCGCCGCTTCGTCTTCGGGGGCGGCGGGGCGAATGCTGTACTGTCTACCCATAGGCCAGGATCTCCGCCAGAAGGACCGCCGCTTCCTCGGCTCCCATCGCCGCGACCGGTGGCCGCTTGGGGCGGTCCAACAGGTCGGCCAATTGGCGGGAGAAGTTTCCGCTTTTCAGGGCGTCCAGCGACATGGCCTCGGCGCAGGCGTGAATTTCGATCCAGGCTTCCAGATACTTGGCTTCGGGAAAATCGGGCCGCGCGCCGTAGAGAATGCGCGCCCCGTTGCAGGCAGCTTCGGTGAAGGTGCCGTAACCGGTTTTGCAAACCACGGCGTCGCAGGAGCGGACGATATCGGGATGGCTCATCCCCAGCCCATCGATGGTTCCCGCCGTCAGCCAGACTACATTTTCCATTTCGGGCAACGGCGGCGGCGCACCTTCCTTGATGCCGCCGAGGGAAGCGAAAACAATTCTGTCCTTAGAGCCCGCGCCGAGTTTTGCCGCCAATTCCTCGCGCCGATTCATCCCGACATCGACGACCGGACCGACGGTTTTCGGTTTGTCGGCCCAGGACGGCGGCAAACAGGGGCGCGGCTGCAACACATGCGTCGCCGACCGATACCCCGCCTTCAGGGTTTGCAAAACTTCGGTTTCTTCCGGGCAATAGGCCGCCAAAGTATCGAACCAATTGAGCGATCCATAGGCGACGGAAGGAACGCCCGCCCGTTTCGCCGCCGCCAGGCTGAGGGGAGAAATGTTGGCCAAGACCAAGTCGGGCTGCAACGCCATCAGCTTTTCGGCTTCCGCCGCGACCCTATCGTCCCAGGTGCGGCAAAGCTCCCGGTAGAAAGAGGCGGTTTTGACCACATCGACCGTCACCGGATCGAGCATGAACAGGCCTAAATCGTCAGGGCTCGGAAGATGGTCGAAAGGACCGGTAATCCGTTCCTTCAAAATGGCCGGGACGGCGGGCGTGCGCACTGTTAGCCTCATAGACGAAAACCGGTCCCGAAGCGCATTCAGGACCGGTGCGGTCTGGGCCACATGACCGAAGCCGTGGCCGGTGATGTCAGCAACCAAATGAGGCATGACGGAGATTTCCAGGTACCCCTCCCGGCCTCCCCTAGGAGGGGAGGAGCTATTTTGGAACCCTCCCCCTTTTAGGGGGAGTTGGAGGGGGTACGGCTAAAACTTGACAGCAGTGCCGTTGGCGCTGACCATCAGCATGGTTTTTTCGTCGCCGCCGATCACTTCATAATCCAGGTCGACGCCGACCACGGCGTCCGCCCCCATGGCCCGGGCCGCCGCTTCCATGTCTTCCATCGCCATGTTCTTGGCGTCGGTCAACGTTTTCTCGTAAGACCCGGCGCGGCCGCCGACCACGTCGCGCACCGAAGCGAAAAAGTCTTTGATGATGTTGGCCCCGACAATGCACTCGCCGGAAACGACGCCCAAGTATTGGCTGACTTGGCGTCCGTCGACGCCGTCGGTGGTGGTGACGATCATGATTTTTGGTCCCCTCTGACTGGAATTGAAATTTGAAAGAGTTTAGCCGCCCGACCGGGGGAAAGGAAAGCCTTAGAAGGTATCGGACTCCGGCAAAAAGAAAGGCGCGAACTTCAAAAGTTCGCGCCTGTCCTTCGTTTATTTCGTATCCGGAGGTCAGCCTCCAGCGGCATCCACCATGGCTTGCGCGGCGGCGAGCTCGCGGCGGGCGCCGGTTTTTTCGCCTTCGTCTTCGGTCTTCATCAGGGCGTCGTTGGCCTCCTGAAGACGCCTTTCAGCGACATCGCGGGTCAACTTTTCCACCGGCATGGCCTTTTCGGCCAGGACCGTGCAACGGGTTTCGGTCACCTCGGCAAATCCGCCTTCGACGAAAATGCTTTTGGTCACCTTGCCGAGATCGTCGTAGACGTTGATGACACCCGGACGAACCGTGCTGACCAGCGGCGTGTGGCCCGGCAGGACACCGAAATCGCCCTCGCCGCCCGGAACAACAACCATGTTGACCGCTTCGGAGAGTACCAGTTCGGTGGGGGCCACCAACTCGAATTCTAGCGTTTCAGCCATGTTCGATCCTTATCCTCTAAAGAGGAAACCGCAATTTTATGCGGCTTCCGCTGCCATCTTCTTGGCGCGCTCAACCACTTCTTCGATGGTGCCGACCATGTAGAAGGCGGCTTCCGGAAGGTGATCGTATTCGCCATCGACGACGGCCTTGAAGCCTTTGATGGTGTCTTCGAGTTTCACGTATTTACCCGGAGAACCGGTGAAGACTTCGGCGACGTGGAACGGCTGGGAGAGGAACCGCTGGATCTTACGGGCACGGGCCACGACCAGCTTATCTTCTTCCGACAGTTCGTCCATGCCGAGAATGGCGATGATGTCCTGCAGGGACTTGTAGGACTGCAGGATACGCTGAACTTCACGGGCGACCTGGTAGTGCTCTTCACCGACGACCCGCGGGTCCATGACGCGCGAGGTGGAGTCGAGCGGGTCAACCGCCGGGTAGATGCCGAGCTCGGCGATCTGACGGGACAACACCGTGGTGGCGTCCAAGTGAGCGAACGAGGTGGCCGGCGCGGGGTCGGTCAAGTCGTCCGCCGGCACGTAAATGGCCTGCACCGAGGTAATGGAGCCCTTCTTGGTGGAGGTAATACGCTCCTGAAGGTTACCCATGTCGGTCGCCAGGGTCGGCTGGTAGCCCACGGCGGACGGGATACGTCCGAGAAGCGCGGACACTTCGGAACCGGCCTGGGTGAAACGGAAGATGTTATCCACGAAGAACAACACGTCCTGGCCTTCTTCGTCACGGAAGTATTCGGCCAGCGTCAGACCGGTCAGCGCCACACGGGAACGGGCTCCCGGAGGTTCGTTCATCTGACCGTACACGAGAGCGGCTTTGCTTTCGCCGTCGGGGATGATAACGCCCGATTCCATCATTTCGTGGTAGAGGTCGTTCCCTTCACGGGTCCGCTCTCCAACACCGGCGAACACGGAGTAACCGCCGTGGCCCTTCGCGATGTTGTTGATCAGCTCCATGATCAGAACCGTCTTGCCCACGCCGGCGCCGCCGAACAGGCCGATCTTACCGCCCTTGGCGTATGGGGCCAACAGGTCGACGACCTTAATGCCGGTTTCGAGAATTTCCGTTTCGGTCGACTGATCGACGAATTCAGGAGCGTCTCTGTGGATCGGCAGCGTGCTTTTGGTTTTCACCGGACCGCGTTCGTCCACCGGCTCACCGATCACGTTGATGATCCGGCCCAGCGTTTCCGGTCCGACCGGCACCCTAATAGCGTCCCCGGTATCAACCACCTCGGCGCCGCGAACGAGACCGTCCGTGGTGTCCATGGCGATGGTCCGAACCATCGATTCGCCCAGGTGCTGAGCAACCTCGAGAACCAGGCGCTTGCCACCGTTATCCGTTTCGAGTGCGTTCATAATGGCGGGAAGATCGCCTTCGAACCGCACGTCCACCACGGCGCCCATAACCTGGGAGATTTGGCCGACGTTTTTCTTGCTCATCGCTTAAAACCCCTTGCTCGCAATTAAGCCCGGCTCTAAAGAGCCTCGGCTCCGGAGATAATTTCAATCAATTCACTGGTGATGTTCGCCTGACGCGTCCGGTTATAGATCAGCGACAGGTTATCGATCATATCGCCGGCGTTCCGCGTCGCGTTATCCATGGCCGTCATTCTGGAGCCCTGCTCGGAAGCGTTGCTTTCCAGAAGCGCCCGGAAGACCTGAACGGCGATGTTGCGGGGCAACAGCTCATGCAGGATATCTTCTTCGGACGGTTCGTATTCGAACTGGGCCTTGAGCTCGCCACCCTGGTTGTCGGCGTCGCCTTCGTCGGCGGTAACCGGCAGCGGAATGACTTGCTGCGGCGTAACGGTTTGCGAAATGGCGGACTTGAACTTGGTGTAAATCACCGTGCAAACGTCCGCTTCGCCGTTTTCAAACATGGTCCGGATGCGCTTGCCGACGGCGTCCGCATCTTCGAACTTGGCGCCGGTTCTGGTCAAATCTTCGATGGTGTCGATGATCAACTTGCCGAACTCGCCCTTCAAGCCTTCACGGCCTTTCCGGCCCAGGCAGAGAACGCGGACGGTTTTGCCTTCCGCCTGCAACGACCGGATGCGGTTTTTGGCTTCGCGCACCACGTTGGCGTTGAAGCCGCCGCACAAACCGCGGTCGGCGGTCACGACCACCAGAAGCTGGTTCTGGTCGGAACCGTTGCCGGCCAAAAGAGCCGGAGCCCCCTCGACGCCTTCGAAGCTTTTGGCCAAACCGGTGGCCATGCGCTCCATGCGTTCAGCGAAAGGACGGGCGGCTTCCGCCGAGAGCTGCGCTTTACGCAGCTTGGCGGCAGCGACCATCTTCATCGCCGATGTGATCTTCTGCGTCGATTTGACGCTGTCGATCCTGATTTTAAGGTCTTTGAGGTTTGCCATAAGGCGCTACCCTCTTCCCTTTGAATAAACCCTAGCTAATGCCTTACGCGAAGCTCTTAGTGAACTTCTCGCAGAAGGCTTTCAGCTTCTCTTCCAGCTCCGAAGTGATCTGCTTTTCGGTGCGGATCGCCTCAAGAAGGTCCTGGCCGTTGGCGCGGACATCGTCGAGCAAAGACTTCTCGTAACGAGTAACGTCGTTTACCGCGACCTTGTCGACGAAGCCGTTCACACCGGCGAAGATCACAACCACCTGCTCTTCGACCGGATACGGCGTGTACTGACCCTGCTTCAGAAGCTCGGTCAAACGCGCGCCACGGGCCAGAAGGGCCTGGGTGGAAGCGTCCAGATCGGAAGCGAACTGCGCAAAGGCGGCCATTTCACGATACTGGGCCAGTTCCAGCTTAATGGTACCGGCAACCTGCTTCATGGCTTTGATCTGCGCGGCGGAACCCACACGGGAAACCGACAGACCGACGTTCACGGCAGGACGGATACCTTTGTAGAACAGTTCCGTTTCCAGGAATATCTGACCGTCGGTGATCGAGATCACGTTGGTCGGAATGTAGGCGGACACGTCACCGGCCTGGGTTTCGATAACCGGCAGAGCGGTCAAGGAACCAGCGCCCATTTCGTCGTTCATTTTCGCCGCACGTTCCAACAGACGGGAGTGCAGGTAGAAAACGTCGCCCGGATAGGCTTCACGTCCCGGCGGACGGCGAAGCAACAGGGACATCTGACGATAGGCGACGGCCTGCTTGGAAAGGTCATCGTAGAAGATAACCGCATGCTGACCGTTGTCGCGGAAGTATTCGCCGATGGCGCAACCGGTGTAGGGCGCCAGGAACTGCAGCGGAGCGGGCTCCGAAGCGGTAGCGGCGACGACCACCGAGTATTCCAGCGCGCCGTAGTCTTCCAGGGTCTTGACGATCTGGGCGACGGTGGAGCGCTTCTGGCCGACGGCGACGTAAACGCAGAACAGTTTTTCGCTGTCGTCCTTGGCGGCGTCGTTGATGGCTTTCTGGTTGAGGATCGTATCGAGGATCACAGCCGTTTTACCGGTCTGACGGTCACCGATGATCAGCTCACGCTGGCCGCGTCCGACGGGGATCAGGCTGTCGATCGCCTTGATGCCGGTCTGCATCGGTTCGTGAACCGATTTCCGCGGGATAATACCGGGAGCCTTCACTTCGACGAGCTGGCGTTTTTTGGACTTAATCGGCCCCTTGCCGTCGATCGGGTTACCCAGAGCGTCGACCACACGGCCCAGAAGCTCCGGTCCGACCGGCACGTCAACGATGTCACCGGTACGCTTAACAACGTCACCTTCTTTAATGGTGCGGTCATCGCCGAAAATAACGATACCAACGTTGTCGCTCTCCAGGTTGAGGGCCATGCCCATAATTCCACCAGGGAATTCAACCATCTCCCCGGCCTGGACTTTATCCAAACCGTGGACACGAGCGATACCATCACCAACGGACAGAACTTGTCCTACTTCGGCAACCTCGGCTTCGGTGCCGAAGTTTGCGATCTGCTCCTTCAAAATCGAGGAGATCTCCGCGGCGCGGATTTCCATCACGCAACCCCCTTCATGGCCAGACTTAAGTGTTGCAATTTAGTACGCAGCGAACTGTCGAACATCCGGGAACCAACCTTGACGACAAGACCGCCAAGCAGGTCCGGATCGACGGCGGTTTCCACCGCCACGTCGCTGCCAGTGATTTTCTTTAAAGACGCACCCAGATCCTTCACCTGCTTTTCGGAAAGCTCCGTAGCAGAGGTGACGACGGCGGTAACTTCGCCGCGGCGCTGGGAGAGAATGGAAAGGTATGCCTTGATAATGGAGGCCAAGGCGAACAAACGCCGGTTCGTCGCAACGACACCGATGAACCTCTTGGTAAGAGCGTTCATTTTGGCTTTATCCATCAAAGCGGAAATAGCCTTCAACTGATCATCGCGGGAAATGACGGGAGACCGGAGCAACCGGACCATATCATCACTCTCATCGATCATGGTTTGAAGGCTCCTCAGGTCTTCGGCGACCGCATCAACAGCCTTCTCTCCCTCTGCGAGATCAAGAAGGGCGGTAGCATAACGGCCGGCGAGCCCGGAAGCAGCTGTAATTTCGGATGACACCTGAGACAGTCCTCGAAAGTACCCGAAGCGAAGCAAATAACTTCGTAACGCACTGAAAAAAAACAAAAATCCCCCTCGCCGAAGGTCCCCCCTCCGCGAGAAGCGCCGTTTATCTAGCACACTCGATAGGGCCGCGCAAGGGGCCTTCTCGCACTTGCGGCAGCTAATCTGAAACCCTTGGTTTTCCTAGGGTTTTAGGTGGGTGAAAGGTCATACCAATTTGGCCTCAATAACCCCAAAAAAGGGTGTTATTTGGACCCTCCTGTGAGCAGGCGCAAAAATCACATGAAATTGTAGGGATCGACGTCGATTTGCACCCGAACGCTGTTGGGGATTTGGCTGGCTCCGATCCAGCGTTGGATGATCGCCTGGATGTTCGCCGACCGCGGAGCCTTGACCAAAAACCGTTTCCGGTGACGGCCTCGCAAAATCGCCAATGGCGCGGGCGCAGGCCCTAAAACCTGAACCCCATCGACGCCGTCGGGCCGCATGCGGCCCAGCGCCCGGCAAGCCTCTTCGACTTCATGATCTTTGGGGCCGGAGACGATCAGGGCGACCAACCGGCCGAACGGCGGCATATGCATATCGCGCCTAGCCGCCGATTCGGTTTCCAAAAACCGGTCCCTATCGCCCGACACCATGGCCGCCATAACCGGGTGCTCCGGCATATAGGTTTGTAAAACCACCCGTCCAGGGCGGTCTTCGCGGCCCGCCCGCCCGGCCACTTGGAACAGCAATTGATAGGTCCGTTCCGCCGCGCGCAGGTCGCCGCCCTCAAGCCCCAAATCCGCGTCGACCACGCCGACCAGCGTCAGCATGGGAAAATGGTAGCCCTTGGCGACCATTTGCGTGCCGATCACCAAATCCACCTCGTGATCTTCTATCGAGCGCACCATTTCAGCCGCCGCTTTGGGCCCGGTAATGGTATCGCTGGCCGCCACCAGCACGCGGGCGTCGGGGTAAAGCTCGGCCACT
>Ga0070727_10005671_pt1 | contig 10101 bp, 8 predicted proteins | sample tdAd472_FD_66722 | JGI IMG/M metagenome (GOLD analysis project Ga0070727, IMG submission 66722) | Marine sediment microbial communities from the Atlantic coast under amendment with organic carbon and nitrate - tdAd47.2 | ecosystem: Environmental > Aquatic > Marine > Coastal > Sediment | place...
GCTCCTCGGCAGCTTCCGCGGCGGCGTGATCGTCGCGATCTCGATCCCGCTCTCGATGCTGATGGCCTTTACGGTCATGCGATTCGCCGGGATCAGCGGGAACCTCATGTCGCTCGGCGCGATCGATTTCGGCCTGATCGTCGACGGGTCCGTGGTGCTGATCGAGAACGTCATGCGATACGTGCATCAGCACCGCGACGACCAGGAGACGACCCACGCCGAGAAGGTCCGGCGCGCTTGCCACGAGGTGGCGCGCCCCGTCGTGTTCGCGGTCGGGATCATCATGATCGTCTACCTCCCGCTCCTCGCCCTGCGCGGGATCGAGGGAAAGATGTTTCGCCCGATGGCGCTGACGGTCGTGTTCGCCCTCGGCGCCTCACTGATCTGCGCCCTGACCTTGATGCCCGTCTTGGCGTCGCTCTTCCTGAAGGACGCCCGCGAGACCGAGCCCTTCCTGTTCCGGCTCGCGAAGCGCTGCTACGAGCCGCTCCTCGAGACCACCGTCAACAAACCGCGCCGCGTCGGCTTGATCGCGCTGGCCCTCTTCTTGGGGAGCCTGACCTTGGCGCCGTTTCTTGGGGCCGAGTTCATCCCGCGCCTGGACGAGGGCGCGATCGCCATGCAGATCTGGCGCATTCCAAGCATTTCGCTCGAGGAGTCGAACCGCGTCAGCCTGCGCGTGGAGAAGGAGATCAAGGACAACTTCCCTGAGGTCAAGACTGTCGTCTCTCGCACGGGTCGCCCCGAGATCGCGACGGACCCCATGGGCGTCGAGATCAGCGACACCTATCTGATCCTGGAACCGCCGGACACCTGGCGCCAAGCGTCGAAGGCCGAGCTGCTCGCCGCGATCGACGCGCGGCTCAAGGAGCAGTTTCCTGGGGTCATGTTCAGCTACTCGCAGCCGATCGAGCTCCGCGTCTCAGAGCTCATCAGCGGAGTCCGCTCGGACATCGGGATCAAGATCTACGGCGACGACATCGACCGCATGAAGGAGGTCGCCGATCAGGTCGTGCGCTCGATCGGCGGCGTCCAGGGGATTCAGGAGGCGAAGGCGGAGCAGACGATCGGGCTCCCGACGCTGCGCGTGCGGCTCAGGCGCGACGCCATCGCCCGGTTGGGGATCAACGCAGAGGACGTCCTCGACGTGATCGAGACGATCGGCGGCAAGCGAGTCGGGACCGTCGTCGAGGGGGAGAAGCGCTTCCACCTCCAGGTCCGCTTCAATCAGGACGTCCGCGCCACCCTCGATCGCATCCGAGACCTCCGCGTGTCAGGGCCCGAGCATGACGCTGGACCGCGGGCGCTGGTCCCGCTGAGTCAACTCGCCGAGTTGAAGTTGGAGACCGGTCCCGCCCAGATCAGCAGGGAGCGGATTAGCCGGCGGATCACCGTCGAGGCGAACGTGCGCGGGCGTGACCTCGCCTCGACGGTCGCAGACGCCCAGGCCGCAGTAGAGCGCGACGTCAAGCTCCCCCCCGGCTGGACGATCGAGTGGGGCGGTCAGTTCGAGAACCTCCAGGCTGCCTCCGGGCGCCTGGTGTTGCTCGTTCCGCTTGCGTTGTTGCTGATCTTCGTGCTGCTCTACAGCACCTTCGGCTCGCTCAGGCTGGCGACGTTGATCTACCTGAACGTCCCGCTGGCCGTGACAGGTGGCATCGTGATCCTCGCGCTCCGGGGTTTCCCCTTCTCGATCTCCGCGGCGGTCGGCTTCATCGCGCTGTTCGGGATCGCCGTCATGAACGGCGTAGTGCTCACGGCTCAGGCGTTGCAACTCAGCCAGGACGGCGTTGACCCGATTGACGCTGCCCGAGAGGCCGCGCGGACTAGGCTCCGCCCCGTGCTCATGACCGCCGTCACCGACATGATCGGCTTCCTACCCATGGCGATCGCGACCTCAGCAGGTGCAGAGGTGCAGCAGCCGCTGGCGACGGTCGTGATCGGAGGCATCGTGACCTCCACCCTCCTGACGCTGCTCGTCCTCCCGGCCCTATACGCCCGGTTCGGCGCTGAGGCCACCGCCACGGAGAGCTCAGCGTCCCGACCCCCTTCTACGACGACGCCAGACAACATCTCGCAGGCCGTGTCAGAGCCCACGGACAGCCGTCGCCCTGCGCCAGGACCACCTACCAAGGAAGGTCCGGCGGTCCCAGGGACAGGACTCGACCTCCGTGAACCTCGCCGCGGTGGCGAGGACTCGGATTCCGCTGAACACGGTCCGCCTGGGACCTAGGATTCGTCAACCCGCGCCCCTAACAGGAGCAAAACTCGCCATGAAAATCCGCATTCTCACCATCTGCCTGTGCGCCCTCTGCCTCCTCGGCTGCCCTGATAAGAAGCAACCGGCGCACGACGGTCATGAGCATGACGCGAAGACACAGAGCGTCAACGACGGACATGACCACAGCGCAGGGGATGGACATGACCACAGCGGGGAGAGAGACCCGAGCAAGACCGGGCACAAACAGGGGGACGGTCATGACCATTGATCGCGCCTGCGGGAGCGCTCGGCTTCCGGATCCGCACCAGACCAGCTTGACCCAACACCCCTAAACAGTTCTGGGGGGGGAGCGCCAAGGATAGCGGTGCCCCCCCAGGCCTTGCCCCTGGTGAGACCGCATCTCACTTTGGTAACGAAGGAAAGTCATGTCATGGGCGGCTCCGACCACACTGGTGACGAGCGTATCTCGTCTCTCCTCGAGACCTTGACCAAGGGGATTGCTCACGACATGAACAATCATCTCGCGAGGCTATCAGGGCTGACAGAACAAGCGCTAAGTCAGCTGTCAGCGAGGTCACAAGCTGTACGTTCCACGCTCACTCAGAGCCAGTCCGCGATCGAGCGCATGTCTTGTGCGGTCGAGCGCCTGCTGATCTTCGCAGGCGTGCGGTCGCCGAATCGCCAGCACATTCCGGTAGAAGAACTCTTCGTTGAACTCTCCAAGTCCATCTCAACGCTCCCGTACCGTGTTGACCTCACGGCCCGGGTCGATCACGCGTTCTGCGTCTTGGGTGACCTCGGCATGCTCCGCGTTGCTGTCACGAACCTCACCGACAACGCCGCCGAAGCCCTCGGTCGAAGTTCAGGACGGATCCGGGTCACCTTGCGAGCGACCAAACTCGGACGCCGCGCTCAAGCTGAGCTCTTGGTCGAGGACGACGGTCCTGGGATCGACTCCTCGAAGCTCGCTCGGGCGTTGGATCCATACCAAGGGAAGTGCACCCACCTGCCTTCAAAGGCGACGTCCTCTACTTACGACCCAGTGCTCATCGTCGAAGACGACGACCTCATTCGAGAACTGCTCACTAACGCCCTCGACCGAGAAGGCCGTGCATGGTTGGCTGTCAGCTCTGCCAGTGAAGCTCGACCACTCTTGAAGAGTGCTTCCCTCCTCCTCACGGACTACTCCCTACCTGGTTGCACCGGCTTGGAGCTGGCCCGCCATGCGCAGGTCGTCCGACCTGATCTTCCAATGATCATGATGAGCGGACACTTACCAGCCTCGGAGAGCGATTTGCTGCTCGGAGGCTTCTGTTCGGTTCTCACCAAACCCTTCGCACTAGACCAACTGAGCGCCGCACTGGAGGCCGCGATCGGGCCACCCCCGTCCAGTCGAAGGAAGGCGGCGGCCCCTGGGGCCAGGCCCAGTGTCCTTCACGAAGACCGAATCTAGCCCCTCACATTCACTCTCGGAATGGAGTCCTTGTGGACTCGCAGCCACTCACCTTCTCGACCTCTTGCCGCCTGGGCGATCCGTGTCGCAGAGTTGAACTGAACGCAGCAGTCACCTGGGAAGGGGCTGCAGAACTTGAGGTATCCAAATGACGGGTGGGCGTTGCGCAAGAGAGGCACTCTTTCGCCATCGAGGGTCTGGCCTGCTGCTAGCGACGAGCCCGCTGGTCTGGGGGGCGATAGTCGATCCCCCCCCGGTATGGCAACTCCAGGTTGTAGGGATAGTGCTCGTCTGTGCGGGGGCTTCTCTTCGTCTAGCTTCTGCGAGGCGACTGGGCAAACATGCGAGGGTGGCGCGTTGTCGAGTGAAGCGGTTGGTCAAGGAAGGCCCCTACTCATGGACGAGGAACCCCCTCTATCTCGCAGCCCTCTTGATGTTGGCGGGAATGGGGTTGATCACTTCGGGGCACTACGCCTCTACCGCTGTAGCCGTCGGGTTTGTGCTGCTCTTGTACGAAGCTGTCGCTCGGTATGAAGAAGACGTGCTCATTAAGACCCACGGCTCTTCGGGCCTGCAGTATGTCAAGGAGGTACCTCGCTGGCTTCCCCGGCCACCGCGGAACATACGGAGCCCTACTTCGGACGTGTCTCCCCTGCCGTGGTCTGAAGTGTGCCGCCGCGAGTGGAGGTTGATCGTGTGGTTGCCCGCAGGGGTGGCGCTTGGCCTGCTCAGCAGCACGACTCGGGCGAGGGAAGGATTGGTCGCTGCTGCGGAGCGAATGGAGCAGACCGCAGAGACGCCGTTCACACTCCTCCTTGCGCTCCTCGCCGCACTTGCAGTGGGTGGGTTGACGCTCAGAACGGAACTTAGCTATCGGCGAAGGCTGCGCCGACGAGCGCTCCTCTCGACGCTATCACTGGATGACAGCGGAGACGGGTGACCTGGCGAGCCCCGAATCAGCGATTCATAGACTCACTTACCTAATCGACAACCGTGAAACGTGGTGAAGAGGGATATTCTCGAAAGCTGGGTTTGAGCGCGTCGGCCTGACAGCTGCTGCGCTCCGGAATTGAAGGCGGCGTATCCTCTTCGTTGTTGCCCAACAGAAGAGACCGGGAACGCCCCGGATGGATACGCCGACCAATGAAGAACGATACCACCATCACCATGGACACCCGTATGGAGGAGCTCCTGGACGCGCGGAAGGCCCTCGACCTGATCGCGCGCCTGGGAGCCCAGGAGACGATCCAGAAGGCCTTGGAGGCCGAGAAAGCCGCCTTCCTCGAGCGCCACGCCGACCTTCGACTCGAGGACGGCCACCAGAGAATCGTGGGCAACGGCTTCCAGGACCCGCGGACCGTCATGACCGGGGCCGGGCCCCTGGAGTTGGAGAAGCCCCGAGTCAGGGACAAGGGGGCGAAGGGCGAGGACGCGATCAAGTTCTCGTCCTGGATCCTCCCTCGCTCCGGCGCTCGAAGAGCATCGACGAGCTGGTGCCCTGGCTCTACCTCAAGGGGATCTCGACCGGAGACTTCCCAGAGTCGCTCCAGGCGCTCCTTGGACTGGACGCCAAGGGCCTCTCCGCGAACGTGATCGTCAAGCTGAAGGACGCCTGGAATGAGGAGTTCAAGGCCTGGCAGAAGCGCGACCTCTCGCAGAAGGAATACGTCTACGTCTGGGCTGACGGCATCTACTGCAACGTCCGCCTCGACGACGAGCGCCAGTGCATCCTGGTCCTCATGGGAGCGACCAAGGACGGGACGAAGGAGCTGATCGCGGTGCGGGACGGCTACCGCGAGAGCGAGCAGAGCTGGAAGGAGATCCTCCTCGACCTCAAGGCCCATGGCTTCAAGGTTGCCCCGAAGCTGGCGACGGGCGACGGGGCGCTCGGCTTCTGGGCCGCGCTGCGCAAGGTCTGGCCAGCGACTCGAGAGCAACGCTGCTGGTTCCACAAGACGGGGAACGTCCTGAACGCGCTGCCCAAGAGCATGCTGTCGAAGGCCAAGGCCGACCTCCACGAGATCTGGCTGGCCGAGACCCGCAAGGCAGCGAACAAGGCCTTCGACGCCTTCCGGCGAAGTACGAGGCGAAGTACCAGGATACCCCCCGTATGGGTGGTGTCACTGGCTATCTGCGAGACGCACTTCTCAGCAACCAACAGAGCGAGTCCGACCCACAACAGGCGTTATGATCACAACAACACTGCGTTGTGGATTCGACACGCCTCCCGTATGTACGTTGGGCTTGCGCTTGGCCAGCTGTTTGCAGTGCTCAAGCCATGACTCCCACGCCTGAAGATACTCTTGCTGAACTCGCCATTCGTTTCCCTGCGGCGACTCGAGTCTTTCATCGCTACACCCTCGACTATTGTTGCAAGGGGGGGCGTTCTCTAGAAGACGCCTGCAAGGCCAAGATCCTCGACCCTCAAGCTGTGCTCAATGAAATCGCTTCGGAAGCTGATACCGGCGAGCCACTCAAGGTCTCAGAACTTCCAATCTCGGAACTCATCGACCGCATCCTCACGCGGTACCACGAGCCACTGCGGGAGGAACTCCCAAGGCTCCTCGCCATGGCGCGCAAAGTGGAGGCAGTACATGGCAGCAAGGAATCCTGCCCGAGCGGGCTTTCTGCCCACCTAGCGCAGGTTCATGCAGAGGTGGAAGCCCACCTCAAGAAGGAGGAGTGCATCCTCTTTCCAATGATCCGAGGAGGACAGCCCGCCTACATGCCGGTGCAGGTGATGACCAAGGAGCACGACGACCACGCCAACAGCCTGCGCAAGACTCGTGAGTTGACGAACGACTTCCAGCCCCCGCCTGAGGCCTGCACCACGTGGCGAGCCCTGTTCATTGGGCTCAGCGCCCTCGAACAGGACCTCATGCAGCACATCCACCTGGAGAACTACGTCCTCTTCCCACGCGCTCTGAACCAACCCAACCCCGGCGGCGGATTACCCCAACGCTCTTGGCTACTGAGCCAATGAGAGCTTCTCAACCTGACCTGGCAAGTCCCCTTGAGATCATGCACCTGGTGCGGATCTTCTACGACCGTGTGTCGACTGACGACCTGCTGGGCCCAGTCTTCGCCAGAGCCGTGCCGGATTGGACTAAGCACCGCCAGGTTCTGACAGCGTTTTGGTGCCAGATCGAGCTAGGGATCCGCGGGTTCCGCGGTTCGCCCGTGAAGCAGCACGCGGCCCTCGCATCCGTGGAGCCTCTCACTTCCGATCAGTTCGGGCGCTGGGTCTGGCTCTTCTGCGACACGGTGGATTCAGCTTGGCGGGGTCCACATGCAGAGTCAATCAAGTTGAAAGCAACCGCCCTCGCTCACGCGCAAGCGAGGGCGGTCCCGAACGCCTGTTGGAACGGTGAGTTGAACGCTCAGGTTCGATCCGTCCTGGAAGCTCCTCACCATCTCCGCCCTTAGAGGCGGAATGCCTTACCCACTCCACCTTCAACTGACGACCCGGAGGGTCGATGCGAGACAAGCGCCTGTGGTCAATCTTTGCCACCATTCTGATCGGGACATTCCTGTTGCTGGGCTTCTTCGGCCTTGAGATCTACCGCCGTGCCCCGCCGATACCCGACTCTGTAGTCGACGAGAGGGGGAACGAACTCTCGACCCGAGAGTCGATCCTCGACGGTCAACAGGCATGGCAAAGCATGGGGGGGCAGCAGGTCGGCTCGGTATGGGGCCATGGCGCGTACCAGGCGCCTGATTGGTCTGCCGATTGGCTGCACCGCGAATCGGTCGCCTTGCTGAGGATATGGTCACAACGCGAGCATGGGGTGGCATACGAAGAGGTTCCTCCCGAAGCCCAGGCAGCGCTTCGAGAGCGCCTCCGAGCCACCATGCGTACGAACACGTACGACGAAGCCACTGGTGCGTTGACTGTCAGCGAGGACCGAGCTGCAGCGATCAAGGAGACCGCTGGCTACTACAAGCGGCTCTTCAGTGGGGATCCGGCGCTTGCACCTCTTCGCGAAGACTACGCCATGCGAACGGCTTCGCTATCTGACGCCGAGCGGCTCGAGAACCTGAGCCATTTCTTCTTCTGGGCCTCATGGGCCTGCGCCGCGGAGCGTCCGGGAACGAACGTGACCTACACCAACAACTGGCCACACGAGCCGCTCGTGGCGAACAGACCTTCTACCGGAAACGTCGTCTGGTCGCTGCTCAGCCTCGCGCTTCTGGTCGGCGCATTGGGTGCGCTCGTGTGGTGGAGGGCCGGCAGCGACGACGAAGATCCGCCGCCGCCGCCAGAGGCGGACCCGCTCGACTCCTTCAGCCTCACCCCCTCAATGCTCGCGGTTGGGAAATACTGCCTCGTCGTGATCGCGCTGTTCGTGTTCCAAGTGCTAATGGGCGCACTGACGGCCCACTACACGGTGGAAGGGGACTCCTTCTATGGAATCCCGCTGGCAGAGTATCTTCCCTACGCACTCACTCGGACTTGGCACCTCCAGACGGCGATGTTCTGGATCGCGACGTCGTTCCTCGCGGCCGGGCTGTTCCTCGCCCCAGCAGTGGGCGGAGCAGAGCCTCGTTATCAGGCGCTGGGAGTCAACGTCCTCTTCGGGGCGCTGTTGCTTGTCGTGGTGGGGTCCCTGGCCGGCGAGTGGCTCTCAATTCATCAACACCTCGGATTGGAGGCGGGGTTCTGGTTCGGCCACCAGGGCTACGAATACGTCGATCTTGGCCGCTTCTGGCAGCTCCTGCTCTTCGTCGGGCTGATGCTCTGGCTCGTTCTCATGCTGCGAGGCCTGTGGCCCGCCCTGAGATCCACCGGCGACGAGGGAAGGCGGCACCTGGTTCTCTTGTTCGCAGGGTCCGCGACCATGATCGGCCTCTTCTATGGTGCCGGCTTGTTCTATGGGGCTCGGACCCACCTCTCTGTTGCAGAGTACTGGCGCTGGTGGGTGGTTCACCTCTGGGTTGAAGGTTTCATGGAGGTGTTTGCTACCGCCGCCCTCGCTTTCGTGTTCGCACAGCTTGGGTTGATTCGACCGGGCAACGGCGCTCGAGCAGTCCTCGCGAGTGCCTGCATTTTCCTCGTCGGAGGTATCCCCGGCACCTTTCACCACCTGTACTTCAGCGGGACGCCCGTTTCAATCATGGCGATCGGTGCCACGTTCAGCGCTCTCGAGGTCGTTCCCCTGGTCATGATCGGGTTCGAGGCCGTGCAGACGTGGCGCATGGGTCGAGTGGCGCCGTGGATGATCCGCTACCGCTGGCCGATCAGGTTCTTCATTGCGGTCGCCTTCTGGAACCTCGTCGGCGCCGGTGTGTTCGGATTCCTGATCAACCCGCCTATCTCCCTCTATTACCTCCAAGGTCTGAACACAACGCCGGTGCATGGACACACTGCGCTGTTCGGCGTCTATGGGTTATTGAGCCTTGGGCTGGTATTGCTCGTTTTGCGACGGCTGGTGCCAGAAGGCGAGTGGAAGGACGGCTCCCTGAGGGTGGCGTTCTGGGGCATGAACGTGGGGCTGGCCCTCATGATCCTACTGAGCTTGCTCCCAGTCGGGCTGTTGCAAGCGACAGCGAGTATCGAGACCGGCCTGTGGCATGCAAGGAGCGCCGAGTTCCTTCAGCAACAGCACCTTCAGGTGCTCCGATGGTTGCGGATCGTAGGGGACACCGTGTTCTTGATCGGGGTGGCAGGCCTCGTGAAGTTCGTGGTGGAGTTGCGAACCGGAACCTCTTTCCAAGACCCCGAAGGCCAGGCACAGCCGGGCCTCACCACCGTTCAACATGAATAGGCTGTCGATTTCGGTGTTCGTGTTTAGCTGTGCACTCATGGTTGGGTGTCCGCCCACCGCAGGCGAAGGCTCAACCAAGCCCCCCACTGGATCAACCTCAGTCGGCCGATCCACAAGGAGCGGTGACCCAGTTGTCGTAGGGAATGAGCTTTATCTGCAGACGTGCGTCGCGTGCCATGGTGCTGGCGCCAAGGGTGTTCCAAACCTCGGCTCTGACTTAACCACAAGCCTGTTCTTCACATGCAAGTCCAACGACGAACTCGTTGGATTCCTGAAGGTGGGCAGAGCAGCCGACCACCCTGACAACACTACGCGAATTCCCATGCCCCCTCGAGGGGGGAACCCAGCGCTGAGTGACGACGACCTCCGTTCGATCGTGCTCTACCTACGGTCGCTAAGAGCTCCCCAGTGAGTCAGGAAGTCCGCGCCCGCGAGCGACCTCCTGAGGATACTGGGCACTCTGCCCAAGCTCCGGCTCTTCACCTCGGAGCCCCCGCATGGCGACAGGAACCGTATCGGTTGTTCTTCCCCCTGGGAATCCTGTTGGCCGTGTCCTTCCGGCAAGCGCGCTTGGATTCGGCTGGCTGCAGGCCGCACCGTAGGTGAGGGTCGACCCATGTCATGTCTGAGCGGGTCGCGCCCGCGCGTCAGCCGTCGAGGAC
>Ga0070727_10005677_pt1 | contig 10095 bp, 9 predicted proteins | sample tdAd472_FD_66722 | JGI IMG/M metagenome (GOLD analysis project Ga0070727, IMG submission 66722) | Marine sediment microbial communities from the Atlantic coast under amendment with organic carbon and nitrate - tdAd47.2 | ecosystem: Environmental > Aquatic > Marine > Coastal > Sediment | place...
GTAGCAGATGACGCGAGCACCGGTGTTCGACAGGTCCTTGACTCGAACCTGTATTTGACCGTCTTCTGATTGCAATTGGGCAGCCCACAGCAACCGACTGCGCGGTTGTTTTCTCTTCGCGGTTTCCATTTTTATCTTTCTTCGACCCGATTTATGGAAGTTTCCCTAGCCACAATTCGTAAAAATTATGTCCAATGCGGCGGAAATCCGCGCTCAGACTGCGCAAGTGTCGCGAAACACGGCAGCCTCAATTCTGCATATGTCGACTGCGGGCTGTCGGTATCCCGCCACGCCTGATCGCATCGCCATAACGGCCCATTCTGTGTGCGGCAAATTCGATCATTGATTGCCAACTAATCGATTGGACGAATTACTGGCAATGGCGCATTCTCTCCTCATCGGCGACTCGTTCGTCAAAATTCGAAGCACATAAGAGGAATATTTCGATGGACGCCAAGACAGGTTCAATTTCAGGTGGGTGCCCCTTCCACGGTGATGGTGGCACACGTGATTTGCTCGGCCGCACCAATCGCGATTGGTGGCCCGATGCATTGCAGCTCGAAATCCTCACGCAGGGTGGCAAGACACCCGATCCGATGGATGAGCGTTTCGACTATGCCCAGGCTTTCAACGCGATCGATTATAATGCGCTCAAGGCCGATCTCACCGCGCTGATGACCGACAGCAAGCCCTGGTGGCCGGCGGATTACGGCCATTACGGCCCGTTCTTCATCCGCATGGCATGGCACGCGGCGGGCACCTATCGCACCGGCGACGGGCGCGGCGGTGCGGGCAGCGGGCAGCAGCGTTTTGCCCCGCTCAACAGCTGGCCGGACAATGGCAATTTGGACAAGGCGCGCCGCCTGCTGTGGCCGATCAAGCAGAAATATGGCGAGAACATCAGCTGGGCCGATCTGTTCATCCTCACCGGCAATGTCGCGATTGAAAGCATGGGCGGTCCGGTGTTCGGCTTTGGCGGCGGTCGGGCAGACGTATATGAGCCGGAAACGGTCTATTGGGGCAGCGAAGACCAATGGGTCGATGAAGGCGTCGAGACGCGCATCATCCCGGATGAAGGCAAGGCGCTGGAGAACCCGCTCGCGGCGATCCAGATGGGCCTGATCTACGTCAATCCCGAAGGTCCGGGCGGCAATCCCGATCCGCTGGAAAGCGCGCGCGACATGCGCGAAACCTTCGCCCGCATGGCGATGAATGACGAGGAAACCGTCGCGCTCACCGCCGGTGGCCACGCCTTCGGCAAGGCGCATGGCGCCGCTCCGTCCGACACATTCGGCGGCGCTCCGGAAAGCGAGGCGCTTGCCCTGCAAGGCTTTGGCTGGCTCAATGATGAGGCCGAAATCGCTGCGGGCAATATCACCACTTCGGGCATCGAAGGTGCGTGGTCGAACAACCCCACATCGTGGAGTCACGACTATTTCCGCCTGTTGTTCAAGTATGATTATGAGCTGACCGAAAGTCCGGCAGGCGCCAAGATGTGGACGCCGGTCAATCCCGAAGAGGCCGACATGGCGCCGGATGCGCGCGATCCTTCGAAGAAGGTTCCGACCATCATGACCACCGCCGATATGGCGCTCAAGATGGACCCGGCCTATCGCGAGATTTCGGAGCGTTTCCACGCCAATCCCGAACAGCTCGATGACGCCTTCGCGCGCGCATGGTTCAAGCTGTGCCACCGCGATATGGGCCCCAAAGTGCGCTATCAGGGGCCGGAAGTTCCCGCCGAAGACCTGATCTGGCAGGACCCGGTTCCGGCTGGCGCCACGCCATCGGATAGCGACGTTGCGGCCTTCAAATCGGCCGTATTGGATAGCGGACTGAGTGTCAGCCAGCTGGTCAAGGCGGCCTGGGCGTCGGCCTCGACCTATCGCAATTCGGATCATCGCGGCGGTGCCAATGGTGCCCGCGTGCGGCTCGCCCCGCAAAAGGACTGGGCCGCCAATGATCCGGACGAGCTGGCGAGCGTGCTGGCCAGGCTGGACGAGCTGCGCGGCACTATCTCGATGGCCGATGCCATCGTGCTGGCGGGCGCAGCAGCGATCGAAAAGGCGGCCAGCGATGGCGGCCATGCGATTGGCGTCAAGGTGACTACCGGTCGCGGCGACGCGGGTGATGAGCATACCGATGCCGAGAGCTTCGAACCGCTTGAGCCCTTCGCCGATGGTTTCCGCAATTATCTGCGCACCAAGGCGAGCGTGAAGACCGAGGATATGCTGGTCGACAAGGCCCATCTGCTCGGTCTCTCGATTCCCGAAATGACCGCTCTGGTCGGCGGGATGCGCGTGCTGGGTGCCAATAGCGGCAACACCAGCCACGGCGTATTCACCGATCGCGTCGGCACGCTTTCCAATGACTTCTTCGTCAATCTGCTCGACATGGGCACCAAATGGGCACCCGTCGATGACAGCGGTGATGAAGAGTTCGTCGGCAGGGACCGGGCAAGCGGGGCGGAGAAATATCGCGCTACCCGTGCGGACCTCGTATTCGGCTCCAATTCGCAGCTTCGCGCGATTGCGGAAGTGTTTGCCGAAAACGGTGGGGAAAAGAAGTTCCTCACCACTTTCGTTCAGGCGTGGACGAAGGTAATGGACTCTGATAGATTCGACGTGCGCTACGCCGGGAAATAGGCAAGGCACCACGGCTGAATCCAACGCCTTTAACGGCCAACCCCGGAGAGCTTGCCCCCCAGGCTATTCGGGTCGCTGGAAGACCCCCGGATGCAAATGCAGCCGGGGGTCTTTTTCCATTCCGCTTGCCGAGGCGGGGAGTTGCAATGAAATGACGGAGAGGGTGGGTAAATGAGTTCTGTTCCCGGGACAGGCAATTTCGCGCGCATCTCTGCGGCCACCATCGCGCTGGTCGCGGGCGGGAGTATTCTGCTGCAGATTGCCCTCAACCTCTCCGACGGTGAGGGTCTGGGCACCATGCTGTGGAACCTCGCGCGTTATTTCACGATCCTCACCAATCTGCTGACAGCCATCACTTTCGCGATGATTGCCGGAGGACGCCGCGCCAGCCCGCGCTGGATGCTGGCTCTGGGCGCGGCAATGGCGGGCGTTGGCCTCGTCTACCACGCGCTCTTGTCGCATCTGCTCGATCAGCAGGGGTGGGAAGTGGTCGCCGACCAGGGTGTTCATACTGTCGCCCCAATCCTGACCGTCCTGTGGTTCATCGCCTTCGTGCCAAGTGACGGCCTGCGCTGGCGCGATGCGGGCCTCGTGGTGATCTGGCCGGTGATCTACTGCCTCTACGCGCTGATCCGCGGGATCATGACGGGGGCTTATCCCTACCCGTTCATCGACGCGACCACGCTTACAATTGCACAGATGGCGCTCAATATCGCGGGGCTGACGGCGTTCTTCTACGCGCTGGGCGCGCTGTTGCTTGGCGGGATTTTCCTGCGCGAACGAGCCCTCTCGGCCTAGAACCAGCCCGCGTCTTTCAACGGCGTGACATTGGCGCGGCTGACCGGCGCTTCGAGGCCGTTTTCCAGCACCAGCCGGACATTGCGCCCTTCGCGTTTCACATCGCTTACGGCACCGCGCGCGACCCACCAGCTGCGATGGACTTGCTGCCCGTCAAACGCGCCAAGTTCCGTCACGGCATCGCGCAATCGCATCAGCACCAATTCGCTACCCAGAGCGGTGTGCGCGCGGACGTAATGGTCTTCCATTTCCAGCGCGATCAGTTCGCTCCCCAGCTCGGGCGGAAGGCGATCGAGGAAGGTGGGCGCGATAGGAGCGGCGGCGGGTTCGTGCGGAGCCGTTGGCGCAGGGGTCGCCTGCGGAGATGCGCCGCCCGATCTTGGCATGATGGCAAACAACAGCGTGATGATCCCGCCCACCGCGACCACGTAGAAATAATGGGTCACTGCCAGGGAAAGATCCGGCGCGACCACCCTGTCGGGCAGGCGCGGCAGGACATAGACGGCCACCGCCATCGGGACCGAAGCGAGGAAACATCCCGCGATCTGCAATCCCCATGCCGGCAAGTCCAATTGCGGGGCGAAGTGCCGCGCCAATCCGTCTATCGGCGAATAGACCGCATAGCCGATGTAGGCGAAGCCGAGCCACACCACGAGCCTGATGCCGATGGGATCGTTGAAGCTGCCGAACGGTCCGATCAACGCGAGCACAACGCCGATAATCGTCATGATCGCCAGATCGATGAGAATCTGACGCAATCTGGCGTTGCGCGGCGCGGGGGCAGGCGAGTTCATTTGCAGCGAACCTAGCGCCCATTCGCGCTTCGTAAAGTGACAATAACCCGTAAATGCGTGGCTTTCACGAAGGAACACGCCCGCTCACGCAGGACGCGTTGCTGGCGGACGGGCAGCGGGCACACAGGAATCATCAAACGCCAACGGAGTGATTTCATGACCGCCGCAACCGCCAATCCGCTCAGCTTCTTCAACCCATGGCACCGCCCTGCCGGTGCATTGGACCTCGCTCCGCTCACGCGCGGTCTGGTGATCGTGGCGGGCAGCATGATGACCGCCCTCTCCTTGTTCGCCATTGGTCGGGGAATACTCGGATATTCCGGCGAGTTGCCGCATCTACAAAACGCCGTGGTCGTGTTTCACGTCATGACCGTTGTTCCCTGCGTGCCGCTCGGCCTGTACCTGCTGCTCGCGCCGAAGGGCACAAGGATGCACAGGCAGCTCGGCAAATTATGGGTTGCGCTGATGGTGGTTACCGCGCTTTCGACCCTGTTTATCCATGATGGAATGCGGCTGAGCTGGATCCACATCTTCGTGCCGATTACGCTGCGCGCCGCCTATCTGATCGTCGCCAAGGCGCGGCGCGGCGATATCGTGGGGCACCGCAAGGAGATTGTCGGACTGTTCCTCGGCGCGCTGATGATCCCCGGAATTGTTGCCTTCGTCATCCCCGGTCGGCTCATGAATGTCATGCTGCTGGGGTGGTAATTCTCAACGCCGCCGCTTGAGCACCAGATAAAGCGCACCCTCGCCTCCGTGGCGGCGGTGCGCTTTTCTGACAGCGGCGATGTCCTGCGCGTGTTGGCCCGCAGCCAGCCAGTCGAGGATCTTGGCGCGGATCGCGCCGCGCTTCTGGCCGCGGTCTGCTGCATCGACCGGACGCGATTTGCCCGTCACCACCAGCACCAGCCGCGCGCCCATCGCCTTGGCCTGCAACAGCCCGGCATCGAGCCGCCGATAGGCCTGGTCGAGCGTATGGCCATGCAGGTCGAGCGAGAAATCGGGCTCGGTCGATTGGCGCGACAGGCGGCGCTCCCAATGCGAATCGAGGCCGCTTGCCTTGGGCTCTGACATTGGCGCGATTGCAGGAGTTCGCACGACTTTGCGCGCGCTGCCCGGCACCGGTCTGCGCGCGGGTGGTGCAACATGCTCGGCAGCCTTGCCGCCCACACTCGCAACCGGGCTTTGCACCGTCTTCGGGTGGAGCGGCTCCACTGTTCTGGCGAGCTTGTCCCACAGCGCAGCCTCAGCGGGCGACAGGCCGCGCGGCGCGCTCATCTTGCAAGACGATTGGCGGCTGCGCGCGGCAGCAGCACCACGGCCTGTCCACGCCCGCTCATGCCGCCGGCAATCTCGCGCGCTTCGGTGCCTGCGCCCCAGAAAGTGTCGAACCGATTGGGACCACGGATCGCGCCGCCGGTGTCCTGCGCCACCCACAATCCGTTGGCCACCTGCCGGTCCAGATCGAGCAGCACTGGCGCACCATAAGGCACAAATCGGGGATCGACCGCGACCGAGCTTCGCCCGCGCACCGGCACGCCGATCGAGCCGATCGGGCCTTCGCCGGTCAGCTCGCGGAAGAATACCCAGCTTTCATTCATGCGCATCAAATCGGCACCATCGCGCGGGTTTTCGCGCAGATATTGCATGATGCCCTGCATCGATCCTGCATATTGCCCGGGACCATCGCCGAGCAGCCCGCGCTCGCGCATCACCGCGCCGATGCCGGTGTAGGAATGGCCGTTCTGTCCGGCATAACCGATACGGATGATTGCGCCCTCGGGCGTGCGTACGCGGCCCGATCCCTGGATTTGCAGGAAGAAGAATTCAACCGCATCGCTGGCATAGCCGAGCACCGGAGCCGAGCCGTCGAGCGCGCCCGCCTCGATCTCGGCGCGGGTGAAATGCGGCACGCAGCGGCCATCGGGCAAGCGGCGGCTCAATGGCGCGCGGCCTTCGCGCTCGCTTTCCGGCGTGCCGTCGCGCCAGCAGCGCTCAAGATCGCGCGGCACACCATAGATCGGCACGTCGCTGGCCGAGCGACGGTTGCGGCTGCCCGTGATCTGGGGTTCGAAATAGCCGGTGGCAAAGGCCGTTCCCTCGCCCACGCGCACCGGCGTAAATTGCGTTGCGAAGAACTCGCGCGCACGCGCCTCGGGCCATGCGGCGGCGGCATCGCAGGGCGCCGCCCAGTCCGCTGGCGTGGTCAGACCGGAAACATCCTCGCGGCGCTCCGCCACGCTGCAACTTGTGCGGAAAGCACCCAAAGCCGCGCTGGCGTTGGCGTGATCGAGTCCTTCCAGAACCGATGCGGACAAGGCAATTACGCCAAGCTGCGATGCACTGGCTGCCACTGCAACCGGCGGCGGCGAAGTGCCAACCGGAATAAGCCGCCCGCAGGATGCGAGCAGGCCCAAAGCCAGGAGAGGGAGGAGGCGGCGCAATTGCATCACGCCGCAGTCGCTATCAAGCTACGTCGGTCTCGTCGAGCAGCCAGTTGGGATCGTCGCTGCGCACGTTGCGGCTGAAGGTCCAGATATCACGGCTTTCGATGGCATCATCGAGCGAGCCGGCAACCACATTGCCCTCCGCATCATAAGTGACGCTGGCGATATCGGCGACAAAGCGCACCGCGATACGGGCGGTCTTGCCGTCGAGCACAGCCGAATGCACGGTCGTGTCTTCGATGCGAATCAGGCGGTTGTCGAGCTTGTAGCCTGCGCTCTCACGCTCATCGATGGCAGCAACGAAGCTGCCAAAGACATCATCGTCGCACAATTGCTCCAGCTCTTCCTTGTCGCCGCGCCAGAAGGCTTCGAGCACCACTTCATAGGCACCCTTGGCACCTTCGAGGAACGGCAAAAGCTCGAACTGACGGTCGGCGGTGGAGATTTCGCGCAAGCCCTGCTCTATGGCGGGAGCGAAGTCAGCCGGCGCGCGATCATTGCGCGGTGCATCGCCCAATTGCGCGGGCTGCGCCTGTTGCCGATCTTCGTTTTCCTGCTGCGCACGCTCAAGCCGGTTGGCAATCGCCTCCTCCTCATGCTCCGCCTTGCGGCCGAGCACCGAATAGAGCCGCATACCGAGGAAGGCGGCGACCATGGCGAGAATGACAATTTGCCAAATCATGCGAATAACTTTCCGAACCTGTCCCGCAGTTTGAATCCGGCGCGGGCTTTCCAGCCGACTGTCTACAAGATAGGAAACAATAGCAGATGAACAACCGCGACTTAAGGGGTCTTGAAGCGAACAGGAGATTTTCCTGCATTTGCCCCCGGCGTTGCGGCCCGCGCGCAAGGGTGATAGGCGCGCGCATCGAATTCGTGATGGATGTGCATCATGGCACAGTCATCGCCTAATCAGACTTTAGATACGAAAGAATCATGCAATGGCCGATGAAGGCGACGTCCTGACCGATCTCAACAACCCGCAGCCCGGCAATGGTGCCGACAACCAGCCGGTGGCCGGTATCATTTCGCAATATGTGAAGGATCTGTCGGTTGAAAATCCCAAGGCTCCGGAAAGTTTCCAGTGGCGCGACCAGCCCGAAATGGACGTGCAATTCAATATCGCCGCGCGCAAGATCAATGACGATCTGAACGAGGTCGAGCTGAAGATCACCGCCACCAGCAAGACTGCGCAGGGCGCTGCCTATATCGTCGATCTGGCCTATTGCGGCCTCGTCGGCATGCGCAACATGGGCGAAGACCAGCAGCATGCCTTCATCTACGCCGAAGCGCCGCGCATCCTGTTTCCCTTCGCGCGCCGGGTGATTTCCGATGCCGTGCGCGATGCCGGTTTTGCCCCGCTGATGCTCGATCCGATCGACTTCAATGGACTGTATGTGCAGCAATTGGCCCAGAAGCGCGCCCAGGAAGAGGCCGCGGGCGGTGCTGGTGCGCCTGCCGGTGACGCGCCTTCCGGTGGCGAAAGCTGAGGTCCTTCGAGACGGTCGCTCGGACTGCGTCCTCGTTCCCTCCTCAGGATGAACGGGGCTTTGGAGGTCTGTCTTGAAAAAATATGCCGCTCATCCTGAGGAGCTGAAGTCGCAGACTGAAGCGTCTCGAAGGACAAATGAGCGATGAGCCTGCTCAGGAATGTCGGGACAATCGGCGGGTTGACGATGGTCAGCCGCGTCGCCGGCCTGGCGCGCGAGATGATCTTCAGCCGCGTGCTCGGCGCGAATGACGTCACCGACGCGTGGTTCCAGGCGCTGATCATCCCCAACGTCTTCCGCCGCCTGTTTGCCGAGGGCGCATTTTCGGCCGCCTTCGTACCGATGTTTTCCAAGCGCCTGCATAGGGATGGCGAGGCAGGAGTGGACGGGCTGGAAGAAGCGCGCAGCTTTTCCAACGATGTGATTTCGGTCTTCGTGCCGGTCCTGATCGCACTCACCGCCATCCTCGAAATCGCCATGCCGGGCGTTATCTGGCTGCTGGCAGACAAGCCTGTCGATTGGACCAAGTTCGAATATTCGGTCGATTTCGCGCAGATCATGTTCCCGTATATCTTGCTGGTGAGCGTAGTGACGCTGCTGACCGGCATGCTCAACTCGGTGTCGCGTTTCGGACCCGGCGCGAGTTTCCCCATTATCCTCAACCTCGTGCTGATCGGCACTCTGCTGGGCGTCGAATATTTCGAGATCGGCGGCGGCAGTGTGGTCGCCATGGGCTATGTCGTGGCCTGGGCGATTCCCGTGGCGGGCGTCATCCAACTGGCGTGGCTGATGTATTGGGCGCATGTCGAGGGCTTTCGCCCGCGCTGGATTTCGCGCCCGCGCCTGACACCCGAGGTCAGGCGGCTCGGCATTATCGCCCTGCCCGCCGCAATCGGCGGCGGCGCTTACCAGATCAACACGCTGCTACAGGTCTATTTCCTCAACCAGCTGGAAGGCAGCGCGGTCAGCTGGATGAATTATGCCGACCGGCTCAACCAATTGCCGCTCGGCATTATCGGTATTGCGCTGAGCACCGCAATCCTGCCGACCCTGTCCAAATTCATCGGCGCGAAGGATGAACGTGGCGCGGCGCGGGTGCAGTCCAACGCCATCGAACTGGGCATGTTGCTGACCCTGCCTGCGGCCGTCGCGCTGGCGATCTGCGCGGTGCCCTTTGTCACCATGATCTTTCAGGGCGGACGCTTCGATATGGCCGATGCCGAGGCAAGCGCAAGCCTGCTCGCAGTGCTGGTGCTTGGACTGCCCGCCTATGTGCTGGTGAAGGTGCTGGTGCCAAGCTTCTATGCAAGATCGGACACGCGCACACCCGTCTATGCCGCCTTTGCCGCGCTGGCGGTCTTCATCGCATTCAATGTGGCGTTCCTCCAGCGTTTCGGCGTCGAAGGCGTGGCGGCGGCGAGCGCGATTGGCGCATGGCTCAATGCCACGATCCTCTATGTGGTCCTGCGGTTGCGCGGATTCTACAGGGCGGATTGGGGTTTGATCGGACGGCTGGCGCGGCAAGCAGTCGCCGCCGCCGCGATGGGCGGGGCATTGTTCTACACGCGCGATTTGCTAACGGACTACTATTCCGCTGGCCTGTTCGAACGGCTGCTGGCACTCGGTGTACTGGTCGCACTGGCCGTGATCGTTTACTTCGCCGTCGCATTCCTGCTGGGCGCTGTCAGCAAACAGCGACTGGCGATTTTCATGACAAAGAGAGAGCCCGAAGCCCCATGATCGTCGTTTCCGGAATCCAGCCCACCGGCAAGCCGCATCTCGGCAATTATCTTGGTGCCATCCGCAATTACGTGAAATTGCAGGATGAGGCCGTCGCAGGGGGCGGCAAGTGCCTCATCTTCCTCGCCGATCTGCACGCCATCTCGATGCCGCACACACCCAGCGAGCTGCACGCCAGCAC
>Ga0070727_10005678_pt1 | contig 10094 bp, 10 predicted proteins | sample tdAd472_FD_66722 | JGI IMG/M metagenome (GOLD analysis project Ga0070727, IMG submission 66722) | Marine sediment microbial communities from the Atlantic coast under amendment with organic carbon and nitrate - tdAd47.2 | ecosystem: Environmental > Aquatic > Marine > Coastal > Sediment | place...
TGCTGATGCGATGCGCGAGCAGAACATCGAGGTCATGCAGCAGCTTCAGTACAAGCTGGCGGCCGAGGCGAAGCGGTCGCTCCTGATCGTGCTGCAGGGCATGGACTGCTCGGGCAAGGACGGCACGACGCGGCGGGTGCTCGGGCCGCTCAACCCGCAGGGTGTGCGCGTGTCGAGCTTCAAGAAGCCGACGGATGAGGAACTGTCGCACGATTACCTCTGGCGCGTGCACAAGGTCACGCCCGCAAGGGGCATGATCGGCGTCTTCAACCGCTCGCACTATGAGGATGTGCTGGTCGTGCGCGTGCTGAATCTCGTGCCGGAGAGCGAGTGGAGCCTGCGGTACGGCCACATCAACGACTTCGAGAAACTCCTCAGCGAATCGGGCACGCGGATTCTCAAGTTCATGCTGCACATCTCAAAGGACGAGCAGAAAGAACGGCTGCAAGCACGTCTCGATGACCCTGAGAAGGGCTGGAAGTTCGCGATGGGCGACCTCGACACGCGCAAGCGTTGGGACGAGTACATGCGGGCGTACGAGGCGATGCTGGAGCGCTGCTCGACCGAGCACGGGCCGTGGTTCGTGATCCCGGCTGACAAGAAGTGGTACCGCAACTGGGCGATCTCAAGCATTGTGCGCCGGGAACTGGAACTCATGGACCCGAAGACGCCGCCGATGGCGGAGGAATTGAAGGGTCTCAAAATCGTATAAAGCGAAATTGTTGGAGAATCACAAGCCCGCCATGTGGCGCAGGATCTTGTCCAGCTTCGCCGGCACGGGCATGACGCTGAGTCTTGATTCGCGGACGAGGGAGAAGTCCTCAAACCGCTCGTCGGCTTTGACATCCGCAAGCGAGCACGGCTTTGTGGCTTTCTTCACCGGCGCGACATCGAACAGCACGAACTTGGGCTCGCCCGAGGTCAGCGTCTGCGGCTTGTTTGGATCCGGGTACGCGCCCTTGACGACTTTGCCGAGGCCCGCGATGCGTTTCTCTTTGCCCGTGTGGTAGTAGAGCACCTCGTCGCCCTTGGCGATCGAGCGCATGTGCTTCTGGGCAGCCGGGTTAGTGACGTCCGTCCAGTCGGTACGTTTTTCGCGCACGAGGTCGTCGTAGCTGTAGACGTCGGGTTCGGATTTGATGAGCCAGGTTGCCATACCCGCATGGTACGGCTCAAAAAAAGAGCACGCCCCGTTGCCGGGGCGCGCTGTGAAGCTTGAGCTGGGTGATCGTGGATCAGCCGTTGCCGTTGCCGGTGTTCTCTGCGTCGGTCAGCTCGACCGGCTCGCCGGTGACGGGGCAGACCTTGCCTTCGCAGTCGGCCTTTTCTTCGCCGTCACAATCGGTCTTGCCTTCGCACTCGGTGGCCTTGTCGCAGTCGGCCTTCTCGGTGCAGACTTCGCCTTCGAGAGCGACGGTCTGGGCTTCGCCTTCGACGGCGCAGCAATCGCCCTCTTCCTTGGCGACCTTCTCGGCGCCTTCGAGAGCGCAGCAGTCTTCGGTGGCTTCGAGGGCCACGGTCTCGACAGCGGCCTCGCCCTCGACGGCGCAGCAGCTATCGGTCTTGGTCTCGGTGCTCACCGCGGTGGCGCCGGCAGCGGCGGCCTCGGTCTCGCAGCTCGAACAGCCGCCCATCAGGTAATAACCACCGACGCCAACGCCAACAGCAGCAGCAACGGCAAGGACGACCGACGTCAGGCTCGAACCATGGTTTCTCATCACAGCATCCTCATCAAAGTCTTTGATCGTGCGGCGACATCGGCCGCCGGTCAGTACACATCCTAACACATCCAAAGCCTGTTGCCAAAGACCGGAAGCAGGCTTTCTACGCAGACTTACGTTCCCACGGAGCCGCGGGTGCGGGAGAAACCCTTATTCGCCCAAGATTGTTCCCAGGGGCGATTGAGTTGCCCGGATTTTGGGTCGATAACCGAGCCGGTGCCATGACCGCTTGCCAGCCGACTGGGGGCAAAGAGCGAGGCATGGAGGAAGCAGGACTATGCCCGAATCCGATCAGAACCCGATCTTCGAGGACACTTCCGGAGTGGAAGATGTGGTCGATTTCTCCGACATCGGGGCGATCGCCGACATTGAGGCCCGGTGTAGATCGCTCGTACGAGCCGAGAAACAGCTGGCTGAGCGCGAGCGTGATTTTGCGGAGATGAGCTCGACGATGGCCCAGGAGCTGCGCGAGGCGGCCGAGGCGATCCGGGATCAGGAGCGGGCTCTCAAGCAGGCCGGCGGCGTGCCGCCCTATCTCAAATCCCGCCATGAGCGGCTTGCCAGAATCCGTAGGGCCCTGCGCGACAAGTACAACCAGCTCGAGCGGACCGAGGCGGTGCTCGAAGAGCGCGCCCGTGAGGCGGATCAGGTGCTCGCCAATCGGCGCGAGATTGCGCGCCAGGGGGCAGCCCTCCAAAAGCGCGAGAAGCGCATCATGGCGCTGCTGGCCCGGAACAAGACGATCGCGACGCTTTTCTATTCGGTCGCGACGATCGGCATCGTGGCGGTGCTGAGCTGGGCGGTCGCGGATCAGGCGGCACCGGCCCGGTATGCCGTGACGGCCGAGCTGCACGCCGACGGGCGTGGGCGGACGCTCTCAGAAGACGAGCTCCTGGAATGGCAGCGTTACCACGAGAGCGTGCTGACCGACCCGAGCCTGATGGAACTGGCCTCGGATCGTCTCGGCAAACGCGGCATCGAGGAACTGAAACAGCCGGGCGAGCTGGCGTCGAGACTCCGGGGCGATCTCTCGTTTGAATCGTCGGAGCCGGGCAGGCTCGTGCTCGAATTGCGGGGCGATGGCGCGGGTGTCACCAAGCGCACACTCGACACGTACGCGGTCTCGATCGTTTCGCTTGCTAACGGCACCAAGGACCAGCGCGCCGGCGGCGCGGGCACGAAGCTCACTGTCGATGCGACGGTCGAGCCAGATCCGCTCGTTGATGAGCGCCCGATCTACGCGGCCGGCATCGGCGGCGGGGGGCTGCTTGTGGTCGGATTGGGCGGGATGGTGCTCTACCGCAGGCTGCGCGCCCAGCACGCCGCCTACGAGCAGGGTCTCATCGGCGGCGACTGATCTGATCGCGCACGGTTCAATCGAACTTTGAGTGCAAACTCGGTTTGGACTGAACCAGCGGAAACAGGCTCAGGCTGCGACGACCATGATGATTTCCAGTGCGCCCGAGGCGGTACGAGCCGCGATGGCGACGTTGCCGCGGAGCTCACCTGTGAAGGCAAACTCGTGGCCGTCGGTCTCGCCGTTGGAGCTGAATGTCGTGATCGTCGAGACGTATTTCTGGTCATCGTCGAGAACAACGAGCTCGTACTGACCTGCGCCCAGAACGGGCAGGCGGTTGCAAACGAAGTAGCTGCGGTTCGTGTCGGTGTCAGAGTAGATCGCTGCGGTGGTTCCGCTGGACGTGTTGACGGGCTGGAAGAGCACACGCTCGGAGCTCGGGCTCATCATCGCGTCGCGGAGTCCCGGCATGTTGCCATATCGCAGGAAGTGATCGGCCGAGGTGATCGATGAGATCCTGTCGCCCATGTCTTCGATCTGGTTGCGGAGTTCCATCGAGAGCACGCCGCCGAAGACCGTAGTGACAGCCAGCACGATCGAGGCGGCCCGCCATGCGGGCATCACGCGGCGGCGATGGATGTCGGCGGGGGTGGGGCCGGCTGCGGTGCCGACCATGCGCTCAAAGCGGAGTGTGTCGGCGGTGACGGCGGCCCCGGCGGCGCGCTTGACGGCATCGACGACGAGCCGGCGCAGCTCGGGCCTTGGTGTCACATCGGGCAGGAGCTCGGATTGATCGGCAAAGCGGGACTGTTCGCGCCGGATCTGAGCCTTGATCGATTCGGGGGCCTGGGCGAAGCCTTGCTCGAAGCGTTCGAGCTCGTCGGCCTCAAGCAGGCCGCACGAATCAAGGAGAGCCATCTCGAGGAGTTGCTGGGCATTCATGACACGGATTCCTCTACACCACTGCATTCACGGAGCCGGACGAGCGCTCGGCTGAGCGCGGACTTGACGGTTCCGATCGGGGTGTCCAGCTCTTCCCCGATCTGCCTGAGCGTCTGCCCGCCCAGGTACGCACGCATTACCACTGTTTTCTGAAGTTCCGGCAGAGTGGCAATTTTTTCCATGAGCGAAGCGAAGCGCTCTTCGGTTTCAAGACCTTCGGCATCGACCGGCTCGGCGATCGGTGGCCGGAATTCCTCGTTGAGCTTCACCGGCTTGATCCGCGACTGGCTCCGGCGGAGCCGATCCACGAGGTGGCGGCGGGTGATCAGGAGCACCCAGGTCACCAGAGCCGCCCTTGCCGGGTCGTAGCGTTCGGCGGTTTTCCACAACCGGACAAAGACCTCCTGAACCGCGTCCTCGGCCTCATCCCGTGTGGGCATGGCCTGATACGCGAGGCGATACACAAGCGAGCCGAAACGGTCGTACAGCTCGACCACAGCGGATTCCTCGCCCGAGGCGATGCGCTGCATGAGCTTGAGATCGGCTTGTTTATCGTTCGGAGTGGGCATGTTCGCAATCTGTCTGGTTCTGGCAGCTCCTGTGCTCAGCATACCGGTACGCAGGCCCTGACCCAGGGATGCTTTGATGTTGTGGATTTTCCCCGATCCAGCCGAACCCGGAAGAAGGGAGTTCCGATATGTGTTCGGGTAGTTGTGCAGGAGGCGGATTTCTTATAAACTAAGCCATTGGAATCGCCCTTGTGAGGGCTCGTACGGGGAGTACTGACATCCAAACGCCGTGGGCCAATTCGTCCCATTCGTTCAGAGCTGATCGCCGGGCTTCGGCGTTCACGCTTGTTGACGTCCTCGTGACGCTGGTTGTTATTGCCGTCCTGATCGGAATCATGCTCCCCTCGCTGGCGGTCGTGAAGGAAACGACCCGGCGTGTGGTTTGCAGCTCCAACATCCGCCAGATCGGTCTTGGCATCACGATGTTTGCCGACGACAACGACGGGCTGCTTCCGGCGACGACATTCACCAACGATCGATTCGGGCGACTTCCGGGCGAGACGAACCGTCTTCGGATCTCTTCGACTTCGACGTTCGCCCAGCGCGTCAACGATGGCACGAGGCCCACGGGTGTCTGGGATGGTCTTGGCCACCTTTATCACGAGGAATACCTCGAAACACCCGGCATCTTCTACTGCCCTTCCCACAGCGGCCGATTCCGCCAGAGCGAGCAGATAGAGCAGTGGAAAATGGCTGACACCAATATCGTCGGCAACTTCCAGTACCGGGGCGAGGGGCCCAGCGGCGACCGCAGGCTCTTCATGATCACGCCACGCCGATCTGCGATCGTTTCCGATGCCATCCGCTCCGAGCGGGATCTGAACCACGACACCGGCATGAACGTCCTGCGGGCCGATCTGGCCGTCTTCTGGTTCAATGATCTCGATGCCAACCTCATGTCTCTGCTGAGCCAGGCGACTCCAGCATCGACGGATCGTGTCTGGGCCGAACTTGACGGCTTCGTCGGCTCGGGCGGGAACAACGGCTCCAACTGATCCCATACCTACTTTCATGTCAGTTTCGCCAATTCAAGGGCGGAATCTGGTGGGGTGATCGTCCGCGCGGCTGTTCCTATCGTTCCACCTCACCCAAGTCACCAATTCAGGAAGCGGAGTTGTCCATGTTGATGAGAAGCCGAAACGTTGTCACGCTCGCGATCGCGGTTGCCGCTCTGCTGGCGGGCGGGAGCGCCTCGTCACAGATCTCGCCCGAGCGCACCTATTACGGCATCGAGCGTCCCTTCCCCGTTAAAGTCGCAAACCCTGCGGGCAACGAGGGCACGCTGAGTATCAAGCTGCTGGATGTCGAAAACGCGGTGCTCGAAGCGGTCGAGTCGGTCGAGCCCGGTCAGGTCGATCTGGCGGTGCTGTTCCCCTCGCTCTGGGAGACCAAAGGCTCGCGCGGCGTGGTGTATGCACAGATGTACGCGGGCGACACGGCTGTCGGGCCGGCGATCGTGCTGCAGCCCATGATCGCCCAGTCCTACGCAGAGCTGGATCAACGCAGCGGCAGCCTGTCCTGGCGTCCAAGCCCTCGCACGTTCACCGGCTACCGCGCGTACATCGAGCAGGATGTGCTCATGACCACGACCGAGGGCGACATCCTCTTTCGCATGCGCCCCGATCACGCGCCCAACACCGCGTGGAACTTCATGCAGCTCGGCGACGGCGGGTTCTACACCGACATTATCTTCCACCGCATCGTCACCCAGCCCAATCGTTTCGTCGTTCAGGCGGGCGACCCGCTCGGCGAGGGCTCGGGCGGCCCGGGGTACATGATCGATCTGGAGGACAGCAAGCTGCCGCACGACTTTGGCATCATCTCGATGGCCCGCTCGGGTGATCCGAACTCGAATGGCTCGCAGATCTTCATCTGCCTGAGCCGCGAGGCGACCAAGGCGCTCGACGGGCGGTACACAGCGTTCGGGCAGGCGATCTCCGGTGCGGACGTGATCAACAAGCTGGCCGATACGCCGCTCAACGGCCAGCGCCCGGTGAACCCGCCCAAAATCAAGAGCGTCAAGCTCGTCGATGCCGCCCCACGCGGCACGGGGGCCGCCCCGGTGAAAGCCCCGAGCGATCAGCCCGCCGGCGGCCGGTGAACTCAAACCAATGAACTGAAAAAAGAAGCAGCCGATCAGTCCATCTGATCGGCTGCTTTGATTTTGAATCGCGTTTCGTTCCGGCCGAACTGGGTCGATCAGAACTTGTACTCGGCGGAAATCCCGAGACCGAATGAAGGATCGAGGATCGTGTCGCCCCGGTTGACCTCGTTGGTGTCTCGGAGGCTGACCTCGCGGTAGACGACCGCACCGATCCTGCCGCTGACAGAGAGATTGGGCTCGGGCTTCCAGGTCGTGATGAACATGACGGGGATGGACCAGTCCTCGAAGACGCCGTCGGGCAGGTCGTTGTTGTCCTCTTCGAGTCGGAACTGCTTGAAGTCGTAGGTGATGCTGCCGCCGACTTCCCATTTGTCGTTGATGAAGTAGGTGATCTCGGCGCCGGGCTGTCCCGCGGTCGAGGTCGCGCCGAGCACGAATCGCCAGTAGTCGTCGATCTGCCAGCGGATCGTGGGGATCGGGAAGAGATTGAAGTCGTCCTCGAGCTTCGAGAAGCCGCCGATGGCAAGGCCGATGGAGAGGTCTTCGTGGAAGTGGTGCATGAGTCCGACGAAGCCGCCATAGGTCAGGGTGTCACCGAAGTCGGCCCCGATCTCGCCCGAGCTGTTGAGCCTGGCGCCGCCGAAGATAGACCATTGCGGGTCGAATGAGTGGGTGATGGTGCCCCCCAGGCCGACGCGCAGGCCGAAGTCGATCGGGTCGGAAGCTGCGCCGAAGGCACCGAAGCTGTCGAAGTCGTAGCCGGTGGATGACTGGCTGAATGTGAGGGTCGCGTCGGTCTGCTCGTCGATCGGGATGGCAGCGGTGATCGCCGCGTCGAGGGTGGCCGAGGCGAGCTGGCCCCCGGAGCGTCCGCGGTTTCGGGCAGCCGAGTAGTAATCGGCGCTGCCGGTGGCAAAGAACCGGATCTCCTTTTCGGGAGCGATCTGGATTCCGAGGTCTTCCTCATCCCCAAAGCTCTGGGCGAGGGCCGGGCAAGCGAGGCCCGCCAGCAGGAGAATAGAGAGCGATTTCACAGGCATGAGGTTCCTCCGGGAGGCAGTGCGACCGATCCCGCGGGGCGAGTATAGGTCGGTGCTTTCCCATCATCGTACAAAGGCCCACACGCGGCCTACACTCCGCACCAACGGGGCGGTAACTCAATTGGTAGAGTGCCAGCTTTGCAAGCTGGAAGTTGAGGGTTCGATTCCCTTCCGCTCCATTGCCCCGGATTCCCGGGCGATCCAGGCTCCGATAATCACACCGATACTGCAAAGCGACGCCGATTTTTTTGGTGTGCGATCACTCGCGCCCAAATCCGGCTCTTGGCACGAATTCGTTGTGGAGTGAAAGGCCGAGCCCGGAATTGGTCGGCGCGCTGAAGCAAAAAAAGACGAAAGAAAGAAGTGACCCCGGCGGGATTCGAACCCGCGTTACCAGGATGAAAACCTGGTGTCCTGGACCAGACTAGACGACGGGGCCATCTAGTGGGCATGACTGTAGGGCCGATGGACCCTCCGTGTCTCGGCGTAGGCTAGTTCAATGCCAGAAGCCCCGATCACCCCTCTGCCAGGCCCCGATTCCGCGTCGCCCGTGATGCTGGTGGGGGGCACCTTTGACCCGCCCCATCTGGCCCATACCCACCTGGCCGATCAGGCCCGGGCGGTCGTCGCCCCGGAGGCGTGGCTGAATTACGTTCCCGCGGCCCGCTCGCCTCACAAAGAGGGCGGCCCCGAGGCCGGCGCCCATGACCGCGTGAGGATGCTCGAACTGGCAATGACTGGCTTCGAGCGCACCGGCATCTGGACGGACGAGCTCGACCGGGCAGCAGCGGGGGAGCCGAGCTACTGGGTCGTGACGCTTCGCCGGGCACGCACGCTGCTGACCGAGGATCGTCGGCTGCTCTTTCTCGTAGGAGCTGATCAGGCGCTCAGCTTCGACCGCTGGTACGAGCCCGAGGAGATCCTCGAACTCGCGCAGATCGTGGTCATCAACCGCGGCGAGGTACGCACCAAAGACCAGCTGGCTGATCGTCTTGAGGGCTCACGCCTGCGTGATCAGCTCGTCAGCGCGTGGTGCGATGTGGAGCATCTGGAGATCAGCGCCACGGGCGTGCGTGAGGCGCTTGGGTCGCAGAAAGAAAGCGACCTCCGGGGCATTCTCAGCCCGGAGGTCGCTTCGTATATCAGAACGCACGGCCTGTACCGCGGCTGAATCGGAGGGCAGGTTCAGCCCACGATGGACTTGAGCGCATCGGCCTTGTCGGTTCGTTCCCAGGTGAAGGTGTCGAAGGACTTGGTCGAGCCGTCGTGCATGGCGACCTCGACGCTGCCCGGCTCGCGCCCGAAGTGGCCGTGATAAGCGGTGTGCTGGTAGATGGGGTTGGTGAGCTTGAGGGAGTCGATGATGCCGCGGGGTGTGAGCTTGAAGACCTCGCGGATGGCCTTTGAGATCTTGGCGGGGTCGGCTTCTTCGGTGCCGAAGGTGTTGACGTGGACGCTGGTGGGCTGGGGGACGCCGATGGCGTAGGAGAGCTGGATCTCGCACTGCGAGGCCAGGCCCGCGGCGACAACGTTCTTGGCGATGTAGCGGGCCATGTAAGCGGCCGAGCGGTCGACCTTGGTGGGGTCCTTGCCGCTGAAGGCTCCGCCGCCGTGACGCCCACGCCCGCCGTAGGTATCGACGATGATCTTGCGTCCGGTGAGCCCGACGTCGCCGTGGGGCCCGCCGATCTCGAACTTGCCGGTCGGGTTGATGTGGACCTTGATGTCGTCGTTCCAGAGGTCGCCGACGACGGGCTTGATGACGTTTGCGAGGACCTGCTCGGCAAGGCCCTTCTGGTCGTTGCTCCACTTGGGCGCGTGCTGCGTCGAGAGGACGACGGTGTCGAGCCGGGTCGGCTTGTTGTCTTCGTCGTATTCGAAGGTCACCTGGCTCTTGGCGTCGGGACGCAGGCCCTCGACGGCATTGGAGCGGCGGACCTCGGCGTGCTTGGCGACGAGCTGGTGGGCCAGTTGGATTGGCAGAGGCATCAGCTCGGGCGTCTCTGTGCAGGCAAAGCCGAACATCATGCCCTGGTCGCCCGCGCCCTCTTCGCCCTTGCTGCCCGAGTCGACGCCCATGGCGATGTCGGGGCTCTGGGCCTTGATGGAGCTGAGCACGGCGCAGGAGACGTGGTCGAAGGCCATGTCGCCCGAGGTGTAGCCGATGCGCTGGATGGTGCTGCGGACGATATCGGGGATCTCGACGTAGGCCTCGGTGCGGACCTCGCCTGCCACGATCGCCATGCCGGTGGAGACCATGGTCTCACAGGCGACACGGCTATTGGGGTCCTGCGCGAGCATCGCGTCGAGGACAGCGTCAGAAATCTGGTCGGCAACCTTGTCGGGGTGGCCCATGGACACGGATTCGGAGGTGAACTGGTAGCTCAAGCTGGGTCTCCTGCTTCATATGCGGATCGAGAA
>Ga0070727_10005679_pt1 | contig 10093 bp, 7 predicted proteins | sample tdAd472_FD_66722 | JGI IMG/M metagenome (GOLD analysis project Ga0070727, IMG submission 66722) | Marine sediment microbial communities from the Atlantic coast under amendment with organic carbon and nitrate - tdAd47.2 | ecosystem: Environmental > Aquatic > Marine > Coastal > Sediment | place...
GCAGGTAGCCAAACACCTCGTCGAAGAACAACAGGGCCCGCAGGTCGTCGGTGCCGGGCTGCTGACGCATCCACGCCACCAGCCGCGACAGCAACAGGGTGCAGAAGAAGGAGCGAGCTCCCTCGTCGAGGTGGGCCAGGTAGAACACCCGCACCTGCGTCTTCCCGTCGGTGGGCTGGAGCAGCGCGTCGATGTCGAGGGGTACGCCCTGCTGCCACGACGCGAAGGCCGGAGAGGCCAGCACCGCGTTGAGCTTCATCGCGAGATCCATGCGGTCGGCGCGCGGTACGAAGGTATCGACCGGAAACACGCCCACCTTGGCGAAGGGCGGGTCGACTAGCTGCAGCACCATCTGCTCGGCCGTCAGGGTCACCCCCGCGGCCCATGCCTCGCGCACCAGGGTCGACGCGAGCACCATGGCCGGGTCGCGCACCGGATCCCCGTGGACTCCGGCCAGGCCCATCATCGCGGTCGCTGCGGTGGTCGCCGCCTCGGCGACGATCTCGGGATCGTCACTGGTGGGAGGCGCCAGCGCGCCGAACACGTCGATGGGATGGCTGGCCGTGGACCCGGGGGTGTGCACGGTCACATCCACGCGCTCCCGCAGGTGCGCGATGCGCTCCGCACTCACGCCGCTGGCTGCCAGGCCCGCCTCCCAGGTGGTGGCCTCCTCGGCCGGCCACGGCTCGCCCAGGTGGGCCAGGTCGCCCTTCGGGTCGATGGCCAGGATAGGGACGCCGGAGCTCGCCACCTCTTCGAGCAGATCGACGCACAGCCCCGTCTTGCCTGATCCGGTCATGCCCAGCACGACGCCGTGGGTCACCAGCCGCTCACGCGGCAGGCGGTAGGGGGCGCCGTCGACCGCTCCCAGGTGTAGGTCAGCCACGGGCTAGTCCTCCTCGTCCTCCCAAGGCGCGACGACATCGATCAGGATGGTCTCGATGCCCTCGGCCTCGGGACGCCGGATGTCGATGATCTCGTCGAGGTATCGCTCGGTGAGATCGCTCATGTAGGTGTCGAGATGTGCCGCCGAGACCGACTCGTCGACCGTCACCACGAACGCCAGGTTCGTCTTGGGGATCAAGCGCCATGCGTAGCGCAGCGCGCCCTCGACCTCAGACCCCTTTCGGGGCCGGTCGCCGTCGGTCGCTTCCTCCACCGCCTCGCACAACACCTCCCACAGCCCGGCATCGTCGTCTGCGAGGTCGGGTTCTGCGTACAGGGGGCGGTCGTAGTCGCCATCCAGGAAGATGTAGACGCCGATCTCGTCCATGTTGCCTCCGCGGCCCAGGGCCTCCGTCGGTTGCGCCATGCGCATACCAGGTCGCGGCATACCATGACTGGCCCCCCGAGATCGACGCGGGCGCCAGGCAACATCACCGACACATCACTCGCAGGTGTCGCTTTCGTCGGCAAAGCACTCGTAGGGCCGTGGCTCTGCCGGGTCGACCACGGCCGAGCGTCGGGCGCGCGCGGCGGTCACCGCCGTCACCTTGCAGCGCCCCGGGGTCGCGCCAGGGACCACCGCGACCTCGACCCCGTCGCCCCTACCCTGCTGGCAGCGCACCACGATCTTCGTCGTGTCGGGCATCCGCGAGGTGAACGTGGCCCCTTCCCCCTCGGGGAGCGGAGCGACCTCGGGCGCCGGCGCGGGCGGCGCGGGCTCGGGCTGAGCGGCCGCGGGAGCTGGATCGGGCACGGAGCCCGGACCCGCATACAGCCCGCCCACCCCCACGACGACCACCAACAAGACGACCAGAACCACCGCGACGAGCGCCAGCACCACGGCACCGGCCACCATGCCCAGCGCGGCCCCCCGCCCCGGCCCTTCGGCCGTCACCGGAGGGAGCGGAGCCGGACGCGGCGTGGGCGCGCGCGACGGCTCCTTCTGCACGATCGTCTTGTCGTTGTAGATGTTGGAGGACTCGGGCAGATCGCCTAGAAGCCCCTCGAGGGCCTGCATCCGAAGCTCTTGATCCTGGATGAGGACCGTGGGGCCATCCTCCTCCTCGTCGGAGTCTTCGGTCAGGAAGCTGTCGCCCAGCCCCGTCGACAGAGCGATCTCTCGCACCTGGCGGACCGTGCCTGGACCGAGCTCGCCCGTCTCGGTCAGCGAGGCCAGCGTGGCCTGCTTGAGTGCGCTCCATCGCTCGTCGTCACGGCCGCGACCCGCCTCGGGGGCCTCCTCGGCTTCCTGCGGAGGAGGCATGAGCACGCCCTCGGCAGGGGGCCGCAGCTCACCGCGAGGCAGCGTCGTCTCTTCGAGATCATCGGTCACGTCCTCGGTGATCACCCTGCCGATCAGCGAGTCGTTGTTCTGCGGTGCGTTGTCGCGCTGGGCCGCCACCAACGACGGCACCACTCGCTCAGCCCATTCCTCCGCCGCGTCACTGGACAGCTGGCGCCCGAACGCACGAAGCCGGGTGACTGCGTCGGCGGCACTGGGCCGGTCGTTCTCGTCGAAGGCCAGCATGTCTTTGAGCAGGTCGTGCAGGAGGTCTTCCGCCTCCTCCGACGCCACCGCGTGGCTGGACAGCAGGTCTTCGAAGCGCTCCTCGATGAAGCGCTCCTGCTCGCCCTGGCGCAGCTTGGCCTTGCCCAGCTTCTGCAGCGCGAGCATCTCGTACAGGGTGGCGCCGAGGCTGTAGATGTCGCTGGCTGGTGACTCGGGCTCGAAGAACAGGCGCTCGGGCGGCATGTACTCCAGCGACCCGAACGACAGCTCGGCGGTCTTGGCCTCACGGGCATCGAACTCCGCACGGGCCACGCCAAAGTCGAGCACCTTTACCTGACCTTGCCCGTCGACCATGATGTTCGACGGCTTGATGTCGCGGTGGATCACCCGCAGCGGCTTCTCCCCAGCGAATGGCGGCCGGTTGTAGGCGGCATCGAGGGCAGACGCGACCGCCGCGCACACGTCGATGGCGGCGCGCAGCGGGATCCGGTCGCCACGCTTCAGACAGTCTTCGATGACAACCCGCACGTCGACTGCGTCGAGGTACTCCATCACCACGGCACTTCGACCGTCGATCATGGTGAGGTCCATCACATCGACGATGTTGCGGTGACGCAGCCAGCCGAGCAGCCGGGCTTCGTCACGCATTCGAGAGGCGATCTCGTCGTTCGCCGACCACTTGCGATGCAGCAGCTTGATCGCCACGAGGCGCGAGAAGCCATCTGGGTGGATGACCTTCGCCAGATACACCGACCCAAAGCCGCCCGACGCGACCTCACGAATGAACTCGAACTTCCTCGCGGATTCCTTCTTGCTCAACCGGGGGCTCTCGGGGGGTGGGGTCGGTGGCGACGCGATTGTGGCACACGCGCCGACCGAGTGGGTCGCCAGGAGGGCACGGGACGCCGGGATGACCCGGTGGCCCGCCACCCCGCAGCCCCGCGCTGGTAGCCGCCGACCGGATGGGGGTGGCGCACACAGGTGCGTGGCGCCCCCCGTGGGCGTATACTGCGGCGGATTCGAGGGAGGCGCGTGAAGCCCATGCAGTCCATCGCACGAGGCCTCGTCGCGACCAGTGTGCTCCTCGCGGGCTGCTGGAAAGACGAGCTGGCCGAGTTGCCGCCGGGCATCCTCGCCTTCGAGCCGGAGGCGGCCCCACCGCCGACGGGCTGGGTGGTGGAGCCGATTCCCGTCGATCTGACGTGCCCCGACGATACTCAGGCGAACTTCTACCTGCTCTACCCCGAGGCGGCGGCTGCCTCGGGTGAGCCGATGCCCGCCGCGACCCTCTACCACTCGGGGTCGTTCGACTTCGTGTTCGCGCCCGATCCCGTCGCCCCCCTGGAGGGCACCAGCTACGCGGAGCCGCTTCGCCTCACGAGCGAGTGGGCGCACCGGCAGGTGTTCGCGACCCTGGGCATGTACCCCGACCAAGACGACGAGGTGCACGACGGCGCCCTGGCGGTGGCTCTGGCCGAGCAGGGCATCGCCGTGCTGCTTCCCTCCAACTGCTGGGGCGACCTGTGGCACAACGCCCCGGGCTTGGCCGACGGCGACTTCACCCAGGACTTCTTCTTCCGGAGCGGTCGCGCCTCCGCCGACTGGGGCTACCGTTTCCTGGTCGACCCCGCCTTCGCGGAGATCATCGGTGTCACCCTTCCCATCACGGTCGACCCGACCCGCACCTACATGATCGGCTTGGGTGAGGGAGGCCGAGCGGTGGCCGAGGTGCTCAACCTCACCAACTCCCGCGACGAGCCCCAGTTCTCCCCCACAGGGGTGCTCGTCGACTCCACCCTCGACGACGTGCGCTTCATCTACGACGACCCGACCACCTACGGCAACCTCGTCGTAGGCCTCGACCGGATCCATCAGGATGGCGTGCTGGGCGCGGCCTCCGGCTCGTTCCACACCGTCGACAACCTCCCCGCCCGAGTGGGCTACGTCTACAGCAGTGCCGACCCAGCAGTGCCGACGGCCACCTTCGAGGCCTCCTCCAGCGACTTGTCCCGCACGGGCTGGGTGTATGCCTCCACCGAGCCACGCCATGTGCTGCTCAACGCCTCCTCTCAGCTCGACCTCGCCCGCAGCGCCGTGAACTACCTGGTCACAGGCACCACGCCCCCCGTCGTGCCCGGCCTGCGCTGACCCCGCCGACCCTCCCCCCTTGGTCCACCTCACATGAACCCCAACGACGCTCTCACCGATAGCCTCGATCGCTCCTGGACACTCGGACGCAGCCTCACGCGCACCGCCTGGTGCCGCACCTGGCTCGTGGAGGGGTCCGGTGGCCGCCGAGCCACCCTCTGTGCCCCGCTGGGCTCGGCCGAGCTCGGTGGCTCCGACGAGCTGGCCGACCTGTGTCGCATCGGGCTGGGCCAAGTGGAGTCGCGACTCCGGCGCCGGCTCGCGGGCGACCCCGAGCTGCTCGCCACGGTCGATCTGGGCGGCACGGGGCGCGGTCTGTTGCTCCCCTTCGGCCCCAGCCTGCAGCAACGTCTCGACAGCGGCGGCACCCTGGTGGGCGCTCTGGAGTTCGTGCGCAAGGCCACCCTGCTGCTCGAAGAAGCCGGCGTGCCCCACGGGGGGCTGCATCCTGGGGAGCTCACCCTCGGCGAGGGGGGCAACGTCACGTTCGGGCTGCCCCTTCCCGCCGCCGTGCTCCCGCACCTGGGGAGGCTGGAGAGCCTCGCAGGTCGCACCGGGTGGCGTCCCCCAGAAGGCGGCGACAAGGTGCTCCCGAGCTGGGACACGTGGAGCTTGTGCTGTCTGCTGTGGGCCGCCGCTACGGCCCCTCCCCCCGGAGGCGACGTGCAGCGTGGCCGCGGCGAGTCTGCCCCTGTGGGCCCCGACAAGGTCGCCCTCGCGACCTTGCGCGACCGCACCATCGCCCGCCTCAGCCATGAGCAGACCAACCAGCGGTTCCACTCCCGGGTGGCTGAGCGCCTGGCAGCCCTGCTCAACCGCGGCCTGAGCAGCGAACACGAGCCGTCGCCGCCATACCGCTTCCACACCCCCAGCGACCTCCGTGACCGCGTCGGCGAGGTGCTGTCCCTGGTCGCTCCGCGCGTCGACGAGGTCGGCCGGGTCATCCTCGGGGGCGACACCGGCGCCTCCACCTTCCAAGGCGGCGAGGCCGTCAAGGTCGCCGTCTCGGTCAACTGCACCGCGAAGCTGGCCGACCACGAAGACCTCGTGGCCGGGCTGCGCCTCACCGACCTCGATGCCCCCGGCGACGGCCGGGTTCCGCTCGAGGAGGCCAAGTTCGGTGTCAAGACGCACCCCAGCGGGCGCCTGCGGTTCGAGTTCACGCTCCCCGAGTTGTCGCCAGGCCGCTACGAGGTCCGCTGTGCCTTCGCCGTCAAAGACTCGGGCCACGAGCCCCAGGTGGCGAACGGTCGCTTCGAGGTCCGCCCGCCGCCCGGCTACGTGCCCCCTGCAGACGACCCGGCGGCGATGCCCATCGCCTTGAGCCATCTGCGCGCCCCGGCACCCGTAGACGACGAAGACGAAGAAGACTCCGAAGACGCCGAGACGGTCCGAATGGGCGCCCACGTGCTCCAGCACCTCCTCGACGAGCTCGACGAAGAAGACGACACCGAGCAGGGCGAGGATCCGGAAATGGTCGGCGAGGTCATCGAGGGCGTGTTCCCGCGCCCCATCGCCCCGCCTTCCGACCCCGACCCTGAGCCCCCCCCCGCTCCGCGCCCGGCGATGGAGGCCCAGGTCAGCGTCGATCCCCCGACGGGCCCCAGTGCCTCGGTGACTCGCTTCCCCGGGCAGTCGTCGGCCCCGCTCCCGCCACCGCCGGCCCCGCCACATCCCAGCCGTCCTCCTGCCCCCCTCGCCGCGGTTCCGACACCGCCGCCGACGGTCCCGTCCGACGTGGGGGAGGCCACCGTGCCGCGGCCCACGCATGACGCAGACTTCCCGGAGGCTGGCGGCGGGATCGAGGCGCCCTCTCTGGGCTCGGCCTGGATGGCCGCGAGCTCCAGCGACGGCGACGGCCCCAGCTGGAACGACGGGCCCGATGTCGGCCAGGATCTCCTCGCCGACGGTGGGGAGGATCTCCCTACGTGGGAAGAGCCACGCCCCGGAGCCTCCCGCTTCGACCAACTGAAGGCCGTCCTGTTCCGCGACACCTACACCGCTGTGGTCGCCGCTTCGGCGCTCTGCTTGCTACTGGTGCTGGTGTTCGCCCTCGCCCTCAAGGCCTGCTGACCCCATGGAGTCCCCGTGAAGATCGACGTGTCCACCACCTCCCTCGCCGAAGCCGACGTCGACCTGGTGGTGGTCGGGATCTCTACCGACGTGAGCGCAGGCATCGCCCCGCTGACGGCCGCCTTCGGCGACGAGCTCACGCAGCTGGTGGAGCGGCGTCGCTTCAAGGGCTCGGTCGGGTCGCTGCTGCTCCTGCCGAGTCTGGGTCGCGTCAAGGCCCGCGACGTGCTGCTCGTCGGCACAGGCGACGCCACCCGTCGTCACATCAGCGAGGCGGCCGGGCGAGCGGGGCGCGAGGCTCGGGCGCTACGAGCCCAATCGGCTGCGCTGTTCTTCGCGGGGCACGACGCCGCGCAGGTGGCGGAAGCCTTTCACGCTGGCAACTACCGCTACGACACCTACAAGAAGTCCGACGACCGTGCCCCGATGGTGGAGGCCCTGGCCCTCGTCGGCGTCGAGGGGAATGCCGACGACACCCCCGTGCGCGTCAAGTGGCAGAACTGGGCACGCGACCTGGTCAACGGCCCCCCCGCCGACATCTACCCGGAATCCCTCGCCGAGCACGCCGTGCAGGCCCTCGGAAACCTGCCCCACGTCGAGGTGGAGGTGTGGGACGCCGACCATCTCGCCGAGGAAGACTGCGTCGGCATCCTCGCCGTCGGCCAAGGCTCGAAGCGTCCCCCCGTCATGATTCGGGTGTCCTACCGCCCCCCTGGCGCCCGTGATCACATCGCCTTCGTGGGCAAGGGCGTCACCTTCGACGCCGGTGGCCTGTCCATCAAGCCGTCCGCGGGCATGCAGACGATGCGCTGCGACATGGGCGGAAGCGCGGTCGTGCTCGCCGCCACCGGGGCCGCCGCCGAGCTCGGCGTGCCCGTGGCCATCGACACCTTCGTGGGCGCCGCTGAGAACATGGTGGGCGGCGACAGCTACAAGCTGGGCGACATCCTGCGCTACCGCAACGGCGTCAACGTCGAGATCCACAACACCGACGCCGAGGGGCGCCTGGTGATGGCCGACTGCCTGATCCGGGCCAGCGAGGTCGAGGGCGTCACCGCCATCATCGACGCCGCGACCCTCACCGGGGCGTGCATCGTCGCGGTGGGCGACGAGTTCACCGGGCTGTTCACCGGGCACGATGAGCTCGCCGCCGAGCTGCATCAGGCCGCTGATGCAGCCGACGAAGGCCTGTGGCGGCTGCCTCTGCACGACCGCTACGACGACCAGCTCTCGGCCGAGTGGGGCACCATCAAGAACCTGGGAGGCAAGTACGCGGGAGCCACCACTGCCGCGCTGTTCCTCCGCCACTTCGTGCGAAAGGACGTGGCCTGGGCTCACCTCGACGTCGCGGGCCCCTCCTTCCTCGACAAGGCCTCGCCACGCTACGTGGCGGGCGCCACCGGCGAGATGGTGCGCACCCTCACGACCTGGCTCGCGAGCCGCGGCTGATGGGCCGGGGGCGCCGGGGAAAGGGTAGCGGCGGGCGCAACAGCTACGCCAAGCCCGATCGATTCACCCAGCGTGCCAAGGCAGAGGGCTACCTCGCGCGCTCGGTCTACAAGCTCACTGAGATCCAGAAGCGTCACCGCATCCTCCGCAGAGGCGATCGCGTCGTCGACCTCGGCTGCAGTCCTGGGTCGTGGCTCGTGTGGGCTCAGGAGCAGGTCGGTTCCGCCGGCAGCGTCGTAGGGGTCGACATCGCCGAGCCCGGCCCCGTCTCCGTGCCCGTCATCGTGCGCGACATCTTCGAGGTGAGCGCGGAGGAGCTCCGCGAGGCCGTGGGAGGTCCCGTCCAGGTGCTGTTGTCCGACATGGCGCCGCGCACCACGGGCAACACCCTCGGCGACCACGTGCGCCAGCTGGAGCTCGCCGCTCGGGCGGTCGAGCTCGCCCAGGCGCTGCTGGTTCCGGGGGGCAACCTCGTCATCAAGCTCTTCGACGGAGAAGACGCCCCAGGGTTCGTCGCCAGCGTTCGCCCGCTGTTCGACAAGGTCAAGCGCCAGCGCCCCGAGGCGGTGCGGCGCGAGAGTCGAGAGTTCTTCCTGGTCGGGCTGGGCTACAAGGGCCGTGACCTGGAGGAACCGTGCGACAGGGCATCCACGACCTGAGCTTCGTGGGCAGCTTCCAACAGGAGCTGCCCGTGCTCGACCTGCCTGAGATCGCCTTCGCTGGCCGCTCAAACGTCGGGAAGAGCTCGGCCCTGAACACGCTGCTGGCGCGCAAGCGGGTCGCGCGCACGTCGAGCACGCCCGGGCGCACCCAGGCCATCAACCTGTTTCGCCTGGGCGAGCAGGGCGTGTTCGCCGATCTCCCCGGCTACGGCTACGCCAAGGTCCCCCAGCATGTCAAAGACCGGTGGAAGGCCACGATCGAGGCCTATCTCACCACCCGGATCGAGCTCCGGCTCGTGGTGCTGCTCGTCGACGCACGGCGCGATCCCACGCCCCTTGACGGCCAGCTCCTGTGGGCGCTGGTCGAGGCTGGCGTGCCGTCGCTGGTGGTCGCCACCAAGGTCGACAAGCTGAAGAAGAGCCAGCGAGGCAAGCAGCTCGCGGCCATCCGGCGGGAGTTCCAGCTGCCTCATGGAGACCCCCTCCCCTTCAGCTCGGTGACCAAGGAAGGCCGCGACGCGCTGTGGGATCGACTGGAGGCCGCCGCCGCTCGACCCCGCCCCCAGCGACCCGACCCGCAGAGTCCTCCCCCGGGGGCCTTCCACGCGTCGGTCCTGCCGCCGCTGGAAGGATGAGGTTGGCTCGCCAGCAGGGTACGATGGCTCCGTGACCCGCCCCACACACATCGGCTGGAACAACCGGCCCACGGTCGTAGAGAAGATCCCTTCTGACCAACGGATCTGGTTCATCAGCGACCTACACATCGGCGATGCGACGCCCGCGGATGCGTTCTTCGGCAAAGACCGCCACCTGATCGCGCTGGTCGAGAAGGTGCATGCAGCGGGCGAGGTGCTGGTCATCGTGGGCGACGCCATCGACTTCCACCAGGCGTGGTCGTTCACCCGCGTGCTCCGAGCCCACCAGGAGCTGTTCAGCGCGCTGTCGCGCCTGGCCCGCGAGGGCCGGCTGTTCTACGTCATTGGCAATCATGACTACGAAATCAACCTGTTTCACGAGATCCTGCAGTTCCGCGTGTGCGACGAGCTGCACATCGGCGACAACGACATCCTCGTGGTCCACGGCTGGCAATACGACCCCTACCTGTCGGATGCCATCGGCCACGGGCACCACTGGTCGACCACCATCCATCACATGGTCGAGCGCTACCTCGGCACGTGGCTGCGCATCCCGATGGGCGAGTTCTACACCAAGGGCAATCGCCTGCTGTTCTGGCTGGCCCACAAGGTCGCTTGGGTGGCGAACGCGTGGGCCTCGGGGATGAAGGCCATCGGGCGTCCGCGCTCGG
>Ga0070727_10005682_pt1 | contig 10086 bp, 8 predicted proteins | sample tdAd472_FD_66722 | JGI IMG/M metagenome (GOLD analysis project Ga0070727, IMG submission 66722) | Marine sediment microbial communities from the Atlantic coast under amendment with organic carbon and nitrate - tdAd47.2 | ecosystem: Environmental > Aquatic > Marine > Coastal > Sediment | place...
GATCGGACGCGGACGGCAGAGGGCCCTGTAGAAACCCCTTCGAATGTAGAAGCGGGGCTTGGGGAGGGCGTGGCGCGGGCACGCGCGGTAGGGGCAGCGCGGAGGCTGAAACATGGCGAAACTCTCTCCTTCGAGGAGGCCACACGGGCCTTCTCGGAGGAGGACTGGTCGGAAGCTCTGTGGTAACAGGAGATTCCGACAGTTCTCGCCCGCTCGAGCACACGGAAGGTGATCAGTTCACACCCGGTGGCCCGGGCTCGGCCTACACGCCGAGGGTGACCGCGACGGGGTTGCTGGCGAAGGTGAAGAACGCGCCCGAGATCAGGGCGTAGGCGTGCTGGAGCTCCAGGCCGACCAGAGGCGGAAGCGCGCCCGCCGGAACCAGGAAGCTCGAGGCGGCGCGGCCGTTCGCGTCGAGGAGACCGATGGAGGCGCCCATCAGCGGGTTCGCCGCGAGCTTCGTCAGCGTGAAGGACCAGTAGGCGTCGACGTTCAGGGGCAGGGTGATTCCCGGCGCGAGCGAGACTCCGGGAGAAGAGCCGCTCGCGGAGCCCATCAAGGCGAAGACCTCACCCGCGTGGGCTTCGCCCGCGTCCAGCGCCCAGTCCTGCGTCCCGCCCGACCCGAGAGAGACCTCGTGCGCCCCGCGCATCAACGGCCGCAGCTCGAAGGCGGCGCAAGTGCCCTGGGCGAAGTCCGTGTCCGTCCCGTAGAGGGCGGAGGAGATCACCAGGTCGCCCTCTACCGCCACGGCGAAGCCCCCCTGCTGCAGGGCCCCGGCGTTCGGGTCGCGGAGGCGCACGCGTTCCGTCCACTGGCCGTCGCCCCCGCGCTCGAAGACGTACGCGACTCCCGGCACCGTGGAGCCCGTCCCCGACGGCGGGAGCGTGCCGACGGACAGGCGATCTCCCGACAGGCACACGGACTCGCCGAAGCGCATGCGAATGCCGGCATCCGAAGCGAGCAGCTCCTGGTGCAAGGCCCAGGTGTCGTCCGGCTGCCGCTGGTACAGGAAGCACTTGCCGGCCTGCGTCGCGATCGTGGCGTCGGCGGGAGCTCCGACCAGCAACCAGTCGCCCTCGAGGGAGAGCGCCCGCCCGAAGTCGCCGGCCGCGCCGCCGCCGGGCGGACTCACCGCGTCGAGCTCCAACCAGGTCCCGTCGAGCTGCCGCTGGAAGAGGTACACCGCCCCGCTCTGCCCTCCCGCCTGGCCCTTGTCGAGCGCGCCGACAGCGGCCCAGGACCCGGACAGCGAGACCGCGCTACCGGCGTCCATCCCGGCCTCGACCTCGGAGGCGTACAGGTCCGCGACCTTGGTCCAGCCCGTCTCCTGCAGCTCGTAGACGTGCGCCGCACCGGTGGTCGGGCCGAGGTCGTCGTTGGCGCTGTTGCCGATCAGCGCGCGATCCCCTTCGAGATCGAGCGCGGACCCGAAGAGGTCGGTGGAGAACAACCCGGCGTCGGTCATGCACCCGACCAGCGGCCACGCGCCGGCGTCCTGTTCGAACACGTAGACCTCGCGCGAGGCACGGCCGCCCAGGAGGGCACGATCTCCGTCGAGCGCCACCGAGTAACCGAGCCTGGAGTTCCCGTCGGGGGCCGGGAGCAAGTGGTCCACCTCGACCCAGCTCCCGTCCGGCTGCTGCTCGAAGACATAGCCCGCGCCGCCCGCGACGCCCACGGCGTTCGACTGGGCCGCGCCGACCAGCATACGCTCTCCCTGCAGGCTCAGGGCGGACCCGAACTGACCGTTTTGATTGGGATCGGAACCGCCGAACACGGCGTCCGCGTGCGCGACCTGAGCGCTCGCCGAGGGGAGGAATCCCGGGACGACAGCCGGGAGGACGAGCAGCTGGAACGCGCGGGCGAAGTGACTCATTCCGGGATCCTAGCAGGGCGCTCCGGCCGACGCCTCCCCGGGGCGCCGGCGGGAGCCTCGCTCGAGGCCGCGCATCGGTCGGACGCTCTCACAGGGTGAAAGCGCGGTCGGCCCCCCCCGTTTCCGTTCGAGCTACAGGCGCAGCGCTCCGCGTCCGACCCTCTAACCTGCATGGACTTCTCGGCAAGCACCCTCGTCGCCTCGCTCGTCGTGAGCAGCGTCGGCCTCGCGCTCTTCCTGTACGGCAAGAAGCAACCGCGCTTCCCGCAGCTCGTCGTCGGTCTGGTGATGATGATCTATCCGTACTTCGTCGTCGGCGCGCTCCCCATGTGGGGCATCGCCGGCGCGCTCCTGCTGAGTCTGGTCGCACTCGTGCGGCTCGGCTACTAGGCGAGAGCTCGCGCTCGGTTCACCCGGAGCGGCGAGCGACCGAGCACCTCCCCCCAGCTCAGGTGTCCGGATCGGGTCGCGCTCGCCGTCGTGAGAGTCGCGTTTTCACTCTCCCAGCTCGGGCCTTCCGCTTCACCGTTCCCGGAGTCTTCTGCTAGCTTGAGCGTCAGCTGGACAATCTGTCGCACAACCTCCCGCCCGGACCGCAAGGCCGCGGCGCTCGCCCCCAAGGAAAGCTCGCTCCATGATCGCAACTCGCTGGCACCTCGTCGCCTCCGCTCTGCTCGCCCTGCCCGCCTTCACCTCCGCCCAGGTCTACCTGAACGACCAGAACATCTCGGTCGCACTGGGCGCGAGCATGGACCCCGAGCCGTTCGCGAACCACACGACCGCGGAAGGCCTGATGCGACTGATCGATGCGCCTGCCGCCGACGCGCCCGAGGATCACACGCAGAGCACGCACGTCTGGGTCAGCGGCGGCCATCTCGAGCTGGACTTCGACCTGGCCGTCGAATACGACCTGCAGTCGCTCCACATCTGGAACTACTTCGGGGAGGGCTTCGACGTCGACAACATCGACTTCCTTTTTTACGACGCGAAGGGAGCCCCGGTCGGAAGCCTGCTCGGCGTCGAGCCCGCGCTCGGCGGCGCCGGCGGCAACCCGATCTTCGCGGAGGACATCCCGCTCTCCTTTCCGTCGAAGGTGCGCTTCGTCAACGCGACCCTCACCGGCAGCAACGGCGAGGTCGACCTGAACAACATCGGCTTCACCGGCGAGTCCTCCTGCGGGCAAGCGGCCTGGGAGAACTTCGGCCAGGGATGGACCGGCACCCTCGGCGTTCCGGGTCTCGAGCTCGACGACGCCGCGCTGCTGGGCTCGACGGTCAACGTGCTGATCGGCAACGAGGCCGGCGTGCCCGCCGAGAGCTGCCTGATCATCGGCTCGCAGGCCTCGACCACTCCGACCACCTTCGGCGGCTCGATCCTGGTCGAGATGCTGCAGGTGGTTCCGCTGGGTGATGTTCCGGTGGACGGCGCCTCCCTCCAGTGGGCGATCGCGCGCGATCCGGCCCTGTGCGGCGTCGAGTTCTACACCCAGGTGATCCAGTGCGACGAGGGCGCCTCGCACGGCATCTCCTTCTCGCGCGGCCTCGCGGTGGTGCTCGGCGACATTCGCTGAGCGGCGCCCCGGGCGGAGGGGAGCGGCGCGCTCTCCTCCGCCCGGAGCCGTCGGGGCGAACCGGATGACCGCCCCAGAGGCCTCACAGGCCTTTTGTTCGAGAAGTGCACCGAACTTCGTACTGGAAGTGTTTTCCAGGCGTATGCTCGATGCATGCCAAGAGTGCCCGCCTCCTTGTTCGTCGCGGTCCTGCTCTCCCCCAGCTCCTCGCTCGCCATGCAGGGCGAACGGCGCGACTCGCGCCCGGACATCCTGCTCCTGATGGCCGACCAGATGAGAGCGGACGCCATGGGGTGCGACGGAAACGCCGTCGTGAAGACCCCCACCCTCGATCGCCTGGCGGCCGGCGGCTGCCGCTTCGAGCACGCCTACAGCTCGACCCCTTCGTGCACGCCGGCGCGCGCCGCCCTGCTCACCGGCATGTCCCCGTGGGGTCACGGCCTGCTCGGTCAGCACCGCCTGGCGGAGCGCTATCCCGTCGAGCTGCCGCGCTCCCTCGCGCAGGCGGGGTACGCCACCTGGGCCATCGGAAAGAACCACTTCTACCCGCAGCGCAACACGCACGGCTACGGCGGTGTCGAGCTGGACGAGGCCGGGCGCGCCGACACGCCCGACTTCGTGTCCGACTACACGGCCTGGCTCGGCGAGCGAGCGCCCGGCGCGGAGACGCTCACGGAGGGAACGGGCTGGAACGACTACCGCGCCAGCGCGTATCACCTCGACGAGAGCCTGCACCCCACCTACTGGACCGCCGATCGCGCCGTGCGGTTCATCGAGGACCATGACAGCGACGCGCCGTTCTTCCTCAAGGTGAGCTTCCACCGACCGCACAGTCCGTACGATCCGCCGGAACGCTGGCTCGCGCCCTATCGCGATGCGGAGATCCCGGAGGCGCTCGAGGCGGAGTGGTCCGACTCCGCACACGGTCGCTTCCACCGCCCCGACGCCTACGGGTCGGCGCGCAACAACCTCGGGCCCGAAACGGTGCGCGCGGCGCGCGCCGCCTACTACGGCAGCGTGAGCTTCCTCGACGAGCAAGTGCAGCGGATCCTCGACTCGCTGGCCGAGCGCGGTCGCCTGGACCGCACGCTGATCCTCTTCTGTTCCGACCACGGCGACATGCTCGGTGACCATCACCTGTGGCGGAAGACCTACGCCTACGAAGGCTCGGCGCGCATTCCGATGCTGCTCTGGTGGGGCTCCGAGCTCGACTACGGCAAGCGCGGGCAGGTCCGCACCGAGCCCGTCGAGCTGCGCGACGTGCTGCCGACCTTCCTGGAGGCCGGCGGCGTGCCCGTCCCCGAGCGAGTCGAGGGGCGCAGCCTGCTGTCCCTCGCCCGCGGCGACCGTGCCGGCTGGCGCGACTACATCGACCTGGAGCACGCGGTCCACTTCTGGAAGACGAACACCTGGAACGCGCTCACCGACGGGAAGATCAAGTACGTGTTCCACGCCTTCGGCGGAGACGAACAGCTCTTCGATCTCGAGCGCGACGCGGGAGAGACGCGCGACCTGTCGACGGATCCCGCCCACGCCGAGACCCTGGCCCTCTGGCGCGGCCGGCTCGTGCAGCACCTCGCGCCCCGGGGAGCCCCGTGGGTCGTCGACGGCGAGCTCGGACGCCGGCGCAGGAAGGTGACCCTCGGGCCCAACTACCCGCGCTCGTTCAAGAGCGTCGAAGCGGTGGCGTCGACCGGCGAGTAGCCCCGCGCCGCGGCTCCTGTAAGCCTCGGGTTTCGCGCCCGACCGAGGGCCTTCCTCGGTGCCCTGAGAGGGCTCCGCGCGCCGTTCCGTTCGCAAAAGCGAAACGGCCCACCAGTGCGCCGCGCTCGCCGGTCGAACGGCTCCATATCCGCCCGCACCGAGAGAGCCCATGAACAGCCGCACCCTGCACATCCTCGCCGCCGCCGCCGTGATCATCCTGGGCGTCGCGTTCGTTCGCCCGTATACCGCCGAGCGTTCGGCGGAGGCGTGGCAGCCCGTCTTCGGCAGCCTCGAGTTCGTCGAGCCCAGGACCGGACAGCAGGTCGACCTGGCCGGCGCCGGCGACTACCTCATCTTCCTGGAGGGCCCCGCCGCCGATCCGCTGTGGCACTCCTCCAACCTGGAAGGCGTGTGGGTCGAGCTGATCGACCTTCAGAGCGGACAGCCCCTGCGCGCCAACCCCGAGGTGGACTTCACCTTCGAGGCCGGTGAGTCGCGCGTGCAAGCGCTGTCGCGCGTCCGCATCTCCCGTGCGGACTGGTACCGCCTCGAGGTCTCGGGCAACAGCGTCCGCGACCGCGGCTTCCGCGTCGCGGTTCATCCCCGGGAGCCCGTGGAGCAGCAGGCCGACCTCGCCTCCAACTGGCGCCTGGGTCAGTGGGGTGCGCTGGCACTGGTCGGCGCGTTCGCGATGTTCCTGCTGGTCAAGGAGACCTGAGCGAGCGCGTCGCCTCCGACGCAGGCGACGAAGAGAACGCGGGACCCGGACGGTCCGCGGTCCTGGTTACACAGATGTGTCGTTCCTCCGGGTAGTCTCAACACTCCACACCGGCCCCAGGAGAAGTGTCATGAGACTTGCCCGCCGCGCGTTCCTGTCCGTATCCGCCGCCGCGCTCGCCCCCGCGGCGATCGCCGCTCTCTCCGGTCAGTCGACCTTCGAAGTCCAGCACCTGGGCGTCGCCGTCACGCGCCTCGACATGGCCGAGGGTTACGTCACCTACGGCGCGCCGGAGATGTACCAGGGGCAGGACCTGAACGGGGACGGGGATCAGGAGGACATCGTCTTCCACATCTACGACCTGCAGAGCGGCCGCAATCGCAACACTCACCTCGTCTCCAATTCAGCCGGCGCCGTCGTCGAGGGCTGGGTCGCCGTCCCCGTCCAGGAGCAGGGCGAGGACCTCAACGAGGACGGAGACGTCCACGACCGCGTGATGCACCTGGTGCACGCCGAGACCGGCGAGCTCATCAACCTGAAACGCGCGGGCCTGGACTCCGTGCACGTCGGTTCGAGGCTCTTCTTCCCCGTGGTGGAAGACATGCAGGGCATGCAGGACCTGAACGGCAACCACACGGCGGAGAACCAGGTGCTGCACGCCTACGACCTGGAGACGCGCACCCTGAAGAACCTGCGGCTGGCCACGGACTTCGCGGAGTCCGGCTACCAGAGTGACGGCAACCGGCTCGCCGTCCGCGTGTTCGAGCACCACCAGGGAGTCGACTTCAGCGGCGACGGTGACCAGAACGACCGAACCGTCCTGCTGGTGGACCTGCCCGGATTCCAGGTCACGAACACCGGGCTCACGGCCGGCGGCGGGCTCGGGTTTCGCCTGTACCCGGACCTGTTGCTGGTGGACTCGTACGAGGTCCAGCAGGGGGAGACCGACCTCAACGGCGACGGTGAGATCAGCGGTGAAGTGACGCAGCTGCTCAACCTTCGCAGCGGTGCCCTCTGGAACCTCGGCCAGGACGTGGTCGAGATCCTGAGGCGGCCCGATCAAGCGGCCTACACGATCTCCGAGACGCTCGCGGGCCAGGATCTCAACGGAGACGGCGACGCTCTCGACCGGGTGCTGCAGATCTGGACTCGCGAACGGGGAACCGTGAACACGGGGATCGCCGGCGGAGACCTGGACTGGAACGAGGAATACGTCGCCATCCAGGTCCACGAAGGCAACCACGGCCAGAAGGACCTCAACGGGAACGGAACGGTCTACGACAGCGTCCTGCACCTGGTCTCCCTGCGCACGGGAGCCGTCGTCAACCTCGAGACCTCCGGGCCCGCCTACTCCCTGCACGGCGACCACCTGCTCGTCTCCGTGGCGGAGTCCTCGTCGTCCGACTTGAACGGCGACGGCGACACCCTCGACCTGATCGCCGAGCTCATCCACATCCCCACCCTGGAGCGAACGAACTACGGCCTCGCGGTCGGCTACGCCGCGCTCCGCCTGTCGCACAGGCTCGGGGTGCTGGGCGTGCCCGAGCAGGCGCAGGGGCAAGACCTCGACGGCGATGGGACGCTCGGCGGCACGATGTACTACGCCTTCGAGCTCGGAGCAGCGCCGGTCGCGCTGGGGTTCGGAGGCGAGGTGGTGCAGGCCTGGGAGATCGACTCGACGCACGCCGCCTTCCGCGCCAGAGAAGGGCACGCGACGGGAGACCTGAACGGCGACGGCGACACGAACGACCAGATCCTGACGATCCTGAAGCGCTGAACCGCGGCGCGCCCGCGAGACGAACTACTCTCGCGGGCGATCGTCGAGGTCGCAGGCGCGCGCCAGGAACTCGAGCGTCACGCGCCAGCTTGGCTCGACGTCTCCCCCGGCGCGCTCGGCGACCAGGGACGACGAGCCGTGGACGCCCGGGTCCGCCACCCAGGTCTCGAGGCCCAGGGCCTCGAACTGCTCGAGCTGGGCGCGAACCGTCTCGCGCGCCGCTTCCGATGCGGGGCGAACACACAGCGCCGGGATGCGGACGTCGGCGGCGAAGTCCGTGGACGGACAGCCCTGCATCGGCTCGCCCGAGGCGGGCGAGAAGGCGATCACACCGGCGAGCTCGTCGGCGTGGTCCCGCGCCAACCGCAGGACCAGCGCGCCGGAGAAGCTCGACCCCCAGGCCACGCAGGGCCCGTGCAGGCCCTGCTCGCGAACGAAGCGGAGCGCCCCCTCCAGGTCGGGGTAGGCCGCGCAGTAACCGGAGCCGATTCCGTCGCGCGCCGCCAGGGTCCGGTTGCCCCCGCCGAACAGCTCGCCTCCCTCGCGCAGATCCGCGGCGAGGACGTGATAGCCCTCGGACACGAGTCGCGGGACGATCGGCGCGTACTCTCCGCGCGCGTCGCCGCCGCCCTGGTGGAAGAGCAAGAGGACAGGGGCCTCCGCGTCTCCCTGGGCCAGGTGCAGGTCGCCCCAGACCGGAGCTCCGTCCGAGGCGGGGAACACGACTTCCCTCGCGGTCGCGGCTCCGGAGGGCGCGGCCTCGGGGCTCGCGGCCGGGACAGGTTCTCGAGCCGGCTCGCGCACCGCGCAGGAACTCAGAGCGAGCCCGACGCCCAACCCCAGGACCGAACGAGCGACGCCCTTCACTCGTGCGCGCGCAGCATCGCCTTGCGCTCCTCGATCATCTTGCGCACGCCCTCCAGGTACTCCCAGGCGAGGTGCTTGCGCTGGTACTTGCGCTCGAGAACCGCGTGTAGCTCCTCGAGGTCTTCGAGCAGCGGCGTGGGGTGATCCGTCCACTCTTCTTCGTCGGTGAAGCGGGACCGCAGGGTCCACTTGCCGCCGAAGAGCTGCGCGTGCACTTCCCGCTTCCGGCCGTCCTCGGTTCGGTCCTTCCACGCGTGGAGGTTGCGGTTTCGCTTGGGCATCCCCACAAGCTACTACGGGCGGCTCGCCACAGGAACCCGGGCCTCGTGCCGGCACGGCTTTGCCCGAGGCCGATCCCCGTCGGATCCAGGATCGCGTAGAATCGCGCCATGAAGCGCACGCGGCCGATCCTGCTGTTCTCGCTCCTCTTCCTCTGGTGGGCCGCCTGGCAGGCCCAGACGGCGACCGCCGCGCGGCCGAGTCGAACCGGCGTCCTGGTTCCGTTCCTGCCCGGCCAGGCGCGCGCCCTGGGTCGCGTGGACGGCGCCCTGCTCGTCTACAACCCCGACCTCGGACGCGCCCTGCAGACGGTGTTCCTGCGCGGCCGTGTGGACGACCGCGTCCTCTTCGAGCAGGCCGCCGACGCCGTGCTCGTGGGTGACGAGCGCTACGGCGAGGTCAACGCGCTCGTCGAGCGTCTGCCGCACGAGCTGACGGAGCTGGCCCGTACGGAGCGCTACTTCGCCGACGCCTCCGACGCGACCTTCTCCGGACCCGAGGTCGTCGACCGCTTCCTCGACCTGCGCGATCGCCTCGACAGCCTGCGCGCCGAGTACGCCGCGGGCGCTCCGCGTCCCTTCGTCGAGCTCCCCTTCTCCGTCGATCTCTCGGACCTGTTCGACGCCGCCGCTGTGGGCGACACGCGCACGCTGACGCTCGAGGTCGGCGTCCTCGGCGACACCGGCGAGAGCTGGATCCTCTCCGTCCCCAAGTCCGTCACGCTGCTGCCGCCGCTCGTGCGTTCGTTCCGCGCGGAGGGCCTGGGCTCCTTCGACATCCACCCCGGGGACCTGCACGTCCACAGCTGCAAGGGCGAGGCGGTCAACGCCTGCGCTCCCTTCGAGGACTGCACCGCGGAGACGCTGCAGACCTCCGGCAGCTTCGACTACTCGCAGCTCAAGTCGCAGTTCCAGTCTCTGGGCTACGACTGGTTCACCGCCACGGACCACAGCTACTGCATCGACGCGGCCTCCGAGTACGACCTGATCGTGTCGGAGACCGCCGCGCTCACGGACGCGGCCTTCATCTGCCTGCCCGACATCGAGCTCTCCAGCGACGAGGTCGGTGCGCAGATCGGAAGCGACATCGGCGACCTGGCTTGCCTGGGGACGACCTCCGCCAATCACATGGGCGCCCACGGCGTGTCGCACCGAATCGACGGGGGGAGCAGCGGCCTGCTGGGCTTCTGCGACGGGCTCTTCGACGACGCCCTCGACAACTTCGTCGCCAACGCGGCCGAGGTGCGCGGAGACGGCGGCTACCCGATCGCCCACCACCCCACCGGTTCGTTC
>Ga0070727_10005685_pt1 | contig 10085 bp, 9 predicted proteins | sample tdAd472_FD_66722 | JGI IMG/M metagenome (GOLD analysis project Ga0070727, IMG submission 66722) | Marine sediment microbial communities from the Atlantic coast under amendment with organic carbon and nitrate - tdAd47.2 | ecosystem: Environmental > Aquatic > Marine > Coastal > Sediment | place...
GTGGTTTGCATTAAGGATTCTTGTGCGATTTTGAAGAACCCGCGTATGTTGAGTGTTCGGTAAACAAAGAACGCCAACACCGCAGCAAATGCGACAGCAAAGCCAGAAATCTCGGTTGGGGTCATAAAGCCCAGATAGATTCCCATCAGAATACAAACCGGCAGCATCATCGCCGGAAAAGCTTTGGAGCCGCTTTTGCGGAATTCCGGCCAGTCAGGGCGTTCAGTTTTGATGCCGTACTTTCTGCGCGTTGAGATGATAACCACGGTGATCGTCAGAAAAGTCGCCTCCATCAGGCCGGGTATAATACCGGCAATAAACAGATCAAGGATCGGCAATTCCATCAATGACCCGATCACGATGAACGACAAAGATGGCGGGATCATCAAACCCAGCGTCCCAGCAACTGCCACCATGGCGGCGGTGAATTCCTTGGGGTACCCTTCTTTGGGCAAAATATCCAATGCCGCGGGCCCGATAGCCAGGGCACAGGCCACGCTGGATCCGTTCATCGCCGCAAAGATGGTGGTGGCAATCATCAAGCTGGCCGCCATGCCACCACGGACACACCGTAGCACCGAACCAAGCGCGTTGAACATCAGTTCCGCAATATTGCCGCGCGTCACCAGATTCCCCGCCAAAACGAATAACGGGATAGCAATCAGCACATACCCATCAATTGAGCTAAAAGCGACCTGTGCTAAAACAACGGGTGGGGTGCTAAATGAAAATATCAGCAGGACAACTGCGACAAGGCCGATTGAAATGGCGATGTCTTGGCCGATAACCAAAAACAGGATCAACAGTCCAAGGGCGAGTAAGTTAGTCATTAAAAAGCGCCTCCTCAGACGAGCCGTAAGGATCCTCGCCACGTAGCGAAATTATCAGTGCTTTGCATTGAAAAAGAAAAATACCCAATCCGCCAAATATCAAAGCCGATTTAATTATCCAAAGCGGTGCCCCCAATTCAATAGTGAGCATTTGGGTGAAAAACAGATGTTTCACCTGAACAACGGCTGTGGTCATCAACATGTACCCAAAGAACATCCCCAACAGGCTGTTGATGATATTGGTGATATATTTCATCCGTGGTGAAAATCTTTGCCGTACCAGCTCGGTGCGGACGAGGTGACCGCTGCTATATGCGTGGCAAACAGCAAGAAAAACCGCCCAGATCAGAACAAATCTCGTGGCTTCTTCCGCCCAAGATTGGGTGAAATCAAACGCAGTGCGCGTTACGACCTCCATCAGCATCAGACCGGCGGCGGCAAGCAACAGACATGTTGCCAGCGGTGCCAGAACGACCCGATTGACCCAATCAAGAACACCAATAGCCCAATCCGCCGCCAAATTGGCTTTCAGTAAGAACACGCTGTTTTCAGAAAAAGACATCGTTTTGCTTTCAGTGTCATCGGGAAAAGCCGCGATGTTGTACCGCAAAACCAACCCTTTGGCAAAAAGGCAGCCCGTATTCGGGCTGCCTGCTATTTCATATTACGTTAGCGCAATTCAGTCGGCTAAAGCTTTGGCGATGCTTTCGTATTTCAACATGTATTCCTTGCGCAATTCTTCTGTCGCAGCGCGGAATTCCGATGTGTCCTTCAGAACCACCAGCTCGGCGCCAGCTTCAACCATTGCGTCAAGGCTTTTGAGATCATTCTCATAGGCAACGGTCCATTGAGTCCGCATCAGTTCTGCGGTCGCGTCTTCGACAGCCGCCTTGTCTGATGTGTCCAACCCGTCAAGCCAGGCTTTGTCAGCGACGATACAATACGTTCCGACCAACAGATTTGATGGCACCAGACCGTATTTCGCGCCACGAACGCCGATGTTCCGCCAGGAAGACGGAGAGGTGAACGCCGCATCTATCGCGCCTTGCGACAACGCTGTCGCCAATTCGGATGCTGGCAGGGAGATAGAGCTTGCGCCAAAGGCCCCCATCAATGCCTTGAACAACGGGGATCCCGGAACGCGGATTTTCTTACCTTCAAGATCCGAAAAGGAACTTAGCGGCGATGAGCCAACGAACATCACTTCGGTTGCGCGTGCGACACCCAGCAGAGCAAAACCCTTTTCCGCCAATGCCGGAGCAAAAGCGGCCACCACTTTCGCCTGAAACTCTGGCGTGGCCATTTCTTCCGCGCTCAACGTGAAAGGCAGAGACAAAATGCCGAGTTCTGGGACCAATGCCTCCATCCGAGGGCACGCGGGCCAAACCATATGGACACTGCCGGTCCCAATCGCCTCAACGGCCTCACGGTCCCCTTTGTATAGGTTGGCGTGGTAGGTTGTGGTGCTGATGTTGCCGCCGCTTTTTTCTTCAATCGCCTTGGCCAGCTTGTCAATTTCCCCGGATTTCCAGTGGTTTTGCGGATTTTCGGAGGTGATAATCATTTCACCTGCAGTCGCTGCTGTAGCTAGGCTGGCAATCAGCAACCCTTGTGCAATTGTCATAAATTTCATGTTTTCTCCCACCTTTCGTATTGTCCGGATAAATTGTCCTCGTCCATGGTAATATTATACATGTTAAATGGTGCCGAGTCTAGACTCATGACATGTACCCATGGTGTGACGGTTGCAGCGAGAGCGATGGCTGACAGAAATACGTTTGACATCTGAATTCCAGCTCAAAAATTGGGCCGGATAGCTGAGCGATCTTTTCTGGCGAACGGTGGGGCAGATACAGTGCCTAGAACCGATCATTCCCACGTCACATGGCAAGCTAACGGTCGACGACAGGCATGTGTTGAGTAAGGTTGTCCGGTCATTAGAACGTAGCTCACCCGACCCAGGCAGATATCGACACCGCGATGGAAAAAACCGGCGCCGATCCCGGTTTGCCAGTTTCATTCCGACCGCAATCAGCAAATTGTCCAGACTGGTGATCCTAAAACGGGGGACAAGGACAAGTCGGCGATTGATATCGTGACGCTCAAGGCGGCGTTGGGTCGTGCCAATGTTTTGCACAGCGCCCGTCGCGACACCCCCCCCGTTCAGCGCCGATGGCTCGGCGATGGGCTATCACGCAATGGCGCGCGTCATAGTGCGCGAACGCAAACGGCCGGGCTTGATGGCCTTTGATCAACACGCGCCGCGTTACCGTGGCGTGATGGAATTAGCATGGGCCGGTTGCGCAGATGAGGAAATTGCCAGCTACAGCGGCCATAATTCTAAGGCGATGATTATCAAATATGCCGGGGAGGCGAGGCAATTCGTGCGAGCGCGGCTAGCCGCTGCGAAGCGCAAGTAAGAACGAACAGAACAAGCACAGAACGTGAAACTGATACCTGAGGTGATACCCCGTGAGCGGTAGTTTTCTTAAGCTATTGATTTTGTTGGAGGCGAGTACCGGAATCGAACCGGTGTACACGGATTTGCAATCCGCTGCGTAACCACTCCGCCAACTCGCCAGCCATGTGGGTGCGGAATGCCGTCTAGCTGATCTGTCGCAGCGCTGCAAGGGTCGTGCGGCGTGAATTCAGCACGCTTGCCGTTGCCGGCGCGCAAGGGATATGTCAAACACGAAAACAACTGCTGAACAGACGAGTTTAGATATGCCCGATTTTGCCGCCAGACGCCGGATTATGGTCGACACCCAGGTCCGTCCGTCCGATGTAACCAAATTCCCGATAATCGACGCAATGCTGAGCGTGCCGCGCGAAGCGTTTGTGCCGGACGCCCAGCGCGAAGCAGCCTATGTCGGCGAAAACCTGGAACTGGTCCCGGGGCGCGTGATGCTGGATCCGCGCACGCTGGCCAAGATGCTGGATACGCTGGATGTTTCCGGGGATGCCCTGGTGTTGGATATCGGCAGCGGGTTTGGCTATTCCGCGGCCGTCATCGCCCGGATGGCGCAGGCGGTTGTTGCGGTGGAAGAAGATGAAACGCTGCTTGGCGAAGCGCAGGACAGCCTGACCGAGGCCGGGGCGGACAACGTCATTCTGCATCCCGGACCACTGGCCGAAGGTGCGCCAGAGCACGGGCCGTATGACCTGATCCTGGTGCAGGGCGGTGTAGAAGCGATTCCTCCGGCAGTGAGCGACCAGCTGAAAGACGGCGGACGGATCGCATGTGTCTTCATGCAGGGCGCGTTGGGCGCTGTCCGGGTGGGTCACAAACATGACGGCCATATCGCATGGCGGTTCGAATTCAACGCCGGCGCCCCGGTTCTGCCGGGCTTTGAAATTCAGGAAGAATTTGCACTTTGATATCGTGCACATGTCAGTAAAATAGTGGGACGTGATAGCCAGGGAAGACACCCGGCAGGTCCGAACCCGATAGGGGAGGCGCAAGTGATCAGAGCAGTTCTTTCGCGAATGTCGAAAACGACGATTGCAGTGTCGGTCTGCCTTGCCGCGGGGCTGAGCGTACCAGCGGCCCGGGCCGAAAACCTGGCAGATGCACTGGCCGGGGCCTATAACACCAGCGGCATTCTGCAGCAGAACCGCGCTTTGCTGCGGGCCGCGGACGAAGATGTCGGGATCGCCGTTTCGGCGCTGCGCCCGATTTTGGACTGGACCGGCCGCTTCAGCAGAACACGCACCGATACCAGCGTTGCCGGAACCCGGACCAACCGCGGTGTGAACGATGCGTTTTTCGGCCTGACGGCCTCGTTGCTGATCTATGATGGCGGCAATACCCGGCTGAGCGTGCAGGCGGCGCAGGAAACCGTGCTGGCGACACGCCAGGCATTGTTGTCGGTTGAACAATCGATCCTGTTTCGCGCGGTGTCGGCCTATATGAACGTACTGCGCACCGACGAAATCGTGCGCTTGCGGGAAAACAACGTCCGGGTTCTGGGCGAAGAATTGCGTGCGGCGCAGGACCGGTTCGATGTTGGCGAAGTCACCCGCACCGATGTCGCGCTTGCGGAATCCCGGCAAGCGGCCGCGCGCACGGGGCTGGCTGTTGCCCGTGGCGAGGCCTTCAATGCCAAAGAAGAATATTTCAATGCGGTCGGATCGCGCCCCGGTGCACTGTCGACGACGCCGGTTCTGCCCAAAAGCCCTGCGTCGATTGACGCTGCAAAATCCGTTGCCGTGCGCAACCATCCCGATGTTCTGGCCGCCCAACACCAGGTCGCAGCCGGGGATCTGAACGTGAAACGGTCCGAGACCCAGCTGGGTCCAACCGCCAGCATCAGCGGTGATCTGGGCTGGACCAACACCTATGACTCGACGAATTACCGCGACACTGCTTCGCTGTCGCTGAACCTGTCGCAGCGGCTGTATCAGGGTGGAGCGCGCGCATCGGCATTGCGCAAATCCATGGCGTCCCGCGATTCTCTGCGTGCGAACCTATTGAACGTACAGGAAAATATTTCCCAAGGGGTTGTGACCGCCTTTGTCAGCCTCGAAGTGGCGCGCGCCAGCCTGACGGCGACCGAGAAACAGATCGAAGCGGCGCGCGTTGCCTTTGAAGGGGTGCGCGAAGAGGCCAAGCTGGGTGCGCGGACAACGCTGGATGTGCTGGATGCGGAACAGGAATTGCTGGACGCGCTGGCGGAACGGATTTCGGCACAGGCTGACCGTTACATCGCCGCATATCAGTTGCTGGCATCCCAGGGGTTGCTGACGGCGGAACGACTGGGCCTGAATGTCCAGATTTATGATCCGGCGGCCTATTACAACCGGGTCAAGAACGCCCCGTCCCGCTATAGCAAACAGGGCGCAGATCTGGACCGCGTGTTACGCTCTCTGGGTAAAAATTGACATTTGTCGCTATCGGTTGTGAGAATCTCTCGTAACGGCTAAACTCAGCGCCGAGGCGAGAGTGGTATAAAAAATGACTGATCCTGTAACAAATGCAGAGATTGAAGACGTCTTGTCTTCGATTCGTCGGCTTGTTTCCGAAGATACCCGCAGCATTCTGCGCGAGCGTAAGATTGAAAAGGTCGAGCCGAGCAATCGTTTGGTTCTGACGCCTGCGTTGCGTGTGGCCGACATGCCGGAGCATGATCAAGACGCGAGCGAACCGGATGCTGAGACCGGGATTTCTGACGAAATCCAGGACGCAAAGCCACTGTATCTGAGCGATGTTTCCGCCCGGTCCGACGAAGACCCAACGCCGGACTCCGATGCTCAGGAGTCCGACCCGGACGCGGTCGAGATTGTTGATGCCATACCCGAGACCGCACAGCTGCTGGTTCTGGACGCACCGGTCGCGTTGAGCGAACCCATCGCGGACCCCGAGCCGGATTCACAGCCGGACCCCGAACTTGACGCAGTCGAAACCGTTGAAGCGGACCCAGAGCCCGACACGCCCGATGTCGCATCGATGGCGCCTGACGCGATCGAGGACACCGCAGACGCCCCCGAGGACACCGCGCCGCCCTGGGCCGACCCGGACGCGACCCTGTTCGAGGCAAGCGAAAGCCGCACGGATGCCGAGCCCGCGCAGGACGCGCATGCAAGCGACGAGACTGACGAGGCCGACGACGCCACCGGCGCGGAACATCGCTGGGACGATCCCGAAGATCTGGCGGCAGCCTGGGACGAACCCGCGCAGGACGCGCCGGAATCGACTGATACGAATGAGACCCCCGCAACCGCGGCCCCGGAACCCGAAGAAACGGCACAGATCGAGCCAGCGGAACCGGACGCGGATGACAGCTTTGTTTTTGCGCATGCTGTGGCCCGCGCGGAATCACTACAACCGGACCCCGTCGCGGACACAGCAGAGCATGTCGATGACGCGCCAGAGCACGACGCCGAGACGGCCACCGACACCGCGTTTGAAACATCAGACGACCTTGCCGAACCGCAGGATCAGGACGCGCCGGACGTGGAAGACGCACAAGATGCGGCACCGGCACCCGAGGAAGAGGCGCACGACGCGCCAGAGGCGGCCTCAGACGACGCTGAAACTGCGTCCGAGGCCGAAGCAGACCCTGTTCTCAGTCTGGGCGAAAAGATCGCCGCGCTGGAAACCGCAATCGGAGAGACGCAAGACCAGTGGGAACCCGATGGCGCGGGTGGTGACGCCTATGCCGGAACGCCGGTACAAACGCTGGAATGGGAAGACCACGCCGTCGAGGATGCACCAGGTTTCAACGCCGCCGGAGCAAGCGCTGTGCCGCGCCCCGACGACGCGCCTGATGATCTGGACGTGCTGGCAGCGGACGAGACGATTCTGGACGAAGAAAGCCTGCGCGAGCTGGTGTCTGACATCGTTCGAGAAGAGCTGCAGGGCGCGCTGGGAGAACGGATCACGCGCAATGTGCGCAAGCTGGTCCGGCGCGAGATTCACCGCGCGCTGACGGCGCAGGAACTGGACTAACCACCGGGTTTCGAATGCGTGACCCCGTAGCGTGCGTCATTGACGCACGGCTCCGCCGCATCTGATTACTAGGCGAATTGCTGACACGAAAAACGCGCCCAGTGGCGCGTTTCTCAACTTTGGCGATCGCAGTTTGAAATCAGGCCGCTTCTGCCTGATGCGCCGCGTTGCGACGCTCGCTTTCTTCGCGTGACAGCGCAACCGACGTGCGTACGCCGCGGCCGACAAACCCCATCAGGCCTTCGACAACCCGTTCGTTCGGGTCAATCCCGGCACAGGACAACACTTCGCGCCCATCGCGCGAGCGGGCCCAGCGGGCGATCTGTTCCGGGCCATTGCCGTACTTCTTGTCGTCGGCGATGGCATCATCCAGCGCGGCCAACACAACGGCCGCAAAAAGTTTACGTGCACGATTGCCTTGTTCATTATTAAAGGCCGTACCGTCAACGAAATCTTGCATCTCGTTTCCCTTGTTATTCTTGCTCTTGTATTTTCGGCGTGGCGTTCCTTATGACGGATCGTAAGCGATTCGGATACCCTATTTTCACATGGCTTCTATGCAAATTTTGCATAGCTTCCGCTTGTTCAGTACGAGATATCGTTGTCTTGCCAGCCTGAACCTCGCCATATATAGGACGGCGCAACTTTGCATCAACCATTCATGAAGGTTTAAGTCATGCCCAAGATCAACGGGAACGAGATCCGACCAGGCAATGTTCTGGAACATAATGGTGGTTTGTGGGCGGCTGTGAAGGTCGACCACGTGAAGCCGGGCAAGGGGGGCGCATTCGCCCAGGTCGAGATGCGCAACCTGCGCAACGGCTCCAAGCTGAACGAACGTTTTCGCAGTGCCGACAAGGTCGAGCGCGTGCGCCTGGAACAGAAGGATCAGCAGTTCCTCTATGAAAACGACGGTATGCTGGTGTTCATGGACACCGAAACCTACGAACAGGTTGAATTGCCTGCGGAAATCCTGGGTGACCGGCGTCCGTTCCTGCAGGACGGCATGACCATCGTCGTCGAATTCCACGACGCCGAAGCGCTCAGCGCATCGCTGCCCCAGAAGGTGACCTGCAAGATCGTCGAGACAGAGCCGGTCGTCAAAGGTCAGACGGCTGCGAATTCGTTCAAACCGGCGGTTCTGGACAACGGGATCAAGGTCATGGTGCCCCCCTTTGTTGGACAGGACGAAGACATCATTGTGAACACCGAAACCATGGAATATTCCGAACGCGCATGAGCAAAAACTCGGCGGATATTGGCCGAGCATTCGCAGGTTTCCGCCGGTTCGCGCGCTCAGCGGCGCGCGGGCAGCACCAGGTCTTGTAACAGTTCGAATTTGACACGGGTGGCGCTGACCTGACGGTAAAACGCGATCAGGAACGCGGTTGGCCCCTGTATGCGACCCAGACCGATTGTTGCGGCCACCACGGTGCCGACATCCGTGCGCCCCTTCAGCACCAGCCAGCCCCCCAGCGCCAGCACTGCAACCGTGCCCGCCCCGTTGATTGCGCTCAGCACGAACTTGGTCGACAGTTTCCAGATGAACATGCGGCGGCGGGTTTCGAAAATCCTGTCGAAATCGTCCAGAACCGCCTGTTTTTCGCCTTCGATATCCTGTGCCACGATCTGATCGGTCGAGCGGCGCAATATACGCACCCGTTCGGCGACAAGCCGGTTCACCTGCGCCTGCGTGAGCAGCACCAGAATGACCTGCGGAACAATCATGCACAGCGCAATCGCCCCCAATCCTGGCTGCGTCGATGCGATAAACCCGATCACGCTGATCAATGTGCCGATCTGCACCACCGGATCGGAAAACGCGCCACCGGTGAATTTGCCCAACTCTTCGGCTTCGGCTGAAACCATCGTGGCCAGCGTGCCGCCCTGAACGTCTTCTGCGTGATTGCTACTGGACACCGTGTAGATTCGGTTGCGCAACAGCCTGATCGTGTCTTCGCCCAATACGCTGGACAAATACCCCATCAGCCATTTCAAAATCAGGCTCAGCAAAATCAGGGCGAACATGCCGATGCACAGCCAGACCAGACCGTCCCGGTCCAGCGATCCGTCCGTCAGCCCGTTGATGATGTCTTTCTGATAGCTCAGCGGAACCGCGGCCAGACCGGCAATGATCAGCGACAGCACGATCAGAGAGATTTGCCGCCGCGCGCTGACGCGCCAGATGGCAGAGTATAGCGCGAACATCGGCGGCCCTTTCTTTAACCCTGTTGCCAGGATCGTGAACGCAGACGGTCGGGATCGCAACCCTTGTGCGCAAGTGCCGAAATCAGACGTCCGGAAGGCGACGAAAACCGGGTGACAGGGGGCCGACCCGGCGATACCCTGACGCAACGATGATCTGTGCTGCCTTGATGACCCCGGCAAAGCTCCTGCCTGTGACGCGCCCCCGTTTGGTGACTGCGCTGTTGCTGTGTATCGCGCTGTTGCTGGCGACACCGCTGCTGGCCGAACGGCGCGCGCTGGTGATCGGCATCGACAGCTATGACAACCTGACCCCCCTGAAAAAGGCGCGCAACGACGCGCGCGCAATGACGGCCAAGCTGCAATCGCTGGGGTTTCAGGTCATCACGCTGGAAGACGCAAACCGGCGCAGTTTTAACCAGGAACTGTCGCGCTTTGCCAATCAGGTCGAACGCGGCGACGAGGTGATCTTCTACTTTGCCGGCCACGGGATCGAGATCGAGGGCCGCAATTACCTGCTGCCCGCCGATGTGCCGGTGGTCGAGGCCGGGAACGAAACCTTTCTGACCGGCGAAAGCATCTCGGCGACGCGGGTGCTGCAA
>Ga0070727_10005686_pt1 | contig 10084 bp, 8 predicted proteins | sample tdAd472_FD_66722 | JGI IMG/M metagenome (GOLD analysis project Ga0070727, IMG submission 66722) | Marine sediment microbial communities from the Atlantic coast under amendment with organic carbon and nitrate - tdAd47.2 | ecosystem: Environmental > Aquatic > Marine > Coastal > Sediment | place...
GGCGGCGTCGGCATCGGCTTCTCCCAGCACGCCGGCCAAGTCATCTGCGCCGACGGCACCGAGGAAGCAGCAGCCCGCATCGAGCGCGTCCTGACCAACGATCCGGCCATGGGCGTGTTCCGCCACGCCGATGCGGGCTACGACGACGCGATCCGGTGCGCCAAGGACCGCGGGGTGGATATCCCGATGCGGAACGACTAGCTCGACGAGTTGCCATGCGGAAGTTTCGCTCAATTGCGCTCGCCGTGCTCTTCCTCGCAACAAGCGCGGGACCGCTGCTGGCTCGAACCGACGTTTCGGTCCTGTGCTTCAACATCCGCTACGGCACGGCCAACGACGGCGAGAACAGTTGGCCCAATCGCGACCACCTCGTCAAACAGATCATCCGCAACCACGACGCGGATGTCGTAGGTCTGCAGGAAGCGCTCGACTTTCAACTCGCCGCCATCATCGACGCGTGTCCGGAATATGCCGTCATCGGAGTCGGCCGTGACGACGGCAAGACCAGAGGCGAGTACAGCGCGATCCTCTACCGAGCCGATCGGTTCGCCGTCGACTCTTCCGGCACGTTCTGGCTGTCCGATACGCCCGAAATCGTAGCCTCGACCTCGTGGGGCAACTCGATCACTCGGATCTGCACGTGGGCCCGCCTGATCGACCGTCAGTCCGGTGAGGCGTTCTATGTCTTCAACACGCACTTTGACCATCGATCACAGCCGTCGCGCGAGCGTAGCTCACGCCTGATCGCCGAGCGTATCGCGGACCGCGCTCACGCCGATCCGGCAGTGCTGATGGGCGACTTCAACGCCGGCGAGACAAACCCCGCCATCACGATTCTACGCGACGATGCGATCGGCCCCGGTCTGGTGCATACCTTCCGCGCAGTCCACCCTGACGAATCCGAAGTCGGTACCTTCAACTCTTTCCGAGGCGAATCCGATGGTGAGATGATCGACCACATCTTCGTCACATCAGACGTCGAGATTCTGAACGCCGATATCGACCGAACGAACGACAACGGTCGCTACCCCTCCGACCACTTCCCGGTGTGGGCGAGCCTCAGGCTCAACTGACCGAGGCCATCCCGACACTGATCGCCGACCCCTGCGCCAGCATCACGCTCAGCGGCCGCGCCCTGTTCATCGCGCTCCACGCCTCGCCGTAGATCCGACCCCAGTCCACCTCGACGTCCCAGTCGTGCACCCGATGGCACGCCCACACGGGGTGCTCAACCTCGTACCGAAGCAGTTTGCCGCCGCGGGTCGTTCCGTAGCCCCACTGGTGCTCCTTGAACCAGTGCTCCGGCGAGGTCTCCGGCGAAACGACCGCCTCCGCATCGGCAACCACGCTCATCCGTCCTTGCGCATCACCGATCTTGAACTGATATTCGACGAGTCGTTCGCCGTCGCGCTGCTCAATCCGATCGGAGATCCGCGCCTTCGAGTACGGCTCGTTGTACAGACCACGTGCCACCGACGCCACGAAACGGCTCCTGACCAGTTCGCGCACGAACACCACGCCCCGGCGCCCGCTCTGCGGCTCACGCACATAGAACCGCAGGTTGATCTCCGGGAAGTTCACGAACCCCGGCCACTTCACACCGAGCACGCGCGTCTTGAGAAACCGGAAGCCCACCAGGCTGCACACGGCATCGCCCTCGAACAGGTCCGGCTCCAAACCCGGCGGCAGACGCGAAGCAAGCAGCGCCGGATCTACGGCATAGTTCGCCAGAATCAGATCACGCCACTCGGCTCTGAGGAACACCCGTTTCATGTGTGCAGCGTATGCTCCGCTGTGGACCAGCACGAACCGATCCAGCGCATCGCCTCCTGGCTGCACGACGCCCGCTCCGTCGTCATCCTCACCGGCGCCGGCATCTCCGCCGAGAGCGGCCTCGCGACTTTCCGCGATCCCGAGGAAGGCCTGTGGGCGAAGTACGACCCGATGGAACTGGCCACCATCGCCGCGTTCAACCGGGACCCCGAACTCGTCACCCGCTGGTACCACTGGCGATTCACCAAGGCCCGCGATGTCGAGCCGAACCCCGGTCACCACGCCCTCGCTTGCCTCGAGCAACGCCTTGCCACACGCGATCGATCGATGACCGTCGTCACCCAGAACGTCGACGGACTGCACCAGCGCGCGGGATCGAAGCGCGTCGTCGAGATTCACGGCACGATCCTCCGCTGGCGCTGCACGAAAACCGGCGCCGAGAAGCCGCTCGACGATCTCTCCTTCGAGGTCTTCCCGATCCCCTCCGAGCACGGCGGGCTGATGCGCCCATGCGTCGTCTGGTTCGGCGAAATGCTCCCGGAACCGGCCCTCGCCGCAACCCTCGATGCGCTTGAGCACTGCGATCTCTTCCTCAGCGTCGGGACCAGCGCAACGGTGCACCCGGCCGCGAGCTTCATCGAGGTCGCCCGCGCCGTCGGGGCGAAGACCGTTGAGATCAACCGGGACCCGACGCCCATCAGCGAGATCGTCGATTGCGCTGCCCATGGCCCCAGCGGCGAGATCCTGCCGCAGATCATGGACGAATTCGGCCAACTGGATGATTCCTGACCGACCGGCGATACTGCTCGCGTGCAGATTCCATACACACATCCCGGCGACTGGCCCGACATCCGCCGCGGAAGCGTCGCGGGTGAACTCAACGTCGAGTGGCGTGATCTAAGCGAAGCGCAGGCCACGACCCACCTCCCAGCCCCCATCGCCCTCATCGGACTCCCTGACGACACCGGCGTGGCACTTAACAACGGTCGCCCTGGCGCGTCCGGAGGCCCGACCGCTTTCCGCGCCGCCCTCGCACGCTTCGGCAACCCGTTCGACGCCGAAACCGGGCGTACCCTCTCGTCCCGCTTCTTCGACTGCGGCGACATCATCTGCTCCGATCACCCCGACCCCGAATCGCGCCTGCACGAAACCCACGACCGCGCGTCCGCAGCCGTCCATGCACTCCACGAAGCCGGCTTCATCACCGTCGGCATCGGCGGCGGGCACGACGGCACATTCGCCTTCGCACGCGGCGTCGCGCGTCACCTCCAGTCCCAATCGCCCGGCGCCCGACTCGGTGGCCTCAACCTCGACCCCCACCTCGATGTCCGCGAAACCACCGGGTCCGGCATGCCCTTCCGTCAGCTCATCGAGCGGGGTCTCATGGATCCGGCACGCTTCGTCGAGCTCGGCATCGGTCGCTTCAACAACTCGCGCGAGCACATCGAGTACCTGACCGCCCGCCACAGCCACCTCGTCACGATCGACCGTCTCCTGTCTGATCCGAAGATCGAGGTTGACCGTGCGTTCGAGCACGCGTTCGGCTCCGGCGAGCCAGGCTTCGTCACCATCGACCTTGACTCACTCGACGGCTCGTGCGTCCCCGGCGTCTCGGCGGTCAATCCCATGGGCGTCACCCCGGCCATCGCCGCATCGGTCGCCGAACAAGCCGGATCGAACCCGATGGTGCGGCACTTCGACATCATGGAACTCAGCCCGACGCACGACGACGGGCGCACGGCGCGCATCGCCGCCCTGCTTTTCGCCCACTTCCTCGCCGGCTTCGAGAGGCGAACCACGCCATGACCGCAACCCTCATCACCAACGCTCGCGTTCTCACCCTCGACGGCTCGAACGCCGCCAGCGACCTCGGCGCTGTCGACCACGCCGATGTGCTCATCGACGACGGCAGCATCCGCGCCGTCGGACCGACCGCCAAAGCCAACGCGCCCGCGGGCGTGAAGACGCTCGACGCCGCCGGACGCGTGCTCATGCCCGCCTTCATCGACGCCCACACCCACACCTGCTGGGCCGGCGATCGCCTCGACGAGTGGGAGCGCAAGCAGGCCGGCGCAACCTATCTCGAGATCCTCCAATCCGGCGGCGGGATCATGTCTACCGTTCGCGCCGTCCGTCGTGCGAGCCAGTCCGAGCTCGCCGAATCGCTGCTCGACCGTCTGAACCACATGCTCCGCGAGGGCACCACCGCCGTCGAGATCAAGTCCGGCTACGGCCTCTCAACCGAGGCCGAACTCAAGATGCTCCGTGCCATCACCGAAGCGGCCAGCCACTGGCCCGGCCACGTCATCCCCACCGCATGCATCGGCCACGCGATCGACCCCGACACCGACCGCGACACCTTCATCGACACGACCATCCACGAAACGCTCGACGCCGTGCACGCCGACTTCCCCGGCATCGCCATCGACGCGTACTGCGAGACCGGCGCGTGGACCTTCGACGAAACTGTGCGCCTCTTCGAGCGCGCACGAAGCCTCGACCACCCCGTGCGCATCCACAGCGACCAGTTCAACGAGCTCGGCATGACCCGCTGGGCAGCCGAGCACCACGCCCTCAGCGTCGACCACCTCGAGGCCACCTCAAGCGACGAACTTACCCGCCTCGCCGACTCGGACACCTTCGGCGTCATGCTCCCCTGCTCGGGCTTCCACGTCGACGGTCGCTTCGCCGACGGACGATCCTTTCTCGATGCCGGAGGGCGCCTCGTCATCGCCACCAACTGCAACCCCGGCTCGGCTCCGACCTCGTCCATGCCCTTCGCGATCGCGCTCGCCGTGCGTCATCTGGGCATCACCGCCGCAGAGGCCATCCTCGCCTGCACGCGAAACGCCGCTGATCTGCTGGGCCTGGCGGACCGCGGACGCATCGCAGTCGGCCTGCGAGCCGACCTCATCCTCCTGCGCCACGCCGACGAACGGCAACTCGGCTACGAATTCGGCGGTAACCCGGTCGACGCCGTCTGGTGCGCAGGCGAACCGGTCGTCACACAGGCCTGATAGCCTCGCCGGATCGGGTACCCTGTCGCGTCCATGTCACGCATCCCTACCCTCAACGAAACCGACGCCGAACGGGCCCGCGCTGCGGCGGTCTGCGTCTCCAGGACCCACGAACACCTCGGCAGCTTTCTCAAGGCAGGCCAGACCCTCGCGGAGATCGATGCTGAGGTCGCACGCACTCTCGCTTCCCTCGACTGCAAGAGCTGCTTCCTCGGCTACCGCGCCGGGGGCCTCCCGCCCTTCGCCAGCCACGCCTGCCTCAGCGTGAACGACTGCATCGTCCACGGCACCGCCGCGATGTCGCGTACGCCCCTCAAACCCGGCGATCTGATTTCCATCGACATCGGCGTCTCGCACAAAGGCTGGATCGGCGACGCCGCGTGGACCTACGCCGTCGAAGCCTACCCCTCCGAGCAGGCTTGCAACCTCATGGGCGCCGGCAAGGAGTCGCTCCGCCGAGGTATCGAGACGATCGCGCCCGGCAAGCAGTTCCTCGAATGGGCGGTCGCCGTCCAGACCGTCGTCGAGCAGGAGTACGGCTTCAAGTGCGTGCGAGGCCTCGGCGGCCACGGCTACGGTCGGCGCCTGCACGAGCCGCCCTACATCGCGAACGTCGCCCCGACCTATCCCGGCGAATGGCCCGAGGCGTTCGGTCGCTGGGAACCCGGAATACTTGTGGCTCTCGAACCCATGCTCGCCATCGGCACCGGTCGCACAAAGCAGGATCGGAAGCGCTGGCCGATCTTCAGCGCCGACGGCTCGCTCAGCGTCCACTATGAGGCGGATATTCTCGTCACCGACGACGGTCACGAGAACCTCACCGCAGATATGTGGAACCTGCCAGACATCGTCGGAGCCTGACCGGCTTCACTTCAACGGCTGGTGGATCTCGACGATCAGCGAGTCATCCTGCGCGGGTCCGGCTCGGAACCCGTGGACATACTCCAGAAGCGCCGCCGGCAGGTTCCTCTCTCGCTGCTCGGCTTTGCAGTGACCGGCGAGGAACTTCTCCACACCCTCGATGCGCAGCATGCGTCCGTCGATGTTCTTCGCCTCGATCGCGCCGTCGGTGTACGCGAGCAGCGTGTCACCCTCGCGAAATGGCAATGTTTCCTCGATGCCCGTGAAGTGCTCACCCCGAGTCGCACCGAGCACGATCGTCGTGGATTCCACCGCGCGAATATTGCCGTCGAGCGTGCAGATGAAGCCCGGTGGGTGTCCTGCAGAAGCCCAGACGACCGTCTGTTCGTCCGGGTCGAACTTCATCACCATCGCCGTGGCGTACACGGAATGCGCCGCGAGTGTGTGATGCAGATAGTCGTTGAGTTCGCTGAGCACCTTGCCCGGCGATACCGCTCGGTTCATGCTGACCTGCCGCTCGATCTCCCCCTGCAACCGGTTCACAGTGAGCGCAGCCGTGATGCCGTGCCCCGTCACATCGATCAGGACCACCATGAGCCCGCGGCTCTCGCCGACACCCGTGCTCACCCGATGGGCGAAGAGGTAGTCGCCACCGATCTGACGCATCGGCTCATAGGCGTATCGCATGTGGATCGGCCCATCCTCGATCGGCGCAGGAAACATCGCGTCGTGGATCTGCCGCGCCGCGTCGAGTTCATCTTTCATTTCGCCGTACCGGCGAGTAACCATCTTGAAGTGGAACTTCGAGCGGAACCTCGACGTCCGCAGCCAGCAAACCGCCAGACCGGGCACCGCGATCAGCAGGGAAAGCAGGATCGCGACCGCGATGCCCTGCGGCTCGCTCCATGAGTAGAACACCGCGACGCCGAAGTTCAGCAGCGCCAGCGGCAGGATGGGGCGAAGCGATTCCCGGGGTGTCCATGGCAGAAACAGCGACGCCAGGAAGTGCGACAGCATCACGCCGATCAGCGCCGCACGCCCCGTTTCGCGAGCGAAACCCACCTCTTTCAATGCTTGATAGTCGTCCGGCGCGATCCACTTGAGCGACTCGAATCCGATGATCAGACACACCGTTCCGGCGGCACCAGCGTAAATGATGAGTCGGGACACGAGCGACAGCAGCTCGTCTCGAGACATGGAACTCCGCTTGACCCGACGGAACGCGTTGTAATACAGCACGATCGCGATAAGCAGAGCCGGAATCGAAGCCAACTGCTGCACCAGCGCCCCTCGGAATCCCAGCGCCCGACGCTGCTCCGGGCTGCCCGCGCCCGTTTCCGTCGCATCGTCGCCGTCGGTGCCCTGCACCGCACCATCGGCCGGGACCAGCCCGTCACTCGTAGGGTCGAGACCGTCCTCCGTTATGCCGGTCTCGACCGAAAGGTCGGTGCCTCCGTCGACGGACTCAACCGAAAGCGTCACGCCCGTGGCCAGAATGAAGACGACCAGCGCCGTGCTGAACAGCAGCCCGATCAGGTTCAGCCCGATCGACACGCCCGCGTACCACAGAAACCGCCGACGCAGCCAGCGCCCGCGCTCCTGCTCGTACTCGTGTCCGAACTCGGTCGTGAATGTCGATGTCACGCCAGCGTGTCCCCTTCTGCGTCTAGGGTACCACCGACGGCCCGGCCCTGAGATGTCTTGATCGCTGATCTATCGGTCGCGTGAGGAGCCGGGAACCCACAGCACATCGCCGTCGCCGCCGAACTCAGGCAGGTTCGCGATACGGGCCAGCACGAAGAGCAGGTCCGAGAGCCGGTTGAGGTACACCATCGCCAGGGAGTTCACCGCGTTCGGCTCGGCGTGGAGCAGGGCCGCGACCGCCCGCTCGGCCCGGCGCGTCACCGTCCGGGCCAGGTGCAGATCCGCCGAGGCCTGCGTCCCGCCGGGCAGAACGAAGGAGTTCAGCGGCTTCAGTCGCTCGTTGTACGAATCGATCCGCTGCTCCAGCCGATCGACCTGATGCTGCACGATGCGCAACTTCGCGCCCTTCTCGCCCTCCGACGGCTCATCCGCTCGCCGCGGCACGCAGAGGTCCGCCCCGCAGTCGAACAGGTCGTGCTGGACCGAGGTCAAGAGTTCCGCCATCGCCCCGGGCTCGTCGCCCGACATCGACCGGATGCGAGCGATCGCGATCCCGAGCGTCGCATTGGCCTCATCGACCTCGCCGTAGGCCTCGACCCGCAGCGACTCCTTCGGCGTCATCGAACCGTCGCCGAGCATGGTCTGCCCGTTGTCGCCGGTCTTGGTGTAGATCTTCGAGAGTCGGACCACGATCGCTCCTCCGGTGGGGTTTGAAGAGTCTAGGCGATGGACGCTTGCGGAGTGGCGCGCCACCGCGCGCTGCACTCCGGACAACGGACGAATCCGTCGGAAGCCGGCGGGAGCGCGGTAAGGTCAAACGCGCAGCTCGCGCACCGGCCCGCTCGGAGAAGTTCGGCTCGCAACTTGTCTCGCCTGATTCCGGGACAAGTGAAGCAATACACCGCAAAGACTGCCATCGCGATCGCACACGCGAGTCGCACAAACGCCTCAACCTTCATCCCGAGAGCCGCGAGCTGCGTGACCGCCTCCGTCCCGATCCGAATCGCGAAGAGCGCTGCGAGCACGCCAACAGCCTTCGTGACGAAGCTCTCAATGTGGCGACTCCGCAGTCCACGAACGAACGAGCGATACTCCGACCGAGTCATCGCGCCTGTGCCAGCGTTCTTGCCCATACCGAACACGGACGGCGAGAAACATTGACAGACCTCGCCAGCGTGGTCACTGATCTCCCGATCCTGGCCATACCAGAACATCGACAGCACATACCTCACCGGATCTCGACGGAAGTTGCGCGACGCGTGGCCCATACCAACAAAATAAGGGCTCCCCGAGCAATCGGGAAGCCCCTTCAATGGACTTGCAGAACTCCGCCGACCCGATCAGCGGGCGTCGACGACTTCCTTGACCAGGTTCGGCGGCATCGGGCGGTACTCCAGCGGCTCCATGCTGGACGTCGCGCGACCCTGGCTCATCGAACGCAGCGTCGTCGTGTAGCCGAACATCTCCGACAGCGGAACCTCGGCGGTGATGATCTGGGCGTTGCCGCGCTTCTCAGTGTTCACGATCATGCCGCGACGACCCGACAGGTCGCCGGTGACGTTACCGAAGTACTCGTCCGGAGTGGTGATCGCCACCTTCATGATCGGCTCGAGCAGCGTGACCTTGGCCTTGGAGCAGGCGTCGGTCAGGGCCAGACGGGCGGCCTGCTCGAACGCGACCTGCGACGAGTCGACCGGGTGGTACGAACCGTCCACCAGCGTTGCCTTGATGTTGATCAGCGGGAAGCCGATGAGCACGCCCGACTTCGCCGTGGCGCGGATACCGGCCTCGACGGAGGGGATAAACTCCTTGGGGATCGAACCGCCAACGATCTTGTTCTCGAACGCAACGCTGTCGTTGAAGTTCAGTTCGGCCTCGGCGGCCTGCTCGGCGGTAAACGGCTCCAGATGGATCGTCACGTCACCGAACTGACCGCGACCACCGGTCTGCTTCACGAACTTGCCGCGGACGTCCTTGGCGCTGCCCGTGATCGACTCGCGGTACGCGACCTGCGGCTTGCCGACCTCGACGTTGATCTTCTCGTCACGCGTGAGCTTGTTCTTGATGATCTCAAGGTGAAGCTCGCCCATGCCCGCGATGATGGTCTGGCCGGTTTCCTCGTTGTACTCCGAGCGGAAGGACGGATCCTCACGACGGATCTTGACCAGAGCATCACCGAGCTTGCGCTTGTCATCGGCGGTCGCCGGCTCGATGGACATCGAGATAACCGGGTCGGGGAAGGTCATACGCTCGAGGATGATGGGCTCATCAGGGCTGCAAAGCGTGTCACCGGTGATGGAGTCCTTGAGGCCGACCACCGCAACGATCGACCCGGCGGTCGCCGCGTCAAGCTGCTTGCGGTCCTTGGCATGCATCTCGAACATGCGCGACGCGATCTCGCGCTTGCCGTTGCCGGGGTTGAGCACGCGCGTGCCTTTCTCGAGCTTGCCCGAGTAGATGCGCACGTAGGTCAGGTCGCCGTGCTGGTCGGGGACGACCTTGAACACCAGGGCAGACAGCGGCGCATCCACGGTGTGGGGGCGGCTGAGCTTCTCTTCGGGGTCGCGCGGGTTGGTGCCGGTAACCTCGGGGACCTCGATCGGCGCGGGGAGGTAATCCACCACACCATCGATGAGGCGCTGCACACCGATGTTCTTCAGAGCCGAACCGGTGAAGACCGGGTTACACTCGCGGGCGATACAGCCCTTGCGGATCGCGGCGCGGATCTCTTCGTTGGTCGGCGTCTCGTCGTTGAGCACCTTCTCCATCAGGTCGTCATCGAAGTTGCA
>Ga0070727_10005687_pt1 | contig 10083 bp, 10 predicted proteins | sample tdAd472_FD_66722 | JGI IMG/M metagenome (GOLD analysis project Ga0070727, IMG submission 66722) | Marine sediment microbial communities from the Atlantic coast under amendment with organic carbon and nitrate - tdAd47.2 | ecosystem: Environmental > Aquatic > Marine > Coastal > Sediment | place...
TATACAAATGGGCAGGATGCCGGGCAAATGAAACGGCGCCGGTCCTCCGTGCTTGCGTGAGAACCATTCGCAGTATGCGTCCTATTTTGCAATTTTCTGTCGCATTTCGCCAAGAGTTTTCATCCGGACCCTCAAAAAAAAGCGGCCCGGAGGATTTCCGGGCCGACGAGGCGAGGGAGAGTAAGAGGCAAAAGGGAAGAAACTTCTCACCGAAAATCGGCTAGCGAAAGAACCCTTTTGATGACTTCACCCTAGCCCTGCCCTGTCCACTAAGAAGTGACGCCTGTCACACCAGGGTACTTTTTTCTCATTTTCTTCTGATTTTTTTTGACCGCCGGCGATGACCCGCCCGGCCGCTTCCGGCCTTCAATCCGGTTTTTGGCCCTCAATCCAGACAAAAGGCTTGCAGTCTCACGTCTGCCGCAATATCAGAGCGGTCGCGACGGGCCGGCTTAGCTCAGTTGGTAGAGCACATCATTCGTAATGATGGGGTCGCGTGTTCGAGTCACGCAGCCGGCACCACCCGCCCAACGGCATTTCCGTCACCAGCAGCTATTCGATTGATGCCTTGCCCATCGGCGCATCGCCCGCTTTCGCGGCGGTGGAGCGTTATTGGGGCCGTCCCAGACCGCGTTCGGAAAAGGCCTGCAAGGTCATTTCACCCAGCGCCGGCAATTGGCGCAGGAACACGGCGGCCCGTGCGAGATCCCCAGTGTCGTAGGACTTCTCCAGGATCGCTGCGGTCACTTCGATGGCGCGCGCGCCGAATGACGCGGAACTGCTTTTCAAGGAATGCGCCCAACGGCTTCTTTCCTGCGTGGAAACCGTGCCGTCGGTGCTGGTCAGCGCCGAAATCAGCCGGTCCGCCTCGCCCAGATACATCACGATCAGATCCTTCATCGCGTCCGGGCCGGCATCCTCCTCCAACTGGGAAAGCTTGTCGCCTTGGATCAGGACCGTCTGGCCGAGTCCCTCGATCCGAACCGTTTCGCCATCGGAATTTTCGTCGCCCGGAGTTGCCGCCTCCTGCTCCGCGTCTTCGGCCGGCCGCACGTTGCGGTCCAGAACCCTCACCAGCTCCGCATAGCGCAGGGGCTTGGCGATATAGTCGTCCATGCCCGCTTCCAGACACCGCATCCGGTCCCCCGGCGTGTCATGCGCGGTCAGCGCCACCACCGGAACGTCACAATTCGGCGCCGGCAATTGCCGTATGGCCCGCGTCGCCTCGACGCCGTCCATGACGGGCATGGCGACATCCATCAGGATCGCCACGTAGGAATATTGCAGGGCAAGATCCACGGCTTCGGCGCCGTCGAACGCTTCATCCACGATGAAACCGGCGCGCCGAACCATGGCTTTCGCGATCATCCGGTTGGTCTCGCCGTCATCGACAAGCAGCACCCGTCCGCGGTCGCTGAGGCCGGGCTCGCGATCTGTTTCCTGCTCATCCGTTGCAAGAACGCTGTGTTGCATCACCTCTACACTCTTCACATCTGGCGCCCTGCGCTGCAGGATTTAGGCCAAATACGGAAAAACATGCACGCACAAATCTATTCGACGGGACACAGGCATGATCATTTTTTTCACGGATTTCGGTTGGCTGGGGCCTTATGTCGGCCAAATGCACGTGGCGGTAACACAATATGCAAGCGCCATACCGGTGGTCGATCTGATGCATGACGCCCCCAGGCATGATCCCCGCGCCGCCGCCTATCTGCTCGCCGCTTTGGCGCGGACCATGCCGGAAGAATGCTGCTGCGTCGGCGTCGTCGATCCCGGGGTCGGCACCGAACGGGACCCGGTCATCATGCAGATCGGCGACCGGTTTTTCATCGGGCCCGACAATGGACTTTTCGCCATCGCCGCCCGGCACATCGGCGATGCGCGCTGGCACCGGATCACCTGGCGGCCGCAAGCGCTGTCAAAGAGTTTCCATGGCCGGGATCTGTTCACGCCGGCCGCCGCGATGATCGCGGCACATCGGTCGGGGGCAACGGGGCGGCCCGGCGAATTGCCCGCCGGCCTGACGGCGGAAATAGCCGGTCCCGCCGTGGGGGCGTCCTGGCCGGACGATGTCGACGAGGTGATCTATATCGACGGTTTCGGGAACTGCATTCTTGGCCGCAGGGCAGGCACGTTGGGTCCGGAAGCCAGGATCGCCGTCGGCGAGGATATGCTTTCCCACGCAACCACGTTCGGCGACAGGCCGGAAGGCGCGGGTTTCTGGTATGCGAATTCCATGGGCCTGGTGGAGATCGCGGTCAACAAGGGAAGCGCCGCGGAAATTTTCGATCTGCATCCTGGAAGGCGGATCGCGGTCGCCTAACCGTTGACCATGCCGCCGTAATAGAAGGTTCCGGCCCAGGCCAAACCGCCCGCCGCGACAGCGACCAACAACCAGACCCAGACGGGCGTCCCTTTGGGCGGCGGCTGTTCATTCGACACCCGGGCAATGTCCTTGTCGATCGTATGGATGCGGGCGGCTACTTCCTGCGCCGCATTGTCCTTTTGATTGGGAAGACGCTTGTACAGATCCATCTGTTTCTGGCGCTCATCCCGGAGAGCGGCCAGTTTGTCGGCCTTGGAACGTGTCTTGGCCATCGTCCAACCCTCCTCTGCCTTGTTGCTTCGGATACGCCCCCACGTGCCCCCGCGCGTCGGACGGTATCCAGCGTCGCATCCAGAGGCAATGGAAAATCACTATTCTGGGTGGGGTTGCCCTTAATTGCCATCAATCCGTCATTCCTGTGTCACGCCGGATTGGTAAGGGCTGTCGGTTCGTCCCAAGGCGCAAAGAACCGACCGACAATGACAGATATTACCGAGTCCCCGACCATTTCCTACGCCACCGACGGCGATCCCGTCCTTCGCCGGTCCCTGATCCGGGCGATCGAAAAGGTCTCGGGCCAGCCCAGGCTGAAGCGGCTGTATGACGAATACCGCCTGCAGGGCGGCAGCGACCGGCCGTTCTGGCAGGAAGCGATCGACCGGCTGCGCGTCAGCCTGGATTACGACGAGGACCAGCTTCGCAACCTGCCCGCGGAAGGTCCGCTGATCGTCGTGTCGAACCACCCCTTCGGCGTGCTCGACGGATTGAGCGCCTGCCATCTGGTCAGTCAGCGCCGCAACGATATCAAGCTGATGGCGCATGCCACCTTCGACCGCGCGCCGGAATTGCGGCCCTATCTGCTGCCGATCCATTTCGAGGGGGCAAGCACCGCCCTGCGCAGCAATGTCGCCGCCCGCCAGGCCGCCCTGCAGCATCTGCGCGACGGCGGCGCGGTCATCATCTTCCCGGCCGGCCGCGTCTCGACCGCGGAAAAGATTTTCGGCCCGGCGACCGACGCGCCCTGGAAGCTCTTCGTTTCCGCGATGGTCCAGCGGTCGGACGCCACCGTCCTGCCTATCTATTTCGAAGGCCAGAATTCCTGGCGCTTCCATCTGGCCAGCCGGATCGGCGAGGCCTGGCGCGAAGCCCTGCTGATGTACGAACTGGCGCGCCGCATCGGCAGCGACGTCACGGTGCGCATCGGCCAACCGATCCAGGCCGCCGCCCTGCCCGATATCGACGACCGCCACCGCCTGCTCGACGACCTGCGCCGCCGAGTCTACGCCCTGGCGGCAAACAGGGCATAGAAAAAGGAACGGGGCCCCGAAGGACCCCGCTCCAAGCCGCGTATGCTTTTCTGTCGGACCGCCGCTACTTCCGGTTCTGGCGGTTGTCGATCAGGTCGTCGACGACGCCCGGATCGGCCAGCGTCGAGGTGTCGCCGAGATTGCCGAATTCGTCTTCGGCGATCTTGCGCAGAATGCGGCGCATGATCTTGCCGGACCGGGTCTTCGGCAGGCTCGGCGCCCATTGCAGCCAGTCGGGGCTGGCGATCGGGCCGATTTCCTTGCGGACCCACTGCACCAGCTCCTTCTTCAGCGCATCCGTCGGCTCCACGCCGACATTCAGCGTCACATAGGCGTAGATGCCCTGACCCTTGATGTCGTGCGGCGCGCCGACGACGGCGGCTTCGGCGACCTTGTCATGGGCGACCAGCGCGCTTTCCACTTCCGCCGTGCCCATCCGGTGGCCGGAGACGTTGATGACGTCATCGACGCGGCCGGTGATCCAGTAATAGCCGTCCGCGTCGCGGCGGCAGCCGTCGCCGGTGAAGTATTTCCCCTTATAGGTCGAGAAATAGGTCTGCACGAAGCGTTCGTGGTCGCCATAGACCGTGCGCATCTGGCCCGGCCAGGATTCTGTGATGCAGAGGTTGCCCTCCGTCGCCCCATCCTGCGGGTTGCCTTCATTGTCCACGATCTGCGGCTGGATGCCGAAGAAGGGCAATGTGGCCGATCCCGGTTTCAGGTCGGTCGCGCCGGGCAGCGGGGTGATCAGGATGCCGCCGGTTTCCGTCTGCCACCAGGTATCGACGATGGGGCAGCGGCTGTCGCCGACGATTTCGTGGTACCACATCCAGGCTTCCGGGTTGATCGGCTCGCCCACGGAACCGAGGATGCGCAGGGATTTCCGGCTGGTCGATTTGACCGGGCCTTCGCCTTCCCGCATCAGCGCGCGGATCGCCGTCGGCGCGGTGTAGAAGGTGTTCACCTGGTGCTTGTCGCAGACCTGCCAGAAGCGCGACGAATCCGGATAGTTCGGAACCCCTTCGAACATCAGCGTCGTCGCCCCGTTGGCGAGCGGCCCGTAGACGATATAGCTGTGCCCGGTAACCCAGCCCACATCGGCCGTGCACCAATAGATATCGCCGTCGTGATAATCGAAGACGTACTGATGCGTCATCGACGTATAGACCATATAGCCGCCGGTCGTGTGCAGCACGCCCTTGGGCTTACCGGTGGAGCCGGAGGTGTAGAGGATGAACAGCGGGTCTTCGGCGCTCATTTCCTCGGGCGGGCAATCGGGGCTCGCCGCCGCGGTCACGTCTTCGTACCAGACGTCGCGGCCTTCCTTCCAAGCGATCTTGCCGCCGGTGCGCTTCACCACGATGACGCTGGTGACCGAGGGGCAGGTTTCCAGCGCCTTGTCCGTATTGGCCTTGAGCGGAATCTTGCGGCCGCCGCGCACGCCTTCATCCGAGGTGATGACCAGCTTGCATTCGGAGTCCTGAATGCGGTTGGCCAGACTGTCCGGGGAGAAACCGCCGAAGACGATGGAATGCACCGCGCCGATGCGCGCGCAGGCCAGCATCGCATAGGCCGCTTCGGGGATCATCGGCATATAGATGCAGACGCGGTCGCCCTTCTTGACGCCCCGGGCCTTCATCGCGTTGGCGAGCCGGCCGACATGGTCAGCCAGTTCGTTATAGGTGATCCTGGCGTCATCCGTCGGCTCGTCGCCTTCCCAGATGATCGCGACCTGGTCGCCGCGGGTCGCCAGATGACGGTCGATGCAGTTGGCGCTGGCGTTCAGCGTGCCGTCCTCGAACCATTTGATCGAGACGTCGGGCGCGGCGAAGCTGGCGTTCTTGACCTTGGTGAACGGCTTGATCCAGTCGATCCGCTTGCCGTGTTCGGCCCAGAACCCGTTCGGGTCCTCAACCGACTTCCTGTACATCTCCTGATATTGCTCCTTGGTCACCAAGGCGCGTGCTTTTGCGTCTTCCGGCACCGGGAAGGTGTGAACTTCGAACATATTGTCCCCTCCTGCTCTTTGATATGGCACACGGGACGCGGGATTACTCCCGCAGACCCCGTCTGCGGACTCCGTCATGTATCATATGACGCCATCCCATCTGTCCGGCTGCCTCTCGGAACTGGCGGCGCGGTGGCATGATGCTGTGACAAAGCCGTAAATTCAACGGGTTCCTGGGGCAAATAAGCGAATATCGGAGGTGAAAAGCGGTCTTTCCCGCCTAAGCGCCCGCGACATGGCGGCGCAGGAAGGCCCCGCCCAGCGCCAGCGCCTCGCGGGAAGCGTCGACCATTCTGCTCATATGCAGGAATCCGTGCAGCACGCCCTTGAACAGATGGTAGTCGTGCGGGATGCCGGCATCGACGCAAAGTTCGCTCAACGCATCGCTGTCGTCGCGCAGCGGATCGCATTCCACCGGCCCGATGAAAAGCGGCGGCATGCCGGTCACGTCGCGCGACAAAAGGTTGAGCCGCCAGTCGGGCTTGGCCGCGCCGGGCGCCATCAGGCAGTCGCGGAAGAAGGCGAGGTTTTCCGCCGACAGCCCGTCCTCCTCCCCGCCGAAAAGCCGGCGGCTGCGCGAATCCCGCAACCCGTAGGCGCCGTAATAGAGCAGCCCCGCCTTCAACAGGTTCGGGCGCTCCTCCTTGAATATGTGCAGCGTGCCGAGGCTCAAGGCCGCGCCCGCCGAATCGCCGCCGATGGCGAGCCGATCCACGTCCAATCCCAGATCCGCGCCGTTCTCCGCCAGCCAATGGACCGCGACCGCCGCATCCTCGTTGGCGCAGGGAAACGGCGCTTCCGGCGCAAGGCGGTAATCAACGCCCACGACCGCCATGCCGCTATCGGCGGCCAACTGCCGCATGATCCGGTCATGGGTGTCGAGATTGCCCAGCACCCAGCCGCCGCCATGCAGGAAGATCAGCGCCGGCAAAGGGCGGTCGTCCACCGGATAGTGTATCCGCAAGGCCAGGTCGCCGCCCGGCCCGTCGATGGTCAGGTCCACGCGGTCGGCCATGGCTGGCCCGCCCTCGTTCCAGAAGGCCCGGTTGGCGTTGTAAAGCCGGCGCTGCCCCGCGACGTCGTCCGCTGCGGGCTTCGCCCCGACCGCCGCCGCGACGGAAGCGGCTATGCGCTCTTCCTCCGCCAGGGCGTCCTTGATCTGGGATGAAAGTCTGGATGAAATGTCTACGCGTGCCATGGCCGGACTTTGGCATGACCCGTTTCCCAGGAAAACAGCAAACAGCGCGGCGGGAAGAGAAAACCGGCCGCCTGTTCGGGCGACCGGTCTCCATCATTCACCGCAGGGAACACCGGGCAGCGCTTATTCCGCGGCCGCCGCGTGATCGATGATTTCGCCCCGGCCCGGATAATCCTTGGCGATGACGAAATCGAGTGCCTTCACGATGTCGCCGAAGGCGGGACGGGCGAAGGGCATGGTCTGGACCGAGCCGAAATAGAGCTCCCCGTTCGGGCGGACGAGATAGAGCGCCGGTTCGGAGAACAGCGCCGGCTCCTCGATCCCGACGGAGGTCTTGCCGCGGCCGGCCGAAATGTAGAGACCCCATTCCCGCGCGGTGTCCAGACTGATCCCGTAGCCCAGGCGCAGGTTCGGCAGGTTCCATTTCTGCTTGGCTTCGGTGGCGCGTTCCTCGCTGTCGGAACTCAGCACCACGACAGTCACGCCCTTTTCGGCGAGGGCGTCGAGGCGATTATGAAGATCGCCGAGATAATTGGCGCAGATCGGGCAATGCAGGCCGCGATAGAACACCACCATGGTGAAATGTTCGGGCGTCTCGTCGGCCAGATTGAATCTGCCGCCGCCGACCAGCGGAACGTCCAGGGCCGGGACCTGCTGGCGCGGATATAGAATGGCGTGCTGGGACATGAATTCTCCTCTTCGGGGCGGCCCCGGCATGCATCGGGGACGTCCGCCCGCTGGTTGACGTTGGTGAGTAATCTAGAACGCTTGTTCCAAACACCAAATCACGCCCGCGTGACGGGAATGCGGTCCCCCAGTTCTTGATATTACGACGGGTCTTGATCTTACGACGGGTCGGTCGCGCCCATCTTGCAGATCAGTTTCCAGGACGCCGGATCGATCGGCATGACCGACAGGCGGGACTGCTTGATCAGCGACAGTTCGGCCAGTTTCGGCTCGGCCTTGATATCGGCCAGCGTGACCGGCTTTTCGAAGGGCTTCACGGCCATGACGGTGACCATGCCGAAGCGGCCTTTCGCATCCGTGGGGTCGGGATGATATTCCTCGATCACTTCCACGATGCCGACGATCTGCTTTTCGTTCACCGAATGATAGAAGAAGCAGCGGTCGCCGATCTTCATCGCCTTCATGTTGTTGGAGGCCTGATAGTTCCGGACGCCGTCCCAGCCCTCGCCCGCCTTGCCTTTCTTGACCTGATCGTCCCAGGACCACGTGCCGGGTTCGGATTTAATCAGCCAGTAGTTCACAGACGCCTCCTCAAAAATGTGCATTCATTGGACCGGACAGCGGACCACCCGTTCAGGGGGCCACCGTTCAGGGGGCCGCCGATCAGCGGGCGTTATCCGACGCCGGGCGGCCTGCTGCAAGATAGAGCCGCGCCGCCAGCGTGCAAAGCGCGATGCCCAGCGCCGCGTAGCCGACCAGCAGCCACCCGACCGTGCCGAGCGACAGGCCCAGGTCGAACAGGACGCCCATCGCGACGGGCGAGGCGGCGCTGGAAAATACCATCAGCGCGGTCGCCAGCGCCCGGATCGCGCCCAGATGCCGCCGGCCGTAGACTTCCGGCCAGAAGGCGCTGATCAAGGTATGCGTGATCCCCGTCCCGGCCCCGGTCAGCATCATATAGGGGATCAGCAGCACCGGATCGCTGCCCGAAATCAGCACCACGACGGCCAGCATTTGCGGCCACAGGAACCAGGGCAGCAGCCGCGCCGCCCCGAACCGGTCGATGGCGATCCCCGCCAGCAGCGAGGCGGCAACCGTGGTCACCGCGTAAACGGGATAGGACGCCGCCAAGGCCGTCTTCGACCAGCCCTGGATATCGACGATGATCAGGATCTGGTGAAAGAAGAGGCCGGTGAAAATGAAGGACGGCGCCAAGAGACCCGGCAGGACGAGGTAGAGACGCGGATCGCGGATCACTTCCGCCCGCGTCCACGACCTTTCTGCAATGGTCCGGCCCGCCGCCGCGTCGCGCTCGGCCGTCTCCAGCCTTTCCAGATAGGCGCCGTGCCGCGCCTTCTGGTCGCCCAGCAGCAACAGGGCGAGGGGCACGACCAGCAGTGCCAGGACGCCAGCGATTCCGGCCCAGCTTTCCCGCCAGCCGACAACCGCCACCGCCGCCACGACCGCCAGGGGCAGCAGCGCCTCTCCGAACGGATAGCCCAGCGCGGCGATGCTCAGCGCCTTGCCGCGCCCGGTGTCGAAATACCGGCCCATCGCCGTCATTGCCGTGTGACCGGGAAGGCCCTGACCGCATTGCCGCAGCAGAAAGACGATGAACACCAAAAGGGTGACGGATTGCGCCACGCTCATCAACACGGCGGCCAGCCCGAGTCCCGTGAACACAACGATTATGTAAAGACGAAGGTCGATCCGGTCGATCAACTGCCCCGTCCATAGCAGCAGGAAGGCGCTGGCCAGCGTACCCATGGAATAGACCGCGCCGAATTCCCCGTCGCTTAACCCGAATTCCGCGCGGATTTCAGCCGAAAACAGGGAAATGAAGAACGTCTGCCCGAAGCTGGAGGCGAGACAAAGCAATGCCCCGAAGCCGAGCATGCGCGCATTGGCCCAGATGAAGCCGAAATATCCTACCATGTGATTTCAGAACCGGATCGAGTGAAAATACGCGCGGCCCCGCGCGCGGGTGACGGGACGTGTACGGGCCGCTTATCCGCCGCCCGCGCAATCGACGCAGGTCGGCACCGCCGGGTCAAGCCGAAGGCGCCTTTCCGCGATCGGTTCGTCGCAGGCGACGCAGAATCCATAGTCGCCGCTTTCGATCCGGCGCAAGGCGGCTTCGACCCGGGCGAGTTCCGATTCGCGCCGGCGGTCCTGTTCCTGGGCCATGGCCTGGCCTTGCAGCGCATCCATGCGGCTCAATCGGCCGACGGATTGCTGGTCCAGTTCGACGACGGCCCGCGCGCCTTCGCTCTGCGCACGCAAGGAAGTCAGCTCCGTCCGTCTGGCGAGCAACAGTTCCTTGAACGCCGCAAGGTCCGTGTCTTCGTTCACCGGCTGCACTCCCCTTGATCAACAATGCTGCATCGCAAAAATTTTATTGGCTTCCCTATACGAATTGGGCGTATATTTTTTGTGCGGCGCAAAATTATTGGTAAGAACGCCGCTTTTGGGAGGAAGACACGCTAACGCGACTTCGATTGAGAAGGAGGTCTTCCAATGTCAGAGTTCACCAAATATCCCCTATCCGAGCAAC
>Ga0070727_10005689_pt1 | contig 10081 bp, 10 predicted proteins | sample tdAd472_FD_66722 | JGI IMG/M metagenome (GOLD analysis project Ga0070727, IMG submission 66722) | Marine sediment microbial communities from the Atlantic coast under amendment with organic carbon and nitrate - tdAd47.2 | ecosystem: Environmental > Aquatic > Marine > Coastal > Sediment | place...
TCTCCGATCTCGTCCAGAAACAGCAGTCCGTGATGCGCGGTCTTCAAGAGTCCCGGTCGCTGCGTCGTTGCTCCAGTGAAGGCGCCTTTCACATGACCGAACAGTGCCGACATCGCCTGGTCGCCGCGCAGGACAGCGCAGTTGACCTCGACCAGCTCGCCTTTGATCCGACCTCGATGCTTCTTCAGCTCAAAAATGCGGCGAGCGAGTTGCGACTTGCCGGCGCCTGTCGGACCGGTCAGCAACATGGGGGCGTCGCTGTTCAGAGCGACCTGCTCGATCCGCTCGATCAGGTGATTGAACGTGTCGCTGCGAGTCTCAATGCCAGCCTTCAGAAACGAGACGCCCTCGGTCCGCTCGACTTCAAACCGCGAAGCGAGGCGGTCGTACTGCGAAAGGTCGAGATCGATGATCCGGTAGACGCCGACGGGACTGGCCTTGCTCTTGTCCGCATCCCGCGGCGACGTCTGCAGCAGCCGACCGGGCAGGTGCCGCGACTCGGTCAGCAGGAACAGGCAGATCTGCTGAACGTGGCTGCCCGTCGAAATGTGAATCAGCAGATCGTTCTGCTCCGCGTCAAAACGGCTGCTGCGTGCGAAGTCGTGCAGCTTTCCGTAGACCTCTTCAAAGTCCCACGGATCGTCGAAGTCGATCGGTTGCAGATTGACTTTCGTCTCCGGCGAGACGGACTCGATGTCGGCGGCGACGCGATCGGCCAGGGCGGAGTGCTGGGGCTGGTAGATCAGCTCGAACCGCTCGACAAGCAGGTCCTCGTGCTGGCACGCCGCGACCGACGGCCGCCACCGCTGCCAGCGTTTCTCGTTGACGCCAGCGTCCAGTCTCGAACCCAGCAGACCAACCATTGTCAGGGGGCGATGTTGCATAGCGAGAATGCTAAAGAGTTCGCGAGATAGATATCAATGTGTGCGTCAGAGGAAACTCTGAAGACGATTCGTCGTCGGTTCAGAAATGTTGCAACACTCTACTGCGTATATGGTTGCGGGATCGGTGGTGGCCTGAATTGAATCTCTGGCACGTTCACTGCAATGCGGCTGGTCCGTCAATACGAAACTGTTTCAGATCAAAAGGAACACAGGCCATGACGGACGCGACTTACGAACTGATCCCGACTGGGGAAGCCACGGCGATTCTGCCGACTCGACACACGAAGCCGATCACCGTCATCGGGACGGAAGCGATTCGCGGAACGTTCGACGACAAGTGCCTGCAGCAGGCGGTGAATTCTCGGCTGGCACCGGGAGTGACGGACCTCGTCCTGAATCCGGACGCGCATCTCGGCTATGGAGCGCCGGTGGGGTGCGTGATGGCGTCGCCGACTCACGTTTATCCGGGGCCGGTCGGCGTTGACATCAAGTGCTCAATGAGCCTGCTGCAGCTTGACCTGCCGGAGGACTCGATCGCTGACCGACCGATCCGTCGAGCATTGATCAACGCGATCTGCGACCGGACTCCGACCGGAGCAGGGAAGGGGCAGCGGCACGTCAAGAAGGCCCGGCATGTTGATCCGGAACTCGGACGGCGAGTCATGATCGAAGGGGCCTCGACCGGCGTCTGCGAGGCGCTGGGGATTCCGTCCGAGTGGGCTCAGCGGTGCGAGGACGCGTCGCACGTTGGCCATGACGAAACGCTCGACGCGCTGGGTAATCGGCTCGACCAGCACCTGGACTGCGAGACGATCCGCCGGTTCGACGACAAGATCTCGCAGCTGGGTTCGTACGGAGGTGGAAACCACTTCGGCGAATGTGAGGTCGTGCACGTTGAGGACAACGATCGGGCTCGGTCTGCCGCGGAGGTCTTCGGGCTGGCGGACGGGAAGGTCGCGTTTCTGTCTCACTGCGGTTCGCGGGGGATGGGGCACGCGCTGGCGAGCGGGCAGTTCAAGTCGCTGCAGCGGCGGTTCGAACAGTGGAGCATTCCGCTGCCGGGCAACGACCGCGAGCTGGTTTACGCGCCGCTGGGAACTCCGGAAGCCGATGCGTATCTGGACGACATGGCTCTGGGCGCGAACTTCGCGACGGTGAACCATCTGCTGATCAATCAACTGGTGCTGGAAGCGTTTCAGGAAGTGATTCCGGGAACGACCGGTCGGCTGGTGTACTTCATCAGCCACAACATCGCGCGGAAGGAGATCGTCGACAACACGCCGTCCTGGGTGCATCGCAAGGGAGCGACCCGAGCGTTCCCGGCGGGCCACCACGCGCTGCGGGGAACCCCGTTTGAAGCGACCGGCCACCCGATCCTGCTGCCGGGAAATCCGCGCGACGGATCGGCAGTCATGGTCGCCGACGACGGAGCGGCGTTGAGCTGCTACAGCGTGAACCACGGAGCGGGAAGAATCCTCGGCCGCAAGCAGGCGAACCGGACGCTCGATCAGAAAACGATCGACGCCGAGTTCAACGACGCCGACATCCTGACCAACTGCCGCTTCTACCCAAAGGACGAATCCCCGGCGGCCTACAAGGATTTCAACGAAGTCCTCCACTCCGTCAAATCCGCCGGCCTGGCAACAGAAGTCGCCCGCCTGAAGGCCCGATTTGTGATCAAAGACGCGTCGCAGGCAGATGACTGATTCGACTACAACTTCAGCTCGGAGGAATAAGAGATGTCAAAGACGGGACGAAACGCTCCGTGCCCATGCGGAAGTGGCACGAAATACAAACGATGTTGTTTGGATGCGAGCAGCACGCAGTTAGGTGGGACGCTGAGTCTTCGCTCGATTGCTGACGCGTTAAGACTTGGCTTGGCCGCTGAAGGGTTCGAGGTCAAGAAAATTCGGCTCCTGAGTAACGACACTTACATCGTTGACTTTCAGACGGCACACACGAGCCCGATCGATCTTAAGTCTGAAGTTGCCAGGATAATTGGCTTCTTGCATGGGTTCTTCCATGAGAATCCTCTCGTATCAATCCAGGTGTCTCACCTTGGTGCCCAGGCACACGGGGCGGATGGAAAGCCACTTCTCCATGCCGTTTCCTCTCGCCATGCAGCAGAACACTTGGCGAATGGCCGATCGATAGAGTGGCTGAACGGAACGGTGTTTCAGGACCATACTCAGGAGTTCCGCCATGCACTTGCTAAGCGACACATTGCCGAACTGGAGAACGGACTAAGGGCTCTCATTTCAAAGACTCTTTCGACGACAACTGGAAGCGACTGGTGGGAAAGATGCGTGACGGACAAAGTTCGGAAGGCCACGAAAGATATGCATGAGCGACAGGAAGGCTTCAACACCGCCGACGGCGAGATATTGATCAACTTCACCTACATGCGAGATCTGCAGGCGATCATCGTCGCGAACTGGAGTGACTTCAGTGACGTGTTCGAGGACCGCCAATCGTTTTCTGTATTGCTCGATCAGCTAAACTGTATCCGACGACGCGAAGCCCATAATCGCGCAATTGATGATCAGGCTTTGGAAGAACTTGACTCAATCTACAAGCGGCTCATGGGCTCGATCGCTGCTGTTCTGCCAGAAGCGTCAAGCACCTATCTTCTCGACAATTGGAGACGCCGACTAAGCGACGCCTTTGAAGAATCTGCTCAGGCGGAAGTCAACCTGTCGCCCGGCGTCCCGTTTGACGTCGCATTTGCCGCGGTCCAACGGCAAGTTGAACACTACCAAGACCTGTTGACACGAGTCTCCGGAATCAACCCACCACCGAAAATGCAGTCGTTGCACGACGAACTGATGTCGCATCTGGCACGCGTCCGAGCGACGCTGGAAGAAATGGTCCATCATGCGCTGAGTCTCAATGCCGAAGCCATCGAAACGACCCAAACGAAGTTTGAAGCTGCAAGCAAGCAACTACTGGATTTTCGGACGAAGTACCTGATGACCGTACTATAACCCGTCAGACTCTGCCTCGAATTTGATCGACGCGGACAAGGCTTCAGTTGTCGGTGCTGGAGTTCTGCTCATCGCGGTAGGCTCGGCCTTCGTCGAGGAGTTCGTCGAAGCCATCGTCGTCGGCGAACATGCCAAACGTTTTCTTCCATGCGTCCGAGGCTGGCTGCTCGGACTGCAGGCGGCGCTTCAGTTCGGCAACTTCGTTCTCCAAAGATGCCAGTCGCTCTTCGACGTTTCCAGTGCTCATTGATCGTTCCGTTGGTGAAGCAGGTCGGGCCTCTTTCCAGTCGGGAAACCTTTCGCCGGGAGTATATCTACTGGAATGAGAATCTCTGAATGCCGTTCTGCTGCCAGCACAGATTCATCATGGTCCAGTCGTCATTTGATTGGCGATTGGGATATTCCGGGCTTTGTAGTCTGGTGTCGGTCCGTCAGAATGCCGTGACGGGCCGGTGGCGCTGTTGATCTCTTCTCTTCGAGGCCCGTCGAGGAACTCACGATGCTCAGCTCTGTGGAAGGTGTTTTTCGCGACGGGAAAGTTGAGTTGGTCGAGCCGGCTCCAGTGAATGCCGGTGGGCGGGTGATCGTCACGTTTCTTGATGGTTCCGTTGACCTCGGGGAACGGGGAATCGACGAGGCTCAGGCCGCGGATTTGCGGAGACGACTCGCGACGTTTGCGGACGATTGGGACAGCCCTGCGATGGACGAGTACGACGCCGTTTAATCGTGGCGACGTTGTTCTGGTGCTGTTTCCGGATTCGCATCTGAGAATCATAAAGCGACGGTCTACTCTGGTTGTTCAGGCTGACGATCTTCAAACCGGCCTGCCGCAAACGATTGTCGCGATGATCACGAGTAATCTCGCGCGAGCAGGGCATTCGAGCCGCGTTCTGGTGAAGCAGAATTCACCGGAGGGAGCCCGAATGGGACTGCTGAAAGACTCTGTCGTGATGTGCGACAACCTGGCGACGATCCGCGAAAACGAGATTGATCGAACCATCGGCCAGTGCCCGGTGATGCCCCGGGTTGACGATGCTCTTCGAGCAACGTTCGCGTTGTAGCAGGCATCAGTCTTCGTAGGGCCGGTTCCGACCGGCCGCCCGTTTGCGTCGACGGAGAATCTGGCCGGTGGGAACCGGCCCTACGGCTACGGTCTGGCTCGCTCTGCACTGTGCGGGTGGGCCTTGGTGGCTCGTAGCGGGGGGCGGAGCGCTGGCGGGTTTCGGGCTGCGACAGACGGGGCGGAACTCGTATCGCTCGGTGATTTAACGAGTTCTGGATGTCGAGGTCTTCTTTTTGCGGCTGGCGGGGTGTTCCGGGAATGCGGATTGCATTGTGTAGATGGTCCATCCACTCCGTGTGCGGGGTTGCGGTTCCGCACACCAGTTGCCCGGTCCCGCATTGCTGGAGGTCCCGCCCATGTCGCTCGGTTCTCACATGCCTCGTCGGCACTTTCTGAAGCATCTGGCGGCTTCGTCGTCGATTCTGCCCACGCTGGAGTTCATTCATCACGCGCAGGCCAACGCCGCGGCTCTGAAGAAGGGCAAGAAGGCCTGTATCCTGATGTGGATGGGCGGAGGACCTCCGACGATCGATATCTGGGATCTAAAGCCTGGATCGAAGAACGGTGGCGAGTTCAAGCCGATTGATACGGCGGGCGACCTGCAGATCAGTGAGCACATGCCGAAGACGGCTCAGGTCATGGACAAGCTGTCCGTCGTCCGGTCCATGAGCACTCGCGAAGCCGACCACACTCGCGGTCGCTATTACATGACGACGACGTTCGTGCCGAATCCGACCGTGGTTCACGCGTCGTTCGGTTCGGTGGTCAGCTACGAAGTCGGTCGCAAGCGGTCGGACCTCGAGATTCCGTCGTACATCGCGATCGATGGCGGTGGCATGAGCCCCGGTTATCTGGGGATGCGCTACGCTCCGTTTTCCGTGACGTCGACCGGCCAGATTCGCAACGCCGAAACGGGCGATGTGAATCCGGAACGGCTGAAGACGCGAATGCAGATGTGGGAAACGATCGAGCAGAACTTCATTCAGTCAGGTCGCGGCGAGCTGCCGGGGGCTCACAGCGACGTCTATCGCAGCGCGGTCAACCTGATGACGTCGAGCCAGATGGTGGCGTTCAACGTCGCCGAAGAACCGCCGGAAGTGGCTGAGAAATACGGCAATACAAACTTCGGTCGCGGCCTGCTGATGGCTCGCCGACTGGTTGAAACCGGCGTGCCGTTCGTCGAGGTCAACATGGGCGGCTGGGACCTGCACGCAGGCGTGTTTGACGCCCTGCGGACGAACCAGTTGCCGACACTTGATCAGGGCATCGCGGCGCTGACGAGTGATCTCGCCGAACGCGGGATGCTTGACGACACGGTGCTCGTCTGGATGGGCGAATTCGGGCGGACGCCGAACATCAACGCCAACGTCGGTCGTGATCACTGGGCGCATGCCTGGTCGGTGATGATCGGCGGCGGCGGACTGCAGGGCGGCATTGCTGTCGGAGAAACCAACGCCGACGGCACGGCTGTCGTCGGCAAGACTTACCAGCCGGGAGACATCTGGGCGACGGTCGCTCAGGCACTGGGCATCCCGGTCAACACGGTTCATACCTCAAAACGCGGGCGCCCCATGCAACTGGCGAACGGCGGCCAGCCAATCGCTGAACTTGTCGCTCCACTGACGGGAGGGGCAAGCCCCAGTCTGGCCTCGGCCGGATAGCTCGATGCGCGTCGCAAATCCTCTGACTCTGCTGTGAAAGGAATCGAACGATGAACACTTCAGAAGCGAGACCGGTTGCCTCACGACGAGGCTCAACAGCGCAGCTCGCCTGGCTGCTGGTCGGAGACGTTGCCGACCTGCTCGAAGGCGGGCTCGACAACGACAGCATCCGCTGGCTGCTGCCTGTCCTGGAGTCGCTCCGTGGCCTGATGGACGCCGAGGCTGAGGAAGATGCTGACTCGGGTTTCCTGGGCGATGTCGTGACGCAGTTTCCCAATGCGTATGAGCGGGTTGTTGCTCTGCAGGAACTGCACAGTCAGCTTCACAGCGAACTGCACGTCTTCGTGCATCAGCTCAGCAGGCTGGCCGGACAGATTGCGAGCAATCCCGACGTGCGTCTCGACGAGCCCACATTGCGGATGCTGAAACTGCGGCTGGTGAGCTGGGTTGATCGAATGTCGGCACAGCATCGCAACGAACGCGAGCTGAGTCAGTCGGTGTGGTATCTGGAGCTGGGCGCTGGCGACTGACGATGTCTCTGTTTGTTAGTTTGTTTGCTGGAAATCGATTGGGTCGTTTCGAGATATGAAAGAGCGAGAGGTCGGTCGTTCAGGCCGGCCTCTCGCGTTCCGTGCAGATTCAGGAAGTGTGCATCCTGCCGGGCCGAGTGTTACTTCTTGTGTGCTTTATGGCACGCTGCACATGAGCTGGTCGCGGTTTTGAATGCGGCGCTGGCAGCGTCGGCATCTTTTTTCTCGATGGCCGCCAGTGCAGCATCGGAGCCTTCCCGCAGAGATTTGCAGGCTCCCGCCCAGACGCCATCCGGGCAGCGTTTGTCAGCCATCAGAACATGGCCCATCTCGCTCAGGCAGGACGCGTAACAGGCGGCGGTGTCCCACTCGTCGTCGTTCTTCGGGCCGGCCTTCAGCAGCCCGCCCAGGCCGCCGCAGTTCGGCTTGACGATGCCGCGCATCAGGTACTTCGTCTGAGCGGCTCGCGTGTCACCCTGCGTGATCTTCGCATCGACATCCGTCAGCAGCGAGGCGGCTCCAAAGGCCAGAGCAAGCAGGCAAACAACAGTCATTCGAGCGTTCGTCATCAACACGTCCTCCAGAGAAACGGGGTCTGCCGATCGGTGTGGCCGTCGGCGCATAGAAAAAGCCCCGGTCGAGCGGAAAGTGCTCGAACGGGGCTGCCGTAGCCTGAATTGCGGACCACTCATCAGTCAGCGTTGATGATCGTGTCGAGATCTCCTTGAGCTGTCAAATCAGCCGAGCCGCAAACGCGGAGTCTCGTTGCGGACTTGTGGACAAAGCCGGAAGAGTCTGCGGCTTGCGCGGTCTTCGGTGAGTGGGAAGCGGATCAGGATTGAAATCGAGGATTGTCGATGAGTAGGATCCTGCCTTGCTCACGACGGGCAGCCATCGTGGTTGCGATAACCACTAACAGCTCGACTGGCTTTCTTCCGGCCATGGCAGGCATCAGCTCCGCGATAGGGTGCTGAGGGTTCTTCTCTTCTGCCGAGCATCGCTGCCGGAACCAGGCGTCCGCCTGCGACATGTGTCGACGAATTGTTTTCAAAGTGACGTCGTGATCCGGCGTCGCGCCCGACGCTGCGGAATCCGGTGCTGGCACCGCGTTTGCTTGGCGTCCTGTCGAACGTGACGTTCCCGCGAGGTCCTGAATTGTGTGCGGCCTCGCGAACAGGCATGAACCTGGGGCCGCGTTCTCTCGCAATCCCGCCCCGCTTCTATGGCTGATTTCTTGATCGGTCGTGCAGCCGGGCGGTTGGTTTTCACAGAACGGAGGACGCGATCATGACTGTCGTATTTCTAATGCTGGGTGGCGCTGTGGCGATGATGGCCGGCTTGTTGGTGCTGGCATTTCTGGATGTGGCGTTTCACGCTCCGAGGCTGGCTGTGGCGTCGTCCGCCTCGCGAACGACCTGGCGTGCTCCGAACTCAAATCCGGACGATATGCTGCAGTGGGCGTCGGCGACGGCTCGGAAAGTTGTCCGGGATGTTCTCAGTGGTGAGCGCGATGCGACGACGGCGCACCAGCTCAGTCTGTTGATCGAAGAAGGAGCCAGTGTCGCGGCCGAGCGTTCTTCGCAGCGTAAGGACTGGGTCGAAGACCGCTGCGAGCTGGCTGGCGAGCGGCTGGTCGGTGTGACGGCTCCGGAAGTCTTTGAAATGGCTGACGAGCTTCGCCGCAGTCGCACCATCAACCAGCTGCAGTCGGTCCGGACTCTGGCTCACCGAAACGCGGACGCTCTGAATGCAGACGCGACAGGCACAGCTGATGTCCCGTGTGCGTTGCGATGCAGCGATGGCCAGTGTGCGGTCCAGCCGTGCCGCCCGATTCAGTGTCGGACGGAATGTCCGCTGGCCAGCGCCGGCAATGACGGAGCACAACTCGACAGCCACGCGCGGACGATCGGTCGTGGCGTTGCCGAGGGCCTCTCGTCAGCATTGACCGAAGCCGGACTCGATGGTCGCCGCTATGAATTGAACTCGGCTCTGGAAGTCGCCCTGACGACTCCGGATGCGGCCGATCGCTGGGCAAAGGGGGAGAACGTCTTCGCCACTTGCCCGAGCTTTGAAGTCTGAGTTGTCTCGAACCCACCCCGCAGCCACTTCGGCTGCAAAGTCGTCGAGCCTCACCCCGCCTGCTCGACGGACTGATTGCCGAAGTGGCCAGGTTGTCCTCCCTCCGAATCGCTGGCACCCGCCAGTCCCGCCTTTTTCGGAAGCACGTTATGCAGAGACGAAATCTTCTTAAGTGGTTAAGCGCTGCGCTGGGGACTGCGTGCGCTTCTGTTGTGGCAGTCCCCGGTGTCAAGTACCTGCTGGCGACCGTGCAGCGGGATGGCGGCGAAGCGGTCGCTCCGCAGCGAGTTGCCCGGTTGAACGATCTGCCCGTTGGGGAGCCGGTCGAGGCGGCTGTTACCGGTCGGCGTCGCGATGCCTGGTCGATCTATCCGGAAGAAGCGGTTGGCCGGGTCTGGCTGATCCGCCGCAGCGATGACGACGCTGCCGACCCGCAGGTCGATGCTTACTCGTCGGTGTGCCCGCATCTTCGCTGCGCGGTGTCACTCGAACCGTCGAAGCAGGGCTTCATCTGTCCGTGTCATCGCGGTCGTTTCGGTCTGGAAGGCGAGCGTCTCAAGACGGACGGCCAGCGTAACCCCGCCAACCGCGGTCTCGACTCGTTGCCGGTCCAGATTGTGGACGTCGACGGCGATGCCTGGGTTGAGGTCACCTGGCAGGAATTTGAGCCGGGCATTTCGGCCAAGAAAACGCTGAGCTGATCTCGGCCAGGAAGGCACTGAGCTGATCTCAAAGTTGAGCTGATCTCAGTGCTGCTCTGACCTGACCACTGGCCGGAATCGTGCAGCTCCTGCCGCCAGACGCCGTTCTTTGCTTCCTCATTGATTGTTTGCGTTGTCCGACTTTCATTCGGGCGGACGCAGACTGATTTTCTGGAGTG
>Ga0070727_10005691_pt1 | contig 10079 bp, 6 predicted proteins | sample tdAd472_FD_66722 | JGI IMG/M metagenome (GOLD analysis project Ga0070727, IMG submission 66722) | Marine sediment microbial communities from the Atlantic coast under amendment with organic carbon and nitrate - tdAd47.2 | ecosystem: Environmental > Aquatic > Marine > Coastal > Sediment | place...
TCGCCCGTGCCGCGGCGGGCGAGCGCGAGGCGGTGGAGGCGCTGGTAGGCCGGTGGGCTCGGCCGATCCGGCGGTGGTGCCTCGCGGCGCTGGGGGATGCGGCGCGGGCCGACGACGCGGCTCAAGACGCGGTCCTCAAGGTGCTCAAGGGGCTGCCGTCGGTGGATCCGGCTCGCCCCTTCGAGCCGTGGCTGCGCACCGTGGTCCGCCATGCGTGCACCGATCAGCACCGGCGCCGTGCCCGTGCCCGGGAGGCCCCTGAGGTGGACCACGCTCACCGGCCCGACCCCACCCGGGCCCTCGACCTCGACACCGGGGCTCGGCACGCGCTGCAAGCCCTGCAGGAGCTGACCGAGCGCCAGCGACAGGTGCTGCTGTTGGTGGACCACACGGGGTGCTCGCCGACGGAGGCCGCTCGACAGCTGGGCGTCGCGCCGGGGACCGTGCGGGCCACGCTGCACACGGCGCGGCGCGTGGTCCGTACCCACCTGCTCGCGACCCGCCCGGAGCTGCGGGCCCTGCTGGAGGACGCATGACCGCTTCGTGTGCCGAGGTGCGCCGTGCCTTGCTCGAGGGCGACCCGCTGGCGCCCGACCCGGCCGTCGTGGCCCACGTCGAGGGGTGCGCTGCGTGCCGCGAGGTCGCCGAGGCCGTCGCCGCCGTCGACCGTGACCTGGCGCGGGGGGTCGACGCGGTGCTCGCCCAGCCGCTGCCCGTGCCCGTAGCGACGACCGACTCAGCCACGACCCGCGCCGCTGCTACCCGGAGGTACCTCACCATGTCTGCTCTCGTGCTCGCCACCGCCGCCACCCTCGCCCTCGCCCTCGGGCCGAGCCTGTCTTCTCCATCGGGTCCCAGCGACCTCGCCACCCGTAGCGAGAAGGTCGACGCCGACCGCGCGTTGCTGTCGGCCACCGAGCGGCTGCCCGACGATGCCCTGACGCTGTCGGGCTGGGCTGCCCGTCGCGACGGGCTGCATGCGGTGTGGTCCAGCGAGGCGCGGTCGTGGCCGGCGGCGGAGCGCTTCGCGCTGGCCGCCCAGCTGGGGCGGTCGGCGGAGCTGGCCGGCGAGGCGGTGGCGCCCTACTTCGTGTCGCGCGACGGGCAGCTGGTGAACGCCTTCTACGCGGAGGCACGACGGGTCGACGACGCTGATCCTGCCGATCTGCTGCAGGAGGTCGCCGACCCTCGGCTGCTGGATGCGCTGGGCCGGGCAGGGGTGGTGCCACGGAGTGGGCCGCCGCCGGTGGTGAAGCGAGCCACCGACAACAGCTACATCCCGTGGAACGCGCTGACGCCGGCGGACTGGGCGGGGCGGCTGGATGCCCTGGCTGCGGGCTACACGGCGCAACAGCAGGAGCTGTCGCCGGAGGAATACGCCACGGTGCTGTCGCAGCTGGGGCGGCTCGTGACCCTGGCCGAGCGCAGCGACGACCCCCGCTTCGTGCTCGATGGCACCCCGCGGGCGTGGCTGGCGCTGGCCTCCTTGGAGCTCACCCGCCCCGGGCTGCTGAAGGATCGAGTGCTCGACGACACGTTGCGGCAGGACGTGCTGGCGGTGGTCGACCGGATGCGTGCGGGGGAGGTGCAGGGGCTGCGGCTAGCCGACGTCGTCCCTTGACCGGCATGGGCGCGGCTGACACACCCTGTCACGCCCCACTCTTGGGCCGATCGCGTAGGTAGGCCGGGGAGGTTGCCATGCCCGTCCTCGCCCCCTCGGTCGTGTGGACCGCGCTGCCTGCTGGCTTCGGCTGGCGGAGCGCCGCTGCGGTCAGCCAGGTGCTGCTGCTCGGCGGAGGTGGCCAGTCGGTGGCTCCCGGGGGGCCGGCGAGTCCACCCACCGTGCTGGCCTTCGAGGTCGCTGAGCCGCCGGTGCTGCAAGGCCCGTGGAAGCTGCCGACCGAGCTGCCGGCCAACCCGCACGTGGAGCCCATACCTTTCGACGAGCTGGGCCCGGCCATGGTGAGTGCGGCGATGGTCGATGGGGCGCCAGTGGCGACCGTGATGGTTCAGCTCAGCTGGGACTTCGGGGGCTGCATGGGCGGGTGGCTGCATCCCGTGGGGTCCCATGAGTGGGACTTCATCGGCTCGGCTTCCGAGGAGAGCGACATCGGGGCCAACGACCCGGTCGGGATCGCGCCGGACGCGCTGGTCACCCAGGAAGACGAAGGGGACCGCTTGTTCGTGGTCACCCGTCATCCACAGCTCGCCGAGGTGGCCTGGCCCCAAGGCATGGTCACCCGCACCCACTGGCGTCCGCAGCACATCGACCTGCCGGAAGGGCTGACGATGGCGGGGGGGGCGTCGCTGTCGCCCAACGGACGGTGGGTCGGGGTCGTGGCCTCGGATGAGCAGCGGATGAGGCACGCGGTGCTGCTGTATGCGCTGCGGGGCGACGTGCTCACCCTGGTCGAGCGCTTCGCCTACAGCGGCTACCACGTGGAAGGGCTGGCGCTCACCGACGACTGGATCGCCATCGTCGAGAAGGTGCACGGCGACCGCAGGCTGCGCTGGCGGGAGGTGGTGGTGGGGGCAGACCGCTACCTGGAGGTGGGCGACCTGGAGGCGACGTTGTCGGTCGACGGCTCGCGGGCGCTGCTCACGCAAGGTCATCGGGCTCTGGTGGTGGACCTCGCGCGAGGCGTGCTCACCCACAACATCCAGCGCGGCGGGGTGGCGCAGCTCGGCTGGGGGATGCTGGTGCCGGGCTTCGCGGTGTTCGCCCTGCCCGACAAGGTCGGGGCCGTGGCGCTGTAGCATGGGTGTGACGTCGGGGTGCTACGCTGGGGGCACGGAGGTCGCGCGTGGGCGATTCGACGGAGCCTCGCCCCGGCCTGGTGGTGGGGGCCTCGTACGAGCTGGTGCGCCGCGTGGGCGCGGGGGGAACTGGTGAGGTGTGGCGGGCCCGTGGTGCCACCGGCATGCCGGTGGCGGTCAAGTTCCTCCGCAGCGCGAACCACCCACGCCTCGATCGACTTCTCGCCCGCGAGATCCGCCACACGGCGATGCTGTCGCATCCCCACGTGGTCGACATCCTCGACGAAGGCTCCACGGGCTCGCATCGGTTCGTGGTGCTGGAGTGGATGGCCGGCGGCACGCTGGCTGCTCGGGCGCCGTCGATGGGGCTCGACGAGGTGCTCGATGTGCTCCGCGCGGTGCTCGCGGGCCTGGCCCATGCCCACGGCCGGGGGCTGCTGCACCTCGACGTGAAGCCCGAAAACATCCTATGCGCGTCGGTGCCGCCCGACTGGCGTCTGCTGGACTTTGGGATTGCCCGTCACATCGACGACGGGCTGTCGATGCGGGCGGGCACGCCCCGGTACATGGCTCCCGAGCAACAGCACGGGCACGGGCTGGGTCCCGCAGCCGACCTGTATGCGGTAGGGGCCACGGCGTGGGAGCTCCTCACGGGCTCGGCGCCCTACGACGCCGACAGCCTCGAGGGCCTGCTGGCGCTGCACCGGGAAGGGGCGCCGCGCACATGGGTTCCGCGCTTCGCGGTGCCCGACGCGATTCGGGGCTGGGTCGACCAGCTGCTGTCGCTGGCAGCGGACGCTCGACCTCGGAGTGCCATGGCCGCGCTGCAGTCGCTGGAGCTGGCACTGGGGCGACCGCCGCCGTCGCCGTCCCCCGAGCCCTACGCGCTGGTGCGTCACCGCCGCCCGCTGATGGCGAGCCGGAGCCCGACGGTGGCGCTGCAGACCCTCGACGACGTGCCGGTGCTCACCGGGCGCGACGAGGTGTGTGCCACGCTGTGGGAGCGCCTCATGGGCTGCCGCGGCTGCGAGGTGCTGTGGCTCGACGGCCCTCCTGGGGCAGGCCGAAGCCGGCTGGCGCGCTGGCTGGCGGAGGTGGCGGCCGAGGCCGATGTGGCGACCGTGGTGCGCGCTGAGGGCACGCTGCGGGTGGCCCTGGGGCTGTCGATGGCGGCCGACGACGCGCGCAGCCTGGAGCGGGCGCTGTTCGCTGCGACGGCGGAGCGGCCGCTGCTGTGGGTATCGGACGGGCCGATCTCGGTGCGTGACCTGCAGGTCGCGCGGTGGGCGGCCTGCCCCGTGCTCGTGGTGCAGAGCGATGGCGACCCACCGGAGGTCGCTCACGACGTGGTGCCGGTGCCTCCCCTCGCCGACGCGGCGGTTCGTCGGCTGTTGATCGGGCTGCTGTCGATGGAGTCCGAGTCCATCGACGCGCTGGTGCCGGTGGTGAGTGGCTCACCGCAGTCGCTGGTGCGGGTCCTCCGCGACCTCGACGAACGAGGTGCGTTGGTGCAGCGTGACTTCCGCACCCATCACGTCGGCGCGATCCAGTGCCCCGACGCATGGACCGAGGCGGGCATGGAGCACCTCGACGCCCTGCGCGACGAGTCGAGTGCCACCGCGCGCGGCCAGCTCGCCGTGTTCGCCGCCAGTCCGCCTCGCTTTCGCGTGCGCGACCTCGCGAGCCTGTGTGCCCTGCGAGGGGTGGCCGAGCCCGATGACCTGCTGGCGCGGCTCGTCGACCATGGCGTGGTGTGGCGCCACGAGGAGGCGGTGTGGTGGACCGATCCCTTGCTGTGTCTCCGCTGTCAGGCAGAGTCCCCTCCCGACCTCCTCGGCATGTGGGGCGATGTGGAGGTAGTGCGAGGGCATCCGCTGGCGGCCGCGCGACGGTTCCTGGCGGCCGGTGTGTCCGACAGCGCCGTTCGCCTGCTGGCGCGTCGCCTCGACGAGCTGGGCGTCGCCGGCCAAGCCTGGAGTCAGCATCGGTTCGAGCGGGGCTTGTCGGAGCTGGCCGACGGCGGCGTGCGCCTGGCGCCGGGCCTACAGGCACGGTGCCTGGTGCGGCGACTGCAGCAGCGGGCAGAGGGGGGCCAGATGGCATGGGAGGAGGTGCAGGACGCCCTGGTGCACCACGCTTCGTTGCTGCAGTCGGTGTCGGCCATCGACTCCGGCTACGCACGGATGAGAGCCTCGCTGCTGGCTCATGACGATCTGGCCAGTGCGGAGCAGGTGCTGCGCGAGGCCCTGCTCGGCTCGTGGCACGACCCGTCGGCCTTCGTCGACCACGTTGGCTTGCTGGCGGCGATCGTGGTGGCTCAGGGGCACGACCCCACCGACCTGCTGCTCGACCAGCGCGACCAGCTCGATCCGGGGCTGGAGGGGCCACGGGCCTGGCTCAACGTTCGGCTCGCGCAGGCGATGATCGCCAAGGGCCGACCGGCCGACGCGGTCGATCTGATGTCGCTGTACCTCGGCGCCGAGGGCACCGACTGGGCCCCCGCCGCCACCAACATGCTGGCCGAGGCCCTCCGCCTGTCGGGGCGAGCCGACGACGCCCTGCCGATGTACGTGCGGTCGGCTCGCGGCTACCTCGACGCCGGGCTGTTCGCGTGGACGGCCTCGGCGGTCAACCTCGGCGCCTGCCTGGGGATGGCCGGGCGACCGGCCGACGCGCTGCACCTGCTCACCGCCCTCGGTCGTCGGGGGGCCGTCGCGGGGTCGAGGGTGCTCGACACCTGCCGAGTGGCCCATGTGGCTGCCTGCTATGCCCAGGCGGGTGCCTTCGGCCCGGCCGCCGACGCCCTGGCCGCCTACGAGGGGCTCGCAGCTCGGCACACTGCCGTCGATCCGGAGCAGTCGGTGGCGCTGCAGCTGGTGGCCCAGCACGCCGCGAGGTCCCCCGAGGGAGGCGCCCTCGCGAAGCGGGCGGAGGCGCTGCTCGGGGCGATGCCCCTGGCGGTGCCCGACACCTGGTCGACGCAGGCAACAACCGGCCCGGCCGAGGCGTAGTCCCACCCCGGAGAGATCATGGACGAGCACGTCGTGGCAGACGAGGTCTGCGAGCTGGTGGGGGCTTCGTCGCTGCTCGCCTGGCTCGACCTGCCCGACGATGTCGATGGAGCTAGCGCGGTGGAGGCCCTGCACGCCCGCCGCCGCAAGCTGCAGTCGCTGCAGGGGAGCGCGAAGCATCGCCACGTCGCCCGCCTGGTCATCCAGAAGTACCGGTCGCTACAGCGGGTGCTAGAGCAGCCGGGGGACTACCTCCTGGCGCTGCGGCGCCGGCAGGCCCTGGCGCAGCTCCCGCTCCTCGACATCGGCGTCGACGGGGTGCTCGCCGATGGTGCGGTCAACGAAGAGGAGCTCGACTTCCTGTACGACACGGCCCGTCGCCTCGGGCTCGACCCGCAGATGGCCCTGGGCCGCCTCAAGCTGCGGGCCCAGGTGCACGGGGTGTCCCTCACCCCGCCGCCGCCAGCAGCCTCGCCGAAGCCGGTGTTGCTGGGGCCCTCTCACCCCCTGCTGTCGCGTCGATGGCTCGATGAGGCGGTAGGCGCCTGGATGAGCGGCCTGATGCCCGACGGTGTGCGCACGGTGGTGGAGCCCGTGGCAGGAGAGGGCGCGGTGGCTGTCGCCTTGCTTGGGAGCCGCCCGCGGCTGACCTACCTGGGCTTCTCGGTCGACGAAGACGTCGCAGATCGGGTGCAGGAGGCCTTCGACCGGCACGATGTCGACCGCGCGTCGCTGCTGCCGTCGTCGTCCCATGCCCTTCCGCTCAGCGCGGCTACGGCGGATGTGGCGTGGTTCGTGCTGCACGTGCCCACACCCGATGAGGTGGCCGAGGCGTGGCGGGTGGTGGGGAGCGAGGGGCAGGTGTGGGTGGTGAGTGCGGGGCCGCCACGGGTGACGCTGGGGGGCCCGGTACCGGCTCTCGATGGGGCCCTGTGGGGCCTGTGTCGTGCGGCCGGGCTGACACCGTCGACGCTCCCAGCACGGGCGGCGAGCACCCACGTCGTCACGCGCACGGTGGTGGGGCCCCGTGACGAGCTGGTCGCGCTGTTGCTGCAGCGGGTCGCGGCCGTGCAGGCCCATGCGGCCCTGGCCGACGAGCACCCTGCGGTGCGCCGGATCGGGCATGCGCTGGAGGAGCTGCGCAGGGCTCCGGGGGATGTCGGCTGCTACGAGGTGCCGCTGCAGGCGCGGCACCTCGCTCAGCCCTAGGTTTCCACGGCCTGTCTAGGCCCGTGGGTAGAGCTGGCTGCCCTGCTCGGTGAAGACCTCGGCCTGCTCCGCCATGCCCTCAGTGACCGCCTGCTCGTCGCTCAGCCCCTTGGCGGCGGCGTAGTCGCGCACCTCCTGGCTGATCTTCATCGAGCAGAACTTGGGACCACACATCGAGCAGAAGTGGGCGATCTTCGCGCCCTCGGCGGGCAGCGTCTGGTCGTGGAAGTCTTTGGCCTTGTCGGGGTCGAGCGACAGGTTGAACTGGTCTTCCCAGCGGAACTCGAACCGTGCCTTGCTCAGCGCGTCGTCGCGGTATTGGGACCCTGGGTGCCCCTTGGCGAGGTCGGCCGCGTGGGCCGCGAGCTTGTAGGTGACCACCCCGACCCGCACGTCGTCGCGGTCGGGCAGGCCCAGGTGCTCCTTGGGGGTGACGTAGCAGAGCATCGCGGTGCCGAACCAGCCGATCATCGCCGCCCCGATGCCCGAGGTGATGTGGTCGTAGCCAGGGGCGATGTCGGTGGTGAGCGGGCCGAGGGTGTAGAAGGGCGCCTCGTCGCACCACTCGAGCTGCTTGTGCATGTTCTCGCGGATCATGTGCATCGGGACGTGGCCGGGGCCCTCGTTCATCACCTGCACGTCGTGGGCCCATGCGCGCTGGGTCAGCTCGCCCTGGATCTTGAGCTCGGCGAACTGCGCCTCGTCGTTGGCGTCGGCGATGCAGCCGGGCCGCAGGCCGTCGCCGATGGAGAAGCTCACGCCGTAGGCGGCGAGGATCTCGCAGATCTCGTCCCAGTTCGTGTAGAGGAAGCTCTCCTCGTGGTGGGCGAGGCACCACTTGGCCATGATCGAGCCGCCGCGGCTGACGATGCCGGTGAGGCGCTTGGCGGTCATCGGCACGAAGCGCAGCAGCACGCCGGCGTGGATGGTCATGTAGTCGACGCCCTGCTCGCACTGCTCGATGAGGGTGTCGCGGAAGATCTCCCAGGTGAGGTCTTCGGCCTTGCCGTTGACCTTCTCCAGTGCCTGGTAGATGGGCACCGTGCCGATGGGCACGGGGCTGTTGCGCAGGATCCACTCCCGCGTCTCGTGGATGTTGTCGCCGGTCGACAAGTCCATCACTGTGTCGGCACCCCAGCGGATGGCCCACACGAGCTTCTCGACCTCCTCCTCGATGGTGGAGGTGACCGCGGAGTTCCCCAGGTTGGCGTTGATCTTCACCAGGAAGTTGCGGCCGATGATCATCGGCTCGAGCTCGGGGTGGTTGATGTTGGCCGGGATGATGGCGCGGCCGCGGGCGACCTCGTCGCGCACGAACTCGGGGGTGACCATCTGGGGGATGCTGGCGCCGAAACTGTCGCCGGGGTGCTGGGTGCGGATCTGCTCGATGATCTCGGCGCGCCGCTGGTTCTCGCGGATGGCGATGTACTCCATCTCGGGGGTGATGATCCCCTTCTTGGCGTAGTGCATCTGGGTGACCCGGCGGCCGGCCTTGGCGCGGCGGGGCTGCAGGCGACGCCGCATGCGCAGGTGGGCCAGAGCGCCGTCGTCGAGGCGGCCGCGGCCGTGGGCGGAGCTGGGGCCGTCGAGGAGGTCGGAGTCGTCGCGGGCCTCGATCCAGGGGGTGCAGGGGCGTGGCAGGCCCATGCGCACGTCGATCTCGACGTTGGGGTCGGTGTAGGGGCCCGACGTGTCGTAGACGGTGACCGGCGGGTTGTGCTCGAGGGTGCCGTCGCGGCGCCGGGTGGGAGACAGCGCGATCTCGCGCATCGGCACCTTCACGTCAGCGTGCAGGGTGCCCGGCACGTAGACCTTGTGCGAACGCGGAAAGGGCTCTCGGGTGACGGGGGCGGGCTCGCTCGGAACGCGCTCGGTCGTGCGTACAGTCATGGGAAACCTCCTGGCGGAGGCGCAGGCGCCGCTTCCCTACGCCGGCATGATCACGGATCAGGTGGATTGGGGTCTGATCTCAGCGTCGCTGTCGACGCACCCCCAGCGGCCCGGTGGAGGTATGGCCTCGGGCCGATGACGTCAACGTGGATTCGGTCAGCGGGCGAAGGCGCGCTCGAGCCCCAGCATGGCGTCTAGAACGCCCTTCTTGGCGGAGGCGCGCACCACGAACCCGGGCAGCGGGAAGGAGGGCTTCAGATCGAGGTCGTAGGTGACGACGGTGCCCTCGTCGGTGGCGCTGAGCTCCCAGATGGCCTCGAAGCGCTCGAGGTCGTGGCTGTCGACCAGCACGCTGTGGAAGCCCTGCGCTGTCGGGCAGGTGCGCAGGGTGTAGGTCACCGACTTGATGGGGTGGGGCATGTAGGTGTGCTCGAGCTCGCACGATCCGTCGGCGGTGGCTTCGACCTCGGCGCCATTGGCCACGGCGGCGATGCGGCCGGCGCTGTGATCGAGCGTGCCACGCACGGTGTCGAGGCTGGCGGGAACCACGATCCGCCCGCGCACGGTGCCGTGCTCGGTGACGGTGACCTCGGGCGGCTGTGCGAAGGCGGTGGCGACGAGGATGGTGACGAGCATGGGGCGACCTCTGGGTCTCCCAGTCGGCTGCGGACCACGGATGCTGAAGGTCGCTGCCGTAGGCACTCGGCTCGCGACCGACCCGGTGGCAGCCCGTGGTGCTTCGTTCTGGCGCGTTCGCGCCTGCGCCAGAATGGAGCGGTTCGGAGGAAAGGGGAGGTTGGTCGGTGTGGCATGGGCCTTGCCTTGGTCCACTCCGGAGGTGTTCATGTCCGTCCTTCCTCGCTGGGGCCTCGTCAGTGCGGCCCCCCACGAGTTCCTCGTCCACCTGCGCCGCGGGGAGGTCGTGACCGCCAAGCAAGGAGGCTCCTGCTTCCGCTGGCCCGGCGACACCGTCGCGCTCGTCGACACCTCCGTGCATCGGCTGTCGTTCACCGCCGATCAGATCACCCGCGAGAAGACGGGCGTGGAGGTGACCGGGCTCGCGGTCGTGCGCATCGTGGAGCCGCTGCTGGCCTACCGGATGCTCAACCTACAGGCCCCCGATCAGCACCTGCGCATCCTCGAGGAGATGTTGCGGGGGGCGACGCGTCGGCTGGTGGCCAACCTCACCCTGGACGACTGCCTCACCCGCCG
>Ga0070727_10005699_pt1 | contig 10065 bp, 16 predicted proteins | sample tdAd472_FD_66722 | JGI IMG/M metagenome (GOLD analysis project Ga0070727, IMG submission 66722) | Marine sediment microbial communities from the Atlantic coast under amendment with organic carbon and nitrate - tdAd47.2 | ecosystem: Environmental > Aquatic > Marine > Coastal > Sediment | place...
TGGAACAAATTTACGTGAAAACATTTGGAGATAAAAATGTCTAATTATAAAATTGGTGATACGTTTACTATCACTATAAATCACCTTATGTTGCTAATGAATATGCACGTATACTTCGATGATTATGACTATGATGGTGCTCCAGCGGTAGACGGCAAGCGCCCGTATGGTAATTCTGGTGATGTCGCTTATGAAGTCTATCGTGTTCTAAACGACGAAGATTGGGATTGGGGCGAATACGATGACAATGAAATGCCCGAAGAACTACACGAACAGCTTTACAAAATTCACAAAGAAACTGCAACCGCACTTCAGATTTGTCTTGTAATGCAGGAATTTAAGACTGGCACATTCAAAAAAACTTTCTATGGAAACACTTCATGGGAAAGAATCTCTTGACATATAAGCGTGAATAGTCTATATTGATCTTGTAGACAGAAAAAGGTTAACTCAGATGACAAAACAAGATGCAATCAAAATGTTCCTTGAAATGTGGCGTGAACAAACGGTATATTCGAAAAACGATACTGTTGCGAAAATCACAGAATGGAATGATTTTACTGACATGCTGAATCGCAATGGCGATATTACAGATAAACAATATGCAAATTGGAGCAATCCTTTCTAAAAAGCAAAAGGAGTTTTTGCAATGGAAATTATTATGGCAATCGTAAATTATTTCTCAGGAACATGGGGAATGGTCGAACTAGCAGGGACTATCTTTAGTCTTATCTGCGTATATCTCGCAACAAAACACAATCAATGGACTTGGTTCTTTGGAGCATTGGGGGTCATTCTCTTTGGCGCTCTGTTTTATCAGTTTAAGCTATATTCTGATGCTGGCCTACAAATTCTTTTCTTCTTGCCCATGCAAATTTGGGGATTTTATGTCTGGCGAAATATGTCAAAACAGGAGCACAACTCCTCAGTAACAAAGTCGTTTGTCTCGGACGGCATCAGTAAAGTTTTTTCGTGGGATATCGTTATTGTTGCTATTGCAGGACTAACCGCGATCAACGGGGCACTGATGATGAAATATACCGATGCGAGTTTTCCCTTTGCTGACGCTTTCACAACTTGGATGAGCGTGTTTGCACAAGTCCTCATGGTTAAAAAATATTGGGAGTCATGGGTATTGTGGGTCACTATGGATATTGTTGCAATTGGTATCTATTTTGCAAAAGGACTTTATGTAGTGTCATTTTTGTACGTTATATTCCTTATCCTTGCTACTATCGGCCTAATCAAATGGTATCGTGATTGGAAGAGTCAGCAAATTGTATAAGAAACAGGTCTCCATCGAATCTTTCGATGGAGACTTTTATGTTAAATATTGACATAGTGCTTGACGAGTCTTTAGTGCCGTGTTATACAATATATAGCAACAAGAAAGAGCCTGGTATGAAAATTAACATCGTAAACACTCCCGCAATTGAAATTGTAGCAGACGAAAACTTGCGTGTTTTCTTCGTAAACAAAAATGTTGTGGAAGTTGATAAAATGTCGATGACACTTGCCGATCTTGTGCAACACCGAGGTCTTTCGGAAAAAATCATTTACGATTTCAACGACGGTATGGTTAACAACGGCCAAGGCATCGGCTCTCTTGTATGTAATGAAAATGCCGACAGAATTACAGCCGGCGCATTTAAAATTATAGACGGCTAAGGAGGAGACTACCAATCAATGGTAGGCTTTATTATACAAACATCGAACAACCTTAATATGGAGTTTATACTATGACAAGCAATGCAGCATCACTAAAGCGCAAAGAACAACTGGATGAAATCCTTAATGTTCGTGGTCGTGCGGCACCAACCAAACAGCAAAAAGAAGAAGTCGAAGCAAAGGATTCTCGGTTTGCAAATATCGAATCAAACCCATTCTTTCAGGCGGTTTTTGATGAAGCAGCTTCGCCAGAAGAAAAACAAGCCGCAGTCACTAAACTGCTAACTTTTGTGGGCACCCGCGAAGAAAATCGTGAACGTGTCAAAGCATTTGACACATTTAAAGAATACCTACAAGCAGAGCGCGAAGTTATGGCAACGCAGATTATTAAAATGTCTGACACCAAAAACTTCGCAACACTGAAACAGGTCTTTGAAGAAATCAACACTGCACTTCTTGATTTTGAAAAAGATATGGAACCTCTTACTGATATCATTGATGCACTTCATGAACTTCGTGCCGAAAACCAAACTCTAGATGCTTTCCGCGAAATCAAAGATGATGAGGCGCGTCAAGAAAAAATTCAAAAGCGTGAAAAGGAACTGAATGAGCAAATCTCTATGGTTCAGAACACTATCAATGAACTAAAAGCGCAAAACAAAATCAAACAAGAAGAGAAATCATTCTTCGGCCTTGGTTCTACAAAGCAATCTGCCTTGGAAGATATTGCACGCAACAACGTGACAATTGAAAATAACCTTGATCAGATTCGTTCTCTTCAACAACAAATTGAAGAAACAAACAAATCAGATGCGCCAGAATCCAAAATCAAGAATGTAGAGGCAAAGCAAAAACTGAAAGAAATGCTTGATCTTGCAAGTGATGAGCACCAACAGCGTTCGCAAAATCTTGTCAACTCTGCGGTAAATTTCGTCGAGACTTCGAAAAACAAGATTCAAGACATTCGCGGCCATCTCGGTAATATGGCGGACCAAACCAAAAATCTTGAAGACGCAAATGGTCAGATGAGTTTTATCTATGCCATTCTAGGCGAAGGTGTGAAGGGCGCAGAAGAAGAAAACAAGAAAATTCGCGAAGAAATTCTGAAAACCCCGGCCACCGAAAATATGGTCGAAAAATTGACTCGCGAAGGCAAGCAACGTGATCTAGATGAACACATTCAAATGTTGGAGGTATCCTCTGTTGATACGCAAGCAACTGTTGCGGACTTGACAAGCGCATCTATTCGTATTAAGAATATGATTGATGCTAACCAACAACAGTCGCAAATGGCACGTGATATGCATTCGCGAGGTGTTGCTGGTGTCGCAGATCGTTTGTCAACAGTCATCCAAGCAGTGGGAGCAGCAGCAATCGCAGAATCTAACGCAATGACTGCGGAAACTTTGAATGCGATGTCAGATAACACTGATATGATTGCGCAAAAAGAATCTATGCGTCTGGCATTGGGTCTTGATGAACGTAATAGTGAACTAAACCGCGCAATCGAAAGTCTCGCACAATACGGCGAAGTGAACAAAGTTGCAACAGATTTTACTCGTCGAGGCATCTCAGAAATGAAAGAAAACCTTGCGGTGCTTGAAAACACTGCCATGGAAGTTGCCGAAACTGTTCGCGAAAGCAAATCCGCATATGCAGATATTGTTATGGGCAAAGACGGTTCTTCTGACAAGCAACAAACCAAAAAAGCAACAACCAAAAGCCCCTTTAAACTGTAAGGAAACTATAATATGAAATACCTTATTACAGGTCACGAAATGCTAGAAACTGCGCCCGACTTTAAACTGGTCGGGCGCAACAAGGACATGACACGACTAACGTCTGTGCTACTTCGCAACAAAGCGGCATCTGTTATCCTTGTCGGCCCTGGTGGTGTTGGTGTAACATCACTGATTATGGGTCTACAGTCCCTTAAAAACCAATCTGATGTCCCCTTTGATATTGTCTCGAAGCGCATCTTTTGGTTGAAAACAGATGAACTCTTTTCGTCTGGTGATAATGAGCAGATTAATAAAGGGTTTGGGAATGTGTCAAACATCCTGAAACGAACGCCTGATTCAATTCTCGTTATCGAAGATACTCGCGACTTCATTGAAGCATGTCGTAATCATGGTTCAATGCATTTTATCAATTCTATCAATTCTATGGTAAAATCTGGTCATACACAAGTCATTCTTGAAACTCGTGACCCTGATATCGAAATGGTTTTGAATGCACACTCTGATATGCGTCAATGCTACACTATTGTGGATATCAATGAACCGATTGGAGATGATCTTAAACTGATTGTCAACGAAACAACATCTTCGCTTTCGAAACACCATGATATCATGGTGTCGGAGGGTGTGATTGAGACTGCCATTGAATTGACCAATAAGTATCGCACTCGTGATTCGAGTCTTAGTCGTGCCCAGCCAGAACGTAGCACAAACTTGATTGACCGCGCTTTGTCTTCATATCGTCTAGAAGCACATAAACGCCACCCAGACGCTATCATGTTGCTTTCCGAAGGTGTTGACGAAAATGATCCTCGCATTCGAGAACTCGACGCCGAATTCGAAAAGATGCAAGAGCGTATCAAATATCTGTTTAACATGCAACGCGAAGGCGAAACCGCCATCATCGAACTTGAAGAACAAATCACTACAATCAAAGAACAAGAAAAAGAAAGCCCGAAAGAGGTCGTTGAAGAAAACATGAACAATCGCCGTATTCAAATGTTTTCTAATGTTGCGAGTGTTGGTGGGATCGAAAGCGCAGAAATTCGTGCTTTGCGTGATAAAATTCGTCAATTCGAAGAAGTTATCAAAACAAACAAAGCAGAATTTGACACACTGACTTCTAGTATCAATGAAAAACTTTTGTTGACAAAGGACCATGTTCTTGCTGAATTTAGTCGCCTTTCTGGTATCCCGGCAAGTAAACTAAATGAGAACGAAAAAGAGAAACTTCGTAATCTTGAAGCAGTTTTGAATTCTCGCGTATTTGGTCAAGAAAATGTCATTAAAAAGATTTCAGATGCTATTAAAGTATCTCGGATTGGTCAACGTAATGGTGGGAAACCACAAGCATCTTTCCTTATCATGGGTCCGAGTGGCACGGGTAAGACAGAAGTTTGTAAAGCACTGGCACATGCATTGAAAGATGATGAAGCGGCACTAACACGTTTTGATATGTCAGAATACATGGAAAAGCATAGTGTTGCAAAACTCATTGGTGCCCCTGCTGGTTATGAGGGTAGTGAACGTGGTGGTATTCTAACCAATGCTATGCGTCAAAATCCGCACCGCATCATTCTTTTTGATGAAATTGAAAAAGCAGACCCTGCTGTGTTTGACTTGTTCTTGCAAATTCTTTCAGATGGTCGCCTTACAGACAACCATGGTCGGACTGTTAATTTTTCGGAATCAATGGTCATCATGACTACCAATATTGGGCAATCGTTTTTCCTTGACGAAACCCTATCGGACGAAGAATCCGAACGCCTTGCAAACATTGAATTGGACGAAATTTACCGACCAGAATTTTTGAACCGTTTTGCTGGTCGTCAAAATATTGTGTGTTTTAATCGTTTGGGTATTGACTCTATCGTCAAAATCGTTAAAAGAGAACTATCTGCATTGAAAAGTGCATATGCCAATAATGGAGTTGATATTCGTATCAGCGAACAAGACATTGTTAGTTTCTGCGAAGATCACTATGAAGCAAAGCATGGTGCCCGTGGTCTACAAGGTTATATTGTTGCCAATGTCGAACCATTGATCGTTAACATGATTCTTTCGTCTGACGTTGATGGTAAAGTTCTTGATCTTGAATACAACAAAGAAACCAAGAGTTTTGATACTGTAGTCACATAAGGAAATCCAAATGGATGATGATATCGACAAATTCATTCGCGAAACAAATAAAAACATTGATCGCGATAACGAAACAATCGAAAACCACTGGTTCACTCGCTTGAAAAAGCGGGTGATCGGTCTTGAAGCGATTGCAACTTTCCTATACACTGTGTTTTCTTTTGTTAGAAAATACATTGCCAAACCTTTTTGGAGTGTCGTAAGTTTCTTTTGGGGACATTACCAAAAAATCTGGAAACGTTTTGCGTATGTTAAAAACGAAAAAGGCAAAACTAAGTTCTCGAAAACGAAAGGTATGGGTGTTTTTGCAGCATCGTTGGTTGCCTTGTTTGTAATAGTGAATATGGGTTTCATTGTTAAAGACTTTGCTATCTATGCTTTTACTATGCAACGTGATGAAGTTGTGTATTTGTCAAATGCGCAAGAAATTGATCCAGACAATAACATTCACTCTGTTCAAGGATGCATTGTAGAAGTTCAAGAGGATGGTGGATTTAGTTGTTCAACTGAAAACAGTTTGTATTTCCGCATTGACCCAACTCTATTCTCGCAACTGTGGTATATTACAAATCGTGGAGATTTTTTCTATCCTGATTATATTGCTGCAACAATTGCACCAGGGTGGCAAGAATGCACAATCACAAGTTACGGGTTCCGAGCAAAATTGTTTATTCGTCGTTTGGAAATCTATCCAGAACTTCTAAGTGTAGATTGCCAGAGAATTTAATAGAATGGGGTGTTGACAACAGCACCCCATTTTGTTATTGTGATTCTGTAATAAGGAGTTCTGATATGAACAAACAGTATCAAGTAGTGGTAAAAAATTCTGCGGATAATAGTTTTATTGCAGAATATGAGCGGTCTGATGCAGAATGGAACGCTCGGATTACCAAATTGGAACAGAGGATGGGCAGGTAATGACTAAAATCAACCATCACCGCAAGAATAAATCAAAAGTAGATCGTCGTTATCCAAGTGAACAATATCACAATGGATATGCGCGGCATGATAGCAAAGCATCTTTTGCCGATGGTGAGTTGATAGAACCAAATGGTGTGGATGAAAAACAAGAAAATGCAAATGGTCGAGTAGGACGCACTGGTTATCTTGACAAATCAATGCATGGTTGGGGTGATAAATCAGAATTTTCTGATAGGTCTTTTGGTGCCAGCATTGGTAATGATTTTACAAATGGTCATCGTGGAATGGCAAAAGCAGTTCGTGGTGCTAAGAAATATGTTCGCTCTCGCAAACGCTTTCATGATAAAGCAACACTGAAACGACTTGTTAATAATGGAGATTATGATGATGCTTAAGACGGGAATCACTATCGGAAAATTCATGCCGCTTCATCGCGGGCATGAACTTATGATTGATTTTGCGTCTTCAATGACAGACCTTCTTTATGTATTGGTATCAGGCAAAGAAACTGATACCATTCCTTTAACTGCACGATATGACTGGGTATGGGATTATGTCAACAAAAATAATCTACAAAATGTAGAAGTAATTTATCATATTGACGAATCACCAGAACCAGTAAATGTTGATGAAAATGGAACGGTTCTTGATCCAGAATTTCAAGAATACTGGAAAAATGAATTTGCACGTATGGCACCACATGCTACTCACTTTGTGTCTAGTGATATGTATGGTAAAACTATGGCAGACCTTCTTGGTATCAAATGGTTGCCAGTTGATCCAAAGCGTGAAATGGTAAACATTAGTGGGACAGAAATTCGTAATGATCCAGTGACATTTTTCAATTATATTTCAGATGTAGCAAAACCATATTTCATCAAGAAAATTGCGATTGTTGGTCCTGAAAGTAGTGGAAAATCTACTATGATTGAGGGACTTGCAGATCATTTTGGTTCCGAAATTGTCAATGAATATGGTCGCACTCTTAGTGAAGTCAAAGGCAATGATATGACAAAGGAAGACTTTTTAGATATCATGAATGGACAACAAGCACTAATTGACATAGTATCGAATAAAGCAATGTCTCCTTTTGTGTTTATCGACACAGAAGCATACACAACATATCTATTTTCAAAGATTTATCTTGGCGAACACATGGATGAAATCTTGGAATTTGGACATGAACAAGATATTGACCATTATATTGTTCTTTCACCAGATGTTGAATGGGTAGATGATGGAACAAGGGTTCTTGGTGAACAAGATAAACGACAAGAATTTTTTCAACAAATGATTGATATCCTCACAAAACAGAATAAATCGTTTGATGTTGTAGAAAGCACTGATTATCGTGAACGTTTTTGGGGAGCAGTTGATGTAGTCAACTATGCTAAATTGTCGAGTAATTAAAATGTATGTATATAAACAGTTGACACGAACACAAAAAGGTGTTATTGAAGAAACGTACTTGGTTTTGTACATATCAGAATTAGATGTGGAGCATACAATTTCTTTGCGAGAACTTGCCAGCGAATTGAAACCGTTTCTTGATGAAATCGAAAAGGAAAATAAATGAACTATCCTGCAACTACAGAACAAGTAAAAGTAGTGTACAACAACTGTTATGGTGGTTTCGGTCTTTCTCATAATGCAATTTTGCGTCTTGCTGAATTAAAAGGCGTAAAAGTTCATCCACAGAAACTTATGACTGACTGTTACGTTTATTGGTTGGAACCGCTTGCAAAAAATGAAAACCGCAAAAACGGACCTACTTTTGATGTCGAAAAATTATCTCGTCATGATAAAGATTTGGTTCGCGTTGTGGAAGAAATGGGTTGCGAAGCAAACGGAATCTGTGCTAAACTCGCAATAGAAACAATGAATAAAGGAACGTTGTATCGAATCAGCGAATATGATGGCAATGAGAGCGTTGTATGTCATTATGACGATGTTTGGTCAGTAGCGGAGTAAGAAAATGAAAAAGTATATTGTAAGCGTTTTCGTGAATTTTGATATTGTAAAAAGATATGTGATTGAAAGTATTGAAATTGCAGAAATGCTAAAAGAAGAAATTACTGACGATATCACAGACGTTTGTATCCATGAAGTGAAAGTAGGATAATATGGGTTGTTGGAACGGGACTTGTGGGCTTAGTGGTCTACCAATCATTCACGGCGAAGAAATGTATGTATTCCCAATTGTGGAATCATATCGGGATAGTTTTTGCTATTCAACTGCACTATATCGCCCTAGCGTGGTGCCATTCCGCGCAGAATATAATGACTATGGTGCTGGTGAAAAATGCAGTGGTCCTGCACTAGAATTGCTCATTGATGGCATTCGCGAAAAACTTGTTGAAATGGAAGTTGGCGAAAATCAATATCATGATATTGCAGTAAAACGTGAAGGGTTTGATGTTGATATGTTCTTTGAAGCATGTCATGAAAAACGTCTTCGTTTTGTAAATCCAATGCGCGGATACAAAGATCAACCACAAACCAAAGATGTGTTTTTCACAATGGTTCGCAAAGATGTTGTAGATCGTTTGTGGAATGAATGGACTTTTGATATGTGGAAAGGTTCTGATGGTGATGTTCCAGATGGATTCGAAAGTGACCAATATTATATCAAGAATGTGACTTATGCAAAACTTGCTGAATTGATTCCTGAGTATATGGAACAAATGGCAGGAAAGGATAGTCCATATAAAAAGCACTTGAAGGCATTGATGACGCAGATAAACTAGAACGAATGAAAGATTTTTATATTCGTCATACATTCTTTGAAGGATATCGCGAACATATTCTTTCTGGTTCATTTGGTCATGCATTTTGTGGCGGTTATGCTGGTGGCGGTTTCGCTTCTATTGCAAATATCAAGGATAAAATTCTTGATGAATATCTTGACGGTGACAAAGAAGTGGCATATGAACTTATGCGGGAAGCACTAGTGGGTATCATGGTCAATAGTTTTATGGAATCAACCCGTAAAGTCTGGTTGCCACCTATGCACCAAGGTTCGCAAAGTGAATGCTATAAAGAATACCGTCTGATGAACAGCATCACTACTGATATTATGGACGCACGCGAAAAGGAATATGAGTGGGATGAATAAAGAAAAAGTATATACCAGTCTTTGGAAAATCTTTGTAGCAGTAGCAGTATTCTTATTCTTCTACCTATTTTCGGCATCTGACCATCAGAATTCACATGCGTTAGCTTGTGCTTTGGTCGCTGTGATGGCACTGGGACTGTCAGAGTTGGTTGGTTGTGTTTTTGCACTAATCTACCAAGGATACAAGTATATATCTTCGCGTATGTCCGCTTAATAGTTTACAACCAACAAAATATGCTATAATATGACTACATAAACTTAACAAGGAGAACTAAAATGAAAACGACGACTCTTATCGCCGCGATTGCAGCAACAATGATGGCAACTGGTGTCATTGCACAAACATCTACAACATATGTTCAGACAGCAGGAACGGCTGGCGCGGCAGCATCGGCGTCTCACACATCTAGTCGTTCTAGTGTAGGTGGTTCAGCACGTGGCGAATACAGTGTCGAAAATTTCAGTGGAGCGTCTAATATCAGC
>Ga0070727_10005701_pt1 | contig 10063 bp, 8 predicted proteins | sample tdAd472_FD_66722 | JGI IMG/M metagenome (GOLD analysis project Ga0070727, IMG submission 66722) | Marine sediment microbial communities from the Atlantic coast under amendment with organic carbon and nitrate - tdAd47.2 | ecosystem: Environmental > Aquatic > Marine > Coastal > Sediment | place...
CAACGCTGGAGCGCTTTTGGCACGATCCAAAAAGATCAGAAGGGCTGGAACCCAACGTGCATTTTTTTTGGGTCTACACGCCAACACCAGACCTGGTGGCAATCCAGTGCGACGGGTGTGTGACGCAGCACAAACCGAGCAACACAACCCAGTGCACGGCTTTTTTTCCCGGGAGGCTGTCTCCCATGGTCGACCCGTCCGTGCTTTATTGGTTCAAGACAAAAGAACCAATCAAACTTCGGTTTACCCTCGAGGAAGTCGTGTACGGCCCGAGTGTTTCTGGGTGGCTTGTCAGGTTTGACGGCCCGTTTGTGCCGCAATGACGCGATTTGTATATGAGATCTGGGCGATAATTGGCCACTGCGACCATGTTGCATCATGTGACGAAGGTGGTCCGCACCGAGGACCCGTTCCCGGCTTCCCCGATGGGGTTTTCGGGGGAGGTTATGGTCCAAGGGGAAGTGCACCCGCCGCCGCGGATTGATGTGAAGACGGGGAACGAACTTGACATCATTGAGGATGACTACATTGTGCCCCCGTGGACGGCGGTCTTTCAGGTGGTCAAGTCCCGAGACGAGTTTTCGTCGGACTACGCAACAATGGATGCCGCCATTGAAGGCGACGTTCCCCACATTTTTGCCAATTTTCGCGACCGCAGTTTTAACCTTGTGGCGGAAAACGGCCTCCGATTTGGCGGTGTCACGCCGGACGGTGTTGCCGACGCCGAAGCGGCAGAGGAGGATCCACTCGGATCCGGGCGTACGGCTCTTGTCATGCACGGTTCAACCACGATGGCGTGCTGGCGCAAACCGTTTGAGGGAGCGCACCTCGGGCAACTCGTCGAGTACCTTCCAGTCGACTGCGGATGGGCCCCGGACGGGTTTGAAAAGTTTTCGACCTGTTTGTTTCGCCCGGTTGATCTGAACAAGATTGCGCGCACTTCCCAGTTCATAGCAAACGATCATCACAGGTCGGACAACGTTGCTTCCCTTGTATTTTCAAATGGCAGTGCGGAGAGGGGCCTTGGTGAACTGCACGCCCTGTTTCCGTATTTGCCAGAGTCGGCAGTGATTGTTCCCACGCCAGGGGTGGATTTGGATGTGCGATTGGAGACTGTCGTTCAGGCGTTTGTGGCGGACTTCGAACTCAACCCGCTCGCACTTGACGCCATTTTGCCGAGTGACTTCATCAACAAGAAACTCATGAAAGAAGACATTTATCTTGGCCGAGAAAATGCTGAAAGTATGTGGGTTACACTACTGCGAGCGTTTGCCGGTGCAAAGAAACCAAGGTGGGAACCGGGAAATATGTACGTGAAATCCCGTTACCCGTTTCCGGATACGACCGCCTTCACAGACGCCGTGAAGAGGGCGTGCGTCCGCAATGGCACATTTAGTGGCGACAGCACGTTTTTCAACGGAGTGCATGAATATAGGTCCGAGGACGGGTGGTACTACGCAAGGGCAGCGATGCCACCAGGAGGTGAACAAACGGTTATCGAGTTGTCAAAAAACCAAATTACCGTGGGGTGGTCCCCGGGCGTTGTGAACGAAAACCGGAAGTTGCTCGGGTTTGAAGAAGTGGAGTTTTCCGAGGATCTGATCGAAAGGACGTTTGGGAGTGATATCAAATCACTGGATGAGGGTGACCGGAAAAGCCTTTGGGCTCCGGCTAGCCAGTGGAGGTATCGGGACATGATTTTCCGTGCAATGGCCGAGAATCACAAAAGGACGGCCGGCGGAGAAGTGCCGATGGTGTTTGATTCGCTGTACGGACCATATGCTCTGTGTGGATCCAAGGAGGTGACAGACATGGCGCCGTGGACTGCAAAAGTGACATACACTGTGGACAGAACAGACGAAACAGTTGTGGTTTCCTTGTCGGAAGCGATTACGCTTGCCTGCCTTGCCCGCGATTTCAAAACTTGTGTTCCAGACACGACGGGTGTTTTCAGCCCGCGCGACCACAGGCTCATCAAGACATCGGCGAGCATTGCACGTGGCATCAAGCGGCGTGCCGTCGCGGCAACGAGCGCGACAACTGGACCACAGCGCCGCAACCACTACGACCTTGAGGACGTTGCGTGGGAAAAGCTCAAAGAGCAGCTGGACCAGATTCCGGTGGACCCCCAGAGGATTATTGGGGAATTCGTTCAGGCCACGCGCGGCGAAAACGAAATTCGCGTTCTGCTTCGCAAACCGCACATTTTCTGAGCCGTATTTGGGGGTTTCTTGGCGGAATACAAATTGCCATGCTTGTGATTTTGGTGTTGGGTGCCGTTGCGAATCAGATAGGCCGCGCTGTTGTAGGAAGGGACAGCGTTGTGTTTACTGGACTGATCAAGGTGGGATCGGACCTGACCCCGCTGTCCACGTATTACAACACAAGCGCCGAACTTAGCCATTTGCCCCCAGAGTTGGCGGATTCGTCGGGGTTTCAGCATGTCTATGTGGACCGCATGTTTCGGCCGGCAAGGATAGCCGCGCAGTGGGACGGTTCCGCTCTCGCACCGGCGTCATTTGGAGAAATTACGTTCATCATTGGACTTTATGGGACGGATTTTGTTTTTTTTGGTCCTCCGCCAAGGGAGTTTGATAAGCACCTTTCCGGCCCGTGGTGTGGCAATGCGGTAATTGGCCCGGGGATTGACGTTCACGGCACCATTGGAGGGCTCAATGTCGTGCTGTCTCTTGGAGTGCCCCGACACGTTGTTAGCGGATCTGCCGCGTGTGGTGCCGTTGATTTTCAGTTTGGAACGGCGTCGATCCCGCTGTGGGTCGACTGTACCGATGTAGAATTGGGCAACAGCACCGTTTTGTCTGCTCTTCTGTTAAACGTGGGGGTGTACGTCGGGCCGTCGGAAGTCTGTCTTTATCGGCCAAACAACAACGAGATTGAACACGCTACCGCGTTTGCCGTTGTCACGACGCTGGTGGGATTTTTGATTGTGTGGGCCGACTGGACCCAGCACCTGTGGGCTGTTGTGCGCAAGCACGCCGATGCGGGCGTGTGGGATCGCATTATTCCCTACTACCCGGTCGTGGCGGACATTATCATCATGGTAGTGAATCTCAATGTCTTTGCGGCACTCAAGGACACCCACAACATTTATTCGTTTACGTCGGCGCGGATTGTTCCCGTGTCGGTTCTTCGAGACACAGTTCAATGGTACTCGTTTGCGGCATCGCCGTTTGCAGGGTTGACTTGTTTGCTTGCTCTTACTGTCGGACAGGTGCTCAAGTCACCAGACGTCGACACAAGGGCACCCTTTTCGTGGGGCATCAAGCGGCTTCAAGAGGAGACTCCGATTGTCCGTGCCGGAGTCACAGCCCTTGTGCTGGTTGGATTGTATGCCGGGATCGGACTTTTGTGGCACCTCGGCGTGGAGGATCTCGCCGGATCCTACGCCCTGGCAATCAGCGCGGTGTTTATTGTGGCACACCGATCATCGCCTTCGTGGATTACGGGGATGATTCAGGCTTACCGGCACCAGATCGAGCCTTATTCCAGCGTCATCCTTGTTTACCTGAGATGGTCAATGGAGTTTCTTATTCTGACGTGCATTCAGAACAATCTGCCGTTTGACGTTGGAGGCACACTGTCCACAAAATTCACGGCGTGGTGCGCGTTTGTTGTTGGCATTGTCATTATTGCCAGGACGGCAAGAGACGTGGCCCACGTTGAGAACGACCTCGCCCGGTCTCAGAGCTGGCGGGTGTTTTCGGTGGTTCGCCCGTTTGTCTGCGCCATGGTCGTGTTTGTAATTTGGTTCTGTACGATATTTAGCACCGGCGGGAGTCTTTTCTCAAACAGCGAGGCGCTTATCAACAAGGAGGCCCTCGCGCTTCGGTGTGCGATTGCCACGTCTTCATTTTTGTACGCGTGTGTTTATTCCGCATCGAGCCATGCCGGACCTCGCGAAGTCCCAGTTTGAGGTTTTGCGAGAGCTACGAGACTTTAAGTACCCAAACAAAGGGTCTTGGTACGATGATGTATTCCAGGAAAACGGCACGGTCGCTCTGAAAAAAATCAAGGCGTTCCTGGAAGCAAACACCAAAGTCAAGTCGTTTCGGGACCTCGCCGAAAAGGTCAAAACCAACGGCCTTGTCAATCTCAAGGGCGTTGTCACAATCCCGGCACAGTCAGACCCGAGCCCGGCGCCGAAACAGGCACTAGACCCAGACAGTCAACCAAGAGAAAAGACGCCAAAGCCGACCGCCCCAGAAAAGGTGCCAAAACCCGACGTCAAGTATAGCGCAAAAAAGGCAACCGTGTCCACCGCCGGGAAAACCCCACGTTCCACCCTCATATCGGCTTTGAGGAAGCTTTGTGCGCACAAGGCAGTTCGAGCGGAGTAAAGGGCCCCTTTTCGATTCGTTCGCGGATGCAGGCCGCCCTCTGTTCATAATCACTCCGGGGGTACGTTTGTGTAGCAAGTGTGTGAAGAGCCTCCTCAATTCTTGGAACGGCGCACAAAAGCGCCGACAGGGTGTTGAGTATATCTGAGGCTTCTCGAGGTGGGAACGACCCCACATCGGCCGGAGCACGATGGGGCGCCGATTCTACGCCGGGTGCTTCCATCCGAGTCCAGAACTGCTCGCGCAGGTTATGGACTCAAAATGGGTGATCCCGAGACATCGGTTGCGAGCGGCCCTCCATTTCATCAACGGGCGGCCCATCACGTTTGCCCACAGCGGGTACAAAGAAGCAGTGAGCAAAGCGTACGCGGAAGACGACACGGTAAAGGTTCCGGTGCACACGGAGGTGGCAAAGCAGCTCCACCTCCTAGCAGAGAAAGACGCCAAGTACATTGTTACCGGAAAGGTCCTCGATTGTTTTGAAGTCCCGGGGCACGGGTTTCACATCATTTTTGACGTTACAGACAAAACACTAATCTGGCTTATTGACAATTACCACGCGCGGGGGCTGTCGTTGACACACGCTCCTGTGGGGGGAAACATCATGCCATATGAGGTTACACTGTGTGCCGTTCCAAGGAGACCCCGTTCGTACATTTTTGCGTCTTCTGACACGCTGATAGGCATTGAATGGTATAAGAGTAGGCTCCTCTCCGGTCGCATGCCAGACCCGTCGGAGGTACAACCCCTGCCAGGTATCATGTCAGCGCAGGAGGCCGAGGCCGAGATGGACGTGGACACCGCCATCTCCAAGCTCCCGTCCAATGTGGCGGCGGTGGTCGCGGCTTCAATGGCCGCAGCCGACGCGCGCGTGGCCGAGGCCCAGGAGGAGGCCGAGAAGGCGCGCAGGGCGATGGAAGAGGCCGAGGAGAACAAGACGGTGGAGAACAAGCTCCTCGTCACGCAGATTGAGGATCTGCAGTCGCTTCTTGGAAAGGACATGTGCACACTTTATGGCGCAAACCACTGCAAGGACCGCATCGGGTCGGATGACCCGCTGGTCGTTCGGCAGGCCGCGTACGGCATTGTGGCAGCGTCGCTTGCCGGGCTTCGTGAAGGCCGTTCCGAGGTGATGCGCCTCGAGAAGATCCTCGGGGAGAAGGCAAAGAAGGAGCCCGAGCGCCCACGGAAGCGCCCTGCCCGCGACGAGGAGGCCGAGGTCGTTGCCGCGTCAGCGACCGCCATGGGGAAGCGCCCCGCGGCGCGCCCCACGGCGCCTCCGGCGGGCGCTTCCCCCCAGGAGCAGCTGCGGTTCTACGCCCGCAACGCCTACGGCCTTGCCCCGTGATTCAGCGCCCAGTCCATGATTGTGTTGAGAGATGCCTTGTACTCGAGCGCAAACGCGCCGAGCTTTTCAGCCGTCGTTGCGTTGTCAACGGCGGCGCCAAAATCGGTCACGTCCGTAATTGCACCGAGCGTGGCGTCGTCAATGACGAGCTCGCGCGGATGCTGCGCCACCCATATCGCCCGGTACAGCTGCAAGTTTGCCGGGTGCGGAGTAAACTTTCGCGTATCAATACGAAGCGTTTTTTCGTCAACCTCGACAAGCGTTGCCTCTTCTAGCCATTTCAGCAACGTTGTGTGCTTTTCGCAGAATTTCGGGCAGAGCTCGTGCAGGACGGCAAACACGGCGTCCCGAGCGGCTTGCACTTCGTTGAGCGCCAGTATTTGGGGCCTGAGAAGGCGCGCGTAGGGCGGGTCGACCTTTTCTGCGTACGCGAGCACCTCCGAAAGGGTCGGAGTTCCGCTCTGCGTCAGTTGGCCGTGGAGCGCCTCAATCACACAGGCCTCGAGTGAAAGTTTCACCACATCGGTCGGGATGGCGTCAACCATCGCAACGGCGGTTTCGACGCTCGACCCCGGGCGTGTGTCGGGAACGGGCATCACGTCGGTTCTGAGGGATTCTCTCCGCGGGGGGGTGCCATTTACCGCGCCGCTCTCTGCACAGCCCGGCGTCGGAAAGCAGGCCAAAAAGGCACGCAACCTCGGGTCAAGGAGCGACAGGGAGGTCGGGAAAATTATTGACAAAAAAATGCGCCTCTCCGAGGGATGTGCCAGAACAAAGGCGTTTTTTCGCGCTCTTGAAAAACATGGAATCGCTCCGGTGCGGTCTCAGGTGATGGTTTGCGTTCCAAAGCTCGGCATCAAAACCGCTATTGACGCGATCGGTGTCACAAGAGACGGAAAGGTTGTTGTCATTGAACAAAAATGCACCCTGTCCACGTGCGCGAGGCACCTGGTGCGTTACAGGCAGCCGTGCATGAAGCGGAGAAGGTTGACCAACGGGTTGCTCAACAACGAATACAACGCGCACCAACTCCAAACAGCGTTTGGGATCATGGGGCTTCGGCGGATCCTCCCAAACTGCACCATTATGGGGGTCGTCGTCGTTTGCACTAGCGACGATGCGTGCGTGTACGACGTTGCTCCGTCGTACATTGACCCTGTGCTTTTTAACCAACTCAGGGTGGTTCAGAAAAAGCCGCCCAAAACGGAAACGTTCGCACGGCCGCCGAAATCGGAGCAGAGCAAGGCGTTCCTTTTGGACATTGTCAAATCGTTTGGCTACACAAAACTCGAGACGAGGCTCACCAGGTACGGCAGTTTTGTTGCGTCGGCAGGAAAACATTTGGTCGTTGTCGGGCTGGTCCACACGCCGGATCCAAAGTCCAGGGCATCCGAAGCAAAACGTAAGAAGCTCCAGGAGGACACAAAAAAGCTGTGGATGGCAAAGAAAAAGAAGGCGCCAGTCAAAGGTTATATCGTGTTTTACACGGGCGTTGGTGGAACGTACAAACACGAGGTTGTTTCCAATCGGCGTGCCACCAGGTAATTCACACCCGCCAACCCGGGACCGCCGCCGCACATGCCCACCGTCACAGTAGTGCAGGGAAAGGTCAACGGCGAGACACACTGGGCCGTGTACGTGGATCGCAACCCGGCAAAAATGCACAACGGAATGGTGACGACGCTTTTTACGGAATGGGGCGAAGACTACGTGCAGTGTGTCCACACGCACGACCAGCTGCAAAAGGAGGTTACCTTTCCGGCGTACCCGTCCGAATCGCGCCCCTCGTTTCTTCCAGCAAAGCTTTCCAGTGCCATCAGGGCGGTTCTTTAGGCAGGACGGCATACCCACCAAGATGTCAGAGCAGGGCAGCGCCGCGGCGCGGCTGACTCCGGAGGAGTTTGCAAGCAAGATGGTGACATCCGAGCGCATGTGGCAATCTCTGAAGGAAACAAAGGACGATCCGCCAGAGGCGGTCGTGGTGTGGCTGCTCAAAAACATTGACCGAGAGGGGAAGGCCGAGATGGAGGCGTCTGGGTTTACAATCCTGGACGCGGTCCCGGCGATTGTTAGCAAGTGTCGGGCGTGGTGTGAATCGAAAAAGTAAACCGCCTATTTGGGAGCAGTGTATTGCTGGCCGGCGCCATGCGAGTTCTCGTGGGAGTCAACACGGTGCTTCTTTTGGCCTGCGTTCAGAATGTTTACAATCATTTCAGTGACATGTGGACATTTGTCAACAGCCGCGCGTGCGCCGACGAACACATCAGAAACGAAGGGGGCATTCTTTTGAACACGCTCTGCAGTCACTACACGTCGCTGTCGAGCCGCATCTCGCTCGAGGCGCTGGTAACGACCGTCGTTCACCTCAACTACCACCTGATTATCGCCATGGTTATCCTTGCAAACGTTTGGCTTTTTTTCCCGTCGTGGCTTTTTCACCAACCAAGGACCGCAAAGCTCCTGGCTACTTGAACGCGTCCCACGAGTCAATGTACGTCTGCGTGCCCTCGACGACGCCAACGTTGTCGGGGTGGTCGGCCTTGCCGAGATGTCCGTTGTTGGAACAGCGAATGTCCTTGTTGTGAGCATCGCGCTGCGTGCCCCTGTAAAGAATAAGAGGCTCCGTGACCTTTGCCTTTTTGTCGCCGGGCTTGTGCCACGCGGTGTAGATTCCGTACGCTGCGCACTGCTCCTTGAAATCGTCAGCCTTGTACATCCTGGGGTCCGAAGGGGGCAGTTTTGTGACAAACAAAACAAGATCGTGCTTTGCCTTGTTGTACTTTTCACCCCCCGTCAGGATCCTGCTCCCAGCGCCACTGAGGATGCCCTTGAACGCAATGTCGCGCAGGACAAGAACGTTTTGGGGCTTTTTGATCACGGGACCAACCCAAGAGCGCACCATGCCACGCGCCTCGTCCACGGTCTCGGAATTTGACACGGTTGTCTTGGGGAACGCGTACAAAAGCTCAGCCGTGCTCGCGCCTGGTTCCGTGACCATGAATCCGGATTCAGCGTACACTTCCATCCTTGGGCGCGCCCACCAGAAACAGAGGTTCGTGACTTGACGCTTGATTTGTTCCCTTTCAACATCATTGGTTGGCACCGGAAACAGCTTGTTGACAACTTCGTTGCGTTCCGTGTTCAAAACAATCTTTCCCGGGCCAGTGTAGGTGTAGGCGCCTCCAAGGTCTGAAACCGCGGCCCGGGGGAGGCGTGCCCAATCTCGTTCGACAAAATCGGTGACGACGCACGGCATACAATCCGCCGTGTCGTTCGCCTGTGTTTCTGACAACGGCACACCCGGGGCCTTCTCAACGTAGTACGTGCCAAACGCAATGGGCCGAGCGAGCTCGTGAATGGAAACGTCCGTGTGCGCGCTTCCCCTGGAAATCCCAGGGGTGGGGGTGTACGGAATGACACGGACGCCGCCCCAGTCCGCGGACGTGTAGGCAGTGGTCTCGAGCTCCGTGGGAAGAGCGAGCTTGTCGTCGGCAATGCCCGACGTGTAAAAGTTCATCTTTTCGGGCTTTGCGTACTCGACCGCGCCAATCATGTTTGGCAGAATGGCAACCTGCATCGGATGCCTCGACTCTCCCGTAGGAGTGTAGACGTTTGCCTTTCGAACCGACAGGAGAAGGTTGGTAATGCCGTACCGGTCGTGGAGAGCCCCGCAGATGCTCGTGGCGTAGACATTGTCCGCGCGCCGAAGCTGCTGCTCCGCCGTCAGGCGCTGGTTCACCGGGCTGGCCCTGCGAAGGGCGTCGTCAATCTTGACACCGTGCGTAAGCAGCTCCTTGTAGGCGAGGTGGAAAATGGTCTGCTCCATCGAAAGCTTGACTCCCTTCATCTTGAAAGCGATCTCGTCCATGGCGGTGGCCATTTCCTGGAAAGCATTCGTGTTCATGGTAAAATCAATCGCAAGGCGCTTCATCCTCACCTTGCGAGAATTGTACACGATGGAGATTGTCTTGGCAAGCGCTCGCTCGGGCGCAATGATCGCCGGCGTGCCGCGAATTTCGCGGTCCGACATGACCGTCAAAAGCTTGTTGGTGACGCGAAACCCATAGACCACACGGATTGGATCCTGGGCCTGGGACGTCCAAGCAAGAATGTCGGATGAAATGACGTCGGCTCTGCCGCTGACAATCAGAGGAATGCCCTGAGAGGAGTGGGGGAGACCCTTGAAGACAGAGTACTCCCCGGCATTCGCGTTGTACGAAATGTTGACATCCGGGCCAAGCAGGGCGCGAAAGTTGTTGGCAATGACGCCAACAGCGTCAGTGTCGAGCGTTCCGGCAAGAGCACTCTTGTACCCGCCGACCTCGATCGGCTGCGTGGCATGGTTGATGCCAACACT
>Ga0070727_10005704_pt1 | contig 10057 bp, 7 predicted proteins | sample tdAd472_FD_66722 | JGI IMG/M metagenome (GOLD analysis project Ga0070727, IMG submission 66722) | Marine sediment microbial communities from the Atlantic coast under amendment with organic carbon and nitrate - tdAd47.2 | ecosystem: Environmental > Aquatic > Marine > Coastal > Sediment | place...
ACTAAGCAAGCTAATTGCCTTGCCATAGGTTACGTAGGCTTCATCTGGCTGGGTCACCTCGTACACCTTGGCCAAGGTATTATACACCTGTCCCATCGTTCGATGTTCTCGTAATGCCACCGCTGTACTCAAGGCTTTTTTGAGAAAGGATTGTGCTAAATCGTACTCCTTTTTTTCCAAATATAGTCGTCCTAGATTGTAGTAGCCCGTCGCTAGATCTGGATGTCTATCTCCAAAATCAATTTCTAAAGATTCGATAGATTGTTTGAAGTATTGTTCGGCTAATTCGAGGTCATTTAATTCCATATAGGTAGCCCCCAAGTAGCCATCAATCAGCGCATATATCTCACCAGATTCGATAGGGAAGTTTTTCGCATTTAATAAGTAGTCTAAGGCTCTATCCTGATCCCCAGCCAGGAGGTAGATAGCCCCAGCCCGCATATAATTTTCACCTACACCTTCTACCCCTAATCGTTCCTTGAGCGCCATCGATTCCCGATTAGCGACCATTGCCTGATAGTAGGCCCCTAGCTGCATATAATTATAACTCTGTAGGAAAAAGGCGGTTGATTGGTCATACAAACGATGTGGAAATTGTGCGATATAATCACTCAAAACATCATTAGAAGCCTGAAATTGTTGATTTTTCATCAATGACCGGGCTAGGGCAAAGGTGGGATTCCGCTGCGCTTGCACGTTCATCGTTAGCACTATAATCAAGCTAGTAAATATTACTCTCATAAGTTTCGATTGAATAAATCACTACTCTAATTCCAAACGGCCGAGCATCAGCAAGTCCTCTTCACTCTCTAATCGCCAATAGTATAGGCCTGGTGGAAGATCTGGCTTATAGTCGAAACGCAAGGCAGAAAGCGCCGTTTGGTGTACTTCTTCTCCCTTGTTATTTTCAATCTGCAAAAATAGTGCCTCATCAATGGTTCCTGTCCATTCAAATAGAATATTTTCTCCTAATTGAAAAACAGCCTGCTGAACGGGACTAATCAGCTCCAAATCAGCTCCTCGCCTGGCATCCGCTAAGAGGGCTTCCATTTCCGCTGAAGGTACAAAATTGCTTGCGTACAAGACTCGGCTATCAGCTTTGGGCACAGGAGTGGTAGGAATCGACGTAGATTCGGTATTTTCTTTTTTTGGAGTGGTGGGCTCACTTTCGTCTTTGACAATTGGTATTAGCTCCTCTTTTTCTTTATCCTCATCGGCTATTGGCTGATCCTGCTGTATTTGATCTTGCGCATGGGGTCGATCTAGATACCGATAGAAGTAAAAAGATAAGCCGGCCAAAACCGCTACCATCGCCCAACGAATGAACTTCATCCGTATCAACTTTCCCGTTTGAGACTTGTCTACGGCTGCCTTTTCACTAGCTTTCTCCATTTCAGATAAAACGGCATACAAAGCTAGGGCTTCCCCATGACAAAGCTGGCAATCTTCGATATGAAGACTTACGGCCTTCGCTAAATCAGTCCAATTCTCAGATTGAAGTGTTTCAGCATACAGGGCTATTCCCTCTTCCGTTAGATGTCCTTCCTCCGTTAAGTAATCCATAGTCTCTCGATTGGTTACTTTCATTTATAGGGAAATCCCTGTTCAAAATGGATTTTCTAGCTCAAATTTTAACATTTAGCTCCTCAGCCTTCCTTTTTGGATATAAAATAAAGTTGTAATAACGCTTTCAGGCTCTCTACAGTATGTGCGGAGACCGGGGGAACGCCATTCAATAGCTCAATTAGTCGACGACTTACCCCATCCACCCAACGTCGGAGCGAATCCCCATCATTGGACTTTTGCTCCATGATGTTGTACAACTGCACCGCAATGGCATATACTTCTTTATCCCTCAGCCTGTCATAAGCCTGGAAGAAATGCGCTCGAATAAGATCAACTGCCACTGCTGTCTTAGGACTGTGATAGAATTGGACATCCGTCTCCGTCAATAAAAACCGAATGAATAATTTCAGGTTAAATTCTGCCTTGTGCTGTTTGCGTTGTAAGCCTTTTAGGATGCCTTCTAAACGGTAGATTTCGTCTTGGATGGCTAGTTGTTGTACCGGACTAAGTTGGTTATCGGCCGTATTCAGCAGGGTTTCTTCACCTACAAAATTGGGTTGGCGGCTACGGCGGCGCGCCATTTCTTGAAAGCTATTATAGACGACCTTTGAAAAATAGGTTTTCAGTAGGACTGTCCCTTTGAAATGGGTACGGATGCGCGCCAATTTCTTTTCTAGTAGCTGCAAATTCACCTCTTGTACGAGTTCTTCTTGCTCTTCTTCCTGAAAAAAACCTCTGGCCATAAATTGCCTAAACACTATCTCCACAAGCGGTTGATAATGAGCCAATAAACGTGATGGGTCTTGTACTAACCATTCACATTCTTTCTCATTCTGTGACACTGAATCCAAGCGTTTTGTTAATATTTTCTTAAAAGAAAATGGATTTTTTCCGAAGCAGGCGGCTCTCGCCCTATAAGTCTACGAAAGTAAATAATTCACCACTAAATCCAAAAGTAATGAGACGCAGTATCCTAATCCTATCTAGCCTCCTTCTTTTTGCCTCTTGCGGCCGCGAACGTTTTAAAACGTATAGCTATGAAAATTTTGCCGACCAGCATCACACACTGGCTATCCTTCCCGTAGCCACCTTTACCAGCGGCAGAATCCCCAGCGAAGTCTCAGATGAGCAAATTGCACAAATAGAAGAAATCGAGAGTCTAGCTTTCCAAATTGAGTTGTACCACCAACTCTCTCGCCGCTCTGGCCGAAATGTTAACGATATCACGATAGACTTCCAGCATGTACACGAAACCAATAACCTCCTAGAAGAGGCAGGAATTGATTTGCGAACGTCTTGGAAGACGCCCCCCAAAGTGCTGGCTGAAATATTAGGGGTAGATGCCGTCGTCCTCACCAATGTCGAAAAAGAGCAATACCTAACGAATCTTGAGTCATTTGGACTATCAGTCGTGAATACGATCGCTTGGGTCTTTAGCGATGGCTGGTGGCCTTTATATGGTCAAAATAGAACGAGTGATGTCCTAGTGTACTGCTCTATTTTGGATGGTGAAACGGGCACCCCTATTTGGTCTACTAATAGAACTTGTCCGACTAGATGGAATCGACCACACAATGAAGTGGTCAGGAGCATTACCCGCACCCTATCACGAAGATTCCCCTACCGAATGGGAGATCGATAAAAGCTAATTACTTACTACTTTTCGAGCCGCTTCCAAACAATCTACATAAATAATGAAACAGGGAGGCGGCTCTTTTATTTTTGATGGACAGCATTTGGGTCGTCAATAACGTTGTGCTTAGGATGCTTAGTTATTCCTTTATCGAATCATTTTTTGATTCTCCTCTGACCATTTTTAAAGTTAGAGCATGAACTGGTTTGGCAGAGAATCTTTTTAATTGCACAGCTATGAAAACTAAAACTTCCATTTGGCCCAAAGTTGGCCTTCTATTCCTATTTTATTGGTCCATCCTACTTTGGGAAGCCTGCGGGGCTACCGTTGTCGATTCTTGTGGCAATAATGGCTGTCCTGAGGTTGAATTACTTAAATCTGATGGTACACTGCTTAAGATAAATACGCAGCCGATTACTTGGGAGTAAATAGATCACTTACTCAAAAAGAAGGTGACTTACTCAATGCTTTTGATCAACCAATCGATTGCCCTTTCACTTAAAGGAGACTCCCCTTAACTTGCGGCCATATTATAAGCCCATGAATCAAATTCCCAAAAACTATGAAAACGACAAATCTAATTTATCTACTGTTTGTAACAGCCACCCTATTTAGCGCAGGGCTACTTTTTGTTGCCGTACATTTAAAGAATCCCCTAGACATGAAGTACCGAGAAACGGTGGCTTCCATCTGTGAAAAAAACGCCCAGCTCAACACGGAAGCTGAAGTATTGGCTGCCTATCCAAAGCTAAAACAGGTGAAGGCCAAAATAAGTACACTGAAGGCGATTCGCTGTCAAATACAAAGCAAAGAATCCAGCCCTATCGGCTTAGGTAATGAAAATTATTTGACGGACCAGGAAGCCTGTAAAAAGAGACTCAAACAATTGGTAAACGAAATTCACTACCTATTGCGGCAAATGGAAAGCAATAACAATTACGCTTCGATGTTGCAAAAGGAAAATCTTCAACCTTAAACTTGTGGTTCTCAGACAATTTTTAAAGCTCAAAAACGGTCTGAGATCCCTATTTTCTAGGAAAATTGAATTTTCTTTTGCTAATTTGTAGTGCAGTGATAGTCTCACTATCCATACTCCTCAACAAATAGTATTACCACTTACTCAACTTATACGATAGCCATCAAAACTATTTCGTATGAGTACTCAATGTATACTATGGAGTTTCTTTTTGGCAGATAGCCAGCCTGTATTAGCAACTGCCAATATCGGGCTATTCAATACCTCTACGGTTTCCGAACAGGATAGTCTTATTAAAGCAGTTGAACAATTCCGAATGGCAGCTCGTGGGTTAGCCAGCGAGGAGCGATTTCGGGAAGCCTTCATCCAGTTGGACTCAGCAACTCAATTACTATTGATACAGCAGCAGTCTCTTTCAGCTAGTCCCTCAGCCCATCCGTTCGAAGCAGACCCTGTTTTTTTAGGATTTATCGGCGCACTATTATTAGCAGGATTCCTACTATTGACTGGCTACCGTCGCTGGCGATCTGCTGAGCAACAAAGGCTAGAAATTGGCCCATCCCCTCCTGCCTTCACCGCTTCCGATACCCCTCCATTGGCCAGCCTAAGGTCAAATCCTGCTGATCCGACCAAGGCTCAACTATTTTTAGCACAACTACAGGGCGTGATCCTCGATCACCTAGATCAAGAATCCTTTAGTATTGTAGATTTAGCGACGGAAATGCAACTAAGTCGCGGCCAATTGCATCGAAAGGTAAAAGCGTTTACCGCTCAATCTCCTTCCGTTTTCATGCGAAGTATCCGCTTACAAGAAGCCCGCCGATTATTGATGGCTAAGGCCGGTAACACCTCTGAAGTTGCCTTTTCAATAGGCATCCCCAATTTGGCCTATTTCTCTAGAGTTTTTAAAGAGGAATTCGGCTTTCCTCCCAGTCATCTTTTACGGCAAAAAGAAGCTGGACAAGCCTAAAAACATCAAGTTGTTATAAATAAACGCTTAAAGGTCAAGATTAAGCTTCGGCCATTATTTCCCAGGTTAATTGGATAAAAGATGCCTGACAAAAGACAATATTCTTCTATTGCTACTTTGTTTAAACCAATACAAAACCTACCTTTGCCTCAGAGCATGTTTGGGCAGGCCTTAATTGCCTCCAAGCGGCAAATTTTCTTTTATTCTGCGTTAGATTTTTCGCCTGTGCCCGCATTTGCCGATAGCTATCGGCAGCAAAATCTGCCTTGTCTAAAAGAAAATTTGCTCACTTTCGGCTAATCACGCTTGCCCATACATGCTCTCACAGAAAGAACAAACGTAGACCAAATAGTAAAGATTCTCCCCAAATGACCTTATCCCCCATAAAGTATAGATAATCAGACCGAGTTCACACTACCTCTTATTCAGGCAACTAGGCTTAGATTCATTTTGCGAATACCCTAACACCCCTTCCTGTCAGGCTTCGCAAAGGAGCCAGCGGTATTGATATAACCTTTTAGTCAAAAAACATTACGGCACACTAAGACGGAGACTGACTCAGTATCTCCCCTTGGAAATATATATCCACAGTAACATCATAATCACTTAACGTGCATGCTTAAGCGGATTAATCTTTTCTTTATCTATGGAGTAATGGGGATCGGATTGGCATCGCAAGTAGCTAATTTTTCCTTCTTGTCCTCCCCTCTTGGGAAAACAGTTCATTTGCTTTCCTATAGCCCCCCGCAACTGGTCAGCTGTGGGCAGGATTTAGGTAACCAATTCCTAAGCACCCCAGGACAAGCCGATACTTTTCTTATCAACCTAAGCGCTGGTGACCTTTTTAGTGTACAGATGGCTTTTCAGCTAGATGGCCCCAGTGAACAATTAGAATTATATGATCCAAGCGGAAACCTATTAAGGAGTAGTGTTCAAAATGGACCTGGCGCTAATCTGTTGCAGTGGCCTATTGATGAATTAGGCGTTTACACGATTATAGCTGCTGCTGAAGGGGGCACAGCGACGGGCTTTTACGGTATTTCATTTCAAAATGAAAATCGGCCAGCTTGTGCTAGTATTGTCAACTGTAGAGAAGAGGTTAATTCTTTGTTCCCTTTGGCGGGCATAGAAGCTTTCAGTCTCCAAGCCAATCAAAATGATAGTTTACGCATTCAGTTGCAGTTTTTAGATGAAAGCAAAATGCCTTCCATCAAGCTATTTGACCCCACCGGCAATCTATTGGTTAGCCGCATTGGACAGCCTGGCGAACAGGTCGTGCTCACCTATGAGGACTTGCCCCAGTCTGGCGATTATATGATTCTGGTGACGGAGGCCACTGGTCAAGAAAGCGGCTTTTTTGGTATTTCATTTCAGTTGCTTGCACAATCATGTGCACTGGTAGTAGATTGCCAAACAGATGCCGAAGGGGAACTATCAAGTCCAGCGGGAATGGAAGCCTTCGCATTAGCCGCTGCTGCTGGTGATACTTTATTGGTACAATTACGGTATGAAGCGGAAGATATTATACCCACCTTATACCTCCATGCGCCAGATGGCAGCTTATTAGATAGCATAGTGGGACCTGCAAATGAATTACTTGTTTTTTCTTTTGAGGGGCTTCCGGTAGATGGTAACTATCTTCTACTAGCCTCTAGTTCATCCAAAACAACCCCTGGTAATTTTGGCATTTCCTTTCAATTACTCAATACCAGCAGCTGTACTCAACCTTTTTTGACTAGCGGGTGTGAAGACAGCGATTTCGTCTCAATTAAGGGACTAGCAGAAATGCAAACCTATAGTTTCATGGGGCTTACGGGTGAGTTTGTAGCTTTTCAACTCGATCCCTCCACCGCTGATTTCAGCGGTTCTCTGCGCCTCTATGATCCACAAGGAAAGCTGATTCAGGAAGCCACTGGTGCAGCCGGCGAGCTCGCCCAAATCGCTCCTTTTGCCCTCCCCGAAACGGGGAATTACATCCTCATCGTATCGGAAACCGAAGGAGATCATACAGGGATTCATAGCTTAAGTGGGCAGCGGCTCACCACTACTGGAGATATCGACCAGGAATTGAGTATTTGTCCAGGAGAAAGTGTTTTCGTAGGTGGCGCAGCGCAAACTGAGGCGGGTACTTATTACGATCTGCAGGTCAATGACAATGGCTGTGATTCCATCCTCGTCACCTCTGTGGTCTTAGCAGAACGCGTCAATATTAATGTAGTGGAAGCCATTTGCTTCGGAGATACCTTGCAACTAAGAGGAAATAGCTATACAGAGACAGATATTTATGAAATTCTTATTCCCAATCCTGCTGGCTGCGACACCCTTATCAAATTGGATCTATTGTTGATCGAGCCCGTGGAAAGTACAGTCAATGATACCATTTGCGCAGGTCAGATTTATACTTTGGGTCGACAGGGGTATTCACAATCAGGTACTTACCGAGACACGCTTTGTGATACAATCGTTTCCTTAAGTCTCACGGTTCTCCCCTTGATTGAAACCGTGATAGATACCACCATCTGTCAGGGTAGTTTTATTGAAGTGAGTACCTTTCGCTATTTGACCACCGGCTCTTATAGTAATTTGTTGGAAACCAGTAATGGCTGTGATAGTTTAGTCACCGTTGAACTCACCGTTGACCCCTTGATTGAAACCCAAATAGATACGACCATCTGTACAGGACAATGGATAGAAATCAATCATGTCCGCTATTTTGATACGGGTTCCTATTCAAGCCTGCTGGAAACGGAGGGAGGTTGTGATAGTCTAGTAAATCTACAACTCACGGTCATCCCATTGATAGAAACCCAAATCGATACCACCATCTGTTTTGGCCAATGGATTGAGGTAGGTACTTTTAAATACTTTGAAAGCGGACCTTATTCTAATCTTTTGGAGACCAGCGCAGGCTGCGATAGCCTGGTCAATTTAAATCTCACCGTTCTACCTCCTCCGACCACCGTTATCGATACGATCATCTGTGAGGGAGAATGGGTGGAAGTCAACAATATTCGCTATTCAGAAACGGGAACCTATCCCATTTTCTTAGAAACAGATAATAACTGTGATAGCTTAGTTGATTTGACCCTCACCGTATTGGATTCTGTGGTACATGATGTGGCCATTTCCCTTTGTGAAGGGTCTAGTTTTACCATTGGAAATACGGCTTATTCAACGACAGGGAATTATAGCCAAACCTTAACCGGCAGTAATGGATGCGATAGTACCGTAAACCTCAGGCTGGTTATCTCCAATTCCGATTTCACCAACTTGGAGTTTGACATCTGTGAAGGGGAGGCCTATACGGTCGGGACAGAACGTTTCACTGAAGCAGGGGTTTATACCATTTCTTTACTGAATCAGCAAAATTGTGATAGCCTGGTTAGGCTAAATCTCAGTGTTATCCCACGGATAAATAATGCCATTAGTGCCCGTATTTGCGAAGGAGGATTGTATTCCATCGGTAATTCCGAATACAAGCAGTCTGGTACTTATGTAGATACTTTGGTTTCTAGTTTGGGCTGTGATAGCATTGTCTCTTTGAGTCTTTCCGTTGAGCCCCTCCCTGTATTCGAGATCAGTGCAGATACGAGCTTGTGCGAGGGGGAGATGAGTCAGCTAATTCCTTCAAATAGTTACACTACTTACGAATGGTCCACTGGGGCGTTCACAGCCGAACTAGCCGTGGCAACAGCAGGTACCTACACCTTAACTGTTACGGATGACAATGGATGTAGAAATAGCCTTAGTCGAACTGTACAAGTTTCACAATTGGCCGTAGATATCACGCCAACGCCCTACCCGAATGGCTTCAACATTAGCTGTCCAAGCGCAACAGATGGCCAACTCACGGGGGTGGCTTTTAATGGCATTGCCCCCTATACCTGGCAGTGGAATACCGGCGACAATACCGCAGCAATTGATCAACTTGGGCCTGGTTTGTACGAAAGTACTGTCACCGACGCTTTTGGTTGCGAAGCAGAAGTAGACTATGAACTCCTTGCACCTCCCGAATTCACCTTTAGTGTCGATATTATTCCGCCGCTCTGTGTTGATGAGGGAGGAATCGTCGATATACTAGTAGATGGCCAAACCGGTCCTTACACTTTCCAATTAGGAGCCATCCAACAGAATATGGGATTATTTGAAGATGTTGGAGCAGGGATCAGACTCCTAAGCGTAACTGATGCCAATGGATGTCAACGAGAAACCAGCATTGAAGTGCCGCAAGCCGAATTCTTACTGACTCAATCTTTTGAGCAAGCCAGTATTTCAGAGGGAGATAGTCTTCAGTTGGAGATCGGTGCTAACTTCCCCATTGATAAAATCCGCTGGGAACCCGCACGCTGGCTAAGTTGCTCAGATTGTCCCAATCCAGTGGCGCGACCAGCGGCAACCACTATTTATCGAGCCATTGTTTTCTCTGAAAGTGGCTGTGATCTCCATGCCAATTTCCGGATAGATGTAGGCCCTTTTGATGGTTTTTTCATTCCCAATAGTTTCAGTCCTAATGGAGATGGTGTCAATGATAGCTACTTCTTCCACGCGGATGAGCGAGTGGAAATGATCGAAGAAGTGATGATCTTTGATCGCTGGGGTAAATTACTATTCCAACGAAGTGGCGTAGCCCCCAATAGCCCTGATTTAGGCTGGGATGGTAATGATCAAAACAGACCCGTACAAGCCGGTGTATATACTTATTATGTCAGTATAAAGCTCTACAATGGGCAGACTAAGGTGTATAAAGGAGACCTTACCTTATTGCGATAGGTTGGGGAGTAGAATTCAGAAGTTTCTCGGGATGTGACGAGGAAAACTTCTGAAGTGGGTTGGTCGATAGTTGCTAAAATCATTCTTCTGATAAGTACCATTCTGGGATATGGATAAGGCTATATTTGAAATATCGCTGCCC
>Ga0070727_10005706_pt1 | contig 10051 bp, 8 predicted proteins | sample tdAd472_FD_66722 | JGI IMG/M metagenome (GOLD analysis project Ga0070727, IMG submission 66722) | Marine sediment microbial communities from the Atlantic coast under amendment with organic carbon and nitrate - tdAd47.2 | ecosystem: Environmental > Aquatic > Marine > Coastal > Sediment | place...
GTGGCGAGTTGCCCGGCGGATTCCATGGATCGCACGTCATCCAATGTCACGCCAATCGCAGTACCTTGATCCCCGATATCGGCGGGTTGCTCGAGTTCGGCGAGCAACATGCTCTGTGCCTCATCGAGCAGGTTCTGAATCTCTGCACTGGGTGCGATGAACATAACTTCGCGAAAGACGCTTGCCGCTTCGCTATATCTTTGATCGTTCAGAAACGTGCGTCCGTCTTCGATGAGCCTGGCAATTCTCTGCTCGCGCTCCAGCGTGTTTTGCTGATCTGCATATTTCTGCCGAAGCATAGCCATGGCGCTCTGTGCTGTAGCGTCATCTGGTGCCACGGCCAGCGCGCGATCGAGTGCCGCCATGGCTTCATTAAAGAGCCCCTGGTTCTCGAGATCCCGTGCGTCGCTGAGGCTTTGCTCAAGGATCTGCCGAATGCGCTGTGCCTCTTCCGCCGCCGCCGTTGTTCGTGCTTCCTGAACGAGAGCTTGGTAGCGCTCGAGATTTGCGTTTTCTTCCTCCGACTGCAGAATCGCGCCTAATCGTGCCTCGGTTTCGAAGGCTTGCAATGCGGCGTTGTATTGACCGAGTTGATAGTAGGCAACACCGAGCCTGAAATACGGAAAATAGGCAATGACGTTCATTCCGTAGCTGCGCACGCGCGCTCCGGAGTCGCCCTTCTTTTCCAATGCTTCGTTGATTTCGGCGACAGCGCGGGTCCAGTCCTGGTCCTCGAGCGCTTGTTCCGCGTTCGAGTAGTGTTCGTACCAGGGGTCGGCCGCGGCAGAGTAGGAGATCAGGCTAATTACTGTCCCAACCAGGACAACAAGTCGCCAGCTTTTGTTTGGAACGGTGCTATTTCCTGGCACGTTCATTGACGGACTACCGCACAGGGTCGCGGGGAGCGCAATACGAAATTGCCGTAAACGCTCCCCGCTGTTTGTCATAGCTTTCCTATCGCACTATGGTTTGGTCTCTCCGAGTCGTACGATTGACGAAAGGCCATCTATCGTGACGTCCAGAGCGACATTGGTGCCATAGTAGAACAGCGTCGATACACCCGTACCCTGGCCCGTATTCACAGAGCCTGTCAGCGTTGCTCCGACGTCCATGTTGAGAATTGCCTGGCTAACGCCACTGACGTTGATGTCCGCGAATCCGATCGGGTGGATGTCGCCAAGGTTAAGCTGACTGACGCCGGATACTTCGGCAGTCAGGTTATCGATCGCCAGCCCGTTGCCGGTTAGTCGACTTACGCCGTCCACCCTGAGTTCCATCTGCGATTGATTGAAGTCGTTCAAGGTGGCATTGACGACACCGGTCAGGTCCATGAGCTCGAGCACCGGCATCGTAATGATCGCATCGAGTGTCTCGATACTGCCGTTGGCCATCGCCAGGGCGATGTTGAGCCTGGAACCGATCTGTGTCACTTCGATGCGATCGCTGGCTTCGGCATCGACGACAACCTCGACCGAGTATTCCGCTCCCTGCGTCACGATGACGTTGAAAACGGTCGGAACCGAAATCTCGGTGAAGTCGCGGAAGCCGTATTCCAGCATCACTGTTGCATTGACGGCATGGCCAAGCGTGACCCGGTCAGCCATGATGCGCCCGCCGGAGGCGAAGTTTCCGTCGATGACGAGCTCGGTATTCAGGCCGAGCTGATCCGCATTACCGTTGAGAAACACGGTTGCCGCATCCACAGCGGCGGCGGTGCCGTTGACATCGAAATCGGCGCGGGAATTGAAGCGCGTGATGACACCGGCCGTCTGCACACGCAAACCGTTACTGCCAGTCAGGCTGGGTGCAGCCGCCAGGCGCTCGACGACGAAGCGTCCGCCGGACATCGCGCCAATGACTTTGACGTCCATTCCATTTGCCGGTGCGCCGCCCGGCAAGTCGATTACCAGCGAGCCGCTATAGTCGACCGTCAGCCCGTTGATCTTGAATGACAGATTCGCGAGATCGAGATTGGTGGCTCTACCGATCAGTTGGTGCCTGGCATTCGCTGGAGCCGGGTCTATCCACGTTGCGTTGATCATACCCGCGGCATCTGCGTAACCGCTGACCGAGATGGTGCGACCAACCGCAAGCCCGGAGAATGTTTCCGGATCGATGCCGGCGCCAAGTAACGCAACCGGGTCAATGCGCACAGTTTGCCCCATCATGACCAGCTGCCTGGCAGGCGCATCGAGACTTTCAACGGGTCCGATCAGGTCGGCGTCGAAGACGATACGATCGGCCGTTCCCAACTGGCCGCCACTGTTGATGCTTCCAACTATGGTCACGATCTGACCGTGCCGCAAATCGGACAAGGCGCCAGGCGCGTCATTCACCGTGACCATCGCGTTGTTGGCCAGGTAGCGGACGCCGTTGATGGTCACGCCACCCAGGCCCGTAATTGCGCCGCGCGCTTTGATGGCCTCGTTGGTCTGCGCAGGTGGCTGTACGTTAATCTCAGGTCCCTGCACAGAAACTTCGACACCGCCGCCGGAGCAGGCGGTGAGCATGGCCGCGATGAGCAGGGCCGCGAAAAGCAGGTGCAAGGAGCGCTCTGCAAGCATTTTGGTTTTCATGACAACACCTCTTCAGTAATGCAATCCATTGACGGGTTGGTCCTCAGGATCGATTGAACAGGTGCAGCCGGGATCTCGCTTGATGACGATTTGATATCCATCTGATGTTCATGTCGGGATGATCAACTGACTGATTTTCAAGACAAAATCGACGCAGAACCGTAGGCTAGGTAGATGTCCGGGTTGTTGCCGCCCACGCTGCGTGTTAGCTAATCCGCACGAGGGGCGAATCGTGAGCATCGAGACACAGGCACTTCCCAGGTTCACCGTGGACGCGCGCGAGGGTACGGTTACGGGCCCTGGCGGTCGCGTGCGCCTGGAGCCTAAAGTCATGGAGGTGCTCACGGTTCTCGCGAGCCAGCCGGGTCGGGTTGTCTCCCGCGACGAAATCCTGGACTCGGTATGGCCCAACGTGGTCGTGACCGAGCACACGCTGACGCGATGCATCTATCAGCTGCGCAATGAACTCGGCAAGATCGGAGCGACGCCGGATCAACCCGAGTTCGACCCGATCGAGACCTTGCCCAAGCGCGGCTATCGCCTGTTGGTAACCCTCGATGCGCCCCGGGCAGACGGACCGGACGTGTCGCAAACGGTCTCCTCCGAGTTGCCGTCGATACCCTACGTCATCGGCCAGTGGGTGCGCGGCGATCGCTTCTACGGCCGCGCGGCCCAGATCGAAGAGATCCTGCAGGGTCATCGCAATTGCATCTGGCTACTCGGTACGCGGCGGGTCGGCAAGACGTCGCTGCTGAAGCAGATCGAACACATCGCGGAGACCTCTCCGGAGCAACGCTACCTGCCGGTCTTCTGGGATTTGCAGGGCGCTGAGACGCCGGAGGAGCTGCACCTCAATTTTTCGGATGCGTTGCTGGATGCCGATGAGCGTCTCGCACGCATCGGCATCGTCCTGGAGGACGTAGAGGCGGACGACTTGTTCGTCTCGCTCAATAAACTTCGACGCCTGTTGCGCGACAGGAAGCGGCGCTTGCTGTTGCTCTGCGACGAAGTCGAGGAACTGATCAAGCTTCATGAAAAAGACCCGTCGCTGCTGCGCAAGCTCCGCCACGTCATGCAAAGTGGTGAAGATATTCGCACGGTGCTGGCATCGACCATTCGCCTGTGGGCGCTGGCGGACCAGGAAGTCGACACGTCGCCATTCCTGCACGGTTTTTCGCCACCACTTTACATTGCACGCTTCTCCGACGAGGAGGCGCGATCGCTGATCGGTCAGGACCAGCTGCACGCGGAGGCAAGACCGCAGTTCGAGGACGACGTGGCCGAAGCCATTCGCGAACACTGCGACAACCATCCCTACCTGGTGCAGCTTGTTTGCAAGCGCTACCTCGAGACCGGGGCACTGGACGAGGCGATCGAACATGTCGCCACGGACCGGATGGTGAGCTATTTCTTCTCCGTCGATTTCGACATGCTGTCCGGGTCTGAAGGCGAAATAGTCCGGATGATTGCTGTCGACTCCCCGGTGTTCGGCGACGCGCTTCGCGAAGAGCCCTCCATTGGTTCCGACGCGCTCGAAGGTACCTTGCGACGACTGGAGAACCTGGGTTACCTGCGACGGGATGCAGGGCAGGGCTACACACTCGCGAACTACTTCTTCCGTCGCTGGTTGCAGCAGACGGATGACCAGGCGGCCCACCCGAAGACGCCGGTAGCAGCGGCCCCTCCTGCAGCCCGGGACGAGCCGGGGCCGGATCACGATGACCAGGCACCGGCGCCCGGACTAATCGCCGAGTTGAAACGTCGCAGCGTGTTTCGCGTCGGTTTTGTTTATGCCGTCGCCGCCTGGCTGTTGCTGCAGGTCGGAGAGATTACCTTCGATTTTCTCGAAGTTCCGAACTGGGCCGGCAAGTTGCTGATCGTGCTGCTCGTGCTCGGCCTGCCAGTGGCACTGATTCTCGCGTGGGCCTTCGAGCTGACTCCGGAAGGCGTGAAGCGCGACAGGGATGTCGATCGAACTAGAAGTTGAATACCGCTGATAGCGCCACGGTATCCAGGCGATCCGCGAAGTCCACCGCGAGATCGACCTGGAAGCGCTGCATGGCCAGGCCGAGGCCCGCCGAGACGTGCACCTCGTCATCGCCCTGCGGCAGCAAGGCCTGCAGGTATGGATCGTCGATCGTGGCATAGACCTGGTGATCGGGCTCCAGCCAGGTGCCGAGACGCAGGGCGATGATCGGTGTGGCATCGATGAAGACGTACTCGGCCCCCAGGTGCAGCGTGTCGATGTCGTCTATCGTCTGGTCATCGAGTTCGAGACTCTCCGCAATGTTCGAATACTCGACGTGATCCCACTGGAAACTGATCGTCAGGCGGCCGCTGGCCGCGCGATACGCGAAGCCGAGCCCGTAAGTATCTGGAAACTCGACAGGATGACCGAGATTCCGGATGAACACGGTGCCAGGTGGGACACCGAAATCGATCAGATAACCGGCGACTGCCTCGGCGTTAATTGTGAATTCCGGTCCCTGGCGGTAGACGCCGCCGATGCTCCAGCTGTCTGACAGATGCCACAGCACGCCGCCGTTCAACGTCCAGTCCGCGTCGTTGATCCAGCCGCGCTCGCCAATGATGGTTCTTTCCGGCAGGTAGGAATTCGGGCCGAAAATACCCGCGAGTGTGTCGTCATCGGACGAATATTGCGTTGCGCTGGTCTGTACCAAGGCATCGGTGTACACCACGCCGAGGCCGAGATTGAAACGGTCGCTGATCCGATACGCGGCGGAAAACCCGTAGCTCTCCATTTCCAGGTCGCTTGTCACTCGCTGGTCAGCTTCACGGACCTGGCAACAGTCGGTTCCGCCGCCGAAGAGTCCCTGGGTTTCACCCGTGAATTCGAGGTTGGCGAGCTCGTGCCGGTACAGCGCCAGTGACCAGTTTCCCGCCGGGAAAGCGAAGGACAGAAACGAGATTCCGCTGGTGCTGTACTCCGACGACACTCTGCGGATGCCGACGGTGTCGTCGATACCATTACCGCTCGGGAGGTTCTCGATCCGGCCGTTTCGGGTATACGGTGTCGAGTAACTCCAGTGGCGTGCCTCGATCGAGACTTCGGGCTTCAGGAGTTGCGTCAGTCCCGCGGGATTGGAAATCGCCGCGGTCGCGTCATCGGCGAGGCCGACGAACGCGCCGCCGAAACCCATGCTGCGCGCCCCCGGGTCGGAGAAACTGAGCTGCAGCGGGACGATCGACTGCTGGGCCCCGGCACTAATGGGTATCAGCAATCCGACCAGGAGCAGCGTCTGTGTGAGAGCGTTTTTCACGATCGCTGTAGAAAGCTCCGCCTCACGGCCAGATATCGCGCTGCAAGATGACGGTCGCCAGTCTCCGGATCGCATTGACGAGTGCCGCGTCACGCAAGCTCGGACCAAACTGCGTCCCGTTGAAGCCGTTCTTGTGTTTTGATTTGAGGGCTGTCCATGTGTCAACAGTCTCGTCGACAGCCCGAATCATTTTCTTCTCCAGGAGGCGTTCGACTTTCTCGAGTTCCCACTGTTCGTTGTCGAGGTTCTGCACCCATTCGAAGTAGCTGACGACAACACCGCCACTATTGGCGACGATGTCCGGTAATACCAGGATCCCTTTGGCTTGTAGAATTTTGTCTGCTGCGATCGTCAACGGGCCGTTCGCCGCCTCGACAATCAGCTTGGCCTTGACGAATTCAGCGTTGTCTGCCCGAACCTGGCATTCGAGTGCGGCGGGAATGAGGATGTCGCAATCCAGCGCAAGCAATGCCTCGTTACTGATCGCGGTAGACCCCGGAGTCCCAACGACTGTGCCGTGCTTTTTCTTGTGGGCCAGCACTCTCTCCGGGTCCAGTCCTTTGTCGGAGCTGATGCCACCGCCAGAGTCACTGACGGCAACGATGACGGCACCGGCCTCATGGAACAGGCGTGCCGCGGTTTCGCCCGCGTTTCCGAATCCCTGTACTGCCACTCGGACGCCATCGAGTGTTGGCATGCCCTGCATAACGTCACGTTTCAACAGTTGCTGGGTCGCGTACATGCTGCCCCTGGCGGTCGCGTCATCGCGTCCCAATGAGCCACCGAGCTCCAGCGGTTTGCCAGTGACAACGGCACGATTGTTTTGTCCCGGATGCATCATGTCAAACGTGTCATAGATCCAGGCCATGGTCTGCGCGTCGGTATAAACGTCTGGTGCAGGGATGTCAGTATGGGGACCGATCGCGTCGCCAAGCTCGTTGACGAATCGTCGTGTGATACGACGTAGTTCGCCGCGGCTGAGTTCCTTCGGGTTGCACACGACACCGCCTTTCGCGCCACCGAAGGGCAGGTCAACGACGGCGGTCTTCCAGGTCATGAATGCAGCGAGGGCCGATACCTCGGCTTCGGATACGTCCGGATGATAGCGAATACCACCCTTGCCCGGTCCGCGTACACGGTTGTGCAAAACGCGAAAACCATGGAATGTACGTATTGAACCGTCATCCATGTGGATCGGGAAACGCACGTGTATCGAGCGTTTCGGGTTAATCAGGTATTCGATGAGTCCGACCTTGAGGTCGTCGATCCAGGATAGAGCACGTTCGAACTGAAGTCTGGCATTGACGAAGAGGTCGAGGTTTTCTTTTTGTGCCGTTGGGGTGTCCATGGCGCGCCTCTGCAATTAGAACGATCCAGGAACACAAATAATGGCACTCGGCAGTGACCGGCGCGCTAGGTAGATTCACGTACCATCGATGGCTGCGGTTTCCATCCGAGAAAACGAGCTGGCAACTCCAGGCCTAGCGCCCGATATCGTCCAGTAACTCGATGATCTCCTCCGCCCGCGCGGCCAATTCCGGCGTGCGTTTGAGCACGGCACGCATGGTGTCGTCGACCACACCGGAGGCATCGTCAAGCACCTCGCGCCCTGCCACGGTGAGGGCGGCGATGGCGAGGCGGGCGTCCCGCTTGCTCTTCACCGTGGAGACGATGCCGAGCTTTTCCATGGGCCGTAGCGCACGGGTAACGCCCGAGGGCGTGAGCCCGACGGCCCGTGCCAGGTCCACGCGGCTGGCCTGCGAACCCGGCGCATCGCCGAGTGCACGCAACAGGCGATATTCCGCGAGGCTGATGCCACGAATAGCGCCGAGACTGTGGTCGAGGCGTCGCTCGAGGCGGTTCCAGGCGGCTGCAAAGGCCAGGGCGAGGGTCTGCTCTGTGGAGGTCTGTGTATTCATGCGCAGAGCATAACAGCTACGTGAGTAATCACGCAATACGCAAGTAATAAACTGGGAGTATCGGGCGGGAAGAGCTGCAATCAAACAAGGTGAATTGAGACCCAATTCATAGACGACATACGGTCTCTACGCCTAGAGTACTGGGTCAGGCAAAAGGAACGGACCATGGATTTCGTCAATTCCTACATCACGACAGGAATCGCTGTTGCCGTAGTTATCAGCATCCTGTTCATCGTCCACTACTGGTACAAGATCATCGTCTCGAACCGCCGCATCTATCGCATGATGCTGACCTGCGGAATCTACGAAGACACAGCCAGGTACGCCGATAAATTCCTCGATATCGATATGGACGGCGTCCGCAGGCGCTGTCGCGTGTGCCCCGTTCCCGAGACCTGCGAGCGCTGGCTGAACGGTGAGGCCGTTCCGAACAACCAGTTCTGTCCCAACGTCTGGCACTTTGTCAGCGCGGTGGAAAACGGGCAGGGCGAACTGAGACACGACCCGAAGCATCGTCCGGGTCGCCGTCTGGATGCCTGACCTGGCGCTTACTCGGTGGCCTACTCCCTGGTGATGGTCGCGTCTTCCAGCAGTACCGGGAATTCGTAGCCGGCGCTGAAGTCCTTGTTGAGGATGAGCGTGCCCGCGACGACCACGGTGTCACCGATGGCGGTCTCGGCTGTGCTGGTCACCGTGAGGTCGTTACTGCCATCGGCCGCGTCGCCTGAGCCATCCCGGATGTGAATGAAGTTCCAGCCCAGGATGTTGCTGTTGTACTTGACCACCGTGCCGCGCAGGCTGACCTGCTGGCCGGCGAGTTCATCCTTGTTGGCGTACACGTAGGCGATGTTCTTGCCGGGCTCGAATTCTTCGACTGTTACGTCCGCAAGCTCTACCTCGCCTGCCGCCATGGGTGCCGCTTGAGCGGCGGGCTGTGCGCCACCGGGATGTCCATCCGCGGCTACGGGCGCCGACAGGTTGTACAGTGCGTCTACAAAGTAGACGACATCAAACGTGCGATTCAGGGTATTGCTCGTAAAGTTGTCCATGGACATGCCCTGGGAGGTCTGCACCACGTCACCAACCTGAATGACGGTCTCCATGCCGGCTATCCAGCGCTGGTCCTGCTCCGTATCCAGAAGTATGTAGGTATAGCCACCGGAATTCATGGTCTCGAGCACCGTGCCACGCACCATGCCGGCCGGTACCGGGGCAGCCAGTGCCGCGTTCTCGGCTGTAGGCTCGTCGGCGGATTTCGTGCACCCGGCCAGGAGCAGGCCCGTGGCCAGCGCTGCGACCGTTAGCGTAGAAATGATTGATTTCACTGTCGTTCTCCAATCTGGATCCTATGGGCGGCTTTGTCTCACGCTGTGGACGCAGTCTCCATACGCGCAACTGCCTATGTCCGTTTCGGATAGTGTAGTGGTCATGCCCGAGATTACCGAACAAACCTTTGCGTGCCCCTGCTGCGGTGAGAGCATCTCCGTACTCATTGACGACTCCGTGCCGGAGCAAAGCTACGTCGAAGACTGCCAGGTATGTTGTCGGCCGATCGTCATCAGCGTGTCCGTGGACCCGGACGGGGACGTTAGCGTCGACGCGCGGAGTGAGAACGAGTAGGCGTTTCGATATTGTCGACCATAAGTGCTTGTTTTTCAAAACAATCACAACATCCTCAGCACAAACTCATTACTCCCTCAGGCGTGCGCCCGTGCCGTGACGCATTGTTGCTCCCGACATTCGAACTTGTGTGGGAGAGCAACAATGAAGGCAACTATTTCACGGACGAAGACGGGCATTCTCGCGGCAATCGCCGCGCTGATGGCACTACCGGCTGCAGCCCAGGAAGGCCCGGCAGGCGTCCTTCAAGCGATAACGGTCGATCGCAACGATCCGTCTGTCGTGTACACGTCGGGTGCCGGCTACGTTTGGCGCAGTCAGGATCACGGCAACACCTGGAGCCCTTCCCAGAGCGGAGTCGCGGCGTGGTCAATCGTGCCCGACAACACCGACCTCATCGGAGACCCGGACGCGATACAGGTCATCTATGCGGCAACGCAAGGGAACGGCGTCATGCACAGCGAGAACGGCACAACGTGGACTGCCGGCAATGGCCTCAGCGGTAATGTGCACTCCGTCGCCGTGCATCCTTATGAGAACGTCGTCTACGCGGGTGCCGATGACGGTATCTATATCAGTAACGATCGCGGCCTGAATTGGGACGTTCTGTCGAATGCGCTCGGTATGGGTATCACGCAGGGTCTTGTCATCGACC
>Ga0070727_10005707_pt1 | contig 10051 bp, 10 predicted proteins | sample tdAd472_FD_66722 | JGI IMG/M metagenome (GOLD analysis project Ga0070727, IMG submission 66722) | Marine sediment microbial communities from the Atlantic coast under amendment with organic carbon and nitrate - tdAd47.2 | ecosystem: Environmental > Aquatic > Marine > Coastal > Sediment | place...
CCCCGCGCGAACGCAAAATACCATAGGCGCGCATGGCCATACGATCGTTGCCAAAGCAAATTACAGTGGGCCGGTCCGCCAGTTTCAGGACGCGATCAATCGCATCCCACAGCAGTTGCACCTCGGCGTCAGCGTCATTGCTGTCCAGATCGGCAGGAATGATCAGGTCGGGGTCAATCGCAAGGCCCGCGCTCTGCAGGGCATCGCAATAACCGGCTGTGCGCAGCCGCGTGGCATCAAGCGTTTCATTCAGGCTGATATAGGCGATCCGCTGGTGCCCCTTGGCGATCAGCGCCTGCACCAGCATCTTTTGCCCCTCGTAATCGTTGGGCAGAACTGCGGGTGTGCCGCGTTCGTCATAGCAATTCGCCAGCACCAGCTTGGTGTCGGTCATCATCGGTGGCAGCGCGACCTTTTTGTGATGGTCAGCCACATAGATGATCCCTTCGACGCGGTGTTCCTCGAAGGTGCGCATCAGGTCCGGCACGCGCTCCATCCGCCCGCCCGTATCCGAAATGAGCAGTGTCTTGCCACTGGCTTCGAGCGCCTTCTGAATACCCTGAACGATAAAAAGATCGGGCAGGCCTGCCGTTTCGGTCTGCTGTGGTGACAGCGAAATCGCACCTGTAATCAGGCCGACAAGGCCCGACTTATTAGACCGCATCGCCCGCGCGGCAATCGACGGCACATAGCCAAGCTGCTGGATCGCAGCCTGCACCGCCTTGCGGGTTTTTTCACCAACGGGGGCATCGCCGTTCAGCACGCGACTGACAGTCTTGGGCGACACTTTGGCCACTTTGGCGACATCGTATATTGTGGCCATCTTCCCCCCAACTTTGACGCTGATCCCAGTGCATTTCGCGACCGTGACATCGGTGTCATGACATCGGTGTCATAACGCGCCACTCGCGAATCGTCAAACGTGGCTTACGCCGCACTGCAGCATTCCGGGTATAATACAGCGCGATCGGTTTGGCACCTGCGGCGCGCCTGGACTTCACGCCGGATCAACCCAATGAAAAAAAGCGAATTTTCCGCTGGCGCCGCCATCAGGCGCGCGGGTGTTCTATAACAGCGGCGTTGCAGCGTTATACGGGCCGGTGAAGGTGGAAATAGGCGCGCTTGCGCCAAACCCGACCTTGGAAGGCCATGCACCCATGCGCGCCGGGTGCGCGCGCAATATGCCGGGCGCATCAATGACAGCGATAAGAGTGGCCAGATTGCCAAAACAACGCACCTAGGGCGCAAACAAAAAGGGCGCGCCACTGGCACGCCCTTTCCACGGTCGAACCAACCGTTATTTCATTGTGATACGGCCATCGGTGTAGGGCGCGTATGCGCCTTCCGCGGCCATATATTCAGCGACGACATCGGCCAGATCAGGGCCGAAGTCATAGGCGTTTGCGGCATCCGTAAACATCGCGAACCCGTCACCGCCATTGCGCACGAAGTTATTTGACACAACGCCGTAAGTCGCGGCGGGGTCAATCGGCGCACCCCCAACCATGACATCACTGATCCGGCTGCCCGGGTCCATCGACAGATCAACCGTTAGGGTCATGCCCGCCACCTGCAGGAACCGGCCCGATCCGTCTTCGATCTGGCTGGCAGAATTCTCGAGCGCTTCCATCAGCGTGGCACCCGATATCTGGAACGTGGACAGCGTGTTCTGGAACGGCAGCACGGTCAGCACTTCGCCCATCGTCACTTCGCCCGCGTCGATGTCGGCGCGGATACCGCCCGAGTTCTGCAAGGCGATGACGATGCCCTGATCCGCGACACGGTCCAGCATCGCATCGGCAATCAGGTTGCCCATACTGCATTCCATGACCCGGCAGATCGTACGGTCGCCGGTCAGAACATCTGCTGTTTCGGCAACAACCCGGTTGCGGATTTCCTCAAGCGGAATTGCCAGTTCTGCGACACGCTCTTTCGCGGCAGCGTCCTCGGAAACGGTGCCATCGATGGTCACCGGCGCGCCGGAGGCTTCAGTGATCACACCGTCATCGTCAAAGGTGACATTCAACTCGCCCAGATATTTGCCATATGACCGGGCCTGAACAATCGCCGTATCGCCGACCATCGTCGGATAGGGGCCAGCGGCATCCTCAAAGTCCCCCAAAAGCGTGTGGCTGTGCCCACCAACGATCACGTCAACGCCGGTCGTGGCCTGCGCAATCGCGATATCGACGTTATAGCCGGAGTGGGACAACACGATAATCTTATTCACCCCTTCCGCTTCCAGTCGGTCCACTTCGGCCTGAACCGCCTCGGCCGGGGCGGTAAAGATCACGTTGGGTCCGGGACTGGCCAACTCGTTTGTGTTCTGTGGTGTCAGGCCGATCAGCCCGATCCGCTCGCCGCCGCGCTCGATGATGGTGGATTTCTCGATCGCACCGCTCAACAGTTCCTCGCCCGAGATGTCGGCATTGGACATCAGCACAGGAAAATCGACGGCGTCGATCAAACCGCGCAGCACTTCGGGGCCATCGTCAAATTCGTGGTTGCCCACGGTCATGGCGTCATAGCCCAACTGGTTCATGAATTCGGCCGTCATTGCACCCTTGTAGTAGGTGTAAAACAACGTGCCCTGAAACTGGTCGCCGCCATCCACGAGGATCACGTTGTTAGAGCGTGCGCGCGCCTCGGTAACGGCCGTGACCATGCGGGCCACCCCGCCAAAGCATTCGCCGGCATCGTTATCTTCGGCAGAACAGCCAGAGTCGTATTTGCTGATCGGCTCAAACCGATCATGGAAGTCGTTGGTATGCAGAATCGTCAGCGAGTATTCGGCAGTCGCCGCCCCCGCAGAAAGCGCCAGGGCGCAGGTTGATGTGAGAATACGAGCAAACATAGGTGGAACCCCCTTGTTGGAATGTCGATAGCTTGGCCAGAACCCGAACCAGAGTCAAAGGCTTCACGACATCGGTGGCGTAACGTCGCATTGTAACGGTTTTGCATCCTTGACCCGCGCACGCGCAGGCGGCATGTGATTGCCATGTTGATTTACAAAATTCTGACGGCTGATCAGTGGGCCGCATGGCAGTCCGGTGGCACATTCACCGGCGCGCCGGTTGATCTGGCGGACGGCTATATTCACACCTCCACCGCCGCGCAGGCGCAGGAAACCGCAGCCAAGCATTTCGCGGGTCAGGACGGGTTGATCTTGGTTGCCCTGGACGCGGATCGTTTCGGGGATGCCTTGAAATGGGAGGTGTCGCGCGGGGATGCCCTGTTCCCGCATGTCTTTCGCGACATCGCCCTGACCGAGGTGATCTGGGCGCGTCCCATGCCGCTGGTTGACGGCAAGCATGTGTTGGATTTCGGATGAGGTTTCTGGAAAACATCGGCCTGCGCGCCCTGCGCGGGTTTGATCCCGAGCGCGCGCATGCGTTAGCCCTGCACGCGCTGAACACCGGATTGGGACCGCGCGGCGGGCCTGTGACATCGCCGCGATTGGCCGTTGAACTGGCCGGGCTGAGCTTGCCCAATCCGGTCGGCCTTGCCGCCGGTTTTGACAAGAACGCCGTGGCCCTGCACGCGCTGGCCCGCACCGGTTTCGGTTTCCTCGAGGTTGGCGCCGCCACGCCGCGCCCGCAGCCGGGCAACGCCAAACCACGCCTCTTTCGCCTGACCGAAGACGCGGCGGCGATCAACCGTTTCGGGTTCAACAACGACGGGATGGAGGCGATTGCCCTGCGGTTGGCCCGACGCCCGCGCGGCGCTGTGACCGGATTGAACCTTGGGGCCAACAAGGACAGCCCGGATCGCGCGGCAGATTTCGCCCGTGTGCTGGCGCACTCTGGCCCGCAAGTTGATTTCGCGACCGTGAATGTATCCAGCCCCAACACCGAAAAGCTGCGTGATTTGCAGGGCAAGGCGGCGCTTGCGGCCCTGCTGGATGGCGTCATGCAGGCTAACACGGCCGGCGTGCCGGTTTTTCTGAAAATCGCCCCCGATTTGCAGGGCGACGAATTGGCCGAACTGGCCGAGGTCGCCAATGCATCGGGCCTGTCGGCGATCATCGCCACCAACACCACCCTGTCGCGCGAGGGGCTGGCCAGCCCGCATCGCGATCAGGCGGGCGGGTTGTCGGGCCAGCCGTTGTTTGAAAAATCCACCCGCGTTCTGGCGCAGTTGTCCACGCTCACCACCTTGCCGCTGATCGGGGTTGGCGGGGTTGGCAGCGCACAGCAGGCCTATGCGAAAATTCGCGCGGGTGCCACGGCCGTGCAGCTTTACACGGCGCTGGTTTATGGTGGGATCAGCCTTGCCACTGACATCGCGCGGGGCTTGGACGATCTTTTGAAACGCGACGGTTTCGCAAATATTGCCGAGGCCGTCGGCACCGACAAGGGTGCCTGGCTATGATCCTTTGGCATAATCCACGGTGCAGCAAATCGCGCCAGACGCTGGCGCTGCTCGAGGGGCATGCCCCTGACGTGCGGCATTATTTGCAAGACCCGCCGACGCTGGCAGAATTGACCCGGGTCGCGGGCCTTTTGGGCGGTGCGGGCACGATGATCCGCAGGGGCGATTCCCTCTACAAGGAACTCGGCCTGACAAATGCGGATGAGGCCACGCTGTTGGCCGCAATGGCCGCGCATCCCATTCTGATCGAACGTCCGATCTTGCTGGCCAAGGGCAAGGCCGCACTTGGCCGCCCACCTGAAAACGTGCTGACGATCCTTTAATCGACCGCCCGTTCCAACGCCGGATAGCGCCACCCCAAAGTCACCCCGCGCGCCACAAAGCTGATCAAAAAGCCAACCCACAGGCCGTGATTTCCCAGGGCGGGCATCAGTGCCAGCACGGCGGCAAAATAGATCACTGCCGATATAAACATCATATTGCGCATATCGGCAGTGCGGGTCGCGCCGATGAAAATGCCGTCCAGCATCCAGGCTGCAGCCCCAAGGATCGGAGCAAGGATCATATAGGGCAGATAGATGCGGGCCGCCGCGCGGACCTCGGGTGCGGTGGTCATGATGTCAATGATTGCGCCGCCCGCGACCAGGAACACCACCGCCAAAACCAGCCCGACACCAAAGCCCCAAATGCTGGTCAGCACGGCGGCACGGCGCAGGGCTGCGCGCCGACCGGCCCCCAACGCCTGCCCGACAAGAGTTTCAGCGGAAAACGCCAAGCCATCCATCGCGTAGGCGGTGATATTGAGGAACAGCAAGAGGATGTGATTGGCGGCCAGCGTCACATCGCCAAAGCGTGCACCAAAAAACAGGAAGCTGACGAAAATCGCCTGCAACAAGAGCGAACGCAGCAGGATATCGCTGTTCACTTGGGCAAAGCGGCGCAGCTTGGTCGGATCCGTAACGCGGGACCAGTCCCGCCATGCCGGTGTCTGGAACGCGGCGCGGCAGAACCACAGGCCCAGCGCCGCCCCGCTCCACTCGGCGATCAAAGTGGCCAGCGCGACCCCTTCGACGCCCCATTCAAACCCCAGCACAAACCACAGGTCCAGCGCGATATTAAGACCATTCATCCATAGCTGGATCGCCAGCACCGCGCGCGTGCGTTCAGCGGCGATTAGCCAGCCGGTGATGGCATAGATCGCGATCAGCGCAGGGGCCGACCAGACGCGGATGCCCATATAGCTGCGCGCAAGGCTTTCGACCTCGGCGCTGGCGGGGGACACAAGGAACGACAGAAAAAACAGCGGCCGTTGCAAAACGATAATCGCAAGACCCGCCATCAGCGCGATCCCTAGGGCGCGGCTCAGGATCGCGGCCCCTTCGGCCAGATCGCCCCGGCCCAGCGCCTGACTGGCAAAGCCGGTCGTGCCCATGCGCAGAAACCCGAACACCCAGTAAAGTGCCGTCAGAATGATCGCACCGATCCCGACAGCGCCAATGGGCGCGGCCAGCCCCATTTGCCCCACCACCGCCGTATCGACCGTCCCAAGGATCGGCACGGTGGCATTGGACAACACGATCGGCACGGCAATATTGAGGACCCGGCGATGGGTTAGCTGCGCGCGGTCAGCCATCCCGCGCAGGCATCAGGAAATGACCGGTCGCTTGGGCAAACAGACGCGTGCGGTTGTCTTGCCAGGCTTCTACATGCACGCTGGCATAGCGCCGCCCCGATCGGTTGACGCGGGCGCGCGCATAGGCATCGCGCGGCAGGCCAGTGCGCAGATAATCCACGGTCAGGTCGATGGTCTTGGGCATGCGGGGCTTGCGCGCCGCGTCAATCTGGAAATCCGCCGATTGTGCGCCCTCCATATCCTCCCAAAGCATTGCCCAACTCAGTGCGATGATCGCCGTGGTTTCCAGAAAGGCCGCCGTGACGCCGCCGTGCAGGGCGGGCAGCATGGGGTTGCCGATAAGCTTGTCCGCATATGGCAGCACGGCCGTCAGCTCATCGCCGCGCCGATCAAACGTGATGCCCAGAAACTGGACATAGGGAACACCCCGCACGAGGCTTTCCAGCGCGGCATCGCGGCGTTGTTTGACGACCTGAACCGGCTCGGGGCGTTTCATGGCGCTCTCCTGCAAGGGGCGTGGGTCAAGACCCAACTTACGGGGCGGGTAAGGTGGGTCTTGACCCACGCACCCCCGCTCACGACGCACGCTCGAGCGTAAAGGCACCTGTTGCAGTGGCAACCGGCCTGTCCGGGTCTTCGTCGGTCGCCGTGGCGCGCACAAATGCAACCGAGCGCGTCACATGATAGCATTCCGCGGTCGCCGTGATCGTCTGACCGGGCGTTGCCGGACGCATATAGTCAATGCGTAAATCAAGCGTCGCCGTGCCGATGGGCGCGCTGGGGTGAACCATCACCGCCGCCCCGCCGCATGTGTCCATCAGGGCCGACACGGCCCCGCCATGGATCACGCCGGTTTCGGGATCGCCAATCAGATGTTCGGCGTAACCCATGCTGATTGCCGCCTTCCCGTCCGCAATATCCGAAAGGGTCATGCCCAGCGCTTGTGAATGCGGAATGGCCTCGATGAACTGGCGGGCCAGTTTTTCGCGCCGCGCCTGTTCCTTTGGATCGCTTTTGTCGGTCATGTCGCCTCCGGGATTTCGGGGCAATTTGGCACTTGTCGCGGCGCGTGCAAGTGCTATATCCGCAAATGAGAATAATTCTCAATACCAAAAGGCCAGACATGCACGCAACAACCGACATCGCACCGCCACAGGTGGGCACCCGCCTGCCCTTCGGAGAGTTCCGCCCGCGACGGCTGGCGGTTGCCCTTGTCTTTTTGGCCCTGGCGCTGATGCCGGGCGACTTTGGCGCGTTGACCCGTGGGTTGATGGTTGATGCCTACACGCAGGTGTCGGTCTTTGTGGCCGCAACGCTGTTTCTGTTTTATGGGGCGGAGCGGTTGTTCAGTTTCGATATCGGCACTGCCCTGCGCAACGCAAAGGGCTGGCAGGTGCCGCTGGCCGCCTTGCTTGGCGCGACGCCCGGTTGCGGGGGTGCAGTCGTCGTGGTTGCAGCCTATTCATCGGGCAACGTCGGCTTTGGCGCGGTTGTCGCAACCCTGACGGCAACGATGGGCGATGCGGCGTTCCTGCTTATTGCGACACGTCCCGACGCGGCCCTTGTGGTGCTGCCCCTGTCGCTTGCGGTCGGCGTTTTGTCAGGCTGGATCGTTGACGCTGTGTCGCGCGACAGCATGGGACCCGTCACAGCAAAGCACTGCGATCTGGCCCCGCGGATCGGTGCAACACGCCCGCGCGACTATCTTTTCGCACTGATCGCCCTGCCCGGGTTGGTCGTCGGTGGGGCGCAATTGGGCGGTGTCGATGTGCGCGCCGTTTTTGGCCAATCGATGGAGATCGTCGGCCTTGTCGGCACGGCCATCGGCCTGTTCATCTGGGCCACGTCAAAACTGATGGCCATGTCCAACGCCGATGATGCGCCCGTCACACGCATGGCCGAAGAAACGGCATTTATCTCGGTCTGGGTGATCGGTGCCTATCTTGCCTATGACTACCTTGCGGCCTACGCGGGCCTTGACCTTGAGGCGATGTTTAATTCGGTCGCGCTGGTGCTGCCCTTGATCGCGATCCTGATCGGCTTTGTGCCCGGATGCGGGCCGCAGGTGCTTGTGACCACGCTTTACATCAACGGGCTGATCCCGTTTTCCGCACTGATCGGCAATGCGATTTCAAATGACGGCGATGCGCTGTTCCCGGCAATCGCTATTAATCCGAAGGCCGCAGTTTGGGCGACAGCCTATTCATCCGTTCCCGCACTGATCGTGGCTTATGGGTTCTATTTCCTTGCGCCCGGCTTCATGAATTAGTGGCTGCAATCGCAGTTGCCCCTACGCGCCGCACCCCTTACAATTGCGTGCAGGGAGACCATGATGCCTGAAACCCGCCTTAACTTTAAGGAAATGTGCGCCAAGTTTGACGTCACACCGCGCACCCTGCGCTATTACGAATATATCGAGCTTTTGACGCCGGACCGCGAGGGTCGCGCACGGTTTTACGGACCCCGCGAACTGGCCCGCATGACGCTGATCCTGCGGGGCCGCCGGTTTGGTTTTGCACTTGAAGATATCCGCCAATGGTTGCTGATTTACGAACATGAAGGCACCGAAGCGCAAATGCGCGCCTGGCTGAAGCTGGCCGATAAACAGCTTGCCGAATTGACCGAACAGCAAACCCAGATCGAAGAAGCCATCACCGAACTGCAAGCGCTACGCGATGAAACAGCAGCAAGCATCGGCTGAAAACCCGGCGACCCGTCCCCTCTGTTTACCAACAAAACAAGGCTAACGGGGAAGCGTTCGCGTTTCCTCCCCGTTAGAAAATTGCGCGTGAACCAGCGGAATGTTGCCTGACCTTTCGTCAGCCTCAAAGTGACGCCGCGTTACGTTTACGTTTACGTCAGCTTTCCTTGTAAGGTGATCCTCAAGCCCGCAATTCACTGGCACAACGTTTTGCCAGAGGAAACGACATGACTGATCAAACGATGACCATCCGCGAGATGTGCGAAGCCTACGATGTGACCCCGCGCACCCTGCGATTCTATGAAGCCAAGGAACTGCTGTTCCCGATCCGTGAAGGCCAGAAGCGCCTGTTCACGAAACGCGACCGCGCGCGGCTGAAACTGATCCTGCGTGGCAAGCGCTTTGGCTTCAGCCTCGAGGAAACCCGCCAGTTGCTCGATCTTTATGACATGGGCGACCAGCAGGCCACGCAATTGGCCAAGACATACGAGATGGCTGAAAAGCACCTCGCCGACATGGAAGCCCAAAAGGCCGAGTTGGACGAAGCAATCAGCGAACTCAAAACCCAGATGTCCTGGGGCAAGGCGCAACTTGCCAAGCTCGGGACCAAATCAACAGCCGCCTAGCGGACCTTTCGGAGAGACCACAGATGCCAAGCTACACAGCCCCCCTCAAGGACATGCAATTCATCCTGCACGATGTGTTGAAAGTATCGCAGCAGGACATCCCCGGGTTTGACGAGTTGGACCCCGACTTTACAGGAGCGGTGCTGGAAGAAGCTGGCAAGGTGGCCTCCGAAATCCTCGCGCCATTGAACATTGTTGGCGATACCGAAGGCTGCGTGCTGGAGAACGGCATCGTGCGCACGCCCAAGGGGTTCAAGGAAGCCTTCGCGCAAATGAAAGACGGCGGCTGGACGGCGATGGACTGTGATCCCGAATATGGCGGGCAGGGTCTGCCATATGTGATGCACACGGCAGCACAGGAAACACTGGTCAGCGCGAATATGGCGTTCCAGATGTATCAGGGGCTGACGCATGGCGCCTATTCGGCGATCTATATCCACGGCACGGACGATCAAAAACAGACCTATCTGCCGAAAATGACGACCTGCGAATGGACCGGCACGATGAATCTGACCGAACCGCATTGCGGCACGGATCTGGGGTTGATGCGCACCAAGGCCGAACCGCAAGACGATGGATCCTATGCGCTGACGGGCCAAAAGATTTTCATCTCGGCGGGTGATCACGACATGGCGGATAACATCATCCATCTGGTGCTGGCGAAAATTCCCGGCGGTCCCGAGGGGATCAAGGGTGTGTCGCTGTTCATCGTGCCCAAGT
>Ga0070727_10005712_pt1 | contig 10045 bp, 6 predicted proteins | sample tdAd472_FD_66722 | JGI IMG/M metagenome (GOLD analysis project Ga0070727, IMG submission 66722) | Marine sediment microbial communities from the Atlantic coast under amendment with organic carbon and nitrate - tdAd47.2 | ecosystem: Environmental > Aquatic > Marine > Coastal > Sediment | place...
GACGATATCTCGTTCACTGTCGATCGGCCCTACTACTACCAAAAAGGTTAGAGCTTGGTCTCCTGACTGCTACCTATCACGTTGCGAAAGGAGACCCAACATGAAATCGCACGCGCTACTGGGATTCGGGGCGGGGCTGCTGCTCGTCGCGACCGGATGCACCGGGCAAGACGCCCAGCCAGATCCGCAGCCGGAGAAGGCCAAGCCCCAGGACACCAAGCCGGCCCCGGAGGAGGCCGAGGAGGCCCAGGCCGCGATGGAAGGGTGCCCGCTGGGGCACACCGCCAAGCCGCTCACGAATCGGGAGTGGTGGCCCAACCAGCTCGACCTGCGGCCGCTGCAGCGGACCTCCGACACCATGAACCCCTTGGGCCCTGACTTCGACTACGCGGCCGAGTTCGCCAAGCTCGACCTCGAGGCCCTCAAGCAAGACCTCGCGCAGGTGCTGACCACCTCCCAGGACTGGTGGCCGGCAGACTATGGCACCTACGGCGGCTTGTTCATTCGCCTGGCCTGGCACAGCGCGGGCACCTACCGCATCACCGACGGCCGCGGCGGCTCGGCCTCGGGTTCGATCCGCTTCGCCCCGCTCAACAGCTGGCCCGACAACGCCAACCTCGACAAGGCCCGCCGCCTGCTGTGGCCGCTGAAGAAGAAGTACGGCAACAGGATCTCCTGGGCCGACCTGATCGTGCTCTCGGGCACCGTGGCCCTGGAGCAGGCGGGCCTCGAGACCTTCGGCTTCGCCGGAGGCCGCGAGGACGTCTACGAGCCCGAGCTGGTCAACTGGGGTGAAGAGCACGAGTGGCTCTCCGACAGCGAGCGCTATCACGGGGACCGCGAGCTCGAGAAGCCGCTGGCCGCCGTGCAAATGGGCCTGATCTACGTCAACCCGGAGGGTCCGGGCGGCAAGCCGGACCCCCTGGCCGCGGCCAAGGACATTCGGACCACCTTCGGGCGAATGGCCATGAACGACGAGGAGACCGTGGCCCTGATCGCCGGCGGGCACACCCTGGGCAAGGCCCACGGCGCAGCCCCCGGCAGCAACCTCGGCCCCGAGCCCGAGGCGGCTCCGCTGCAAGCGCAAGGCACGGGCTGGAAGAACTCCTACAAGAGCGGCAAGGGCGCAGACACCATCACCAGCGGACTCGAGGGCGCCTGGACCAGCACTCCAGACGTGTGGTCGCAGGACTACTTCGCCAACCTGTTCAACTACGAGTGGGAGCTGACCAAGGGCCCAGGGGGCGCCTACCAGTGGACGCCCAAGGACGCGTCGGCCCAGGGGACCGTGCCCGACGCCCACGACCCCGAGAAGACCCACGCGCCGATGATGTTCACCACCGACCTCGCCCTCAAGCTCGACCCGATCTACGGGCCGATCTCCAAGCGGTTCCACGAGAACCCCGACGCGTTCAACGCCGCCTTCGCCAGGGCGTGGTACAAGCTCACCCACCGCGACATGGGGCCCCACGTGCGCCTGCTCGGCCCGGAGGTCCCCCCGGCGCAGACGTGGCAGGACCCGGTGCCCGCGGTCGACCACGAGCTGATCGGTGACGCCGAGGTCGCGGCCCTCAAGGCCAAGATCCTCGAGTCGGGCCTCAGCACCCCGCAGCTGGTGAGGACCGCCTGGGCCTCGGCCGCCACCTACCGCGGGACCGACATGCGCGGGGGCGCCAACGGCGCGCGGATTCGCCTGGCTCCGCAGAAGGACTGGGAGGTCAACCAGCCCGCCGAGCTCGCCGAGGTGCTCGGGAAGCTGGAGGCGATCCAGCAGGAGTTCAACGCCGGCGACAAGACGGTCTCCCTCGCCGACCTGATCGTGCTCGCTGGCTGCGCGGCCGTGGAGCAGGCGGCGAAGAAGGCCGGGCACGAGGTGAGCGTGCCCTTCACTCCCGGGCGCACCGACGCCACGGCCGACATGACCGACGCCGCCTCCTTCGCGGTGCTCGAGCCCAAGGTGGACGGCTTCCGCAACTACATCGGCAGCGACTACGGCGACTCCCCCGCTCCCGAGCTGCTCGTCGACCACGCGGCCAAGCTCACGCTGACCGCGCCCGAGATGACGGTGCTCGTGGGCGGCATGCGCGTCATGGGCGCCAACTTCGGCGGCACCCAGCACGGCGTGTTCACCACGACCCCCGGCGCCCTGACCAACCACTACTTCGTGAACCTGCTCGAGCTGGGAACGGAGTGGAAGAAGGACGGCGACCACTACGCGGCCCACGACCGCGAGACCGGCGAGGTCAAGTGGACGGCGACCTCCATCGACCTCGTGTTCGGCTCGAACTCGATCCTGCGCGGGATCGCCGAGGTCTACGCCAGCGAGGGCGGAGAGCAGGCCTTCGTCGAGGCCTTCGTGGCCGCCTGGAGCAAGGTCATGGAGCTCGACCGCTTCGACCTCGAGCGCTAGCTCCAAGCTCGGACAGCGAGGCGGGCAGCGGACGACGTCCGCTGCCCGCCTCGTGTTCCGGAGCTCCGCGTCGAGCTCCCGGGCTCAGCGAAAGCGCAGCTCGAGGACGAAGGGCTCCCAGGTCTTCTTCTGGAAGGCGACCAGGTCCTCGGTGCCGAGCACGTGCTGCAGCGCCGCGTAGCCGGTGGGGTCGGCCTTCGCGGTCTCGCGGAACCGGCGATAGAACTTCACCAGCAGGCCGCGCTGCTGGAGGAAGTAGCAGAGGTAGCGCGCCTGGGCGTAGTTCGTCCCGCGGTCCCGGTCGTAGAAGGCGCGGCGGCTCGTCGAGGTCAGCGCCTTGAAGCTCGGCACCCCGTCGCCTCGCAGCGCCTCCTGCAGCCCCCGCAGGCGCCAGTTGGTGAAGCCCGTGATCTCGCCCTCGCGGTCGCCGCACTGCTCGTAGAGGGAGGCCAGGCCTTCGTTGAACCACGAGGGGCAGCCGGGGAAGTTGGCCGACATGAAGGGGTGCACGATCTCGTGCACGAGGGTCCCCCCGCCGGTGGAGATGTTCATCACCAGCGCGTCGTGAGCGCTCGTGTAGTAGCCGAACTTCGTGTCGGGCTCGCTGCCGAACAACGCCTTCACGTTGGTCCGGTAGCTGTGCTCGTCCTTGAACAGCCACACGTCGATGATCGCCTCGGGGTCCTTCTCGAAGTACTTGGCCTTCAGCCGGTCCACCGCCCACTTGACCGTGCCCACGGCTCGCCGGCGAACCGTCGCCGGTGCCTCGTCCCCGATCACCACGAAGGGCTTCTGGAGCACGATGGTGAAGCCCTCCCCGGGCAAGCGCTGCTTCAAGGCCTGCACGTGCGCGGCGTAGTCCGCGTCGGTGTGCTCGGCGAGGGCGACGGCGGGAACGACCAAGAACGAAGCGAACAGCAGCTGAAGACGCATGAGACCCCCTCGTCCCGGCGCTGCTCAGTCTAGCGCTGCCCCGCGCGCGCCCCGCCGCCTGGGCCGCAACGAGAGTGCAAATCGAGCCAGAGTGGGTCTGCCCGTGCGACGCCCAGCTGCACGCGGTCGAGGACGCCGGAGCCGATCCCCGGGGATGACTTCTCCACCTTTCCCCACTTTCCACGAGGCGAGATTTCTCGGCAGATTCCGCATAAGCCCATGTACCCCCGTGAAAATCGAGCTGCGGAGAGCGTGCAGACGCCTCCGATAGGGGTGGCTCGGAGGCACGACCCCATGCACGAACCAACCTGCTGCCCTTGGCCCCAATACTGCTCCTGCGCGCCCAAGCGCGCGATCCCGCCGCCCAGGGTGTGGGAGCCGGTGTTCGACCTCGGCCGCTCCAGCGACGCCTGGGAGATCACCCGCGACGTGCTCCTGGGCGAGGTCGCGCGAACCAACCCCAGCCGGGGGAGGGGCTTCCCGCGGAATCGCTGAGCTCCACCGGTGAAGCGAGCCCCACGACCCAAGGGTAGGCTGAACGCGTGGAGCAGATCGGCCCCTACCGTGTGCTGCAAGAGATCGCCCGGGGCGGCGTGGCCGTGGTCTACCGCGCCCGGGATCCGCTGGGCAAGACGGTGGCGGTCAAGCTGCTCGAGGCTCGAGAGCGCGAGGGCTCGCGCCGCAGGTTCGCGGGCGAGGTCAAGGCGCTGGCGCGGCTGCGGCACCCGCACGTGGTCGAGATCCTCGACCACGGCGAGCACGAGGGCGCCCCGTGGCTGGCGCTGGAGCTCGTCGAGGGCGAGTCCCTCCAGGACCGGCTGCGGCTGGGGCCGCTCTCCGTCGCCGAGGCGGTCCAGGTCGCGCGCCAACTGGCGCAAGCCCTCAGCTACGTGCACGGCTGCGGCGTCCTGCACCGCGACCTCAAGCCCGACAACGTCCTCCTCCGCGGGCAGAGCGCGCTGCTCACCGACTTCGGCCTGGCCCTCGACGAGCAGGACGACTCGCCCAATCGACTGACCCTCAGCGGAACGTTCCTGGGCACCCCCGGCTACTGGTCACCCGAGCAGGCCCAGGGCGCCACCCGGGAGATCGGGCCGCGCTCGGACATCTACGGCCTGGGGGCCGTGCTCTACGCCTGCCTGACCGGGGAGCCGCCGATCAAGGCCAGGTCGCTCAACGAACACCTCGAGCAGGCACGCTTCCGCTCGGTGACCCCGCCCCGCGCGCTGCGCCCCGAGGTCCCCGAGTGGCTGGACGCGCTGTGCATGCGCTGCCTCGAGGTCGACCCCGACCAGCGCCCCGAGTCGGCCGAGGCGGTGTCTCGCGAGCTGCTGACGGCGGCGACCGCAGCCCACCCGGCGCCGAGCGCGGGCCGGGCGCGACCGCTCCTGGCGCTGGGCCTGCTGCTGGGCGCGCTGCTCGTGGCGCTCGGGCTCTGGTGGCGCCACGACCCCGGCGCGGACGAGCGGGCCCGCGGCGATCGACTGCAGCTCGAGTTCCGTTGGCGCGACGCGCACCAGGCCTACACCGAGGCGATCGCGAAGAACCCAGCGGACGCGGAGGCCTACGCCCTCCGCGCCCAGGTCAAGCTCTTCCTCAGGGACGAGCAGGGCTCCGTAGCAGACGCCGAGCGGGCGGTCGAGCTCGGCCCCGACCTGGCGGTCGCCTGGCTGCGCCGGGGGATCTCGCGGGCCAAGGTCGGGCGCCACGAGGAGGCCCTCGCCGACCTCGACCGCGCCCTCGAGCTCGAGCCCGAGAACGCGGCGATCTGGGCCAACCGGGGCGGCGTGCTCGAGCGACTCGGCCGGCACGAGGAGGCCCTCGCCGACTTGAGCCGGTCCGTCGAGCTCGACCCCGAGGACGCCACCGCCTGGAGCAGCCGCGGCGGCGTGCAGTCCAAGCTCGGGCGCGAGGCGGAGGCCCTCGCCGACTACACCCACGCCCTCGTGCTCGACCCGACCCACGTCGAGACCCTCTACAGCCAGGGGGTCCTGTTCTTGAACACCGAGGACCACGAGCGCGCGCTCGTCGCCCTCGGCCGCGCCATCGAGATCGCCCCCAAGCGCGAGGAGCTCTACACCGCGCGAGCTTCGGTGTGGCGGGCGCTCGGGCAGCCCGACGCGGCGCTGAGCGACCTCTCCCGAGCGCTCGAGATCCAGCCCGAGGACGTGGAGGCGCTCGTCGAGCGCGCCCGGCTTTGGATCGCCCTGGGCGAGGACGAGCTGGCCCGGATCGACCTGGACCAGGCGATCCGCTCCGACCCCAACTCCGCCGTCGCCTTCGCCGAGCGCGGCAGCTTGCGCGGACGCGAGGGGGACCCGACGGGGGGGGTCGCCGACCTGGACCGCGCCCTCGAGCTCAACCCCGGAATGCGCCGGGCGCACCTCACCCGCGGCACGCTGCTCGCCAACGCCGGCGACTACCAGGCGGCGCTGCGCGACTTGACCCGCGCCGTCGCCGAGGAGCCCAAGCAAGCAGGAGTCTTCAGCAGGCGGGCCGCCGTCTACACTCAGCTCGAGCTGCACGACCACGCCCTGGCCGACTACGACCGCGCAGTCCAGCTCTCCGGCGGCGACGCCACACTCTACCTGCGCCGCTCACAGACCCTGGTCAGGCTCCGACGCCTCGCCGAGGCGCTGCGCGACTGCGACCAGGCGTTGGCGCTGGGGCCGACCGACGACGAGCGCAGCTATGCCCTCGAGCTCCGCCAGGAGCTGCGGACGGCCCTCGGCCGCTAGGGGGTCGGCCGGTGACGCAGAGCCAGCTCGAGCACCGTCGGCCCGTCGGCGAACACCGCCTGCACCCCGGCGAAGCCGAGGGTGTCCCCGAAGCTCAACGGGAGGTTCCGCTTCGGCGGAGCGAGCTGGTCGTTGTGGGTCGTGCCGTTGGTCGAGCCGTTGTCCTGGATCACCCAACCCGTCGGCCCCTCGGTGGAGAACCACGCGTGCACCTTGGAGACGCTCGAGGACTGGAGGATCACGTCGTTGTTTCGCGCGCGCCCGAGGGTGATCAGGCGCTCGAAAGGGTTGCGATCGCTCTTCACCAGCGGCACCAGGTAGGCAGCCTCCGGGCGGAACCCGGAGAGTCCGCCGTCTCTCCCCGTGACGGCCCCGAGGTCGGTGTCGTCCGGGAGCAGGGTCTCCGCAGGGTCGCGGTCGTCGTCCAACCCCAGCTCGTCCTGGTCCATCATGCTGGTGTCGAACGCCCCGTCACCGGACTCTTGCCAGGGAAACACCAGGAGGAAGGCCCCGCTCCCCAAGCTCTGCAGCACCTGCGCGTCGCCGCGGTCGGTTCGGTATTCCGCGACCTCCGCGAGGGTCGTTCCCGTCCTGATCCTCATGGCGCTACCCTAACCGGTCCCGCCGCTGGATCGAGGGGCCGCCCCCCCTGGCTGCGGCCGGAGGTCCAGCTACCCTGAGGGCGAGCATGGAGACCACGTGAGCGAATTCACCAAGGAGTTGGTGCGCCGCCTCGGCGCGGCCGAGGTCGAGCTCGCCGCCGCTGGCGAAGGCGACCCGCGACTGAAGGCGAGCGTGACGCTGGGTCGACTCGCGGCTGCACAGGGAGAGGGCCGCGCGGTGGGGATCCTCCTCGGGGCGGTCGACCTGGCCGAGTCCCTCGGCCGCGAGCTGCTCGGGCGCACGGCGCTGATCGAGCTCGGCCGCTGCCTCGTCGCGGGAGGGGACGTCGCCCTCGGGCGCGGAAACCTCGAGCGCGGCCTGGGCGAGGCCCAACGAGCCAACGACCCCGCCGCCGCCGGGCACGCCGCCGACGCCGCCCTGGGGCTGGTCGAAGCCTGGTTGGCCGAGGGCGACCTGCAGCGCGCGCAGGCGGCGCTGAGCACCGTCCCCGGCGGGTTCCCGCAACGCGACCTCGGCCAGGCGCTGGTGGCGCGGGAGCGCCAGGACGCCGCCGCGGCGGGCGCGGCGCTCGGACGCGCGCTGGACGCCTGCGCCAAACACCGCGCCAGCCTCGACGCGGTCTTGCTGGGGGCGCGCTGCGAAGCCCTGCAAGCCGAGCTCAGCGCGCCCAGCCTCGAGGCGCGCCTCGACCGCCTGCCCCCCGAGGCCCTGCGCCAGACGGTGGCGGCGATCCTCGCCGTGTGCGAGGCGCCCCAGGCCGACCCCTGGTCGGCCACCGCCGACGCCGTCCGCCGCCTGCAGGGCGCCCGCGCGGTCGAGCTCCAGGTCGGCGAGCTGCGCGTCTGGAGCCCCCCGGGCGCGGAGCAGCGGATCGAGCGTGTGCTCAGCGCGGGCCAACTGCGCGCCGGGATCGCCGGCGGAGAAGCCGACGCCGCGCGGGACATGGCCGCCGAGCTCGTGCTCCGTGTCGGCGACCGCTTCTGCAGCACCTCGGGCACCGGGGAGCGGGTGCTGCACCTGCTCGACCGCCTGGTCGAGAGCGACCTCGAAGGTCCGCAGCTGTTCGAGCTGGCGCTGCAGCTGGCGCGGGAAGCCACGGGCGCGGCACGCGGGCGGATCCTGCGGGTGAACGCCGGCTCCTCGTCCTCGCTGGAGGTCGGCGAGGGCGCCTCCTTCGTCAGCCGCAGCCTGCTGCGGCACGTGGTCCTCACCGGGCGGCCCCTGCTCCTCGAGGACGCGAGCGAGAGCCCGCCCGCCGCCGCCGGAGAGAGCGTCGGCGCCAAGGGGCTGCGCTCGGTGGTCGCCGCCCCGCTGCTCGGCAAGCGCGGACGGGTCCTGGGTGTGCTCTACCTCGACGACCCGGGCACCGCCGGCCGCTTCGGCCCCGCCGAGGCCGCCGTGGCCACAGGCTTCGCCGCGCGCCTCGGGCCGCTGCTCGAAGACGACCTCCGCGCCCAGCTGCGCGCGGCCGGCCAGGCCCCGCGAGGGGCCAGCGCCTGGATCCCCACCCAACTCCTCGAGTCGGTGCGGGGCTCCGACGTGCCGGTGCTGGTCAGCGGCGAGAGCGGGGTCGGCAAGGAGCACTTCGCCCGCGCCGCCCACGCCGGCTCGGCCCGCTCCCAGGGGCCCTTCGTCGTCGTCTCCTGCGGCACCATCGCCGACGAGCTGCTGGAGAGCGAGCTCTTCGGGCACGAGCAGGGCGCGTTCACCGGAGCGCACGCCCGTCGGGAGGGCGTGTTCCAACGCGCCCAGGGCGGAGTCCTGTTCTTCGACGGACTGCAAGACGCCAGCCCCCGGCTCCAGGCCGAGGTGCTGCGCGCGGTGGAGAGCGGCGAGATCCGCCCCCTCGGCGGCGAGGTGGAGTCCGTCGACGTGCGCGTGATCGCCAGCTACTCCGGTGACCCTTCCCGCGGTGTGAGCCAGGGTCGACTGCGCCAGGACCTCTACTACCGGCTCAGCGTGCTGCACGTGACCCTGCCTCCCTTGCGCGACCGCATGTCGGAGCTGCCCAGCCTCGTGGGTGAGCTGCTCGCGCGATTGGGTGCTCCCGAGCGCGAGCTGAGCGCCAAGGCCCTCTCCCGGCTGCAGAGCCACAGCTGGCCGGGGAACCTCCGCGAGCTGCAGGCGACCCTCGAGCGAGCGCTGGTCGAGGCCGGCCCCGAGCCCCTCAAGGCGTCGCACCTGCGCTTCAAGTCGCCGGTCCGCGCGAGCGGCCAGGCAGCGCCCCTGCGGCTCAACCCGCGGCAGCTGCACCTGGTGGAGTCCCTCACCCCCGGGCAGGTGGTCAAGAACGCCGACCACGCCGCCTCCTGGGGGATCTCCCCCGCGACGGCGTGGCGCGACCTCGTGGGGCTGGCCAAGGCGGGGTTGCTGGTGGCGGAGGGCAAGGGCCGCGGCGCGATCTACCGCGCCCCCGCGCGAACCGAGGGCTAGCGGGGATCGGGCAGCTCGAGCTCCCGCACCTCGACGACGAGGTCGCGCTCGGTCTTGCCGCCGAGGGTCAGGACCCCGGTCTCCCCCAGGTTTGCCGTGTAGTAGCCAACTCCGTAGCGATCCACGGCGAACACCTCCCGGGCGTCGTCGCGCCTGAAGGCGCGAGCCTGGGAGTAGAGCCCCGCGTCGGTCCAGCGGCTGCCGAAGAGCAGGAGCAGGTCGCCGCAGGAGACCCCCGCGCGCGCACCCACGGTGCTGTCGGGCGACCACTGCCCGGTCATCATCAGCGGGTCGGGGTCGAGGTCCCGGGTCCCCGAGAACGACCGGCTCCCGTCGTGGCGCAGCCCGTGGACGAGGTTCGTCACGTCGAGGCACACGATCCACTCGCTCGGGTCGCGCAGGTCCAGGGTCCACTTGGCCGGCCCCAGCGGCGGGAGCTCGTAGGCCCAGGGCAGCTCGCTGCCGTCCGCCAGCGACAGTCGCCGAACCGAAGTCGGGCCCTCGTTCGAGGCCGAGAGCAAGGCGGTGCCCCGCACGGCGAACCCCACGGCCCTGTCCTGGTGCGCGGCCCGCCGCCACAGCACCTGACCGGTGTCCAGGTCGAGGGCGAGGACCTCCCCCTCGGCCGATCCAGCGAACAGCCGCGTCCCCTGCGCTCGCACCGCGGTCGTCCTGGCCCAGGGCAGCTCGGCGAGCACCTCGACCCGACCCGGCAGCAGCCGATACACGACGCTGGACGACCCCAGCGACGACGCCGCGAAGCAGGTCAGGTCGTCGGCGACGGCGGTCACCCGCCCCCCCGGCCACGTGAGGTCCTGGGGGTCGGCACCCACGAACTCCACGAGCGCGGTGGATCCCCGGTGGCGCGCAGTGCAGGTGGGGTGACAGAGCTCGATCCAGGTCACGC
>Ga0070727_10005713_pt1 | contig 10044 bp, 8 predicted proteins | sample tdAd472_FD_66722 | JGI IMG/M metagenome (GOLD analysis project Ga0070727, IMG submission 66722) | Marine sediment microbial communities from the Atlantic coast under amendment with organic carbon and nitrate - tdAd47.2 | ecosystem: Environmental > Aquatic > Marine > Coastal > Sediment | place...
CTGCTTGCGCCCTGCCTTCTTCGCCGTCTCCGCTTCGACGAACTCCTCCACGATCACGAAGCCCTTCTTGGCTGCGTAGTCGCGCATCAGGCTGAGTTGAGCCGGGATGGAGAACCCCTCCTTCTCCTGTCCTCGAGAGCTCACCCGCGCGTAGAGAACAGCCAAACGGCCTTTCCCGACAGCCTCCGGCCGGGTCCTGCGTTGACCGCTTCGACGGCGGCTCACGCAGCCCACTCGCTGAGCAACGAGAAGAACCCCTCGAGGTTTGCCCGGATCTCTCGCTCGTCCTCGGGGGTGACGGGCGCTGCGTAGCGCCCTCGCCAGAGGCGGGGGTCAATGGCCGCCTTCGGACGTCGAGGCTCGGCGGCCTGGCCGAAGTCAAGAGCGACCTGCTCGACGGCAACCCAGCACGCTTCCCGAGCAAGCCGTCGAGAAGTCCGCACCGCCCCGGTTTGCAGGCAGCTCGGCCCGAAATCCAGTGCGACTTCCAGTTGCGCCCATGAGCCCATGTGGGAACCTTAGCACAAGGCCCTGCCAGCCTGGCACTTACGGGTATGGGGGCGGCATCCGCTTGTGAGGGCGAAGTTCGTGGGCGGCAGGGCAGGCGTTCACCAGTCCGTGCAGACTCCGAACATTCCTGCCCCGGCGCGGGGTCTAGCCCTGAGGGAGGTCCCGCCCCAGACCGGCGCAACGGCCAGGGAGGGCGACTCGGAAACGGCGACCTGCAAGCACAAGCGCCATGAGGACGCTCGCGGAGGCGCTCTAGGCCAACCTCCAGACCTCACTTAGCTTGGCGATGAGCTCGGCTTGCCGGGCCTTCACGACGTCCGGCGTCCACGAGTCCTCCTTGAGCACCTGTGTGGTGATCGCGAACGGCTGCACCCCCTTCTGGGACGAGAAGTACTTCTCCTTCTTCTTCTTGAACTCGTAGTTGCTGGCCTGGCTGTTCTTTCGCCTCGGGAGGAGCAGGAGGTTGCCGAGGCGATGTGTGTGGTGCTCCCTCTCCGCCTCGCTGAACAGCTTCAACCAGTCGCTATTGGCAGAAGGACTCTGCGGCAGGACGTGCTCGATGGAGATGGTCTTGTGCTGATAGGAGGCATCCCCAGTTGAGAGCAGTGAGTCCAGGCGAAGGAGGACGAGGAGCGTGACCTTGGCACGGGTCCCGGTGAAGTAGATGTCACCTTCCAGTCGTCCGAGCACCTCCTTTCGCTCCTCGGCCGCGAGCTGAAGGGAAGACGTGCCAGCTGCGAGGTCCCCCCCGTCTTCGATCTCCTTCAAGACCCTAGCGTAGCGCGCGATCCGGGTGCCTCGGTTAGCGCGCAGGATCATCAACGCCGCCCCGAGCCGCTCAAGGTCGCGAAAGAAGGCCAGGTTGGCCTTGGCATCGTTCCGCTTTGTCCTCACGAACAGCACTGCCGGAGCCAGCCACTCGCGGTGGTCGAGCCTTCCGAGCCAGGCGAGCAAGGCATCGATTTCACTCGATTCGTCTACGTTCTCGGCGAACTCGACGTGCTCATTGGCGACCTCGGTGAGCGCCTGGCCGAGAGGGATTAGCGTGTTGTCGACGAAGCCCTTGGGATCGGACTGCGGCTTGATCTGCTCTCGAAACTCCTTGAGCATCGACGCTCGCAGCTTCGACTTCTGGTGAATCATGCGGATCTGCGCGAAGAGCTGCTCGAACCCCTCGCTCCTCAGTTGTTCCTCGACTTCCTCCCACTTCTTGGCGTATTCCTCTTGCTCGCCCGCCTCGTCGATGGCTCCCACCACGTCTGCCTTGAGAATGTCCGTGTAGGAGAGGTCCAAGCCTCTGTCGTTCAAGACCGCGAACACTCGGTAGGCGGAGGCGAAGTCAGGGGTCGACACCACGACGAGGTAGCAACTCGCCATCGCGAACTGGCAGAGCCTTCTGCGCAACTCCTCCGTCAGACCCTCCAGGCGCTTCTGGAACAGGAGGCCGTTCGCGCGGATGTTCCGCTGTGTCTCGGTCTTGGGCATCGACTTGGCGAGTTCCCCTATCCCGCCCTCCTTGAGGACGTACGTCTCGAAGAACTCCTGATCCCGGGGCCGGAGGGTCAGCCGGTATCGGTTCGCGGTCTTGGTTACCAGGCTCCCCTTCTCGTAGAGGAACGGCGTCAAGTCCGCCGCGAACGAGTCCTCGCAGACCTGGCGCAGGGCCGCCACCAGGATAGTCAGGGTCGTCAACCTCTGCTGGCCGTCGAGCACCTCCGCCTCCGGCTCGTGCTTCTTCTTCACGAGGACGATGCTGCCGAGGAAGTATGGGTCGAGGTCGTCGAGCTTCTCCTCCTCGCCCATCGCGGTTACGAGATCGTCGAGCAGATCCTCAGCGTGCTCCACTTCCCAGCGATAGGAACGCTGGTAGAGGGGAATGTTGAACGCGAAGGCGTTGCTGAAGACCTCGCTGAGCTTGTGCTCCTTGCCCTCGATTTCAGCGGCCATGTGCCCTCCTGTGCTGCGTCCGAACGAGGCTACAGGTTCCGAGAATCCCGCACCATGGCGAACCGTCGCAGCCTTCGCTGCTCGGCTTGTCGCTCGGTCGAACTAGCGTCGTGATCAGCCATACGCCGCTGTGCGCGCGCTGATCGATCCTAGCAAGCCGTGGAGATCAAACCCTGCCGCGACCCACGGAGCGCGCTTTGGCCATCGGCGTCCGGATCCAGCCGGCCCACCGGGCCTACGCCCAAGGATCCCGTCGTAGGTCCTGCCACCCGGAGACCTTGAAGTGCTTCCCAATCAGTTGGGCGCAGGAGTCGAGGAGATCCTCCTCGCTTCGGTAGAGGCGGCACAGGCTCTTCAACTCCTCGGCGTCCTCTCCCGCGAACGCGGCGAGCACGGCCCGCGCGACGGCTTGCGCGGAGGGGTCTTCGCCGCTGAGCTCCCCTCCAGGTGACGTCGCCTTCCCGAGCGCAGTCCACAGGTCCGAGCAGGCGTCGAACAGGGGGCAGGAGTCGCTCACCAGCCCCTCGTCGTCGAGTTTGGCCAAGCGCAGGCTCGAAGCCGAGAGCCTCCTGGCGACCACTGCAGCGACGAAGCGCGGGGCAAAGTACCGCGCGCGCTTGCCTCGCCAGGGGCAGGTCCTCCAGTCGATGTTGCAGCCATCCGCGTAGTGATCGACGAAGTCCGCCTTCTCCCACTCGCTCGGCTCGAGGTCGGACTCCAGCATGATCTCTAGCGTGTAGTTGCCATTCCAGTGGTGCGAGTCTGATGAGGTGTCGTGCCACCAAGGCCCGTCCCGAGCAGTTGGGTCGTACGGCTCGAGGCCGGCGTGCTCACGTTCCGTGACCAGGATCCGAGGCGCCTTGATGCCGTAGGCCATGCTTTCGACCCAGTAGTAGCGCTTCCCCTGGATCAAGTTCTCCCAGTCGAAGGCGAAGCGGAGGTTGCCGTACCGGTAGCCACGCACCCAAGTGTTGGGCGAGAGCCACGTCACGAGAACGCGCTCCGTGTTCAGCCTGCTCTTGTCCTTGACCACGTCAGCGGCGATGCGCCCGTCTTCGAGGATGCGCAAGCCCGTCTGGAGGTGACACACGTGGTAGACCACGCCCAGCGGCTGGCAGTCCGGGTTGACCCAGTTCCTCTGGGTGCTCAGCGCCCCGACGCGGAACTCTTCCCACTCGCTCACGTCTGCCTCCTCGATTCCGCCCGAGACATCTGCTTGAGATTTCCTGCGCCAAGCGTGGACGCGAGTGACGCTTCGTCCACGCGGTTGCCGACGCCCATTATGGCGCTGCCGTGCGGCAGTGCTGGGTCTCGTGCAGAATGGGCAATGGACTTCACCTGCGCAGGAGCGCATCTACTAGGCGACTTCGCCAGGCCTTGAGGGCCTGACGAGCTGGGTCACGCGCTCAGCGATGCTCTTCTTGCGGCCTGGGCTAGCGTCCTCATGGGCGGGCGCGGGAGCAGCCGCCCGAACTGCCGGCGTTTGCAGAGCTCGGCTACCTCAGCCACCGAGCCCGTGACCCTACGGCGCCCCTGTCCGGCGCCTGGGTGGTGGGCCGGCCCTCTCTGCCCGAGCCCTTCCTTCCGGGACGACACACGCCTTCTGTGCGCGTGTCAGGGGGTATTCCAAGGCGCCCCTTGCCATGGCCTCGACCATCAGCGAGGCGTCGACCGTCAGTTGGCGGGTTGTACGCGAGCCAAGGGGCAGGAGCGGCACATGCATGGGTCCGATAGGCCGCTCCGCTACCTGATGGGCTTGTGGGCCACCCTGCAGGGCGAGATCCTCTAGGCCGGAGGGCAATCATGGACCAGCAGGACGTCGCGGAGATCCTCAGTAGGTTGAAGAAGCACGAGCCGGGGGCGGACCCTGACCTGCTTGAGCGTTTGGCGTTGGAGCTGGCGGATCTCGACCTCGAAGACCGTCCAGCTGTCGCCGACAAGATCGACGACTACATCGAGGCCGAAGGGGTGGCAGGGAACCTCACCGTCGCGGGCACCCTAGAGGCGAGGAAGCGATTCCTGTTCGCCTTCCCCTACGAGGACTGATCTCGCCCTGCACTGCCTGGCGACTCCCTCGTAATTGGAGTGCGGCAGGCGCACTCCACCCAAGGCACCACGTCAACGCCCAGGCCACCCCGGAACCCATGGCGAGCGAGTGGGTTAGGGCCGCCACTTCGCACAGGTGATACCCCCTTCGACTGGTTGGTGAAGGGGTAGAAAGTGGTCGACGGACCCTCAGCAGGGGAGCTCCTGCAACAAGCTGCGCGCCACGCCGCCGAGGGGCAGGCCGACCAGATGCTGCTCGCGCTGCACGAGGCGCGGGTAATCGACGGTCTCAAGCGGCGGCTCATGGCTCGCTGGCGGCACCTGAACGACGGGGATGCCCACGACTGCATCGTCAAGGCGATCCAGGCCGCCTACAGGGGGGTGCGAGAAGGCAAGCGCCTTCCGAACCTCGACAAGTGGGTGGTCCTCATCGCGCATCGGCGGGCCATCGACCTCCGGCGCACAGGCGCCAAACGCCCCGAACTCAGAGCACCCGACATCCTAGCCACCTACGAGGACAACTCCGACTCGGATCGCCACCGGCTCTACGCAAAGGCAATCGACATCTCGAGGCGCCTCCTTCCACGGATCGGCCAGGAGAACGTTCGCCGAGCGATGGAGGTCTACCTCGACGCAGTGGAGCGGGGCGAGGAGATCACGCACAGACAAGTCGGCGAGATCCTGGGCGTCCCGCGCAACACGGCCAAGATGCTGCGCTCGCGCGGGATTCATCGACTCACCCGACTCGCCCAAGACGACGGGATCATCCGCGAGGAGTTCGGTCAGTCGCTGCGCGAGCTCATGGCGGTCGAGGACGAAGACAACGACCAGGAACAAGACGACGAGGTTTCGGAGGACGACGCATGACCAAGACCACCAAGGAGCTCGGAGACGCGGTCGAGACCGTCATCGAGCAGGCGTTCCTGCTCTCGGCTGACCTTGGGAACGAGGTGAGGAGGGTCCTGAGCGCCGGTCGGGAGGCGCCGCTGGGTGTCGAGGAGACGCAGACGATCCTCGAACTGGCCGTCGCCCGTCTCCAGGCCGACGCGCGAGCTCGGGAGGACGAGGCGACTTTGGAGTCGCTCGCCGGCGATGCGGCGACCATCGCCGAGTCCCTCATCCGTAAGAGCCGTCGCTCCGAGCGGCGGACGGGCGCGCGGGATGCGACGGTGACCTTCCCGCTCCAGTCCTACAACGACATCGAGCCGGGGAACGTGGTCCCGACACCGGTCTACCACGGTGTCCATGTCCCCATGCGCTGTGGATACGCGAGGACCCGGGAGGTGAACCTCTGGGATCGGAACGAGCGGCTGGAAATCCACTTGAACCAGTTCCGCGCACGGGAAGACCGGGAGCCCACTGCCGACGAACTCCTCGACATCATGCTCGGCCTGGCGGACCTGCCCGGCCTGAGCGAAGAGAGCGACCAGTTCGAGGTCAAGAAGCTCGCCCGGAGTATCGTCGCAAACGGGGTCCAGAAGGCGCCCATCGTCGACATTGACGGCACGCTCCTCGACGGGAACCGGCGGGTCGCTGCTTGCTACCTGATTCTGAACAGCAATGAATACACGGCAGAGGATAAGAAGCGCGCGGAGTGGATCTTCGTCTGGCAGCTCACGCCGCAGGCGCGCAAGGAGCATCGCGACGCCGTCGTCGTTGCGCTGAATTTCGAGGACGACTGCAAGGTCAAGTGGCCCGAATACGTGAAAGCCCGCAAGGTCTACGAGGCGTGGCAGGACATCCTGGCGCGGGAGCCTCGGACGCCGAACGCCCGTGAGCAGGCAAAGCTCAAGAAGGCGCTCTCGATCAAGTTCGCCCTCGGACCCAACACGACGACCGTGAACCGCTACCTGAAGATGGTCGAGTGGGCGGACACCTTCGAGGACCACCACATCAATGCGCGTGAGCGCGACCTCTACGAGGTGAAGCACCGGGCGAACAAGTACTTTCAGTACTTCGAGGAGATGGCGAAGGGAGTGAACCCGGGCGGCGTCGCCCACTGCCTGACCCAGGACGACACCTTCCGCGAGATCGTGTTCGACCTGCTCTACGAGGGGAAGTTCAGAAACTGGCGCGACATCCGCCAGCTCAAGGAGATCTTCGACAACCAGGAGGCTCGAGACGCGTTGATCAAGGCGCGCGACGAGACGGATAGCGGTGAGGCCGAGAACCACCTCGAGAGTGCGATGGCCATCGCCAGGCTTCAGCGCGCTGAGGCTCGGACCCTCGGGGTGAACACCCGGATCGAGTCCTTCACCAAGTGGCTAGACGACCTCCCCGCGAAGGCGTACCGCGAGTCGATCAAGGCCGAGAACCTGCGTGCGCTGCTGGTGGCTCTCAAGACCGCAGAGGACAACGCGAGCGGCGTCAGCGGCGTCGTCGACGAGGAGGCCGGATTCTGTGATAACTGCGGACGTCCGCGCGTCTGATCGCGTAGACCGCGTCACGGCGGTCCCACGATCACGAGCAGATCGAGTCCACCTCAAGGGCCTCCTTGAGGCTGCATTCGGTGGCGCGGTGGCGCTGCGCCTGTCCCCCGAGGGGGTTGCCGTTCCCCCGAGCGCGGCTCCACGACTCCTCGAGATCGAGACCGAGGAGCTAGACCTGACATGGTCTTCGGAGGCCCGCACCTTCGCCGAGAACCGGCGCTGGGCACAGGCCGTCCACGGGGATCTGGTCAGACAAGTCCATGAGCTAAGACAGGGCGGGGCCTCGAACGCGCGTCAGATCCTCGCTGACACGGGCGTAGACCTAAGAACACTCGACGATCACCAGCTCGTCAACGTGGCGGCGATGACCCTTCCCGGGAGCTACGGACTCTGTGTGTTCGACGAGCAGGGCGCGGGAAAGACCGTGACCACGATCTTCGCGTTCGACGTCCTGGTCGCCCGCGACGAGGTCGATTTCATGCTGATCGCCGCGCCGAAGAGCATGGTGGCTGAGTGGCCGGAGGACTTCGCCCGGTTCCGTCGCGGACTCCATCGCGTCGAGGTCCTGGCGGGCAACAGACGGGCGAAGCTGAGGACGCTCCGCTCCAACCCAGACGTGGTGGTGACCAACTTCGAGTCCGTCTTGTCCCTCGAGGAGGAGATCCGCGCCGTGTTCCGCCGGTACGGTCGGCGGGGAGTCTTGGTGGTCGCCGAGTCCTTCTACGACAAGAATCTCGACGCCCTGCGGACCCAGGCGATCCGCCGTGTCCGTGAATACTGTGGCAGAGCCTATGTGCTGTGTGGCACCCCGGCTCCGAACTCAGCCCACGACATCGTGGAGCAGGTGTCCCTCGTCGACTTCGGCACGGCCTTCAGCGACGTCGACGTACCGAAGGACCGGGAAGAGGCTCTCCCAGTGGTGCGTGACACCCTCGCCGAACGCGGCGCGTTCGTGCGCCACCTGAAGGCCGAAGTGCTGCCTGACCTGCCAGGGAAGACGATCAATCGGACTCTCGTGCGGATGGAGCCCAAACAGGAGGAGCTGTATCTGGAGGTTCTCGACGGCTTTGTCCGAGACCTGCAGGAGACGACGGACGAGGAGTTCCGGCGTGAACTTGCGTCCTTCCTCGCCCGCCGGAGCGCCCTCCTGCAGCTCTGCTCGAACCCTAGCGGAGTGAGCCGCGCATACGACGGGGTGCCCGCCAAGCTGGAAGCCCTCGACAGCGTGCTCTCTGAACTGGTCGAAAAGCGGAAGGAGAAGGTGGTCGTCTGGTGCTTCTACACCGCCTCCCTGGAGGCAGTTCTCGAGCGCTTCGCGCGTTTCAAACCCGTCCGCTACGACGGCGCTGTGAGCGACGTGGAGGCCCGCCGGGCCGCCGTATCGAGGTTTCAGAACGACGACGAGACGATGTTATTCGTCGCCAATCCGGCGGCGGCCGGGGCGGGGCTGACGTTGCACCGGGCACGTTTCGCGGTCTACGAGTCGCTTTCAAGCCAGGCAGCTCACTACCTCCAGAGCCTGGACCGGATCCACAGACGAGGCCAGGAGCGGCCGGTCGAGTACGTGGTGCTGCTCTGCGACGGGACGCTTGAGGTCTCGGAATACGAGCGGATCACTCAGAAAGAGACCGCAGCCCAGCAACTCCTGGGCGACGAGGTGACGCCGCCCCCCACGAGGGTCGGCCTCCTTGAGGAGGCAATGTCCTCCCTCCGGCGGCTCAGCCCCGCCTCGCAGGGCTGAGGCGGAGATGCCCAGCGAGGCGCATGAGGAGCGAGCCTCCCTCCTGGAGGCGCTCGCGCTGCTTTGCGGGTGCCCAGCAGGCTTCAGGGGTTTCCCAGACGGCACCGAGCCTGACGTCCTCCAAGGCGGTGGTTCGAGGCTATTCGTAGGGGACGCCAAGGAGACCGAGACTCCGGGGGGGCGGGAAACCCGGGTCAGGCTGGACGGCTACTTCGGGTGGGTCCGGGCGCACCTCTCAGCCCACGGCGGACAGGTTCTCTTCGCACTCTGCTTCGGTGTCGAACGCCAAGGGCTTGCGTGGCGCCGACTGCTCCTCTACCTCGCCTTTCGCAGGCACCTGCGCGTGGTCGCCGCTGGGCTCGATCCGTTCTCGCCTGACTACGTTGCCTGGGTGCTCTTGGCTCGGCGGCCTCGACGCTCGCGTTGTCCGGTTGGACAGAGACGTACCAGGGGACACCCGTCGCAATCCGCCCGCTTGGCCAGGCAACGGGCGCGTCCGTGAGCGAGAGCGTTGACGTGAAAGGCGTAGCGGTCGCAGGGTTCCACCACGGTCTCAAGCACCTCATGGACCTGGGCTGGCGGCAACCCCACCTCGACTAACTCGAGCCGTTCAGCGATCCGCCGGACATGCGTGTCAACCGGCAGGACGTCGCGCTGAAACGAGTAGAGCATGATGCACTTAGCCGTCTTCACTCCGACCCCAGGCAGGGAGCAGAGGTATCTCTCGACCTCCCGGTCCGATTTCCCCCGCAGAGCCTCGAGCGACAGCTCGCCGAACTCCTTGAGGATGCTACGGAGCGCCTCTCGCAGACGGGGGGCCTTCTGATTGCTGAGCCCCGCGTCCTTGATGAGGGAACGCACCTTGCGGAGGCGAAGGCCCTGGAACTCCTCCCACGATCCCACCGAGTCCTTGAGTTCCTCATACACGCGCTCGTAGCTCGGGCCAGTCGTCATCTGCGAGAGCAGGATGAACACGAGTTCGTCAACAGGGTCTGCCTTGTTCCCGTGGTCTGGGGAGCCATAGATTTCGTGAAGTATCTCGGTGACTCGGCGCGCCCGGTTTCGTAGAGCCCTGCTTGGCCGGTCGACCTTCGCCAGACCGGGGGTTGTTAGTTCGACGTCCTCCGGCGTCACTACCAGTTCGAGGATTCCGGACCGGAACCGATCCTCAGCCTTCAGCCACTCCACTGCGGCCCCGGAGTCCTTGACCTTCCACATCCGAGGCGGGTTGAGGACGGTTCGTGGCCGTTTCGCAAGCCGATCAAGCAGGGCCTCGTCAGCGCAGACGACAGTGCTCCTCGGCGCGCGCTCGCGTCGGCGCATTGCCGACAGGAACGCGCCGCCAATAGCTTTGCCCAGACCACAGGGGAC
>Ga0070727_10005715_pt1 | contig 10041 bp, 9 predicted proteins | sample tdAd472_FD_66722 | JGI IMG/M metagenome (GOLD analysis project Ga0070727, IMG submission 66722) | Marine sediment microbial communities from the Atlantic coast under amendment with organic carbon and nitrate - tdAd47.2 | ecosystem: Environmental > Aquatic > Marine > Coastal > Sediment | place...
GCAGCCGGGCGCTTTCTTTCGCCAACCAGATTGATCTTGATCATGGTTCGCTATTCCCCGACCTTGCGAACTGCCAGTCCCACGGCCACGGTCAGCATCGGCGCGATGGACTCTAGCCACTGGCTGTCAAAGTCGCTCTCCCGGTAGTGGATGCGGCGCAACGGATTCATCAGCTCGGTGCGAACCCCGAATCTCTCTTGCAGTACCGACTGCAGGTTCGGCGTCTGTGCACAACCACCAGAGAGCACTAGCTCATCAACGCTGTCCTCGGCGGCGGTAGCGGCGAAAAAGTCGAAGGTCTTCTGGATCTCTGAGGCCATCTCGGCGGAGACGGAATCGAGAACCGCTCGGGCTTCCGCTGCCGAACACTCATCGACCTGCTGACCTCTTTTCACTCGCTCGGCCTGATCGAAAGACAGGTTGTATTCCCGCTGCAGGGCCTCGGTAAACTGATTGCCACCAAAAGAGATGTCCCGCCAGAAGACCGTCGAGCCGTGCGCCAGAATGTTGATGTTGGTGACACCGGCGCCCATGTTCACCAGCGCGACCACTTTGTTGGGATCCAGGTCATGGTTGACTTCGTACGCGTTTTGCACCGCAAACGCATCGAGGTCGACCACCGCCGGGCTCTTGCCACACTGACTGATGACCGACACGTAGTCGTTCACCTTGTCCCGTTTGACCGCGACCAGGAGCACTTCCATGGAGTCGTCGCCGGACATTCCCTCCGACAACACGACATAGTCGAGTCGGACATCGTTGATGTCGAACGGGATGTACTGCTCCGCCTCCCACTGGATGGACTCCTCCAGCTCGGCGGTCGGCATCGCCGGCACCTGGATCTTCTTGATGATCACCGAGTGGCCGGAGACGGAGGTGGCGCAACTTGCCCCCTTTGCACCAGTCTCCTGAGTTAGCTTTTGAATGGCATCCACGACCAGCGACGAATCCATGATGGACCCATCGACAATGGCTTCCGGTGATAACGGTTCCACTCCAACCCGAAGGAGATGGTAGTCACCGGGCTTGCGCTCTTTGAGCTCGACGAGCTTGACACCGGAGCTGCCGATGTCTAGCCCAACTACGCTTTTAGACCGTGACCAAAACACGACGCCAGGAAACTCCTGAAAACACTGTGTTTATGCAAGTTTGCACATCAATTCTTCAAGCTTTACCGGAAACTAACAAGAAGCCTTTTTTCCTGTCAAGGGCGCCGGTCACAAACACTCGGTTCGAATCGGACGCTCGACTACGAGCCACCCGTCTTGCCGGTTGCCGGCTTGTCTCCCTCCGCAGCTTCGACGAGCACGAAATAGATGCATCTCGACCCTCTCCACACCAGATTTCCAACCGCTCTTTTTCGAGTCGCATCTATTGGATCTCTCCCACGTTTCTGCTACCGTAGGCGCCTTCCTCAGAGATGTCAAGGAGATCCACTACATGTCCAAGCAATGTGCAATCTGTGGCAAGGGAACCGTGGCAGGACGCAGCATCAGCCATGCCCATAACGTCTCGAACAGAACCTGGGAACCGAACCTGCAAAAGGTGCGTGCAGTCATCGATGGCACGACGCAGCGCGTCTGGGTTTGCACCCGATGCCTGCGAAGCGGCAAGGTACAGAAGCCGGAGCCCCGCACCTGGCAGCCCGACGAGGCTGAAGCTGACTCGTGAGGTAGCAGGCTCTTTCGTAGCGAAGCGACTCGACTCCCCAAAATCTCTCTTGCGGCCCACACGGGCGGGCCCACCCGGTCTCAGGTGACAGCCCGCGCTCGACTCAGCCCTCCCGCTGGTCTGTCTTCGAGCCAAGTCCACGTCGCCGACCGACCTCGAAGACACCGGGCACCGCCCGGATGCCCTGGCGGAGTCGTTCGAGGTGCTTGCGGTTCTGCACTTCGACAACGACTTCGATCAGGCCACGGCCCGACTCGATGGTCTCCGCTTCGATCTGACGGATGTTGCTGTTGAGCTTCGCCATCACCTCGGTGAGCCGGGCCAGCATGCCGGGCTGGTCTTCGGTCTCGATGACCAGCACTACCGGATAGAGCTCGTCGCTCTGGCGGGCCCACTCGACTTCGATCTCCCGCTCCTGGTTGTACAGCAGGTTACGAACATTGGTGCACTCGACCGAGTGCACCGACACGCCCCTGCCGCGGGTGATATAGCCGACGATGGGCTCTCCGGGCAGTGGGCTGCAGCACTTGGCGAGATAGGCGAGGAGATCGCTGTGCCCCTTCACTGCGATGGCGTCGCTACCGAACGGCAGGATCTTCGTGACCGCGCGTCGCAGCGGACCGGGCACCTGTTCCACCTTCTCCAGCTCGTCACTTGTCAGGACCCGATCCAGTAGATGTCGCACCGAGGTCTTGCCGTATCCAACGACAGCAAAGAGATCTTCCGGACGGGCGATCCCCTCGGCGGCCAAATACTTGGTCAGGCCGGAGCTGTCGAGGAACCGCTTGATCCCGACCTTGTGCTTTTTCAGCTCCCGCTCCACCAAACGCTTGCCAATCTCGGTGGCTCGCTGTTTCTGCTCCGTGTTGAGCCACTGACGGATCTTGGTCTTGGCTCTGGAGGTGGCAACGAAGCTCAGCCAATCGCGGCTCGGGAAACGAGAGGGGTTGGTGACAATCTCGACGATGTCGCCATTCTTGAGCACACTGCGCAGCGGCTCGAGCTTGCCGTTGATCCGCGCCCCGACACAATGGTGCCCCAGATCGGTGTGAATCTTGTAGGCGAAGTCCAACGGCGTGGCGCCACGGGGGAACGAGAACACGTCACCCTTCGGCGTGAAGACATACACTTCGTCGGGGTAGAGATCGATCTTCAGAGAATTCAGAAAGGTGCGCGGATCCTGCACGTCCTTCTGCCACTCCAGGAGTTGGCGCAGCCATGAGAAGCTCTGGTCGACCTCGGTCGGATCTGCGTCGCCCTCCTTGTAGCGCCAGTGGGCCGCGATGCCGTCCTCGGCTATCAGGTCCATCTCCTGGGTCCGAATCTGAACCTCGAACGGCTCACCACTCGGACTGACCAGAGTGGTGTGCAAGGACTGGTAGAAATTCGGCTTCGGCATGGCGATGTAGTCCTTGAACCGACCGGGCACCGGTCGCCACGACTGATGCACCACTCCAAGACAGGCGTAGCAATCACGCACCGATGCGGTGACAATGCGAAACGCCAGATAGTCGTAGAGCTGCGAGGCGTCGATTCCCTGACGACGCATCTTCTGATAGATGGAATAGAAGCGCTTGACCCGAAAGCTGATCTCGACCTCGAGTCCCGCTTCGCTCAATAGGCTGACCAGCTCAGAGCGGATCTTCTCAGTCGCCTGACGTCCATGCTTGACCTTCTGTTGGATCTGGCTGCGCAGCTCGCTGAACTCCTGCGGGTGGAGATGGAAGAAGGCCAGATCCTGAAGGTCCCCCTGCACCTTCGACATGCCGAGTCGATGAGCGGTAGGTGCGTAGATCTCCAGCGTCTCCCGAGCAATGCGTCTTCGGGACTCGACAGGCATATGCTCGAGGGTCTGCATGTTGTGCAGACGGTCGGCGAGCTTGACGACAATGACGCGGATGTCCTTGGCGGAGGCCAGGATCAACTTGCGGAAGGTCTCGGCCTGCGCCTGGTCGCGCCGCACGTAGGAATGGCGACCGATCTTGGTCACCCCATCTACCAGTTGAGCAATCTCCTCTCCGAACCTCTCGGCTACCTCCTGCCTCTCCGCCAGGGTGTCCTCCAGCACGTCGTGCAGCAGACCGACAGCGACACAGGTCTCGTCGAATCCCAGGTGGGCCAAGATGAAAGCTACATGCAGCGGATGGGTGAAGTAGGGCTTTCCGGAGCGTCGGAGCTGATCGCCGTGCGTTTCGCGTGAGAACTCGTACACCGACCTGAGGAACGCTTCGTCGTAGGCCCGGTCGTGAAGCTTCAGCCCCTTCAGTACGTCCTCGAGTTGGACGTCTTCGCGCACCAGGACCGGTGGTTGGTGATGGTTTGAGGAGGGTGATCGTCTGAGGTTCGGCATACGCCGTCTCGGCGACCGCACCGATGCCGACTCCGGCAGGCAACACTGGACAGCCGCACTTTCCAGCCGAATTATAGAGGACAGCACTCACCGTCTACACGGCAACGCCACGGCGGCAGCTCAGCCTGCAGGGCAGGGATCAGCCATGCGGGCGAGAGTTCGAAGGCAACCGACCTGAATCCAGCTGAATCGGATCAGGCCGCCGTCCGGCTCGCGGCTCGCCGCTTGGCGTCCCCACCAAACCACTGCTCCCAGAGTAGAGCGAACGGGCTGGCTATATATATAGAGGAGTAGGTTCCCACGATCACGCCGACAGTAATGATGAATGCAAATCCCCTCAGTACATCACCACCGAACAACAGGAGGCTGCCAACCGCGAGCAGAGTCGTGCCCGAAGTCAGCACGGTCCGAGAGAGGGTTTGGTTCAGGCTCAGATTCATCGTCTCCACCAGTGGCTCCCGCCGGTTGCGACGGAGGTTCTCTCTCACCCGGTCGAAGACCACTACGCTGTCGTTGACCGAATACCCGACAAGAGTGAGGAAGCCGGCAATCGTAGTCAGATTGAATTCAAAGCCTGCCAGAGTGAACAGACCGAGAACGATCAGCACATCGTGAGTCACTGCCACCAGCGCTCCGATGCCAAATCGAAGCTCGAATCGGAACCAGATATAGATCAGCATACCGATAAGGGAAGAGACGACGGCCAGAATGCCTTTGCGACGCAACTCGGCACCGATCTGAGGTCCGACGTTCTCGGAGCCGAGCACGGCGAACTCGCCCAGGTAGGTCTGCTTTTCGAGGGTGTTCACAACCTCGCGACTGACGCCAGCGCTTTGCGCCACCTCGTCCCAGGAGGCAAGCAGCCCGTCTTCTCGGCGTTTTTCCACGATCGACTCGGCAACCTCCACGTAGTGCTGCCTGGCGACCTCCGGATCCTGTGGCACGATTCGGTCCGGATCGCTCTCGATGAGCCGTCCCGACAACGCGTCGCTGCCTCGCTGATTGAGATCGAAACCGCCTGCGGATGCACCGTTGAAGTGCCGATCCAGAGCCTCGATGACCGCAATTTGACTGCCCTCTTCACTCCCCTCGACGGTCGAAGTCTTGATGATCACCTCGTTGGCCTCTTCGACACCGAATCTCTGGATCTGCGCATCGCCGACGCCAGCGGCGGAGACCACTTCCCGCAGCTCATCGACTTGCGGCCGCTCGCGAAACTTGATCGTCACCTGTGTGCCGCCCGCGAAGTCGATGCCCACATTCAGATTCTTCTGGATGAACACTTCGAGGACAGAGATCGCTAGCAGTGCCAACGAAATCATCATGAAGTGCTTGCGGTACTTCATGAAGTCGATGTTCGTATTTTGGAAAAACTCCATGCGCTCTACTCCCGCGACCGTCCCTCGTCAACCGATCGAGAGCCAGTCCAGATGACTAGATCGACAGTCGATCGACGCGACGTCGCTGCGAAAGAACCAGATCGAAAATCCATCGACTCACGAAGATGGCCGTGAACAGTGAAGCGAGAATTCCTATGGACAGAGTCACCGCGAATCCCCGAATGGCACCCGTTCCGAACTGGAACAGAAACAGGGCCGCAATCAAGGTCGTGATATTGGCGTCCATCACCGACGACAGGGCCTTGCCAAACCCGGCATCGATCGCCGACTTGACCGTTCTACCATGGTGCAACTCTTCGCGGATCCGCTCGAAGATCAGCACGTTGGCATCGACCGCCATACCGATCGTCAGCACGATGCCGGCGATGCCGGGTAGAGTCAGGGTGGCTCCGAAATAGGCCAATGCGCCAAAGATCAGGATGATATTGAGTGCCAGGGCGACAACGGCATTCACGCCTGTCCCCTTGTACACCAAGAGCATGGCGAGGACGACGAGCGCCAGGCCGATCAATCCAGCCCTGATTCCCTGGCGGATGGAATCTTGCCCAAGAGTCGGGCCGACGGTTCTCTCTTCGAGATAGGTGATGCCGGCGGGCAACGCACCCGATCTCAAGACAGTCGACAGATCTTCGACTTCCTGTCGGGTGAAGCTACCCTCGATGAGACCGGAGTCGCCGATTCGCGAGCGGATGTTCGGCGCCGAGACCACATTGCCGTCCAGCACGATCGCCAGACCCTTGCCGACGTTGGCACCGGTGGCTTCGGAGAACAGCTTTCCACCTTCATGGGTGAGATAGAAGTTGACGACCGGCTGGTTGAACTCACCGACACCGGGCCGCGCCGTCTTCAGATCTCGGCCCGTAATGACGGTCCGCTTCCCCACTGCGTAGAACTGCTGACCGATGGCCCGGCCCTGATCATCACGGATGGCGCCGGTGAGAATCTCAACGTTCTCGGGCATCTGGCCACCGTAGTGCGCCATGATCTCTTCTCGGCTCCCCACGCCACCACCGCCCGGAGGATGGGTGACGAGTCGAAACTCCAGGAACGCGGTGTTCTTGATCAGCTTCTTGACACGTTCGGGATCGTCCACCCCGGGAAGCTGCACCACGATCCGATCGCCCTCCATCCCCTGCCGCTGAATCACCGGATCCGCCACACCGAACTCGTCGACTCGGTTGCGGATCGTCTCCAACGCTTGCTTTACGGCCAGATTCTGGATCTCGTTGAGGTTGGCAAGCTCCATCTTGAAGGCCAGCAGATCTCCGCGGCGCTGCCAGTTCCAGCCCGGCAGATACTCGGTGACGATGCCGCCAATCTCTCGATCCCGCTCGGCTGGCACACCCAGCATTTCGAACCTGGAGCTCGAGGTAAGACTCGTCGTGACGCCTTCGATCCCGACATCGGCCACTTCTTGAACGAGCCGGTCGATGTCTTTGGTCGTCTCGGACCGAACGGCATCATCGACCTCGACCTGTAGCACCAGGTGAATGCCTCCTCGCAGATCCAGGCCGAGCTTGAGTTTTTCTTGAAGAGGATACGCCGAGATCACTGCCAGGGTGACGACAGCAAAGATCAGGAGCCCCCGCCAGAGAAGATTGCCGCTCATTTCCGATCTCCTTCGTCCTCTTGCCCTTCGAAGCCAGAAATCGCCGATTTCGCGACTCTGACCTTCAAGTTCTCGGCCAGTTTGAGGACGACCACCTTGTCTTCGACCGCCGCGACCGTGCCGTAAAGCCCGCCGTTGGTGACCACTCGATCACCCTTCTTCAAGCTCTCGATCAGGCTTTGAAGCGCCTTCTGCCGCTTGCGCATCGGCGCGATCAACAGGAAGTAGAAGATGGCGAAGACCAGCAGGATCGGAACGAACTGCATGAACGCAGGTGCCGATGCCCCTTCTGCGAATGCGAGAACTGCGATTGGATGACTCATAGGCACTACCCCTCTTGCCTGCGGCGATTACGCCCGATGACTCGGCAGCGACAAGTCGGAACTCTCCGAAATCCTTATTCGAGATCAGGAAATGGAAGCGGTTGAATCAGGAGTTGCTGGCGATTCCGAGAACGAGCTGTCTTCCGGATAGCAAGCAGCCACCGACGCCGCTACACGGCTAAGCGTTCCGGACGCGATAGCTTCTCTGAGATGCATCACAAAGTCAAGATAGTAGCGGACATTGTGCTGGGTTGCGAGCACCGCTCCGGTTAGCTCGCCGCTGCGCATCAGATGGTGCAGCAGGGCACGGCTGACCCGCCGACAAACCGGGCAGGAACAGTCGGGATCCACCGGTCGGGAGTCCTCCCGATACCGTGCGTTCTTGATGCGCACCAATCCCTGGCGGGTAAACAGCATCCCATGGCGGGCATTGCGCGACGGCAGCACGCAGTCGAACAGGTCGACACCCTGTTGGACGGCATGAACGATATCTCGCGGGGTCCCGACACCCATCAGATACCGGGGCTTGCCGGTCGGCAGAAGAGGGGCCGTCAACTCGACCACCGCTCGCCTCTCCCGGGTCGGCTCTCCCACGCTCACGCCACCGATGGCATAGCCGCCGAAATCGAGCTCGCTCAACTGTTCCGCTGCACGCTGGCGCAGCTCGGGGAAGGTGCTGCCTTGGAGAATCCCGAACAGCGACATTCCCTCGCCCTGCCAGGCCTGGCGTGACCGAATGGCCCACTGATGGGTGCGATCGAGGGAGGCGGCCGCTGCTTCCCGGGTTACCGGCCAGGGCGGACATTCGTCCAGCACCATGGCGATGTCGACTCCGATGCGCCGCTGTGCCTGGACCACCGACTCCGGAGTCAGACGGAGCTCGGCTCCGTCCAGATGGCTACGGAACGTCACCCCATCGACTCCGACCCGGCGCAGATTTGCCAGGCTGAACACCTGGTACCCACCGCTGTCAGTGAGCATCGGTCGCTGCCAACCGGTGAACTCGTGCAGTCCACCCAGAGTCTCGATGACTTCGATTCCGGGCCGCAGGCTGAGATGGTACAGATTGGACAGCATGATGGAGGCGCCGGCAGCCTCCAGATCAGAAGGCGATAGCCCCTTGACTGCCCCGAGCGTACCCACCGGCATGAAGGCCGGTGTCTCGACGACCCCGTGTGGCAGAGTGAGTCTCGCTCGACGAGCTTTGCCGTCGCTGGCGAAGACCTCGAAGGCGAATTCCATCGGCAGGGAGGACGGCGAAACGGGCCGGAGCTATTACTGGAGGCGAGTGCGTTGATCCAGCTCGACAATCCGAACGTTGACGCTATCCGGCAGCCTCAGGTCGAACCGCTCGACTGGCACCGAGCCGTTGATTCTGAGATTCTCGAATCTCAGATCGGTCACGTCGCCGTCGGCATCGACGTAGCGCAGACGAACGGGTAGGTAGTGCTCCCCGCCGATCCAGATCGTAACTCCCTGGAGTCGCTTCGCCACCTTGTCGAACAGGGGCGACAGCTCCAGCAAGAATGGTTGGGTCACGTCCTCGGGCAGAGTCAGGGTGACCGAGAAGTATTGCAGCATGTCGTCCAACGGGCTCGTGGCACCCAGGTACTCCAGGACCCGCTGTGAGCGGCGACCGACCTTCACCTTTTCCGCCTGCCCGAGGTCCCGAAACCAAGTGGTCATCTCATCACCATCGATCAACATCGAGATCGGGTTCGGGGACCGATAGTCCCAGCGCACGTGATCCGGAGCGGAGTAGGCGAAGGTGCCCACCGCCTCCACCACCTCCACGAGCATGGAGCTCTCCTTGAGTTGCTTGAAGTCGGCTTCGAGGCTGCTGACCCTGCTCTGCTCGAGCCGTACCCGCTCGACGAGAGCGGTCAGCTTTTCGGACGGGCTCTGGCCCTCGCCCCGCGGGTCAGGCAGCGCATCCTCGGACCACGCTGGACACGAGATCGCCAGCAAAAGGCAGGCTACACAGATCCTGATCAGCGGCATTCAGACAACCTCTAGGATAAACGGATGGTTCCCGGCACACGAACCGCTCCCTCAGCCATGGGCCAAGGGGCGAGACGGATGCTACCTCCACAATCTGTTGGACGCAACCGCCGAGATCGTGTGGATGGCAACCTACGCGCCGAGCGGAAGCCTTGACAGGCCCTCAGACCGATGCTACTTTGCCGCTCGCCCGCTAGGAGGAGTCTTGAACATGGCCGACCTGGGAAACAAACACGAGTGCCTGAGCTGCGGTACCAAGTTCTACGACCTGGGTCGGAGCCAGCTTGTCTGCCCGAGTTGCGGAGGCGACCAGGAAGAGCTAGCCGAAGGCGCGGCAGACGAGAAACCAGCCGCGGCGAAAGCTCCGAGCAGCAAGGCCAAGAAGGCGAAAAAGGCCAAGAAGGCCAAGAAGACGAAAGCCGCAAAAGAGGACGACAAGTCGAAAGACAAGGCAGAAGAGACTCCGTCGTCTGAGGAATGAGAGGAGTTGGTCAACGGGCAGGCTCTCGACCTGGCGTCCCCTCCGACCTGAGAATCAAGCGTCCAGGGTGGCACTGGCCCTGGGCGGAAATCTCGGCGACCCTGAGGCCGCCTTTCGAGCCGCGATCAAAGGACTACAGAGTCATCTCGTCATCCTGAACATCGCACCCGTCTACCGCTCCAGCCCCATCTCCCCCATCCCCCAAC
>Ga0070727_10005717_pt1 | contig 10040 bp, 7 predicted proteins | sample tdAd472_FD_66722 | JGI IMG/M metagenome (GOLD analysis project Ga0070727, IMG submission 66722) | Marine sediment microbial communities from the Atlantic coast under amendment with organic carbon and nitrate - tdAd47.2 | ecosystem: Environmental > Aquatic > Marine > Coastal > Sediment | place...
CCATTGCCTCGACGGTGAGCCAGCCATAGTTCGCGCTCAGGTTCATCTCTTCGTAGGTGTCGTCGAAATCGCCCGTGTAGTAGTAGCCGGTAAAGCCGACACCGAGATTGACCTCGCCGACATCAAGGCCATAGCCGAAGTAGCCGTCGACCTCGAGACCGTCACCGGCGATATCGCCACCGACTTCGGAAGCCCAGACGCCCGCATAAAAACCGCTCGACTCGAAATCGAGGCCGCCCTGGGCGGCGGACTTCGCTTGAAAAATGCCGCGGAAGTAGTAGTCGCTGGCGAAGCCGACGTTCGCCGAGAACTCGGCGTGCGCGGTGCTCGCCAACAGTAAGATCAGGATTCCTGGTGTAACAGCTTTCATAGTATTGCTCCGATTGGATAGGGTTTACTGCGTTGCCCCTATAAAGCAGGTTCCGTGCCAAGTTCAGCATCCATAGAGTTTTCAACAGCTTGAGAAAATGGGCGGATCGGCCGCGCACCGTGCTGGTGCACAGGAATCGGTAGTTGCCCTGTTATGGCCCCGGGTTTCCGTGGAAAGCATCGGTAAATGCGGCTGGTCTTTTTCCGGTGCCTCAGGTATCAAATCGGCATGACTGATGAATCCGTTGAAAACATCGCCCGCAAGCTGGTCGAGGCTGTGCCCGAGGGTCTGAAATCCGTGCGTGAGGATCTCGAGGGAAACTTCCGCTCAGTGCTGCAGAGCTCGCTCGCGAAGCTCGATCTCGTTACGCGTGAGGAATTCGAGGTACAGGAGGCTGTACTGGCGAAGACCCGGAGCAAGCTCGAAGCGCTGGAGGCGCGGCTGGCGGAGTTGGAGAAGAGCTAACTGTGGGAGCCCGCTCCCCATTCGGGGACAATGCTTGCGGGCGATGGCCAAGGAGGGCCAATGAACCTGGCGATACTGCGTTGCCGTGCCCAGTACGGTACGGAGGCGCCCCCCGTCACAATCGAGGTCTTCCTGTCGGGTGGCTTGCCGGCGTTTACGATCGTCGGGATGCCGGAAACCGCCGTTCGTGAGAGCAAGGATCGCGTGCGTGGTGCATTGCTGAGTTCGGGTTTCGAATTTCCGCAGCAACGAATCACCATCAGCCTTGGCCCTGCCGAGATGCGCAAGACCGGCGGTCGTTACGATCTTGCTATTGCGCTCGGTATCCTGGCTGCGCGCAAGCAGTTTCCGCTAACGGCGCTGCAAGGCATCGAATGCTATGGCGAACTCGCACTCAGCGGCGAGCTGCGCCCGGTATCCGGACTGCTCCCATCGGTCATCAAGGCGCAGGAACTCGGTCACCAGGTGATCGTTCCCCGGGAAAATGCGCCTGAAGCCGCGCTTGCCGGCGCCGGTGTCATTGGCGCCTCGACGCTGCTCGAAGTCGCGGCGCATCTCGCTGGCCGCGACCCGCTGCCACTGGAATCATTTGTCGATCTCCCTGAGCCAGGCAAGGCGGGCGCCGATCTGGCCGATGTCAAAGGCCAGCAACATGCGAAGCGGGCTCTCGAGATTGCCGCGGCGGGAAATCACAATCTCTTGTTTGTTGGCCCACCGGGAACCGGCAAGAGCATGCTGGCGCGCCGCATGCCTGGTCTGCTCCCCAGGATGTCGAAAACCGAGGCGCTCGAAACCGCCGCTGTCCGTTCAATCGCGGGTAACAAACTGCTTGCGGAGGAATGGCGTGTGCGGCCGTTTCGGGCGCCGCATCACACGGCGTCGGCCGCGGCGCTGGTTGGCGGCGGCCCGCGACTTGGCCCGGGGGAGATCTCCCGGGCGCATAACGGTGTCCTGTTCCTGGACGAGCTGCCCGAGTTCAATCGCACCGTCCTGGAAGGCTTACGCGAGCCGCTGGAAACTGGATCCATCGCGATTGCTCGCGCCGGGCAACATGCCGAGTTCCCGGCTCGCTTCCAGCTGATCGCAGCGATGAATCCCTGTCCTTGCGGCTACCTGGGCGACAGCCAGTCCGACTGCCGCTGTAGCGGTGATCGTGTCACGACTTATCGAAACAAGGTGTCCGGACCATTGCTGGACCGAATCGACCTGCATGTCGAGGTGCTGAGGCCATCGACCGACGTGCTTCGAGATTCGAGCACCAGTGGGGAGAGTTCCGCAGTTATTGCGGGTCGTGTCGCCGCCGCCTGGGACATCCAGATGCAGCGCTCAGGATTGGCGAATTCGCGGCTGGATGGCGATCAGCTCAGATCGGCCTGCGCCCTGGACGATGACTGCTGGTCGCTCCTCGAAACGGCGGCAGAGCGCTTCAACCTGTCGGCGAGGGCGCATCAGCGCGTACTGCGGGTATCCCGCACGATCGCAGACCTGGCCCGGGCAAAAAAAATAGCGCCTCCGCATGTCGCGGAAGCGCTATCTCTTAGGTGCCTGGATCGGCGCGCGTGAAACGCAGCGTCTTTTAGGACGATTCGTTCACCATATAGTCGACGGCGTCCTGAACCTCTTTGTCCGACAGATCGACGCGGCCGCCCTTCGGTAACATCGGCGTTTCGGCGTCGCCGGCAAACCCGTTGATGGCGTGGTCGTAAAGGACGTCGATGCCCTGCCCGATTCGATCGGTCCACTGGGCGGTGTCACCGACGATCGGTGCGCCACCAACGCCGGTGCTGTGACAGGCGAGGCAAGCCGTGTTGTAAACCTGCGGACCCGTTAGCGCGGCAGCGACCGGCTCGGGTTCGGCAGTAGCCGCGACAACCGGGCCGGACGACTGTTGCTCCTCGCCTGGCAGGTAGACCTGGCCAACCGGTGCGATGCGCTCGGCGACGGCAGCCTGGTACTCAACGGCATCGCGCGTATAAACACCCTGCGTCAGATCGGACATCTTCATTGCCAGCACGAGGATCGCGAGTGCGATCGCAGCGAGCACGCCGATAACGAGGGAATACATGTCAAAAAATTTCTGGTCCCGACTCAACTTACTGCTCCGGAGCTTGAATTGAAGAGACTCAGCCGGACTGAGCGTCCGGCTGAGGCGGGCGATTATATAACAAGAGTCCGCTGAAAATCCGAAATGTGCGGGCTTCCGCACACATCCTGTAAACCAGGTCTGTAAAATCACGAATCTATGACGAATCTTCGAACGCTTATCTTATGTAGTGTCCTGGCAGCGCATCCGGTTCTTGCCCAGGAGTACGGTGAATACACGAACAGGGCAGGGTCGCGTGTCGATGAGTTCGTGCATGAAGAGCTGAACTACCGGCTCGACCTTGGCGCCGAGGCATACACCTACGTCGATTTTTCTGACCAGGTTCCTGAGGCCAGCTTTGCTGCGATTCGCTTCAACCCCAATGCGTTTTCGCTCATCGTTGCCGAGGATATGGGCTCCGGAATGACGGCTGAGCAGTACGCCGAAATCGTCCAGAGCGCGATGGAGGATAAGCTCAATGGCGAAGTCGAAGGCGAGTTCAAAGGCTACGCAGATATTGGTGCCCGTGACGAGCGCGGCATGCGCGTCTTCCAGAAGAAGATTTACACCGTTGTCGGCGAGTTGCCGATTACCTACGTCCTGACATCGTATGTTGACGGGTCACGCGCATACCAACTGCTGACCTTCGCATCCAAACAGACCGACGAAGTTGTCCGCGCCGAAGCGGACTCACTGCTTGCGGGCTTCTCGGTCATCGATCCGGGGAAGAACGAGAAAATCGTAGTCGACACGACGGACGTCCGCGATTATCGCTCCACGACGTTCGCTTATCGGTTCCGTGCCCGTGACCGGGGTTGGTACAGCTGGACGGATCTCGCCGACACCAACGAAGGTGCTGACTTCGGCGCCCTTGCCGCTCGCGGATACGGCGCGGTCGTTATGCCGGCGTGCTGGGAAGGGCCGCGGCCGTCGGACAATGCGATCTATCGCGTCATGATGCAGCAGTTCGGTGAGGACTATCCGTCCGACTTCATCACTGAAGAATCTGACGTAGAGAAGGATGGGGCGACCGGCAAGTTGTTTGTCGGGCGCGAGGAAAACGACGGCGAATGGTATGTCTACTACCAATGGATCGTCGCCAATGAACACTGTTCCTACACGCTTGCGGCGTGGGGTGAAGACGAAGGGAAGCGGGCCTACAAGGATCTGGAGAAGCTCTGGAGAGATTTCGAGATTACTGGCGCCGCAACCGCACTCGACGGGCGGTACAGGAGCCAGCATGAGCGCGTGGTTAACGCATACCTGGTCAATGCGATGGGCCTGCACTACTACGAGGCACGGAGTTTTCGCGACGCGTTCGTTTACTTCCAGCAAGCCAATGAACTGGTGCCCGACGACGAGGCGTACATCATCAATGCCGTACGCGCGCTTATAGAAATCGACGCGTTTCGTGAGGCAGCGGACTGGATCGAGCCGCGTATGGCGCCATTCGCCACGAACCGGACCGTGCAGAGCTGGGATGCCTGGATTGCGTACCAGACGGACGATCCCGAGAAATCGCTGCGCATCTACGATTCGCTGTTCGATACAGACTATCGCGATAACGATGACTTCTCTGCCTACATGGACTTGCTCGCGGGCGCGGGTCGCTGGGAGGACCTTGACCGGGAGTTTGCTCAGTACACGGCTGGCGGCGTGGACGATGAAACACAGATGCTGCAGGTGCAGTTACTCACGCGGTTGGAACGTTTCGATCAAGCACTTGGCGTACTCGACAACATGACGGCTGGCCGGCCATTCAATGCCGACCTGGCCTACGAGCGCATGTCGATCCTGGACCAGATGGGCAAGCCGGCAGAGGTTCTGCCGATCGCGGATCGCCTGATCGCGGAAGGCTATCGATCTTTGCAGAGCTACTACTTCAAGGGCGACGCGGAATATCAGTTGCGATCCTATCGCAACGCGCGCAAGTCATTTGAAGAGGCCCTGAAGTTCTCACCCGCGAACGCGAACATCAAAGAGTACCTCGAGGCCATCGACCACATGCTCGGCGAGGGCGACACGACAGCGATCAGCCAGGCGATAGAGGCGGTCACCATGCCGCGCAAGGTGCAGCGTATCTTCGATGCGGCGACGTTTGATGATACAAAGAGTGGTTACGGCGCCGTGTTTCTCGCACGCGTCGGCGGGTACGACTTCGACGGCAGTGATGTGCTGCGCGAGAGCATCTACCGGAAAATCCAGGTTTTTGACGACAATGGTGTTACGCAGTTCAGTACGCTGGAGTTCGATTTCGACCCGGGCTTTGAGCAGCTGTATGTCAACCGCCTGATCGTGCGCAACGCCGATGGCGAGGTGATCGCGGAAGGCGATCCCAACACCTACTACATTACAAATAGCGAAACCGGGTATGAGGCGAGCACGGAGCGTACAGTGAACCTCCCGGTTCCGAGCCTGGCACCGGGTGTGGTCGTCGAGGCGATCGTGACCAAAAGGACCTCGGTCGAGCACGGCACGTTTCCGCTGGAGGCGCTGTACTTGTCGTCCGACCGTCCCATCGAATACAGCGCCGTATTTGTGAACGGTAACCACGATCAGCTCAAGTACCAACTGAACGATCTTGAGCCGCCTCACAAGGATGGCAAAGCCCTGGTTTTCGATAGTCAGCGTCCCGTGGCATTCCGTTGGGAGCCACTGCAGCCTTACTACGACCAGATCCTGCCATGGATTCAGATCGGCACTGTCAGCGAGAGCTGGGCGAGTGCCGGTGTGGAGTATCTTGGAAAGATCGAGGACAAGCTGGATGTCAGCTCGGTAGCTGACCGGGCCCAGCGGTTGGTTGAGGGTGTGGACAGCGAGGCTCGCAGGATCGAGATTCTCAGCGCCTGGGTACAGGACGAGATTCACTACGAGGCTATCGAGTTTGGGCGTCGTGCCTACATACCAAAGACCGCGCGGGAGACGATGCGTGATCGATACGGCGACTGCAAGGATCACGCGGTGCTGTTGTATTCGTTGCTCGAAGCCGCCGGCATCGATGCGTCGCTGGCACTCGTGAATCTCAGCCAGCAGGTGTTGCCGGGTCTCCCCAACACGGATCAGTTCGATCACATGATCGTGGCCGTCGCAACCGACAATGGACTGGTGTTCATCGACTCGACCGATAAAGACCTGCGGCTCGGTGATCTGGCGCCGCGGTCGATGGCTGGCAATTTCGCACTGACGCTCGATGACAAACCGGACCTGATCAACATTCCGGACTACCAGTCCCTGCTTACCGGCATTAGCGTCGAGCGTGTTGTTGAGGCGCGCTCGGATGGGTACATCGATGTCACGGAAACCGCCCGCTTCACCGGCTACCAGGCGGCGGAACTGCGGGGGCAGTTGCGAAATATTGAAACTTCCGAGATGCAGGCGTCGCTGCAGCGCTGGGTAGCAACACGATACTCCGACGCCGAGCTGACGGAGTACTTCGTCGACAACGTCTTTGACGCGGGCTACGACTTATTGTTCGAGATTCGCTATACGCTGCCGGTCGATACGGACGGGAGTTTCGATGCCCCCGGTTTTCTCGAGGCGTACTATCTCGAGTACGATCGAGTCGCCGACCGGCGCTTCCCGTTCGAGCATTTCTTTCCGCTACGGGTGAGTGCCGTTACGTCAGTCAAGGTGCCATCAGGATTGCGTCTCGATGAAGCAACAAGCAAGCCGGACCGTGGCGAGTCCAAGTTTGGTAGCTGGCAACGCGAGATAAGCGGTGACGAGAACAGTTGGCAGATTCGCTTTGACTACGTGGCGTCCGAGGATCGCTTCGACCCCGAAGACTATCGTGACTTTGCCGAGTTCCAGCGGCAGGCGGTCGACGCCATCGAGCAGCCATTCATCCTGCAATAAGATCGCGTAAAAAAAACGGGGGCGGCTTTGCAGCCGTCCCCGTTTTGTCTCGAGCAGGTGTCTAGAACGTCAACGTGACCTCAGCCCCATACATGCGGCCCTTGGCGAGTGGTGAGAACGTTCCGCCGAGGTCCGCCGGACCGAGCATACTTGGCAGCTGCGTATCGCCGCCCCATTTGACTTCATTGGTCAGGTTCTTGCCATACAGGGCAAAGACCCAGCGGCCGTCGTTGCTGGAGAACGACAGGCCGGCGTCGAGGATGTCCTGTTCCGGGACATAGGCCCGGTTATCCTCGCTCCACGACGTTTCGTCACGATGCGCGAAGCTGGCTCGTGCCGACATGTAGCCCCAGGTACCGACGTCAACGTCCCAGTTGAAGCCGACGCTGTAGGTCAGCTCGGGTGCACGCTTCAGATTGAGACGCAGGTCGTCGCTGTTAATCACGCCGTCACCGTTCAGGTCGAATAGGACCTTGGTGTATTGCGCGTCAATCAAACCAACTGAACCGGTAACGACGAAGTTGTCCGCAAGGCTGTATACGCCGTCCAACTCCATGCCCAGGATTTCGGCGTCGGCCGTGTTCTTGATGACCTGGACAACGCCCGATACGGGATCCGAGAAATTGATGTCAGCCTGCAGATCCTGAATCTTGTTGAAGAAGATGGCACCGTTGAGACGGCCCCTTTCAAAATCGTTCTTCCAGCCAAACTCGAAGTTATCCACGGTTTCCTCGTCAAACGGTCCCGGTGGATTGTTTACCGTGTCACCTGCCGTATTACGCAGGTTGTAACCGCCAGACCGGAAGCCACGCGTCCAGTGCGCGTAAAGTGTGGTGTCATCCGATGGCGTTAGCGTCGCGCCAATCTTTGGCGAGACGTTGGTCCAGGTCTTGCTGTCGACGAAGTCGTAGACACATGTGCCCTCGAGAACGCTACAAGGATTGTTAGTGTTGAAAGGCAATGTCGAGATCTGAGCATCCTTTTCCTCGCTCGTGTAGCGCAGGCCCGCTGTCAGCGTGAACATATCGGAAACGTCATAGTCGAGCGACGCGAAAGCGGCCGTGGTTTCCACGCCATACAAGCCGCCGCCGTCCTGTGTTAAAGCGCCAAAGACCAGCAAGCGAGACTCCGCATACTCGAGATCGTTCGTGAAGTAGTACACGCCCACCGTCAGGTTCGTCTTGTCGCCGATCATGCCGTTGTAGCGCAGCTCATTACTGATCTGCTCGGCGTTGCTGGCGAACGAGCCGTGAAACAACGTAATGGGCTGTGCGTCGATATCGGACAGGGCGGTTCCCGTGTAATCGCGCCACCCGAAGATATTGGTGATGGTGCCGGTGTCGCCGACGCTCCAGTCGATCTCGGCCCAGAAGAAGTTCACCTCGTTGGTCTGGTAACCGGGCTCGTCAATCGAGAAATTGAACGAGTCGGGATTATTGTTGACCGGCGATCCGTCAACGCCAAAGCCATTCGTGTGGCTCTGCGACGAAGGACCGTCACCGCTAATGTCGCTGTATTCGTAGCGAGCAGTGATCTCGAGATTGTCGGTGGGGGTCCACACAATCACGGGACGAACCATCACCTGTTTGACCGCACCATGGTCCTCGCCGGTCGCTAGGTTCTTGAACCAGCCTTTATCCTCGTTGTAATGCGCGGTGAGTTTCGCAGAAAAGTTGTCGGAAATTGAGCCGCCAACCGAGCCCATCAGGTAACTGTTCATGCCACCGTCGCCGCCCGCATCGGCGGCAGCGCGAAGCCTGACCTCAAGTTCGTCGGTGGGTTTTCGCGTATTCAGCAATATTGCGCCGCCGGTTACGTTGCGGCCGAACAGGATTCCCTGTGGACCGCGCAGCACCTCGATACTCTCGAGGTCGAACATGTCAAACACAATGCCGTTATTCAGGCCCATGTACACGCCGTCGACGAAAACGCCCACGGTCGGGTCGATTGACGGAATTGATGCCGTAATGCCGAGGCCGCGAATCGAGAAGTTGGCGACACCTCGCGTCGTGCCAACGTCATCGAGTGATACGTTCGGCAAGGCGGTCGCCAGGCTTGTAAGGTCGCGCACCTGCAACGCCTCGATTTGTTCGGAGCTGAGTGCCGATACGGACAAAGGTGCGTCCTGCATGCTTTCGTCGCGTTTGCGCGCGGTAACGGTAATTTCTTCGAGAAACGCGCTCGCGCCGCCGCGTCGTTCTGCGTCGTCCTGCGCGACGACCGGGAGTGCAGTTGCTAGGAGAACCGTCGTGGCCAGTGCTACCAGCGGCTTATTGAGTGGATACTTCATCTTGAGCCCCCTGTGGGAAAAAAACCGCCGGTAAGTCGTTGTCTGCATGATGAATACGGCCACCGGTGGATTCAACGCAACAGTTATACACCCTCAACCCATTGCGATACCAGCAGCCAGGCAGCCAATAAAGCAAACACTAATTTATAGACTTCTAATATATTATTCTTTACTATGTAGATCTGAATGAACGCCAAATCGAATTACACCTACCCGGCCAGCGACATGCAGCTGCATGCGGCGGACGCCGCCGGCCTGATGAAGGCGCTCGGTAACGAGAGCCGCCTGATGATTCTCTGTTTGTTGGCCGAGGGTGAGCGCTCGGTCAGCGACCTCAATACGATCGTTCCCTTGAGCCAGTCGGCGTTGTCACAGCAACTGGCGCGGCTGCGCCAACAAGGCCTCGTAAAGACGCGGCGCGAATCGCAAACCATTTTCTATTCACTTGCAGACGGCCCTGCCGACAGGATTATTACCCTGTTGCACGAGATTTACTGCGGGACCCAGGACTGCACCAGCAAGGACTAATTCCATGGGATCAGATTTCGGATTCGGCAAGATTGTCGATGAATCGTTTGACGGCGCTATCGAGAAGGTAACCGCCGAGCTCGAAAAGGAAGGGTTCGGGGTTCTGTCCGATATCGATGTCGCAGCCAAGATGAAGGCGAAACTCGACAAGGATATGCCGAGCTACCGGATTCTCGGCGCCTGCAACCCGGCACTTGCCTACCAGGCGATTTCGGCCGTTGATGACATCGGCCTGCTGCTGCCCTGCAATGTGCTCGTCCGCGAGGACGACGACGCCAAGGTCCACGTGGACTTCATGGACCCGGTCAGCGTCATGTCCCTGGTTAATGACCCTGGTGTCGTGCCGCTCGCGAAAGACGTCAGGGAAAGACTCGAGCGCGTAATGGCCGCACTCTAGGCAAGGAACCTACCAGCAATTGTCTGACGCGCCGGTCTTTCCCTTGGTGCCG
>Ga0070727_10005720_pt1 | contig 10036 bp, 6 predicted proteins | sample tdAd472_FD_66722 | JGI IMG/M metagenome (GOLD analysis project Ga0070727, IMG submission 66722) | Marine sediment microbial communities from the Atlantic coast under amendment with organic carbon and nitrate - tdAd47.2 | ecosystem: Environmental > Aquatic > Marine > Coastal > Sediment | place...
CACCTGCACCACGCGCGGGTCGCCGACCCGGACCTCGCCCCGCTGCGCGCGCTCCCCCGGTTCGAGCGGCTGTTCGAGTAGCCCACTATGCTCGTCGTGTGAGCGCGATCGACGGATATCGAGTGCTGCGTGAGTTGGGGCGTGGCGGAGCGGGGGCGGTGTTCCTCGCCCAGCGACCGGGGGAGCCCGAGGTCGCGCTGAAGCTGCACACCGGCCAACTGACGAACCCCCGCGCGGCAAAGCGCTTCCAGCGTGAGGTCCAGGCGCTGCAGGCGCTGAGTCATCCAGGGATCGTGCGCCTGCGCGGGGCGGGGTTCCACGGGAGCCAGCCCTACCTCGTGATGGACTACGTGGCCGGGCGGACCCTCTCCGAGCGGCTGCACCTCGAGGGCCCGCTGGCGCCGAGGACGGCGGCGCGGCTCGTGAGCGCGCTGGCCGAGGCGGTACACCACGCTCACGCCCAGGGGGTCCTGCACCGCGACCTCAAGCCGGCGAACGTGATCCTCGACGCCGAGGGTCGGCCTCGCTTGACCGACTTCGGCCTCTCGCGCGAGGTCGACCCCAGCTCCACGCGTTTGACACGCACCGGAGGCTTCGTGGGGACCCCGGGCTACTGGTCACCGGAGCAGGCCCTGGGTCAGCGCGACGCCACGGGTCCCGCCACGGACGTCTACGGGTTGGGGGCGGTCCTCTACGCGTGCCTCACCGGGCGCCCCCCGCGGGGGACCCAGCTCGACGTCTCGGCCCTCTCGGCCCCGATCACGCCGCCTCGGGAGGTCGCCCCTGCGGTGCCCGCGTGGCTGGAGCGGGTGTGCCTGCGCTGCCTGGCCGACGACCCCGCGGAGCGCTTCCCCTCGGCCGCCGCGTTGGCGAGGGCCCTCGACGGCCCGTCGCCGGCGCCCTCCGCTCCTCGCGGGTCGCCCTGGTGGATCGCCGCGGTGGGCCTGGGCGGGGTGCTCCTCGGCGCGCTGGGGGTCCTCGCGCTGGGCGCGAGCGACCCGCAGGAGACGGTCGAGACGCGGCCCGTCGATCCGGCTCCAGCGCCGACCCCTCCTCCGACCCAACCGCGCGCGGAGACGGAGCCGCCACCGGTCGCGCTGGCCGAGGCGCAGCAGCTCGTCGACGCGGGGAACCCTCGGGCGGCGTTGGCCGCCCTCGCCCCGTTGCTGGCGGCGCAGCCACGAGACGCGCGCCTGTGGGCGCTGAGCGGGCTGGCCAAGTCCCAGCTCGAGGCCTACGCCGACGCCCAGGCCGACCTCGAGCACGCGGCCGACCTCGACGCCGGGCTCTCTCGGGTGTGGTTGACCCTCTCCCACGTGCGGCGCAAGACAGGGCAGCACCGGGGCGCGTTGGACGCGGTCGAACGCTCGCTGGCGCTGGACCCCGACCAACCCAACGCACACTTCAACCGGGGGACGATCCTCCTCGGGTTCGAGCGCTACGACGAGGCGGTGGCGAGCCTCGACCGCTGCCTGGCCCTCAGTCCCGACGACGCGGGGGCCTACGCCAACCGCGGCATGGCCCTGCAGAAGGCCGGCCGGACGGCGGAGGCGTTGGAGAGCCACGAGGCCTGCCTGCGCCTGGAGCCCGACAACGTGATCGCCCTCGAGGGTCGCGGCTCGCTGCTCCTGAACCTGGGGCGCGACGCCGAGGCCCTGGACGACCTCACCCGCGTGCTGCGGATCGACCCCCAGGCGCCGGCTGGGACTTGGGTCAACCACGGGGTGGCCCTCGCGCGGCTGGAGCGCTTCGGCGAGGCTCGCCGGTCCCTCGAGCGCGCGGTGGCCCTGGGCCTGAACACGCCGACCGTGTTGATCAACCTCGGGCGGGTCAGCGCCGCCGACGGTGACGCCTCCGCGGCGCGCGCTGCCTACCAGCGGGCGCTACGCCAGATCCCGCCGGGGCCCCAGCATGACGAGGTGCAGGGCCTGCTCGACGCCCTGCGCTGAACGGCCTAGCGGAGCTGCTCCAGGAGCCGCTTGGCGCGCGGGTGTCCCGCCTCGACGGCTCGCTCGAGGAGCTGGCGGGCCCGCGCCGGGTCGCGCTCGAGCCCGAGCCGGCCCTCGAGGTAGCAGCGGCCGAGGTAGGTCGTGCTCGCCGGCTTTCCCGCCTCGACCGCCTCGCGCAGGCGCTCGAGGGCTCGCTCTGGATCCGCGGGGGCCCCTTCTCCCGCGCCGAGCATGTCGGCGAAGGCCACGGTGGCCTCGTCGTGCCCTGACTCGCTGCAGCGGCGGAGCAGCTCGAGGGCGCGGACCGCGTCGGCGTCGACGCCGTTCCCCGTGCGGAGGAGCAGCGCGAGCTGGAACATGGAAACCACCAGGCCGCGCTGAGCGCCGACCTCGAGCAGCGCGGCGGCGCGCGTCGTGTCGCGGGGCCCTCCCTGGCCGGAGACGAGCATCTGGCCCAGAGCAGCCTTGGCCTTGAACGATCCGGCGGCGACCGCCCGCTCGAGCAGACGACGCGCCTCGACCGGGTCATGGGTCAGCCCGTAGAGGCCGAGGCGGTGCCACTCCCCCAGATACAACAGCGCCCGCACGCTCCCCCGCTCGGCGGCGTCTCGCACCAGCTCCAGACCCCGGGCCGGGTCCTCGGTGACGCCAACGCCCCGGGCGACCTGGCGCGCGAACTCGGCCTGGGCTTCGACGTGGCCCGCGCGGTAGGCCGCCTCGAACAGGGGGGTGACCTGCGGGTCGTTGCGGTCGAGGGTGCCCAGGAGGTAGGCCCCGGCGAGGGCTCCCTTCTCGGTCCCTCGACGCAAGAGCGGGACGTAGACCTTGGGGTGGGTGTGGCGACCGAGGTAGAGCAGCTCCAGCCCAGCGAGCACGAGGGTGTTGCCGGGGGTTCGCTGCAGCCGCTGGGTGAAGCGGCCGCCCGCGGCCTCGAGCGCGTCACGAGGAGGAGGAGGCGTCAGCCGCCGGAGATACTCGGTGTGGAAGAACAGGTCCAGCAAGGGGCTGCTGTCGGACACCCCCGCAGCCCAGGCCTCGACGTCGGCTTGGGTGCCCGGCATGCCGTGGAGCACGATTCCCAGCGCCAGTCGCCGGGGAGCGCTGATACTGCCCTCCCGGATCGCTTGCCGGTAGAGCTCGCCGGCGCGCTTCAGGTCCCGGGGCTGGCTGTAGCCGACGTGCAGATCCCAGCCCAGCAGGGAGCGAGCCTCTGGAACCTCGTCCGCGAGCAGCTCGAGCAAGCGTCGGGTGGCGATCCGATCGGAGCCGAGCCACCCAGAGACCTGCAGCATGACGAGGGTGTAGCTCGCCGCGGGGGTCTTGGCCTTGCGGAGGATCTTCTCCGCCTGCTCGACCCGCTCCCGGGTCGGCCGCTGCAGGAGGCCCACGGCCTGGAGCACCGCGTCGTCGGACTCCGGGATCGCCTGGCGGACGACCTCGACCCGTGGATCGTCACCCTCCAGGGGGGGCGGCTCTGGGGCCGAGGCTGGAGGGTCGGGATCCGGTTCCGGAGCTGGAGGGTCGGGATCCGATGCCGGAGCTGGAGGGTCGGGATCCGGTGTCGGCGGTTCGGGGGTCGGCGTCTGGGTTGGCTGCTGGGCAGCAGGGGGTTCGCGGGCCTCGCCGAGGCGACCGAGGGCGAAGGCCAACCCGCCAACGGCCACCACGGCCAGAGCGATCCAGAGTGGGGTCCAGGAGCGATCAGCGGGGGCGCGATCGAAGACCCCAGCAAAGAAGCCGTCGAGGGCCTGGGCGACGGCACCGCCGTGGGGGTAGCGGTCTTCAGGTCGCGCGGCGAGGCAGCGCAGGCAGATCGCGTCCAGGCTGGCGTCGATCCCGGAGTCGTAGCGAGAGGGCGGGGTGAAGTTGGCCGCGCGGATCTCTTCGGAGAGTCCAGCAAGCGTCTCCGACTCGTAGGGCACGCGGCCGGTCAGCGCCTGGTAGAGCAGGATCCCCAGGGCCCACACGTCTGCGGCCGGCCCGACCTCACGCCCGCCGAGCTGTTCGGGTGACATGGCGTAGGGCGTACCCACCAGCGCTCCGGTGTGGGTCAGCCGGTCGGCGCCAGCCAGGGAGGCGACGCCGAAGTCGGCGAGGTGCGAGCGACCGCTGGAGTCGACGAGCACGTTCTCGGCCTTGAGGTCGCGGTGGATCACCCCCTGGGCGTGGGCGTAGCCCGCCGCCGCGGCGGTGTCGCGCACGATCTGCAGCCGCCGGTGGAGGTCGAGGTTCGGGATCGCCTCGGAGAAGGGGCGCGCCCCGTGGATCAGCTGGAACGCGATCCACGGCGTCTGGCCTGCGAGGTCGAAGCCGCGCAGCGGGACGATCCCCGGGTGCTGCAGCTGGCGGACCACGTCGGCTTCGCGGGCGAAGCGCGCCATGTGCTTGGGCGTCGCGCTCGCCAGGAGCTTGAGCGCCACCTGCTCACCGGTGCTGCGGTCCTGGACGCGATACACGACCCCCATGGCGCCGCGCCCGAGCTCCTCCAGCATGGCGAACCGCTCGCCGAGGTCCGAGGGTTGGCCGGACGGGTTGGGGAGGAGGCTCATGCGTCCAGCGTAGCCCTGTTGCTGGCGCTGCGCCGACAAGACGGCGACGACGAAGGCCGCTGAGGACTCCGCCGCCACCCCGGTTTCGATTGTGGAGGATTACGCGCTGCGGCGGAGGACCGGGACAGCCGCGACGCGACGTCGGGCTCCGAGGAGGGCCAGGGCCAGGGCCAGGACGACCCAGGTGGGCGTGGAGCTGGCCGGGGCCAGGGCCAGGGTGCAGCCGCGGCTGCTGCTCGAACCCGAGCCGCTGCCGGAGCCGCCAGGCGTGCCTGGCGTAACCGGTGGGGTCGCGCCGCCCACGGGGTCGACTCCGGGCTCCCCTCCGCCGCCGGGAGGGGGAGCGCCTCCGCCACCGCCGCCGCCGGGAGGGGGAGCGCCGCCGCCACCGCCGCCGCCAGGAGGGGGAGCGCCGCCGCCACCGCCGCCGCCGGGAGGGGGAGCGCCACCGCCGCCACCGCCGCCCGGGGGCGGAGCGCCACCCCCGCCACCGCTACCCGGAGGAGGAGGGGCAGGAGGCGGACCGAGGGCGGGGTCGAGGTAGGCGATCACGGCGCCGAGGAAGCGCCGCCGCGGGGCCGCGGCGAGGGCCTCCACGGGGAAGCCCGCGACCACGGTGGCGTTGCGCTTGCCGACCGCGGCCACGCTGGCGCCCGCGTCGTCGTAGCGCAGCAGCGAGTCCGCGCCCGCCGTCGGCGCGAGCACGTCGGGGGAGAGCAGCTCGTAGCGGCCGCGGTCCAAGGCCAACGCACCCACCGCGCCGAACTCGGGCGGGGTGCCTGGCCCCGGCTGAGCGACGCGAGTCCGGGCGTCGTCGCCGCGGTAGTCGGTGGAGAGGGTCTGGTTGAGGAACCCGACCCCGCCGGAGCGAGCCTCGAGGTCCCAGCCGATCTCGGTGCCGCTGGCCAACAGCCGTCCGCCTCCGGCGAGGTAGCCGCTGACGATCCCCTGTTCGCTGGGGTCGAAGGTGCGGTCGACGGAGCCCTCGCGGCCGAGGATCCAGTCGGTCAGCGCGTGGGCGTTGGGGTCGATGCTGCGCAGGGCCTCGTTGGCCACGTAGTCCACCGCGGTGTTGGCGGGCAGGTTCGGGCGCAGCGCGGTCACGTGCTCGATGGCGTCGTCGTAGCGAAACATGCCCAGCGCGTTGGCCGTCTCGCGGGTGTGGCGGTAGACGCGGTCGAAGCCGTCCACCAGCAGCACCGCCCGCTGGGGCTCGCCCACGACCACGCCGCCGACCCGGCTGCCGAGGCTCTCGCCGCCGGGGTTCACCCCGGCCACGCGCACGAACAGCGGCTGTCCGGCGGTCAGACCCGTGAGGGTCGTGGCCGTGCCGTTGACCGCCGTGCCGTTGTCGAAGCCGAAGCCGTTTGTGCTGGTGTAGACCTTGAACGAGCTCGCGCTGGCCGTCGGCTCGAGGGGGTCGGCGACCGGGGTCCAGCTGACCCGCACCGCGCCGCCGCCGAGGTTGGTCAGCGTCAGCCCCTCGGGGGGCAGGGGCACCACGGTAGCGTTGGGCTCGAGGCTGCGCAGCACGCCCTTGTAGATCGCCCGCGCGGCGACGTGGCGGAACTTCGGGTTGCGCAGCTTGGCCGCGTCGTCGACCTGGTCGTGGAAGCCGAGCTCGATCAGGCAGCCGACCATGTTGCGGCACTCCCGGACCTCGCCGAAGTTCGCCAGCGGGAGCCCGCGGTCGCGCCAGCCGGGGTCGATCTCAGCGCGGACGGCGCGCATGATCTCGCTCTGGATCCGCCGGCCGTAGGCGTCGGCCGCGGTCTGCAGGCCGCTGGGGTAGCTGGCGGTGCCCTTGCCGCTGCGCCCGTTGCCGTAGACGTAGGTCCCACAGCCGGTGCCGCCGCCGCCGTTGGTGTGCAGCGAAATGTAGGCGAAGTCGCGCCGCCAGGTGCCTTGGTAGCCGCCGGCGAGCCACACCGCGTAGACCGGGCGGATCGTGACCTCGCCCCGCGAGCTGGAGAACCCCTTGTAGGTGAGGAACGCCTTGGAGCCCTCGCGCCAGCGGGGCTCGCCGCTGGGGCCGACCCCCCCACCGAAGCGCACGCCGTCGGCGAGGACCACGCCGCCGTCGCTGTTCTGGTTGACGAGCACGACCTTCCCGCTCGTGCCGGCGTCGAAGTAGAACTCGCCGAGGAAGCGCCAGTGGTTGCCCATTCGGCTCTGGTCCATGCGGACCTCGGTGACCCCTCCGGTGTGGTGCACGCGGTAGCGCGCGTCGCGAGTGCGGTTCCCCCCCTGGGTGAACCATACGTAGACCGGGTAGTAGCCGGCGCGGGGGAGGTTGGGCTGGAAGGTGGCGCGGGCGGTGACGCTGGTGGCGCCGCCCGCGTAGCGGTAGCCGTTGCCGTAGTAGCCGCTGGTGCTGGACGAGTCCGTCCAGGTGCCGCTGTAGGTCGCCTGGCCGTCGTCGACGATCACCTCCGCCGTCTGGTAGCTGCGCTCACGCACCGACTCCACGGTGGCGCCGGCGTTCACCAGGTAGCGCTGGAGGTACTCGATGAAGATCTCGTTGTTGTGAATGTCCTCCTGGATGTCGTTCACGATCGGGCGCTGCCAGCGCCAGGTGCCGTTGGTGTTCTGCATGCGTCCGTGGCTGGGGCTCATGACCACGGTCTTGCCGCTGAGGGCCGCGTTGGGGTTCGAGCGCAGGTGCTGATCCGCTGACGCCACGCTGCACACCACCAAGAGAATCATCGCCGTTCGCTGCATACCGTTGCCGCCTCACTCGCCCCCTGTAGCCAGGTTTGGGGAGCGGCCGTGCGCGGGTTTCGAACGGCGCACGCGCAAGTCGAGGGGAGTGTGAAATCCAGCGCGACGCGAGTCGCGACACGTGCGGAGATCGCACTTGCTTCCGCTCGGCTTGCGACCGCGGGTGTGCGCAATCCGCTCACGACGCGTCGCGCGTGAGGGAGACCGTTTTTTTTGGGGGGGGCTACCAGTCGCGCTGGCGTGGCTCATCCGGGCGGTAGCGGTCTTCGCAGCCGAAGATCGCGCAGCCGCCGAGGTAGTCCCAGCACTCGGGGTGGTAGGCGGCGTTGCAGCCGCGGCAGCGGCGGCTGAGGGTGCCGCTGCCGTCGCTGCATACCGGGCACTTGCCCGCCTTGACCACCTCGGCCACCGAAATGGGTGGGGCTCCGCTCGCGGCGGTCCGCAGCTCGGCGATCACGGCGAGGGCGTGCTCGAGGAAGCTCAGCAGCTCGTGGCGCTCGCGCGTCAGGTTGCGCAGACACTTGACGATCACCCCGGCGGGGGTCACGTCGAAGGTGACCCCCGGGCGCCTGCCAAAGAAGCCCGCAGTGCTCCCGAGGTCGTAGAGCAGCATCAGCTTGCCGCGAGCAGTTGGGGTTAGCGCCTGGGTTACGTAGGTCGGATCGCCCTGCACGAGGAAGCGCTCGTCGAAGGCCCGCTCGCCTACCTGGATGTCCTGAGCGCCGAACACCTTCTTCAGGCTCGACCAGGTGGACTCGGGAACGACCCGGAGCTTGGGTCCCGCCCAGCTGACGTGGAGCTTGGTCCAGGGCGGGGCCTTGTCGCTGCCGCGGAAGTAGGTCAGCTCGGTCGGCGTGTCGTCTACCTGGAACTTCAGGGACTTGCCTGACCAGAAGCTGTCTTCGATCCGCCCGCCGTATCGACGCTGTGCGGCCAGCAGCGCAGCGTGTACTCGCGCCCGCTCCTTCTGGTAGAAGGCGAACAGGGTCACACCCACACCGAAGACGACGGCGATCCCCACGAACACGGCCAACAGCGCGCCAACGGCTTCCAACACACCTCGAGCATACGGCGCGACGTTCGGTAGCGGCTAAGATCGGCGACGGAGGCACGAGCTCTGAACGACTCCCCCTATGTCCGCGAACGGATCGAGAACTGGGTTGGCGACTTCTGTCAGTCCGACGCGCTGCGCGACGCGCTACCCGACGCCCCCGCGACCCTCACGGCCCACGCCCCGCAGCTCCTCGCGCACCTGCTGTTCGCGGCTTGCGCCAGCAGCGGCCGTGAGCCAGGCGAGCTCGAGCAGGAGGAGCTCAGCGTGGCGTTCCTCGAGTCCCTCGCCCCGCAACGCGGGGTGCCAGCGGAGGTCCACGCCAAGGTCCCCGACCTGGTCGCGGCGTTCCTCGGCTACCTGGAGGGGGAGGGTCGGCTCGGCGGCGGGCGCGCGATGGGGGTGACCCTCAAGGCCATGCGCGAGCGCTACGCCGAGCTGGCCGCGGCCAAGCCCAAGCCGATCAAGAACAAGGCGAGCAAGCTCGGGCGCAACGACCCCTGCCCCTGCGGGAGCGGGAAGAAATACAAGAAGTGCTGTCTGCGCAAGTGAGTCCGCGCTGAAGATCCTCTACGTGGAAGACCATGCGGTGTTCGCCGAGGCCGTGAGTGAGCGCTTCCTCGCCGGGCACCAGGTGCAGGTGGTGCCGGGTTTGGCCGCGGCCTGGGAGGCGCTGGGCGAGGCGGAGTTCGACGTGCTGCTCGTGGACTACGACCTCGAAGACGGCAAGGGCGCGGCCCTGGTACAGCGGCTGCGCGGCTGCGGGATCTCGACACCGGTCGTCGCGGTCTCGTCCCATGAGGCGGGGAATCGGGCCCTGGCCGAGGCCGGCGCCGAGCGCGTGTGCCCCAAAGCCGAGGTCGAGCGCTTGCCGCAGGTGCTCGCCGAGCTCTCGGAGAGGTTTGGTTCGTCCTGACAAGTGCAACGCCGGTTCCTACCCTGGCGAGCATGAGCGTGCGCCCCTCGATCCAGATTCGCGTCTCTCCAGCCGAAGCCCCGTCCGGGTCCGTGGACGCTCCGCAGCGTGAGAGCGGCTGCGACGCCGAGGGCCCTACCGTCACCGTCGCCGGGCGCGACGAGGACGCCGGGCCGCACCACAGCCTCGCTGGGCTAGCGTGCTGGCTGGTTGCGGGGGTCGCGCTGGTGTGCGTCGCGGCCTGGAAGTTCTCGACGGTGGCGTTCGACGCCGCGCATCCCGAGCTCTACGGGGGGGCGCTCGTGCTCGGTCTCTCGGCCCTGGTGCACGCGCTCCTCGGGCGACCCCTGGCGCGGGTGATCCACCAGGTACGGCAGGAGTCGGCCCGCTTGCGAGCGGCGATGACCTGCCCCTACTGCCGCGACGGTCTCGAGCGCGAAGCCACGCTCTGCGGGCGACCGGGCTGCGGTGCGGTCTACCACCCCGAGTGCTGGGAGGAGTGCCACACGGGCTACGGCGGCTGTGCGGTCTACGGCTGCGGGCACACCACGGGGAACGCGATCGGGCGCTTTGCCCTCCAGCGGCGCCTGGTGCGGCTGGTGATCGCGACGGTGCTGTTTCCCCCGCGTGCGGTCGCCAAGCTGCGCGAGCTCGAGCGGCAGAGCTTCCGGGAGGTGTGGAGGTCCGCGCGCGAGCACCAGCGGCAGATCAGCGAGAGCCCGCAGCGCACCGTCGCCTACGGCGCATTGAACGCCGTCGCCTGCATCCTGGCCGTCGGGCTGGTGATCGTGCTCACCGAAGGGAACACGATCCGCCGGGACCCTGGGAGCACATTGCTCTACTCGCTCCC
>Ga0070727_10005723_pt1 | contig 10032 bp, 9 predicted proteins | sample tdAd472_FD_66722 | JGI IMG/M metagenome (GOLD analysis project Ga0070727, IMG submission 66722) | Marine sediment microbial communities from the Atlantic coast under amendment with organic carbon and nitrate - tdAd47.2 | ecosystem: Environmental > Aquatic > Marine > Coastal > Sediment | place...
ATGGCACACCTCCCGGGGTTATTATTACCCCATTTCAAGGTGTCCACGAAACCTGAGGAAGACCACAAAGCAGTCATTCCTCTTGTCGCAATTTAGACCAACTCCAATTTACGTACATCCCAGAATTGACGCGATTCTTCGATCAGCGCATAAGGGGCTGTTACATCCGATAAAGGCAAACCTGACCAAAGTCAGGGACGCAAAGCCACGGGTCCTCGCCTCCCTCGCGACGCATTCTGCTACGCCACGAAGGACCCCAAGATCGCCGGGCTGCCAGACAAACTTGGTTAGCACTAGTGATTTGTATTGCATACAACATCATTCAAACGATTCGCCTATTGTCTCCAATGTTGCACCTGCTGTTGTGGCACTGCGGACAGGGGCGTTAAGGAGGTTGTTATGAGCGTCAAAACCCTGTTTTTTGTCATTATTGGCTCGCTGTGCATTTGGCTCCCTGCATTTGCAGAAGCACCTGCCGACGCAGGAGTTGAGCGGACAAAGGTCATAGTCCTGGATGATTGGTCAGGAGCAGAGCCGTTATCAACGGGTACTATTAAGTGTCCTGGCGGTGAGTTGGTGATGCTGAATGAAGCAACGCCATATTGCGCTGCCACTGGTCTGGTGCACTTACGTGACATGGCCTTGTGGTCATGCTTCACTTCGGTCGACCCGCGCCTGACGGGAGTCACGATGTTTACGCTCAACGGAAATCTCGACGCGGCTTACACCGGTCCAGTCTGGGGGAAATGGACGACCGTGCCATCGCAGAGATGCGACCCGACAGACCTGATTGAACCGACCGTATTCTGGAAGGGAACCTGGCAGGGACAACGCACGTATCATTGTGACGGTGAAATGTGCTTCTGGATAGGCGATCTTGACGTGGTAGGAAAAGGATACGGAGGGATCATTGACGGCTTCCACATCAAGGGCAACGAGCTGGCCACCACGTATACACCGTTACCCATTCCCTGGGAGTTCATTCCAGGGTTCCCGGTAACGGGACCAGAAGGGATCGCGACACTCACACTCAAAGAATGAGACGCTATCTGGTTGATGTTGCCAATTAAGTGGGGCCGTCATTCATTGGCGGCCCTTTTCGATATCACGAAGTTGGTGTCTGCTTCTGGCCGAAAGCAGCCGGTCAAATCTCTATGTTTTCCCCGATCAGAACGTCCGCTATGGGTGAAAGCAGACATTAGGCTACTATTGTTCTGAAGGGCCGCTAATGACCCAAAGCGGACGTTGAGCGCTCCAAAGAAACGACCCGCGATTTCACCAGAAAATTGCGCTGTCCGTCGGAGAAGATGATGAGATATGGGTGTTTTTTGGTGGCCTTGCTTCTGCTGTCACTGTCAGTGCCTTCGTCTGGTCAATCACTCCGCGATCAAATTATTGAAAATCACTTTGCGTACATTCCGTCCGACGAGGGCCGTTTCAAGACGCTAATCGCAATGCCGGGCTGCAGCGGAATTTCATCGGATGATCGGACAGCAGAACAATCCAATCCTCAACTAGGCGAAGACGATCTGCTTTTTCGGCGGCACTACCGCTACGTAGCAGAGAAATTGAAGGCAGAGGGTTTCGTTGTGCTGTTGGTGAATATTCAAGCCGCTGAGGGTTTACTGACTGCTTGTGCTGATCCGATTAACGGGGAGCGAATAGCTGAGTACATCAATGAAGCGGTCGCGTGGGCAAGCGAGTTGCCATTCGTTGACTCAGACAACATCCACTTGATTGGTTGGTCAATGGGCGGTGGTGGCGTTCTCAAGTGGCTGCACGGGCCACGTAGCGAGGCCACTAGTGTGCGTTCCGCCGTCGTCGTCTATCCGAATTGTTCGAGGCATACGACTCTGACGATCCCAATGCCGGTACTCATGTTGCTCGGTGGTAGTGACGATATTGCGATCCCCTCGGTCTGCGAAGAGTTGGTGGATTCGGTCCCAATCAATCAGCTTGTGACGGTCGTGAACTATCCGGGTGCAAGGCATGGCTACGATATTCAAGGTGCTCCACCCATACTGGATTGTTGTGGCGGCAGGACAATCGGATACCAGCAAGTGGCGGCGGATGCATCTTGGCAGGCAATTCTGAAGTTTCTTGCACGGTCCGATTGATCGGCTGCTTCTGGCCGTTAGCGGACCTTCATTGGTCGCGGATAATATTCTATACGGTGGTCCTGGCTAAAGTGCTGCGAGCTCATCAGCCGAACGATCCGCAATACCCAGTGACTCCGGCGTACGCAATGCCTCGGCGCGGTAGTCGCGCGCCATCACGATTGTGGCGACATCGATCACTGCATCGATACCAGGCGTTGCAACACCAATCTGCTGGCCAAGCTTCGACATGAATACCAGTCCATAGCCGACGTCTTCGTTGAGGTAGCGATGATCGAGCTGTGGTTGGGCACCGATTCCGAGGAATCCCGGTGCCTCGCGGTAGCCGTTACCGTAGTTGGCTTCCAGCATGTAGCCCTGGCGCATGCCCATGACGGGGTCGGGCAGAATAGTAATGCCCAGCGCCTCACCAATAACGATGCGCTCGTTGTCGAGGGCCTCAATCAGGCGGCCGACCGAATCGCTCACACCTTCTTCGTAGAACAGGAAGTCCCCGCCCGTCATTTCGATGCGTGCGGCGTTGCTCAAAGTCACTGCCGGATGAATAATCGGGTTGGCATTCTGCAGGCTCGTTTGCATGACGCTTGTCGCAGGCTCCATGCTCGGATAGACGTCCGCGATAAGGTCCAGGATGTCTTGTGTATGTTTGCCTGGCAGTGCTGCCAGCAAGTTACCTGCCTTGAGTTTGAGGAACACGCGGACTCTGCCTGGCTCGGTCAGGCGCACGGCGTAGTGCAACGTCGAGGTCTCTGCGACGCGAATTGAGTCATCATCCACCTCGAGTCCGGCAGCTCGCTTGAAGGCTAACGCGCCGCCACAGGAACTCGGGGTGACGATGACCGTTTGTCCTTCGCTCAGCTTGCCGGCCACGGCTTTCCCGAATGGCACGGTGCTGTAAGCCGGGCCGACGACGTAAATCAGCTCGGCGTCTTGTAAGGCTTCTTCGATGTCATGGCCCGAATAGGTAATCTCCGCGAACCCGGAGATATCGCCCTCGGCATGGATGCCGCCTTGTTCGGCGATCTTTGCGATGTTGCCGGGAAATTGCTCGAAGTCGAATACGCGAACGTCGTGTCCGTGTGCGGCACAATCGAATGCCACAGCGGTGCCACCGGCACCTGCGCCTAAAACAGTGATATGCATGCTTGCCTCTCAATCAGCGTTTAATACAAAAGCTCGACCCACCGACCAGCTTCCTTGAGTTCGGCCTTCCTCTTCGCCCACGCTTCGGGAGACCCGACCAGGTTGGAAAACAACTTGTCGAGCGTGTCGCGGATCGGGACCAGGCCGGCTACGTACACGTACGTGTGTTCATCGTCGAGTACGCTCAGAATATCTCCACCGCGTTCCTCGATCGCGTAATCCCACGCGATAGGGTCGGCCCAGTTCGGTCGTGGGCTTAACGCCTGGATCGCCTCGAACGTGTCCTCGTCGTAATAGAGTGAGAAGTCATCGCGCTTGTCATTCATGTAAAGCAACTCGAGGCCCGACCGTGCGCCATACAGCAGTCGAACCCTGCCTTCCCAGTCACCGATGTCCTGGTAGATGTGTTTGATGAAGGCACGAAAAGGTGCGATGCCGGTACCAAGACCGATCAGCATCAGATTCGCTTTCTTGTCCTCGGGCACCGTAAATGGCAGACCGAAGGGGCCGGTGATAGACAGTTCATCGCCAGGTTTGCGGTCGCAAATGAAGTTGGAGTTGACTCCGGGGTACTGTTCGCCGCTGTAGTCATCGATGTAGTCGCAGCGCCTTACGACCAACGTAATCTGAGGCTTGGTATCGCCCCCGGCACTCGGCGTGTCGGCAACCGTGTAAAGCCGTTGGCGCAATGAGCCACCGAATTCCGTCGGCCCCTCGACCAATACGCCAATGCTCTGTCCGATTTCGAAATTAAACTCGTCCCTGTTCACTTCGAGCACCAGTTCACGAACTTCGGCATCTGCGCCGTCGTCCGTGATTAGTTCTGATTTCAATACCGTCGCGGCAAAGCGAGGTTCTTTTGGATAGTCTTCAAGACGCATGAGAAGTACTCCTTTTCGTTCTATTCCCGTCGGGGGCGGGTCCAGTAGCAGTTTCGGATTTGTCGGAACCACATCCACCAAAGCACGGCGCTGTATCGCAAGCGCCATCCGAACGACCGGGCTTGAGTCGCTCTTTCAACGCGCTTTCAAACGCGATGATTCGTATCGCAATCATGGCAGAGATGGCAACTGTCGCAATGATGAGGCCAATTACAATGTTCATCTTCCCAACCCCGCAAAACCCATGAAGCCCATGGACAATATACCGGCCACGACCAGGGCGGCCGCGGTTCCCTTGAAAATGTCGGGCACGTCCGCGAGATCGAGTTTTTCGCGCACGCCGGCCATCAGCACGAGCGCCAGCGCAAACCCGGCAGCTGCGCCCAGTGCATATACGATTGCCTGCGCGAATCCATAGCCCTTGTTAGTCTGGAACAGCGCGAGGCCGAAGATCGCACAGTTCGTCGTGATCAACGGCAGGAAGATGCCCAGCGCCCGAAACGTGGGCGGGCTCAGTTTGCGCATCAGCATCTCGACGAGCTGGACCGTCGACGAGATCACCAGGATGTAAGAAATTATCCTCAGGTAAGGCGCGTTGATCGCTTCGAGTACCAGGTTAATACCGAACGCGCACATCGAGGCGACGAGCATAACGAATGCCACCGCACCGCTCATACGAACTGCTGTTTCGAGCCTGGCCGACACGCCGAAGAACGGGCATATGCCGAGGAAGTAGGCGAGCACGAAGTTGTTGACCAGTGCCGCGTTCAGGAAGATGGACCAGTAACCGGGGTCTTTCATGACGCGGCCTCCCTGGCCCGCTCACCTGCCTGTTTCTCGGCATCCGCCTGGCGTTGGCGAATCCAGTTCACAAGCAGGAGCCATATAGCCATCGCGAAAAAGCCGCCGCTGGGCAGCACCATGACCGTCCAGGTCTGGAAACCGTCGGCGAACAGGTCCACACCGAACAAGGTGCCGCTGCCGAGGACCTCACGCACCACACCGATCAGGAACAGCGCGCCGGTAAAGCCGACCCCCATACCCAGCCCATCCATTACCGCGCGGCCGGGGTTGTTCTTGGACGCGAACGCCTCGGCGCGGCCCAGAATAAGGCAGTTAACAACGATCAGAGCGATAAAGGCGCCCAGCGCGCGATGCAGTTCGATGCTGATCGCCATAATCGCGTAATCGACGCAGGTCACGAAGGTCGCGATGATACAAATGTAGCTGACAATGCGTGCCTCGCGCGGTATGAAATTCCTGAGCAGCGACACCGACAGGCCGGCCATTACCAGCACAAAAGTCGTCGCGGCTCCCATGGCCAGCGCATTGATCGCGGTGTTGGACACGGCAAGCGCCGGACACATGCCGAGCACCTGGATGAACACCGGGTTGTCGCGCCACAGTCCCTTGATGAACTCGTCTGTCGAGCTGACCTGTTTAAGCGCCACGTTCTATTCCTCACTCGGTTGCGGTGGTTGAAAATCGCGCGCATCGCGTTCGAGCGCGGGCACCCAGTAACTCGAACCCTGGTTCAGGATTACGCCGATGGCATCCGAAGTGATCGTAGCGCCCGTGATGCCGTCGAGTTGCCAGGGCTCGGTCTTTGCGCCTTGCTTTACGGTAACGATCGCGTTCACCAGTGCCGTGCCGCCGTCGTTGAGGCGCGCATCGAGCGCCTCAAAATTGGCCAGGAAGTGCGGCTCGATTTCGACCTTGTCACCGAGGCCGGGCGTCTCTTTGCTTTCCAGCACCTTGAATCCCACGATGGCTTCGAGGTCGAAGGAATACGAATACAGCACTGTGATGTTGTCCGCGTAGCCCATAGCCTGCGCGGTGATAACCGCGCCGACGAGTTCGCCGTCTTCGCCATAGCCCAGGAACGCAGGCAGGTTGGCAGGCTCGGTAGCCGCGACTAGTTTGCCGTTCGCATCCAGGCTGACTTCAACCGTCGATTGCACGGCTGGTAGTACCTGCGCTATTGCACTGGCGAGAAACCGCGCCTTGTTGTCGGCGATGCGCCCGGCGGTGCCCTGGTATACCGATACGATCAGCAGGGCACAGAACGCGCCGATGCCAACGATCGAGCGATACATCTCCCAGGCCGTGGTCTTTTTTTGCTGGAGGAGGGGATCTGGTACGTTCATGCCGCTCCCCTGCCGGTGCCGAAGACTCTGGGCTGGATCAGGTTGTCGATGTGCGGCGACACCGCGTTCGCCAGCAGGATCGCGTACATCACGCCCTCGGGCATACCGCCCCAGAAGCGGATCACGACCACCAGCACACCGATCAGCACGCCATACAGCCAGCAGCCCGCATTGGTGATCGGCGAGGCCACCATGTCAGTGGCCATGAACACCGCGCCGAGCATCAGGCCGCCCGAGAACAGCATGAACACCGGGCCGGGGTAGGTCGCCGGGTCGTAGAGCTGAAAGGCCCAGGTCACCGCCGCCACGGTCGCAAAGATCGACGCCGGAATGCGCCAGTTCATCATGTTGCGCGCCACCAGGTAGATGCCGCCCAGCAGGATGAGTGCGCCGCAGGTCTCACCCACTGAGCCCGAGGTCAGGCCGGTCATCAGTTCACGGCCCCCTGCGAACTCGGCCTCGAATTTCATCAGTGCCAGCGGCGTGGCCGCGGTTACGGCGTCGTAGGTCGGCTCCCAGAATGGCATCGCCAGCACTGAGCTCGGAATCCCCTCGAAGCGGTCCGGCGTGAACGGCACTTGCCAGTGAGTCATAGCCTGTGGAAAGGCTGCTTGCAGGAAGGCGCGCCCCACCAGCGCCGGGTTGAAGGCGTTCATGCCGAGCCCGCCGAACAGAAACTTGGCGACGGCTACGCCGAACACGCCGCCCATGAACGCCATCCACAACGGCAGGTCCGGGGGCAGTGTCAGTCCGTACAGCAGCCCGGTGATGGCCACGGACCAATCGCCGACGGTGGACGGCTTGCCGGTCCAGCGGCACAGCCAGTGCTCCGTCAGAACGCAGCTGGCCGTTGCAACGGCAATCACCAGCGCGGCACCTGTGCCGAATGCGTAGATCGCGAATACCGTGACGGGCAGCAATGCCAGGAACACATTGCGCATGATGACCTCGGTGCTGGCGCCATCGGTGACGTGCGGCGACGAGCCGATCTCGAGGTGCTTGAACAGTTTGCTCATCAGGCGGCGCTCAATTTTCGGACCATCTTCTTGGACATGCGGAAATACTGGACCAGCGGGATGTGCGATGGGCACACGTACGAGCAGGCTCCGCACTCGAAGCAGTCCATCAGGTGCCAGGATTCCGCCATCTGCTCGTATTCCTCGTTCTTGGCCAGGATGCCGAGCTGCGACGGGTTCAGGAACACCGGGCAAGCCTCGACGCAGCGCGCACAGTGGATGCACGGGTAGACTGTCTTGTTGCCTGTTGCCCCGCCTGTCTCGGCGGTCGTGAAGGTCGTAATGCCTGAAGTGCCCTTGGTGATCGGAATGTCCAGGTTGGACACTGTCGGGCCCATCATTGGGCCGCCCATGAACACACGCGAGATGTCGTCGACCGGGTCGCACTGCTCCAACGCGAAGCGCACCGGCGTGCCGATTGGGATCCGGTAATTGCCCTTCTTGCGCACGCCCGGGCCTCCGATGGTAATCACACGTTCCTGGATGCCGCGGCCACGTGGCAGCAGTCGGCCGATTTCCGCGGTGGTTGCGACATTGCAGCAGATCGCGTTGATGTCGGCCGGCAGGCCACCGGACGGCACCTCACGGCCGAGCAGGGCGGAGAAGATCATCTTCTCTGCGCCCTGCGGGTACTTCACGGGCGACACCCGCACGGTTACAGGCAGGTCGTCGGGGCACATCGACCGGAAGCGTTCTGCTGCGTCCTGCTTGTTTGCCTCGACGGCGATGACGACCTGGGAGGTCCCGGTAGCCCGCAGCAGATAGCGGATGCCCATGAACACGTCCTCGGTCTGCTCCAGCATCACGCGGTAGTCGGTCGTCAGGTAGGGTTCGCACTCGACGCCGTTGATGAACAGTGTGTCCAGGTGTTTGTCTTCCGGCGGTTTCAGCTTGACGTGGGTCGGAAAGGCCGCACCGCCGAGCCCGACAATGCCGGCGTTCTGGATCGCCGCAATGATGTCGTCGGGCTTGGCGTCGAGGCCGCAGGGCTCACCGTCGTTGATGTCCTGCGTCGAGCCCGGATAGGGCTCAATGTAGATGCTTTCGACCTTGGTGCCGGCGATACCTGGCGCCAGCGTGATTCGCCGCACGATGCCAGAGGCCGGCGCGTGCATGGCGACCGACATGAATCCGTCCGGCTCGGCGATCGTCTGCCCGCGGATAACCTCCTGGCCCTCGCGCACGACCGGTTTTGCCGGCTTCCCCAGGTGCTGGCTGAGCGGCACGATCAATACCGGCGCGAACGGGAACTGGCGGATCTCAAGATCCGCCGTGGCGTCCTTCATTTCAGGTGGGTGCACCCCATGCCTGAAAGTGTTTTTCCGGAACAAATCGAGCATCTTAAGAAGTCGTCCGCCTTATCTCGTTAAACGGGCCTAGTTGAATTTTTCGGCACGCTTGATCCACTTGTCGATGTCTTTCTCGCTGCGGTCACGCGGCAGCCCGGGGTGAATGACCTCTGCCGTGCATTTCTCGGCGGACTTGACCAGGTCGCGGTACGGGCCTCCGTTGGGATTTTTGATGATCGCCTTCTTATCCGCGTTGTACTCGAAGATATCCGGGTTGATCAAGATGCACTCGTCGCACTCGGTGCACTCCTCGGTATCGATCCACGGAGCCATGTAGTCGCCGTCTGCGGCTGGCGCAACAGATTCCACAGCCTTGAGCTGCGGTTGCTGCGCGGGCTCCGACGACAACCCGTCGAGCATCGCGCCCATGTCCAGTGCCTGGTTGCCGCTGACCAGCCCCATCAGGCCGGAGGCGAGCTTCTGCACCACCTCCTGGCGCACCCTGGACTCGATCTGCACCGCATCCGCATCGCCGACGGGTTCCTCGATGCCGCCAAGGTCGCGCAACATGATCCAGAACGCGCGCCGCTCCTCGGCCGACTCGATCATCGGCTGAGCAACGAGCAGTCGGCTGAGCTGGCGTTTTGCATCCAGCGCCCAGACGAATGGCACCTTGTCCTCGCGATCGTCTTCGTCGAGTTCCAGGTAGTCGCTGACCTGCACCATGTCCTCGTTCCACGAGTCGCGGGGAATCTTGCGGAAGTGTTTGCGGAAACGCGCCTCGGTGACCGCGAAGTCGACGAAGGTCGTTGGCAATTCCATCGTCTGTTCGCGGCCGTGCTCATCGACAAACTCGATTTTTGCCACCGGCCAGTCGCGATCGGGATTCGGATTGCCGTCCAGATCGAGACACTCGCCGACCGTGGCGCCGCGGTCCGGGTCATACCGGAACAGCGGGTAGGCGCGCGATTCGACTGCCAGCTTGGCCTGGTGATGCGACATGTCATCCCCAATGCCGTGTTCCGGCTGGCACGACGAGTACAGGTTGAACACCGCCGGCCTTCGGGTCATCAGGCCCTGCACGAAGCCTTCGATCATGTGGTTGGAATGAGCGATCGTCGACTGCAAGAAGTAGGTCGTGCGATGTGCCATCGCGATCAGGCCCATCTCCTTGCGGGTCTCTTCCTTGCCCTTGATAGCCTTGCCGTACTGCGCCATGTCAGAAATCTGGCCGAAGAAGCCAGAGGTGCAGGCCTGGCCGCCGGTGTTGGAATACACCTGCGTGTCGACGATGAGCACCTTGATCGGTTTGCCCGACATCAGCGCACGCGACAGGTTCTGGAAACCGATGTCGTACATCGCACCATCACCGCCAACCGCGACCACCGGCGGACACAGGTGGTATTCCTCGTCTGTGAAATCCTGCCAGCTGAAATAGC
>Ga0070727_10005724_pt1 | contig 10032 bp, 9 predicted proteins | sample tdAd472_FD_66722 | JGI IMG/M metagenome (GOLD analysis project Ga0070727, IMG submission 66722) | Marine sediment microbial communities from the Atlantic coast under amendment with organic carbon and nitrate - tdAd47.2 | ecosystem: Environmental > Aquatic > Marine > Coastal > Sediment | place...
AATTGGCGTCTGCATCGGCGCGGCTGTCTTCCTCGTATTCGAGGTCCAGGCGCGGTTCACCCTCGACAATGCCGCAGGAAATGGCCGCGAGCTGGCCGTAGACCGGGTCATTCTCCAGAACGCCCTCTTCCATGAGATAGGCCGTCGCCTGTTTCAACGCGACCCACGCGCCGGTGATGGCCGCCGTACGGGTGCCACCATCCGCCTGGATGACATCACAGTCGACGGTGATCTGGCGTTCGCCGAGCGCCTTGAGGTCGATGACAGCGCGCAGGGAGCGACCGATCAGGCGCTGGATTTCCTGCGTCCGGCCCGACTGTTTGCCCGCGGTGGCTTCACGCCGCATCCGCGAATGAGTCGAGCGCGGCAGCATGCCATACTCGCCCGTCACCCAGCCCTTGCCGCCACCGCGCAGCCAGGGCGGAACATTGTCCTCGACACTCGCCGTGCAGAGCACATGCGTGTGGCCGAACCTGGCCAGGCAGGAGCCTTCGGCATAGCGGGTGACCCCGGTTTCCAGCGTGATTTCGCGTAGGGCGTTCGGGGCGCGGCCAAAAGGTCTCATCAAGGGTCTCCATCAAATATCCTCGCCGCTGGTAACGGGGATCGAGGCGGGCGGCAAGCGGCATGCGGCACGAAGGGAATTGAACCGATGAAAAGCTCGGCCTAAGTGATGGGTATGTCGCTGGACCACGTCTCCACCCTGGCCTCGCTCGATGAGCGCATGCGCACGATCTTTCGTGAGATCGTGGAAAGCTATCTGCAAACCGGTGAACCGGTCGGCTCCCGGACCCTGTCGCAGAGCGGCCGACTGACACTGTCTCCAGCCTCGATCCGCAACACGATGGCGGACCTGGCGCAGCTCGGGCTGCTGACGGCGCCGCATTCCAGTGCCGGTCGCCTGCCAACCCATACGGGGCTGCGCCTCTTCGTCGACGGCTTGCTGCAGGTGGGCGAGCTCTCCACGGACGAGAGACGCGCCATTGAAGGTCAGGTCGGGGCGAGCGGCCGACCGGTCAACGACCTGCTTGGACAGGCCTCCTCCATGCTGAGCGGCCTTGCCGGGGGGGCCGGACTGGTCGTGTCCCCAAAGCAGGAAGCGCCGCTGCGTCATGTGGAGTTCGTGTCGATTTCGCCGGTTGAGATTCTCGCTGTCCTGGTGTTTGCCGATGGCAGTGTCGAAAACCGCTTGATGACCATGCCGGAAGGCCTGCCCCCGGCAGCGCTTGTCGAGGCTGGAAACTACCTGTCCAGCCGTTTGCGTGGCCGGACGCTGAGCGAGGCGCGCCAGTCCATCGCCAGCGAGATGGAAGACCAGCAGAGCCAGCTCGACCAGACCGCCCAGATCCTGGTGAAGCAGGGGCTGGCAGACTGGGCGGGGCCCGAGGGCGAGCGCGCCCTGATCATCCGGGGCCAGGCGAAACTGCTGGAAAATGTGGAAGCCGCCGAGGATCTCGAGCGGATCCGCCTGCTGTTCGAGGACATTGAGCGCAAGCAGGACCTGATCGCCCTGATGGACAAGGCGCGCGAGGCGGAAGGCGTGCGGTTGTTCATCGGTGCCGAGAACCCGCTTTTCAGTCTGTCGGGTTCAAGCATGATCGTGGCTCCCTATATGAACCGGGAACAGCAGATTGTGGGGGCGCTGGGTGTAATTGGACCCACGCGTTTGAACTACGCCCGTGTTATCCCCCTCGTCGACTACACCGCCCGGGTGGTCGGAAAGATCCTCGATGGCGGCCGATAACAGGTCTGGAACCAGGGACTGAAGAAGAATGAGCGAACAGGACAACACCCCGTCTCCGGAAGAGACTGAGGCCGTGGACACGGCTGAAGCCGAGAACGCCGAAGCCATCGATGGCAAGTCCGTCGAACAGCTCGAAGCCGAGCTGGATGATCTGCGCGATCGCCTTCTGCGCGCCGTCGCCGAAGAACAGAATACGCGCCGTCGGGCCGAGAAGGAAAAGGCCGATACGCGGGCTTATGCCATCACCGGGTTCGCGCGCGACATGCTGGATGTGGCGGACAATCTCTCGCGCGCGCTGGCCGCGGTCGACCCGGCGGGCCTTGAAGAGGGCGCGCTGAAGAACCTCGTCGATGGTGTCGCCATGACGGAGCGTGCGCTGCTGTCGAAGATGGAAAACCACGGCATCAAGCGGGTCGACCCGGCTCCGGGTGACGCCTTTGACCCGAATGTGCACCAGGCCGTGGCGCAGATCCCGTCCGAGCACCCCTCCGGCACGATCGCGTCGGTCATGCAGGTCGGCTATGTCATCTCCAGCCGTACCCTGCGCGCCGCGATGGTCGCCGTCTCTGCCGGCGCCCCCGCCGCCGCACCGCAAACCCCGCCCGCAGGCGAAGCCGGTGGCAATGTGGATATGAAGGCGTAGCAAGCCGCTGATTGCTTGACAGACTTGGCCAAGCACGGGCTCACTCCCGGCACTGACGTGCCACGCGAGGGGAGAGCCCGTGTCCATTCTGTCGATTGCTGCCGGTCTGGCGGCCACACCCGTATTTGATGCCGAGACGGCGACACAGGCGTATCTCGCCACGCTGGACGGGGCGGCCAAGGAGCGTTCGGACGCCTATTTCGAGGGCGGCTACTGGCTCCTCCTGATCAACTTCATCGTCGGGCTGGTCGTTGCGGGCGTACTTCTGCAAACCGGGTTTGCCCGGAAACTGCGGGACGCGTTGAAGGGAGCCTTGAAATTCGGCTGGCTGTGGATGCCGGTCTTCGCGGCGATCTATTTCCTTGCCAGCGCTCTGCTCTCCCTGCCGATGACGCTCTATGAGGGCTTCTTCCGCGAGCACGCCTACAATCTTTCCACCATGTCGATGGGCGAATGGCTCGGTGAGTGGGGCATGCAGCTCGCTGTCTCGGCGGTGATGGGCGGGATTTTCGTTGCCGTGTTCTACGGCGTGATCCACCTGGCGCGGAAAAGCTGGTGGATCTGGGGTGCGGGCCTGTCCATCCTCTTCATGGCCTTCGCCATCCTGGTCGCACCGGTCTATGTCGAGCCGCTCTTCAACGAGTACACGCCGATGGAAGAGGGGGAGCTGCGCGACGACCTTCTGGCCCTGGCTCAATCCAACGGAATTCCGGCGGACGACATCTACGTGTTTGACGTCTCCCGACAGTCCAATCGCATCACGGCGAATGTGTCCGGCCTGTTCGGCTCTACCCGTATCGCCCTTTCCGACACGCTGGTTGAGAATACGGACCCGGACGAAGTGCTGGCCGTGATGGGTCATGAAATGGGCCATTACGCGCTCAACCATATCTGGGAAATGTTCATCTATTTCGCCGTGCTGCTGGCGATCGGGTTCGCTTTCACAGACAAGCTCTTCAACTGGGTGAACGCAAAATTTGGCGCACGTTGGGGGATATCGGGCATTGGAGACATGGCGGGACTGCCGCTGCTGGCGGCCTGTCTGTCGGTTTATTTCCTGGTCACAACGCCGATCTTCAATCGCATCGTCTATACCAATGAAGCCGAGGCGGACATTTACGGCCTGAACGTGGCGCGTGAGCCCGACGGGTTCGCGACCGCGGCGATGCGGCTGTCGTCCTATCGCAAAATCGAGCCGGGACCGTGGGAAGAGTTCTTCTTCTTCGACCATCCGTCGGGACGCGCTCGGGTCTTCATGTCCATGCAGTGGAAGGCGGGCCAGCTCGAGATGGGCGCCGGTGACCAGTCGCCGGCTCTGCGTCTGGAGCGCGCCGAGCAGATCGCCCGTGAGCTGGAAGAGGCCAACGCCGAATAGGCTCACGCCGGTTCACATCGCCTTCAACCCTCTCGCCAAGGCGGCGGGAGTGGTTAAACATGCGCGAAACGAGGCAAGAGGGGGCTTCCAATGCTGCCGAACTGGGCGATGGATTCGCTGAATATCCTGACGCAACTCTTTATCCTGTCGATTGGTGTTGCCGTGTTGTGGGCGCTCTTCCTCTATGTGCGTGATACGACGCAGACGGCGGATGCCGTGCGGCGCAACTACCCGCTGGTCGGGCGATTCCGCTCGCTCTTCACAACGCTGGGGGAGTTCTTCCGGCAGTATTTCTTCGCCATGGATCGCGAGGAGCTGCCTTTCAACCGGGCCGAACGCGAATGGGTCTATCGATCCGCTGAGGGCAAGGGCGGTACCATCCCCTTCGGCTCGACCAAACCGATGGACAAGGTCGGGAATGCGATCTTCGTGAATTGCCCCTTCCCGCTTCTGGACGATGATGCGGCCATGACCCAGCCAATGCGGATCGGCCCGCATGCTCGGGACCCCTATGACGCCCCGTCCTTCTTCAACATTTCGGGCATGAGCTATGGCGCCTTGTCGAAGCCGGCTGTGCGAGCCCTGTCCAAAGGCGCGGCCAAGGCGAATGTCTGGCTCAACACGGGTGAAGGCGGTCTGTCGCCGATGCATCTCGAGGGCGGGTGCGATATCGTATTCCAGATCGGCACCGCCAAGTATGGCGTGCGCGATGCCGAGGGCCGGCTCAGCGATGACAGGCTGCGCGAGGTCGCGGCGCACCAACAGGTTCGCATGTTCGAACTGAAATTGTCCCAGGGTGCCAAGCCGGGCAAGGGCGGCATTCTTCCGGCCAAGAAGGTGAACAAGGAAGTTGCTGCCATCCGGGGGATTCCGATTGGAGAAGCCTCGATTTCTCCCAATCGCCATCCGGAAATCGACAGTGTCAGCGACCTGCTCGACATGATCGGCCATATCCGGGAGGTCACGGGCAAGCCGGTGGGCATGAAGTTCGTGGTCGGCGCGTATGGCTGGCTCTATGAGCTGGCGGCTGAAATCGAAAAGCGAGGAATTGAGAGCGCGCCGGACTTCATCACCGTCGACAGCGGGGATGGCGGGACCGGGGCCGCGCCCATGGCCCTGATGGACAATGTCGGTCTGACGATCCGGGAAAGTCTCCCCATGGTGGCGGAAATCCTGCGACGGACGGGTTTGCGAGACCGGATCCGCATCGTCGCGTCCGGCAAGCTGGTCATTCCGGGAGCCGTTGCCTGGGCCATCGCGTCGGGCGCGGATTTTGTGCAGTGCGCGCGCGGTTTCATGTTCTCCCTCGGCTGTATCCAGGCGCTCAAATGCCACAAGAATACCTGTCCGACCGGTGTCACCACCCACAAGAAGAGCCTGCAACGCGGGCTTGTCGTGAAGGAGAAGTCCGAGAAGGTTGCGGAATATGCCCGCACGGTGATCGCCCACGTGGAAATGATCGCGCACTCCTGCGGGGTTGCCGAGCCCCGCGGTCTCAAGCGCAAGCATGTCAGGATCGTGCAGGAGGATGGGCGGTCCGTGCCGATGACGGATATGCGTTTCATGCCTCGTCCGGAGGATGAAGCCGTATAGGCTTCCGGACATGAAAACACCTCACCTGCTTTTCCTGCTTCAGGCGGTCCATACGCTGATTGTCGTGGTTTGCGTGGCGGGGCTGGCTCCCATGGTGTTCTACGCGCTGACCGGTGAGGGGCTTGTCATCGCGCTCGGCGCCTTGGCGTTACCGGTCATTGTCGTTATCGGGCTATTGCTCAATCGCGGCACCTGCATCCTTCAGACCCTGGGCAAGCGTATGACTGGCACGACAGACGGCTGGGCTCGGGACGTCTTGTTCCTGCCGGAAAGCTGGGCGCTGAAGGTCGTGCCCGTGATGGTGCCGGTTTTTGTGATCACCGGGGTCGGAATGGTGATCCGCTGGGGTCTTGCCGGCTAACCCGGAATTGTCACCCGTCGCATCGTCAGATTGATCCGCCCGCCGCCGGGAAAAGAGTCACGCGGCAACAGGGTCGACGTACCCGGGTAGATGCGATCAACGCCGTGATAGCATCGCCGCGCGGCGCCGCCGAGGACCACGACATCGCCCGATGACAGGACCATCGAGGCGGTCTTGCCGCCCCGCTGGGGCCCGCCGAGACGAAAGCGAGCCTTGTCACCCAGCGAGATGGAGACCACGGCTGCATCGGTGGCTTCCTCATCCCAGTCGATATGCATGCCCATCTTGCTGGTCGGTGCGTACCAGTTGACCAGGCATGCTTCCGGAGGGGCCGGATAATCCGCGACCTGCTGCCAGAGTTCCGTCAGTGCTGTCGGCATGTCCGGCCAGGGGGTGCCGGTTTCCGGATGCGCAGGTTCGTAGCGATAGCCCCGGGCCTTGTCTGTCACCCAGCCGAGGGGCCCGAAATTCGTCATCAACACCGAAAGCGGTTGCCCGGTTCGCGGCATGGAGGGGCGCCAGAAGGGCGCGGTGCGGTTCGCCGCGATGACGGCATCAATCAGCGCCGCCTGGGTCGTGCGGTTGAAATATCCGGGGAGGAATCGAAACCCGACTGGCAGGGAGGGTGAGGCGGTCATACCCGGGATATAGAGCGGGCCCGTGCTGTCGTCAGCCCGTTAATAGCGAGGACGTGGACGCAGATTGGGGTCAATCCGGCGCTGACGGTCCCCGTCCTCCTCCGCCTCCGGCTTGCCGTCTCCCGACGTCTCATCCGTTTCATCGCCACCGGCCTCGCTTGTGCTCGAGCGTTGCTGGAGCGTGTGGGAAAGTTCCTCGGCGAGGAGGCGACGATCACCGCGCTCACCCCGGGCATTTCCCAGATAGATGTCATTGCCATGTGTGAAGGCGCGGGCATCGGTATTGGTGGCGGTATCGGCTGCCTCATTGTCAGTGTGGACACGGACATCGTCGAAAATATTGGTGTTCATCCGGTCCTCCATCTGGGAGCGGATTATGGCACTTGGCTCGGGGGCATTCTGGTCGCGACCATCGGTCATTCCGCCGCCGCTATTTCCGCTGTCACCCCCGCCGTCATCGTCCTGTGCAAGGGCCGGTGTGGCCAGCAGCATGGCTGTGGCGAAGACGATCAGGATGGATTTGTACGCACGATAGACCATGGGGCTCTCCCTCGCTGGGTGCACGGATCATAGCATATAACTGCAGCCCGGCTGGCTGAGCGATGAACAACCCCTTGCACTTGCCCGGCGGCCTTCCTAAATCGCCTACCAGCAGCAGGGGTATTCTCCTGCCTTGAACCACGACCGGTGTCGGCATCACCGGTTATCATTTTGAAGACGATCCCGAAGGGGGCTGTCGCAAGGCGTGCAGGTGCTTCTCTTGAAGGTCTGCATCGTACGGGGCAGTTCCGCTGAGAAAACGGAGAGAGAGAATGAGCAAGGTCATCGGTATCGACCTCGGTACGACCAATTCCTGTGTCGCTGTCATGGAAGGCGGCCAGCCCAAAGTCATCGAAAACTCTGAAGGCGCACGCACGACCCCGTCGGTCGTCGCGTTCAGCGAAGACAATGAGCGTCTGATCGGTCAGCCGGCCAAGCGCCAGGCGGTGACCAACCCGGACCACACCTTCTTCGCCATCAAACGCCTCATCGGCCGCAATATGGACGATCCGACCGTCAAGAAAGACGTCGACATGGTCCCGTACAAGATCGTGCCGTCCGAGAATGGCGACGCCTGGGTGCAGGGTCGCGACAAGAAGTACGCACCGTCTGAAATCTCGGCTTTCATCCTGCAGAAGATGAAAGAAACCGCGGAGGCCTATCTCGGCCAGGGTGTCGACCAGGCTGTCATTACCGTTCCGGCCTATTTTGACGATGCCCAGCGTCAGGCCACCAAGGACGCCGGCAAGATCGCCGGCCTGGAAGTCCTGCGTATCATCAACGAGCCGACCGCCGCTGCGCTGGCGTACGGTCTCGAGAAGAATGACGGCAAGACAATCGCCGTCTTTGACCTCGGTGGCGGTACGTTCGACGTCTCTGTCCTGGAAATCGGTGACGGTGTGTTCGAGGTGAAGGCCACCAATGGTGACACCTTCCTCGGTGGTGAAGACTTCGATCTGCGTATTGTCGACTACCTCGCTGACGAGTTCAAAAAGGAAAACGGCATTGACCTGCGCAAGGACAAGCTGGCTCTGCAGCGCCTCAAGGAAGAAGCCGAGAAGGCAAAGAAGGAGCTGTCCTCCGCTTCGTCCTACGAGGTGAATCTGCCCTTCATCACGGCGGATGCGTCCGGTCCGAAACACCTCAACATCAAGCTTTCCCGCGCCAAGCTGGAAGCCCTTGTCGAGGACCTGATCAAGCGCACCCTCGAGCCGTGCAAGAAAGCACTCAAGGATGCTGGTCTGTCTCCGTCCGACATCGATGATGTCGTTCTGGTCGGCGGCATGACCCGCATGCCGAAAGTCCAGGAGGCCGTAAAAGGCTTCTTCGGCAAGGAGCCGCACAAGGGTGTGAACCCGGACGAGGTTGTCGCCATGGGTGCGGCGATCCAGGCTGGCGTTCTCCAAGGTGATGTTAAAGACGTCCTCCTGCTCGACGTGACCCCGCTCTCTCTGGGTATCGAAACCCTCGGCGGTGTGTTCACCCGCCTCATCGAGCGCAACACCACCATCCCGACGAAGAAGTCCCAGACCTTCTCCACCGCGGACGACAACCAGACGGCTGTCACCATCCGGGTCAGCCAGGGTGAGCGCGAGATGGCGGCCGACAACAAGATGCTCGGCCAGTTCGATCTCGTCGGCATTCCGCCGGCTCCGCGTGGCATGCCGCAGATCGAGGTGACTTTCGACATCGACGCCAACGGTATCGTCAACGTGTCCGCAAAGGACAAGGCGACCGGCAAGGAGCAGGCCATTCGCATCCAGGCGTCTGGCGGTCTCTCCGAGGATGATATCGACCAGATGGTCAAGGATGCCGAGGCAAATGCCGAGGCGGACAAGAAGGCCCGCGAGCTGGTTGAAGCCAAGAACGGCGCTGAAGCCATGGTTCACCAGACCGAGAAACAGCTCGAGGAATTCGGCGACAAGGTTCCGGCGGAAGACAAGTCTGCCATCGAAACCGCGTTGAATGAGCTGAAAGAGGTCAAGGATGGCGAGGATCTCGAAGCCATCCAGCAGAAGACCCAGGCGCTCGTCCAGGCTGCCATGAAGCTGGGTGAGGCCATGTACTCGGCCCAGCAGGCTGAAGCGGGTGCCGAAGGCTCCGCTGAAGCTGAAGGCGATGACGATGTGGTCGACGCGGAGTTTTCCGAGGTTGACGACGACGCCAAGAAAGACGCTTAAGGTCTGTTAAATCCGGCCGGGTGTAAGCCCGGCCGGACAGGCTTTAAGAGGGGCGGTCATGAGCAATATGGACCCAGTCACGGCGCCGTATGGGGCGTTCGCGCTGTCTCCTTTCCAGGAGTGGTTGCGCCGTTCTGCCATGAAGCTTCCCTCCGACCGTCTCCGCCGCGCCGCGGAATCCGTTGTGAGACGGGCCCTGATGTCGGATGGACGCGAGATCGCCGATGTCGAGGTGTTCCCCGGCCAGCACGCCCGTGTGCACATGCGCGACAATCGGTGTGAAAAGCGCGCTTTTGTCGGCTCCCGGACGTGGGATAGCGGCGAGCGCGAGGCGATCCGCAACGTGATCCGTCATGCGCCGACCGACCGCGATCTTGTGTTCGTGGATGCGGGTGCCAATGCCGGTCTGTACACGCTGTCCGTACTCTCCGACGCCCAGCGCTATGGAAAGTCCGTTCGCGTTGTCGCTGTTGAACCGGACGTGGAGAATCGCCGCCGCCTTGAGTTCAACCTGGCGGCGTCCGATGCCCGGTCGGTGCATGTCGCACCGTATGCGCTCGGGGCGGAGGACGGCTTTGTCGACCTCGTGCAGGACGCGCGCAATCGCGGCGAAGTGAGAATAGGCGAAGCGACGGACGAAGGTGGCATCCCGATGAAGCCGCTCGCGACCGTTCTGGAAGAAGCCGGCGTCGAGGCTGTCGACGTCATGAAAATGGATATTGAAGGTTTCGAGCTGCCTGTGCTCGAGGCTTTCTTCAAGATGTGGCCGCGCTCGCGCTGGCCCCGCACGGTGCTTCTTGAAACCCTGCATGCGGGTGCCCAGATCACCGATGGTGCGCCGGGCCTGTGTCTTGAGCATGGTTATGAGGTGGCCCGCCAGATGCGTCAGAACGCGGTCCTGGTGCTGCCGGAGAGTGTGGACGAATGAGCAAGCGCGATTTCTACGAAATTCTCGGTG
>Ga0070727_10005728_pt1 | contig 10030 bp, 5 predicted proteins | sample tdAd472_FD_66722 | JGI IMG/M metagenome (GOLD analysis project Ga0070727, IMG submission 66722) | Marine sediment microbial communities from the Atlantic coast under amendment with organic carbon and nitrate - tdAd47.2 | ecosystem: Environmental > Aquatic > Marine > Coastal > Sediment | place...
TCCCCGTAGTGAGGGAAACGAAACTCGAATTGGGGCTCGAACCATGCCGCATCAAAGACAATCTGCTGACGGCGCAAATTTTCTATCACATCTAACAAGTCTTTCCATATGAAATAGGGCAGGACATGACGATCATGGAGAGAGGTATTCCATCGGACCAGCGGGAAATCGTAGGGACTATCCCAGAAGGCGGCGACCAATGCTCGTATCAGTAGCTGCTGCAGCAAATTCATCCGGGGATGGGGTGCCATTTCAAAGGCACGCAGTTCCAACAGACCCAACCGGCCCGTAGCCGAGTCCGGAGAAAATAGTTTGTCGATACAAAACTCAGCGCGATGGGTATTGCCGGTAATATCCACCAGAATGTTACGAAACGTTCGATCCACCAGCCAAGGCGGCGGGTTGTCGGTGTTGGACAGGTTGGCAAAGGCGATTTCGAGTTCCGCAACGGCATCATTCCGGGCCTCATCAATACGGGGAGCCTGGCTGGTAGGGCCGATAAAGGTCCCGCTGAACAGGTAGGAAAGACTGGGGTGATTGTTCCAAAATGCCAACATGCTGCGTAGCAGATCGGGGCGGCGCAGAAAAGGGCTTTCCTGGGGCGTTGCCGCGCCTAAGACCATATGGCATCCACCACCGGTGCCGGAAGCACGGCCATCGAGCCCGAACTTTTCCGCACTCAGACGACATTGCCGTGCCTCTTCATAGAGTGTCGTCGTAATGAATCGCAACTCTTCCCAATTGTGCGCGGGGTGTATGTTAACTTCGATAACGCCGGGGTCTGGCTGAATACTGAAACGGCGTACCCGCGGATCGTGGGGCGGCGTATAGCCCTCGATAATGACCGCGCATTCCAATGCGGAAGCAGTGTTCTCTATGGCACGCACCAGCAAGAAGTAGTCTTCGGCCTTTGATACAGGCGGCATGAAAAGGTGCAAGCGACCTTCACGGGCCTCCAGACACAGGGCCGTACGTACGTAACCCTCCGAACCATCGTCATCCGGGTGGGGGACAAGGGCGGGCAGGGAACCTTCGTGTTCCTGCAGGATGAATGGAACGTCGGCACCGCCGGGCGGTGTCGCCATCGGATCCCGATCCACAATCGTGTGACGTTTACGCTCTGGCTCCCACGGCAGGGAATCAAGAGGAAGGCGATAGCCCATCGAGGAATCTCCGGGCACGAGATAGAGCCGCTCGGAGCGCATCGACCAGGAAGTGCTTTTCCAGCGGACGTCATCTCCAATTCGCGTTGCCTCCAGCGGAAGTACGTATCCGGTAACGCTATCCAGACCACGCTCGAATACCCGTGCCAGGCGATTGCGCTCCAGGGGATCTTCCAGTTTACTGTCGAAGGGATCCGTGCCGATTGGCAACCGTCGTTCTTTCCAGAGATAATAAAAGGTATCTTCGTAGGCAGGGCACAAGTTTTCTGCAGCTACGCCAAGCAGGCCGGCGAGATGGCTTCCAAAGAGCTTGGCATGATCAACGTCCATCCCATAGTCCCGGAGCGGGTTCGCGAGCCACCGTGAATCCTGCCAGAGCGGTGCACCGTTTTCCGACCAGATGGCATCCATCGACCACCGGGGAATGGGTTCGCCGGGATACCATTTTCCTTGTCCCATGTGCAGAAGGGGCTTGTGGGTAAATTTCTTCACCAGGCGCTCGAAAAGTTTATGAGCCAGATTATACTTGGCATCGCTCAGCGCATCGGTATGCCACGCAGCGCTCTCCCGATCGGCTGCGGAGACAAAGGTCGGCTCGCCGCCCATCGTGAGTCCAATTTCCTGGGCCTCCATTTTTTGATCCACCCGAAACCCGAGAAGTTCTATCGCTTCCCATTGCTTCGCGGAGAAGGGCTTCGTAACCCGTGGAGATTCAAATACACGTCGCACCGACATGTCGAACGTGAATTGAGTTTCTGCCATGTCCGTCGCGCCGGAAATCGGGGCCGCCGAGAGGGGATCAGGGGTGGAGGCAAGGGGTAAGTGCCCTTCACCCGCAAGCAAGCCCGAGGTAGGATCCAGTCCGACCCAACCTGCGCCAGGCAGATACACTTCCGCCCACGCGTGAAGGTCCGTAAAGTCCTGCGTCGGTCCGGCCGGGCCATCCAGGGGAGCCTCATCGGGAACCAACTGGATCAGGTAACCACTGACAAAGCGGGCGGCCATGCCAAGATTGCGCAAAATCTGAACCAGTAGCCAGGCAGAGTCGCGACACGAGCCACTCCCTTTGCTCAGCGTTTCTTCGCAGGTCTGCACGCCAGGCTCCATGCGAACATTGTAGTGAACGTCTTTGCTGAGCTGGTCAATGACCGCGACAACAAAGTCCATCACCGGTTGCTTGGTCCGTGGAATGGTACTCAGATAGCGCCGCAGTTGGGCCTGAGGGGCTTCTACTACCAGATAGGGCGCGAGGTCTTTTAGCGTTGCCGCATCATACTGGAAGGGAAAGAAGCATGCTTCCTCTTCCAGAAAGAAGTCAAAGGGATTAAACACCGATAGCTCGGCCACCAGATCCACATCCACGATCAGGGAATCGGACGGTTCCTGGAAGACAAGGCGGGCCAGATAATTACCGTGGGGATCCTGTTGCCAGTTCAGAAAGTGATCTCGGGGCTGCACCTTGAGCGCATAGCTGTTTACTGCCGTGCGACAATGGGGAGCAGGTCGCAACCGAACAATGTGTGGAGCCAATCTTACTAAACGGTCGTACTCGTAGCAGGTTCGGTGATGCAACGCTATCCGAACACCCATAACCAATTGCCCTTCTCTCGGGTGACGTCCTATGTTGTGACGTCGCCCTGTATCTCTCGCAATACCATCTCTCCCTTCCAATACATCGTTCGAGGGAGAGCGCATTCCGTCCAAGCCAAGGCAACGGATTCGCACAAGGGAGTACTAATTCACGTTGCCTGTGCACAAAGAAAAGCAAGGACTGTGCCATTGAGCATTCATGGCATAACACTTGCATAGAAGGTCGCGGAGAATAATCAACTGGTAATGGGTTTTTATCTATGCGACAACAACAAAAGAGCTGGGATGGGTCCCCTTCGGACACCCTCCTGAAACTACTCGAATCCTACCGAACGGTAGCAAAAGGGCACGATGAGCTACTAAACGGCATGGGGGACATCCGGCCTCACTGGCAATGTTTCGTGGATGCCCTCGGAACGACCGGGGTTCAGGGTCTCAACGCCTACGGCCGGGAAGCAGAAGAAATCGTCCGCCAGCACGGCATCGTCTACAATGTGTACAGCGATGCAAAGGGTATGGATCGGCCTTGGGCCCTCGACCTGTTTCCGGTCATCATTCCGCAAGCCGAATGGACTGAGATTGAGCGGGGCGTCAGGCAACGGCTCTCCGTATTGAATGGCATGTTGGATGACCTCTACGGAGCGCAGACATTGCTTGAGAAGCAAGTCGTCCCGGATGCTTTCGTACACGCCAACCCACACTTTCACCGGGTCTGCCATGGCATTCCGCCGACGCCCCATGGGCATATTGCCCGCTACGCCGTCGACCTGGTGCGCGGTCCGGATGGGCAATGGACGGTGTATAGCGATCGCACCCAGGCACCCTCGGGTGCAGGCTACGCCTTGGAGAATCGCGTCATTCTGGCGCAGGTGCTTCCCAAACTCTTCTCCGAAGGGCACATTGAACGCCTGGCAGAATTCTTCGACACCTTCCGAAATGCCTTGGCGGAAATCGCGCCTGGCGACAACACCGACCCGACCGTTGTCCTGCATACGCCGGGTCCCTTAAATGAAGTGTATTTCGAACACGTCTATCTGGCCCGCTATCTGGGCATCAATCTTCTCGAGGGGGCAGACCTGACGGTACGGGACAACTTCGTCTACCTGAAGACCATCGAAGGGCTGAAGCGGGTTGACGTGCTGCTTCGCCGGGTAGATGACGCCTTTAGCGACCCCCTGGAACTAAGGCGAGATTCCATCCTTGGCATATCCGGCCTTCTGGGTGCCGTGCGGGCGGGTAATGTCACCGTCTGCAACAACGTGGGGAGTGGGTTGCTGGAAGTCGCCGCCCTGAATGCCGTCCTCCCCCGGGTGGCCCGAGAGTTGCTCGGAGAGGAGCTGCTGCTTCCTTCGACGCCCACCCGTTGGGGTGCAATTGATTCTGATCGGGCGTGGATGGAGAAAAATTTCGATGCCCTCCATCTTCAATCCGCCTTTCACGGCGTTGAAAAAACAATGCCGGTCTCTCATCTCACTAAAGAACAACGCGAACAACGCTACGCGGAGTGGCAAGAGCGTCCCTACGAATTCGTCGCAGTCGATCCTGTTACCCCCTCAACCATCCCGGTATTCGCCAATGGCCAGCTGATTCCCAATAGCCTGGTGCTCCGCGTTTACGCCACTGGCGGAAGGGATCAGGAAAGCATCCGGGTTCTGCCCGGCGGGCTTGCCCGGGTGAGTCCTCATACCCACGCCTTCGACATTTCGATGCAACAAGGGTGTGGGAGCAAGGATGTCTGGGTACTTTCGAAAGGACAAACCCCTTTCACCAGCCTGTTACGTGACAAAGGCACCCCCCTGGCACTGCGCCGGTCACCTCGAAACCTTTCCAGTCGCCTGGCCGAAAACCTACTCTGGCTGGGACGTTACTGCGAGCGCACGGAAGCAACCGTTCGCTATGTTCGCCATCTGCTGAACCAATGCTCCGACGAAGCGGGGTACCGCAGTATGGGTGCCCTGCGCAATCTCCTGCGCGCCGCCCCCATGGGGCTCTTCTCCAAACGGGCCGACACGCGGCTCTCTGCCGCGTGGACCGATGAATCCTTGACCCCAAGTGATGGATACGATTGGTTGCGTTCCCTGGACCGTATCCAAGAGGTAGTCTTCGAGGCCGTCTTCAATGCCCAACAAGCCAATACGATCGCAAGCAATATCCTGGCGGTACGCCGAACGGCCTGGGTCGTTCGCGAGCGATTCTCCGAAGATGACTGGCGTATCCTGAATAGTTTTACCCTGGAGTTCATACAGCTGCAGGAACGACGAAACCGACCGGCGCTGGGGGAGGTGCTCTACGCGCTGAACCAACTCGTCAAAGGATTTGCCGCCTTCAATGGCCTCCTGCGGGAAAACATGACCCGGGAATCGGGCCAACTCTTTTTGGATATGGGCCAACGGCTGGAGCGGAGCAGTCACACCGCACACCTCGTATTTCGAACTTTGGAGCAATCTACGGAGAACGAGGAGGCACTGCTCCAGTCGTTGTTATCGATTTGCGACAGTCCGATGACTTATCGCGCACGCTATGGGAACATGTTCCAAACGGCCCCGGTCATCGACCTCCTCATCTGCGACGACACCAATCCACGGAGTGTTGCCTACCAACTCCAACGCATCGTAAAACAGCTCCAGTGGCTCCCCGAAGTGGGGGGGGCCGGCCTCTTTAACGACGAGGAGCGGATTATCGAACAACTCAATACACGAATCCGGACGACCGACGCCAATCTACTGGCCCGCGCCAACGACCAGGGCACCCGGGAGGCACTCCAGGAACTCCTCGCGCACTGCCAGCAAGATTTACCCCACTTCGCCAGCCTGTTGGAACAGCGCTACTTCATCCACACCGCACCGCTACGCCCGCTGGATGGCTTCGGCTCGGGCGGGAGTATGTCATGAAATACCGAATCGCACATACCACCCGATATAGCTACGACGGTGCCGTACCCATCGGATACAACCGGGTCTATCTCACCCCGCGCGATACCGCCCGCCAGCAATGTCTTCGTTCCCACTTGGAAATCGAGCCCGTTCCCGCCGTGTTTGGACATCGAGGTAAAGACTACTACGGCAATGAAATCGTCAGTTTTACCGTTCAGGAACAGCACCGGGTCCTGGAGGTCACCGCCCGCAGCGAGGTCGCCCTGACGCCCCATAGCGCACCAGATGCCCACACGACCGCCAGTTGGGAGTCCGTCGCCACATCTCTCTTACGGCCAACCAATCCCTCGCAACGTGCGGCACGTCGCTTTCGTTACCCTACGGAAAGCATAGCGCTCTCCCGCGCATTGCGTACGTACGCCCTTCCATCCTTTCCGTCGGGAAGGCCCGTACTGACCGGGGCGCGGGACTTGATGGAACGTATCTACACCGAGTTTACCTACGACCCCGAGGCCACGACCGTCAGCACTCCGGTCGAAGTAACCCTCGAGAAACGACGGGGGGTGTGCCAGGATTTTGCCCACTTTCAAATCGGGTGTCTTCGGGCACTGGGCTTGTCCGCTCGCTACGTCAGTGGCTACGTGGCTCCCAAACACGCGGACACGGGAGCTACCTTTGTGGGCGCCCAGGCTTCCCACGCCTGGTTGTCACTGTTTGTTCCCGAGTTGGGTTGGGTCGATTTAGACCCGACCAACAACGTACTGCCCGGTATCGAGCATATCACGCTGGCCTGGGGGAGAAACTATGAGGAAGTAAGCCCCATGCGGGGTGTCATTCTGGGCGGGGGGGGCCAACGCCTGGAGGTGGCAGTCGATGTAAGCCCGGTCACCGGATAGCGGTCTATCCAAGCATCAAACACTTTTGACGAATAGCGCCCAGGTGGTACGTCAGATGGGCCATTGTGCCCAGACTCAGCCCGGCATTCATCTCCGTATCGAAGGCGCTGGTTTCGATGGCGTGATAGCACGCTTCGAAGGCGCTGAATAGCTCTTGTCGCAACGCGCCCCATGATTCGGCGCTAACGTCGCCTACGGTCCAGCTCGTAGCCCAATCAGGGCGGGTCCGCTCACCCCGGAGCCACTGTGCGGAGGCATTCAGCGCAAGCGTAAGGTGATGCACCTGGGCTGCGATGCTGTTTCCTCCGATTTCCTGGGAGGCCATTTCGAACGTCACGGTATCCAGCAATCCACGAAGCCCTGAGGTGGGCCCGGCATCACTAAAGTAGGCGAATTCCCCGACGGGTCCATCGACTCCCTCCCGTAAAACGGCGAGGAGATGACTCAACAGGGCTTCTTGCGCTTTCTCTTCCATTCGATTACCTCCAGGTTTCGCTCCACCCACCGCGGGTCAGTTTGTCACGCACGTAACTATCGCCTCCCGGTACAACGAGCACCCTCAGAATATCCATCGTAAAACGAACGATATTAGCACCATGATTCCAACCCATTTTGCGATGAGCTTCGCCTTTTCGGAACCCTGAGCTTCATTGATACGCTTTTGCTCCGCGGTCAGATAGTCCTGCAACCTGCTGAAAAACCGGGTAGAAGATTCCTGCACCTTCCCAACGGCTTCTTTCACATCGTCCCGCTCGCTGAAGGCCTTGGCTTTGGCGGCGGTACGTTGTCCCAGTTGCTCCGCTTTTTCCCGCAGCTCCCGGGCCTTTTCGCTTTCGGCCAGCTCTTTGGCCTTGTCATAGGCATGTTGACTCGCGTGAACCACTTTTTCCTTCGCCTGTTTCACGTCTTCTCGTTCACCAAAGGTCCGCAGCGTATCGACCACATCTTGCCCGGCATTTCGGAGCTGGTCTTCGATAGAGCCGTCGGATTGGTCTCTCGGTGGTGCTACGGCGCTGCCGCAATAGGGACAGAGGGCCTCGTGATCCCGATAGTGGAGGCCGCAGGTCTCGCAGGCAGGATGCCGCGCGTCCTTGAACGCCTCCAAATCTTCCAGGGCTGACCCACAACGGGCTTCGTACTGGCCGGCCGGTGCGAAATCCGGCTGAATCGCCAGCGCCTCTTCGAAGAGGTAGCGAGCGGTGGCCTTGTCCTCTTCGAACCATGCCCGCCCGAGCACATAACGCACTTCATGGGAGGGGGCATCGTGCACGCCGTTGAGGAATGGACGGAGGGCCATACGGGCCTCCGCCACATTGCCCGACTCAATGTCGGCGAGTATGTCTTTCAGTATGTCATGCTGCATAGGGGGTACCTGTCCTCGTTACTTATACGTCGAGGGTAATTCCTTCCTTGGGAATCATAACATTCTCTACGCCACGTTTCTTCAGAGCTCCTTTGAGGGACTTCATCGCGTCAGGTTCGCCGTGAACCAGGAGTACTTTCTCCGCGCAGTCCTTGAAACGCTCCCCGAACTCAATCAGCTCCGCACGACCGGCGTGGGCGCTGAATTCGTTCATCACCCGTACATCGGCATAAAGATCGTGGTCTATCCCAAAGATTCGAATGCTTCGACTTCGTTCCACAATACGGCGCCCCAGGGTATTCTTGGCCTGAAATCCAATAATCAGAATTCGGTTCTTTCGATTGCCGCAGTGATTCTTAAGGTGATGCAAGATTCGCCCATGCTCGCACATGCCAGCGGCAGAAATTATGATGGCCGGACCTTCAAGCCGATTCAAGGCAATAGACTCCTCCAAAGAGCGAATGTACCGGATGTTCTTGAGCTGAAAGGGGTCCCCATTCTCTGCCATAAGACGGCGAAATTCGGCGTCGAAAGACTCTGTGTGCAGCCGAAAAACCTCGGTAATGTTTACGGTCAGCGGACTGTCTACAATAACCGGAATGTCATGAATGGCATTCTTCAATTCGAGGCGCTTCAGGGCATAAACCAACTCCTGGGCACGCTCCAGGGCGAAAGACGGGATAATCATCTTCCCGCCCCGCTCAACCGTCTCATTAATGTAACCCGCCAGCTTGTCTTCCATGAGTTCCATGGGGTCATGGTCCCGGTCGCCATAGGTGCTTTCCATCACCACGACATCGGCCGGACCAGGCTGCCAGGGGTCATCGAGAATGGCCATATTCTTCCGCCCGATATCACCACTGAAAAGGAATCGACGTCGCTTTCCCTTGTCCTCATATTCCAACTCTACCATGGCCGATCCCAGCACGTGCCCGGCATCGTGAAAGGTCATAAAGACATTGGGCAGTACGGGAAAACGCACTTCATAGGGTACTGATACAAAGCGCTTCATGATCTCCCGCACATCCTGATCATGATAGAGAGGCGGGTAGAAGGTCATATGCTTCTTGGAAAGCCACTCCGCGTCGCGCTTTTGAATCCGCGCGCTGTCCTGCAACATGATGGAGCAGAGATCCCGGGTGGCGGGCGTGCAATAAACACAGCCGCGATAGCCAAATTTGGAGAGCATGGGGAGGAGGCCGCTGTGATCGATGTGAGCATGACTCAGGATAACCGCGTTCAGACTCTCCGCATCAAAGCCCAGATGGCGGTTTTTCTCCGACGACTCTTTCCGCCGCCCCTGAAACATCCCGCAATCGAGGAGAAGCCGAGCCCCGTTTAATTCCAGAAAGTGCTTGCTCCCTGTGACTTCTTCGGCACCACCATACGACGTAAACTTCATCGCCTTTCCCCCTTGTTGGACATGTCAACCACACGATTACCCCTCTTCGGATCCCCTTGCACAGGGTGTCCATGCGCGCTCTTCAATCGTAAACAATCCATGTATTTCTCCATCGGTTGCAGACGATGCCTGGTCGTTGTCCAACATCTGTTCGGCGCGTGTGCTACGTACCCCCAGCCAGTAATACCTGGGCGTGTTCCAGGCTCACACCAGAAACCGACCCATCTAAAAGACGGGCAATCTCTTTCTCACGTGCTGCGCCGCGCAGCATAGTCACCGCCGTCGTCGTTCGCCCTTTGCTCGTTGCCTTTGCAACGGTAAAGTGGGCATCGGCCACCGCCGCTATCTGTGCCAGGTGGGTGACGCTCATGACCTGGTGGGATTGGGCCACGGCCTTCATTTTCTGGGCGACCATTCGGGCCACATCACCACCGATACCGGCGTCTATTTCATCAAAAATAAGGGTGGGAATGGTGTCGGCACTCGCCAGGGCCGTCTTAATCGCCAGCATGATTCGGGAAATTTCGCCCCCCGAGGCCACATTCTTCAGCGGTTTGAGTGATTCGCCCTGATTGGCGGCCAGTTGGAAGGTCGCCCGGTCAAAGCCCGTGCTGGTCAAATCAACGGCATCGAGCGTGGCAGCGAAACGGGCTCCCTTCATTCCCAGATCCTGCAAGGCCGCCGTCACCTTCTTTTCGAGTGAACGGCCGGCCTTCTTGCGCTTCTCACTGAGCTTTTTCCCG
>Ga0070727_10005729_pt1 | contig 10030 bp, 9 predicted proteins | sample tdAd472_FD_66722 | JGI IMG/M metagenome (GOLD analysis project Ga0070727, IMG submission 66722) | Marine sediment microbial communities from the Atlantic coast under amendment with organic carbon and nitrate - tdAd47.2 | ecosystem: Environmental > Aquatic > Marine > Coastal > Sediment | place...
CAGGCGATAAAACGTCTCTTAAACCTGCTGGCAACAATGCTTTTTTTGATGTTTCGCTCATGCCTACCGTATCGGAATGCTCTCTTGCGTTGGGCCCAACGGGGTTTAGCTGGAAAATGGGCGTACAGCAAACGGAAAAACTAATATTTGAAAGGATTTCGGCGTCAAAAAGCTTACTTTCGCCCTCGGATATCCTCTGGCTTAAAGCTCAATGATCGCCACATGCCACTGCGAGTCTTTTTTGCGGCATACTGAGATCGAGAGTATTGCTCCCCTTCGTCGGCCTTTGCTACAGCCCAACCACTGAGCACCATTTGCTCGTTGATATCCATTCCCATAAGCCGACATATAACCAAGGGGCGGCTTTGTTTGTCTTTTGCTCCGTCTTTGATATCACATTCTATAGAGCGGCCTTGGATGAGCATCGTGAGTGTGCGATTGGCTGTTTTTCCACATGGAAATATTTTGCCCCTCGTGCTTAAGCATTGTTCCTTTTGCGAGGGGGCATTGAGTGCCCAAAGCGAAACCTTGGTCTCTCCAAAGCTGAGGGTATTGCCATCAACCACTGTTGCCTTGCCGCTGAAATCAGCGGCTGTTGCTTGAGAGGGCAAGGGCAGTATGGAGAGGGCTAGAATAAAAATACCTGCAATGAAACGCATTAGGGTCCGCCTTGTTTGGGTGCTTGGCATTGATCGCTGGAAAAAGGGTGCTAGGCCATGATGTCGGTCAATCATTTGGTGGCGATATTACTGCCCGCAACCACCTGCACTAATTTCATAATAAAACTATTTCAATTCTGTCGTCTTTAAATTATGAGTCCGAATATTACTGGGATCGCTGTAAGGCCCAAGGAATGTCGGATACAAATACGCCAAACGACCTCAAAAAACTCCATAAAGACCTCAAGGGGTTAGATCGTATTGGTCAAGCCGCTCAGATAAGCGGGAGGCCAATTGCCAAGTACGGAATCGTACTGCTCTTTATGGCTATCGTTCTGGTTATCTCCTTCTATCAAGGGGGAGATGGGGTCAATTCAACCTACATTATTGTTGCGGGCTTGCTCGGTGCCTACATGGCGCTGAACATTGGCGCTAACGATGTTGCCAACAATATTGGCCCCGCAGTCGGCTCAAAAGCTTTGACCATGGTCGGTGCGCTGATTATTGCCGCAATTTTTGAAGCTGCCGGTGCGATTTTTGCTGGTGGTGACGTGGTGAAAACCATTTCAAAAGGCATTATTGCCCCAGAGTTGATGCCCGATACCCAGACATTCATTTTCGCTATGATGGCCGCACTTTTGGCCGCTGCCGTCTGGGTCAATGTGGCGACCTTTATTGGCGCGCCGGTTTCGACCACTCATGCCGTTGTGGGTGGCGTCATGGGCGGCGGTATTGCTGCCACCGGTTTCGATGCGGTCAACTGGGCGACCATGGGAAAAATTGCGGCCAGTTGGATTATTTCTCCCGTTCTAGGCGGCGTCATTGCAGCTTTGTTCCTGGCCTTTATTAAACATCGAATAATTTTCCAAGAAGACCGGGTTGCCGCGGCGAAGCGATGGGTTCCCATCCTTGTGAGTATTATGGCAGCCGTTTTCTCCATGTACCTCATGAAGAAGGGGCTCAAAAAAATATGGAAGCCTGATTGGTGGATGGTCGCTGTTACGGGCCTCGCGTTGTTTGCCGCCTCAGTGGCTATAATCCGCCCGATTGTTGCCAAGGCTGCTATTGGTCTTGAGAACCGTCGCAAAGCGGTTAGTGAGCTCTTTACCATCCCGTTGATTTGCTCAGCGGCCCTATTGAGTTTTGCACATGGGGCCAACGATGTGGCTAATGCCATTGGTCCTTTGGCAGCGATTGTTGGAGCTGCCAATACCGGTGAAATTGCGACGAAAATTCAGGTTCCACTTTGGGTCATGGGAATTGGTGCCGTCGGCATTACAGCTGGCCTCATGCTGTTTGGCCCCAAGCTGGTGCGTATGGTTGGTGAAAAGATCACTAAGCTCGATAGGATGCGGGCATTCTGTGTTGCACTGTCGGCTGCCATTACAGTAATTGTCGCCTCGGCACTGGGTTTGCCAGTCAGTTCCACCCATATCGCTGTTGGCGCCGTCTTTGGTGTTGGCTTCTATCGGGAGTTTCTAGATCAAAAGCGGCGAGTAAAGAAGCAGGCTGAACGGGAAGCGGCACTCCAAGAAAGCATCGTCTTGCAAAGCCATGGGGGTGCATCCGACGATTCACCCACGCCAAAAGAGGTCAAGAAAGCTGAGAAAGCTAAGCGCAGGAAGCTGGTGCGTCGTCAGCACCTAACAACGATCATTTCCGCTTGGCTCGTGACTGTTCCATTGGCAGCCTTGCTCTCGGCAGCCCTGTTCATGTCGCTCAATGGGTTCCTCGGAGAGGGGTGAGCTTTCGCTATTTGATGGTGAAGGCCTGACGGCGGACGGTTTTGCCAACAGTGTTTGCAACAAAAGGCACCATTCCGCGAGTTAGCGAATGGCTATCCCCTGCCGTAACAGACGTTACAGCCCAGCCATGCCAGACGCGGCGTTTCGCTTGCCGGTCATCCAAGGTTACATCGAGTCGGTACTTGGATTTAGAGCCTTCGCCCTGATGTTGGTCGCCTTCATTGATCAAGCCACCTCGGCTAGAATTGAAAAGGTTAAGTCTGGCGACCGTATCATCGCCGCCTTTCCAAGGCCCTTGATTGCTCAGCTCAACAACTGAGCGGCGGTCTTGACCGCCCCAGCTACCAAGGTCGCCACGGGTTTCAAAAGTCAAAATGAGATGAGAGTTTTGCGAAACGGTGAAGCCTGCATTTTGCAGTGCTTGTTCAAAGTCCTGCTTGATGACAATGCTTTCGTCAGAATTATCGAGTGGGCTGACTGTGATTGGCGTGCTCATCGATATCTTCTTAAACGAAACGGCATTGACCTGGCCATCACCGGCAAATGCATTAGAAAGAGCAGCTGCACTGAGAAAAAGCGAAACTGTCAGTGCTTTGGTTACTTTGCCCATTTATTAAGCCTCATCAATATAGGACTGTAAATTGCCGCATATGAATGAAGAAATGCGGCTCCCTTTGACCGTGATCATGGAACCTGAGTGGACTCCTGTCAACAAATGCTCAATGGTACTAACAGGATAATTCTGTTGAGCCTTTTTGAACCTCAAGAAGTGGCCTGGATGCCGAACCCTGCTAATGGATGATGCTCAGATCTTTGAATTCGCCTCGCTATTTACTGCTTTCACGGTGGGGCTATTCAGTTCGCTCCATTGCGTCGGCATGTGCGGAGGGATTGCAGGTGCGCTCTCTCTTAGTATTCCCGGCGGTCATCAGGCCGGCGGCACAAGTCGAGTTTTCTATGGCCTGAGTTATAATTTGGGCCGAATCGCTAGCTATGGGGCAGCTGGAGTTCTCGCTGCCAGTATCAGCTTTGAAACAGTAACCATCGTTAGCCCAGAAATGGGTTTGCTATTTTTGCGCACCCTCTCGGCGATCATCCTCGTTTCCATGGGGCTTTATCTGGCAGGTTGGTTCCCCTCCTTTGCGACAATGGAGCAGATCGGGGTACCCCTCTGGCGGCGGCTTGAGCCGCTTGGACGCAAGTTTTTGCCTTTAAAATCACCGCTTTATGCTTTGGCCTATGGTGCGGTTTGGGGGTGGTTGCCTTGTGGGCTTGTTTATTCTGTTTTGCTCTATTCCGCATCGTCTGGGACGGCCCTGCAAGGCGGATTGATCATGGTCATGTTCGGTTTGGGGACACTTCCGGCACTCTTAGGTGTTTCGTGGGCGTCTCAATGGTTCTTGGCTTTGCGTAGCAAGACCTCTGTAAAAAGAATCGTTGGTGTCTCCGTAATGGTTTTAGGTCTTGCCAGTTTGCTCTATACTGGCAGCCTTATTGGAGAGGATTGCGCCGTTTGCGGCGTTGAGGAATAGGAATGGAAACGACCACCATCATCGGCAACTCCCCTGAGTTGGGGGCCGTGCTGCGCACAGCGCAGGTGGCTTCGGCTGCTGATGTGGCGATTCTAATTCTTGGTGAGAGCGGAACCGGCAAAGAACTTCTCGCTCGGACCATCCATCAAGACAGTTCTCGTTCAAATCATCCCATGGCCGTTATTAATTGTGCAGCCCTGCCAGAAAATCTCTCTGAATATGACATGTTTGGTCAGGCTGATGGCGGCACGCTTTTTTTGAGCGGCATCGATGAGTTGTCTCTTTCCTGGCAAGCCAAGTTGCTGCGGTTTATGGAAACCGGCGAGTGCCTTAATGCCGAGGGCAATGCTCTTGCCAGAGTTGATGCGCGTATTATCGCTGCTACCAGCCGTGACCTTTCACAAGAGGCCGCTGATGGCCGCTTCCGCGAAGATTTGTTTTATCGCTTAAATATCGTTCCTCTTGAAGTTCCGGCTTTAAGAGAGAGAACGGGCGACATTCCGGTTTTGCTTGCGGGGCTGATGAAAGAATTATCTGCCAAACATGGTGTGGAAACACCAAGGTTTGCAAAAGATGCCCAAAAGCAATTGGAAGCCTATGGCTGGCCCGGAAACGTCCGTGAGATTCGCAATATTTGTGAGCGCCTCGTGATTCTCTGTGCAGGCCAAGAAATTCAGATCGAGCACCTGCCTCATGAAATCACCAGCGTTGAAGGCGCTTCTTCTGATGGCCTATGGGGCTTTAAGTTCCCAGCGAGCGGTATCGTGCTTGAAGAAATGGAAGTGACGCTGATCAACATGGCTTTAGCGCGTACCGATAATAATCGGACCCACGCTGCTGGGCTTCTCGGGATTTCGCGCGATGCACTTCTTTATCGAATGAAAAAGCACGCTCTTCGATAAATCTAGCTATATCAAACAAAAAAAGCGGAGACCCTGGAAATGGATCTCCGCTTTTTTGTGGGGGTAGTGGTGGGCGGCCCGGTGGGTTGAAGAGGCCGCCCGTTGGTAGTCTTCTAGTGTTTCATGCTTTTCATGTCGTGCTTCATGCCGCCCATTGCGCCCGCTTTGCCAATCTTGACATGAACTTTCACTTCACCGGCCTTTTCAAAAACCAGGGTGAGGGGGAACATTTCGCCTTCTTTAAGCTGCTTGGTCAGGCCCATGAACATCACATGGTCGCCGCCCGGCTTGAGCATAGCCATGCCTTTGGCAGGAACAGCAATGCCGCCTTCAACTTTGCGCATCCGCATGATGTCGCCATCTTTAATGTGGGTGTGAAGCTCGACCTTTTTTGAAATGTCGGCCTTGGCAGCAACAAGCTTGTCAGCGCCCCCCATGTTTTTGATCGTCAAGAAAGCTGCACCGGCGCGAGCCATTTTAGCTGATGCGCGTGCCCAAGCACCTTCGACCATGATATCGGCTGCGAAAGCTGGTGCTGTCATGCTCAGTACTAATGCTGCGGTAGCAGCTGCGAGAATCTTTTTCATGGTTTTGTCTCTCCTTAAAACCTCGAAACTTAAGAATTCGAATTGATGAATTTGTCTAGGCCCGCTGCCATGGCTTCAGGCGTGGTGCCATATGAAAAAGTAGTTTGAAACTTGCCGTCCGGCCCCATCAGGAACGTGGTTGCCGAGTGGTCGACGGTATAGTCCTCACCGCCTTCGCTGCTTTCTGCGCGGGCGTAATAGGTGCGGAAACTCTGGGCCAATTGGGCGATTTCATCATCGGTTCCCGTTAGGCCGGTAATTGAAGGATGAAACTGGGCCACATACTCAGCCATGACTTCCGGTGTATCGCGATTCGGGTCAATGCTGATGAAGAGTGGCTGAATGCGCTTGCCTTTTTCAGCGCCAAGAATATCCATCGCCTCGGCAATGGTGTTCAATTCGGTAGGGCAAACATCGGGGCAGAAGGTGTAGCCAAAAAAGATCAGCATCAAGCGGCCGCGATAGTCGGTATCGCTGACTTGTTTGCCCGTGTGATCTGTCAGAGTAAAGGGCCCACCGATGGAAATTTTGACTGGCGTGCGGGTTTCTAAAACATCGTGGCTATTCGTTCCGGCTTGGCGAAACTGAGACCAGCCAATAAAGACCACAACAGCCAAAGCTGTAATGGCGATAGCGGCCTTGGTAACGGTTCCTGGATTATTTCCAGAATTTTGTTCGTCGCTCATTTAGGTTCCAACCTGTTCTTTTCGTTCCAACCCGTCATCTAGATGGAAAAAGCGGCGGAAACCGGACCCGATGCGCTGGGCCAGACTTCCGCCAATGGGTTGGAACATCATCATAAAAGCAAGCCCAAAAGGGAGAATCAATGTGTGTTCTCACACACCTATAATTCGTTGATATTTAAGGAAAAATAGTTTTAAGCGCCGTTGATGCTGCGGGCTGCGCACCCTTGGCGATGGCTTTGCTGCCCTTAAAGGCGATATAGCCCGTGCGGCCATAGTGGGGGAGAGGCCGAAGGACTGCTTTTAGGCTCTCATTGTCTTTCGCAGTCACGACGACATAGGAGACGCCATCGTTAGTCTTTCCAGCCCAGGCTCTTGCCGATCCTTTTTCAGCAATTTGTGACGGCGGGCCACCCAGTCCTGCCCGTGCGAGATACGGTGTTGTTGTTTCATCGGTGCCGATGATGAGGTGAGGAGCCTTGCTGTCCAGCTCTTTTCCCGCCGCAATAATGCGGGGGTTGAGGTCCATCATTCTTACAGCCAGACGCCGAGCCGTTTCTTTGGTTTTCGGGTCGGGCGCTGTGACGACGACAAGGGCATTCTCGGCCAGTGTTACGTCACGCAGGATTGGAGGGGCTTCGCCTTCTGCTAAACGGCGGAAGAGATCGAAATCAGGATCAATGGAAATGCTGACCGGCTTGGCTTTGGTTGGCAGCCGCAAGGTTGCTGTCTCGCTTTTAAAGCGCTTGAAGATTTTGTGCCGTTCGCCCTCCGACGTTTCGATGACGATTGGCAAATTAAGCTCGTAGGTGGGCTTGCTTTGTTGAAGAGCAACGATGACACCCTTGCCATCGCTATGAGCTTCAATCAATGAAAGTGCTGGGGCTCCCTTGCGGTCCAGCCATTGGGTGAAAATGTTGCCCAAGGACTGACCAGAAGCGAGTTCAAAGGAGGTGCGAAGCTCCTTCCATGAGGCGCGGCTGAACTTATTGGTTTTCCAAAAGTGCTGGATTGCTTTGTCGAAGGTATCATCGCCCAATCTGTTGCGCAGCATGTGAAAGAAAAAGGCAACCTTGTGATAGCCAATGACTTGTGACGCGGTATGGCCCTTACTGATGAAGCTGCGTGCTGGCGCATCGCGCTCTGGCGGCAGGGCTGCATAATCGCGCAACCAAGCAAGGCGTCGCTCTTTGGCCTTTTCCGGGCCACGCTTTAGTGCATAAGCGTAGTCTGCCATGAAGGTAGTCAGGCCCTCAGCCCAATTGCCGCTGCCATAGTCAGTGAAGACTCCATTGCCCCACCAGTTGTGCAAAACCTCATGGCCGAGGGATGTGTGCTTAATGAACGGCAGTCGCAACACATTGGCCCCCATATAGGTCAGGCCCGGATAGCCATATCCCACTGGCAAGGGGCTGGCGATAATGGAAAACCCAGCGAAGGGGTAGGGGCCGATCCATTGGCTATAGAGGTCTATGTATTCGGCCGTTTTGGCAAGGTAGTCTGCTGCCAAGCCTTCCATGCCAGGGGTAAAGTAGGTGCGCAGTTTAATTCCTTTGTGGTCGCTTTCTTCGACCTTGTAAGGGCCAGCGAAAAGAGGAATATCGTCGCTCGGTTCTTTGGCTTCAAAAACAGCCTTGTAGCGGCGCGCATTGGTTTCTTCTTCGACCAAACGCCCCGGCACAATGGCTTTGTGCAGCGCTGGCGTGAAGAGAGTCGCCTTATAGGTGAAAAGATCGACGCCGAGATCAGCAATCCACCCAGATGAGCCTGGAAGGAAGCTTCCCGCCGGATCGGTAAAGAAAACAGGAGGCTTGTCGGTTTGTATATCGCTGGGGAGCCCTGGAATCTGGCCGTTGTATTCGATTAAAACCTCGTGCGACTTGCGTTCTTCAGACAGCCGTATCAGCATTTCACCCGATTTAGCCATGGCGTTGACTGGTCCGCCGTCCAAGAGTAGAGCGGTGACGTATAGGTGTTTGGAGAGGCGGATGTTTAGCAGACTCTCGCCAGTAAAGGTTATGCGGTCTGTGACCTTGAGCGAACGGGTATCAGGGTTGAGATAAACAGTAATGTCGTGGTGCAGCCCCTCTACCTTTCCCATGCTTTGAGCCTTGCCCGTAACAGGGAAGGCAAGGAGCAGCACAAAGGCGAAATATGCGAAGCGAAGTAAAGGGCTCATTTGTGCTGGCTTTTATGGGCTTTCTTTTTCAAGTCTTCCAGAGTTGGAAATTTGGCAACCAGGTCGATGACCTTCTTGCCTCGGCGGATAGTCAAAGGTAGCCATGTGCCAGGGGCTTGGCGTTGCACGACAGCTATCAAATCTTGATTGTTCTTAATCGCCAAGCCAGCGGCCTTGAGTATTTTGTCATCCTTTTTAATGCCGGTCGCCTTGGCAACGCTATCATCGAGGACTTTCCCGACGCGCACCGCACCTTCTTTGTCGTCAAGCATCACGCCAAGCAAAGGGCGATGGGCCTTGGCAGGCCGCTCGAAAGTATCGACACCAAAAATCAGATCGGCAAACATCGGCGTGACTTCATCGCAATCGTTTTGCTCATTAAATGGGATTGCAACGGCCAAGTCTGATTGACCCAAGGCCCTTAGCTGATGGGGAACGCCGTAGCCGTTGATCAGGTGTCCGGCTCCAATAATGGCGACAAGGTTGCTGTTCTGCGCTGCTGCTGCCGCAGCCTCAGCCATGGCGCGATCCCAAGTAAGCTGGGCGTCGATGAAGCGTGAAATTGCTTGGGTTTTCTCTGATGTTTCCTCTTTTGAAGAGGCATGCTGATTATAGATATTCGTCAGCATTTTCGCATAGGCAGCACTTGGGGCTGCTGGGTCGCTAACGCCTTCGCGTTTTTCTATCGCAACATTTGCCCAGCCTTCTTTTCGCACTTCGCGGATGAGTGAGTGATCGACATTGAGGGCAACCATCGGAAGGCGATGCTGGCGGGCAAAATGGAAGATTGGCATGTAAAGGCTGGGGTTGAATTGCCAAACTCGGTTCCATTCGACCTTTTCAAGGAACTCTTTTTCGCTCAAAGCGCCGCGCACCCATTCATCAAGAACCGGCTGGGCCTTGCGAGGGAACATTTCAAAGCCGATCACCAAGGGATTGCCGGTCGCGTGGAGTGCGGTGATGGTGGCAAGCTGCCAGCGGTGATGGGCCGCGTTGTCATGAGATTCGCCGAGCAGAACAATTTTCCGGTTGGCTAAATGATCAATGGCGGTTTCATGAGGAATGTTGCCAGTTCCTGATGGATTGCTCCAAATACCCGTTGCCGGACAACTGATGGGCTGGGCCCCTGCTGTTACACAGGAGGCTAAAACGAACGTCGCCGCTGTCAGGATGAAAGACTTGATGAGGGAAGAACTGGTCATTGTGATTCTCATTATTATTGTTGGCTTTGAGCAGCCAAATGCCATTGTCATGTTCAATATGGCATTATTTGGGCTATCAACAAGTCAAATACATTAGTCGTTTAGGGGAGTTCGCGAAGAACTCTAAAACCTGTGTCGTCACTGGAGCGTGAGGGGAAGTCGCGCCAGCGATTTGCAGAACGAACTTCTTTAGGCGGGAAACTCCAAGCCCCACCACGAATGACCCGCTTGCCGCATCCCGCAGCTTTTTCAAGCGGTTTGCCATCACGCGGCGCCTCGGCAAAGCTGTCGTGATAACAATCGGCGGCCCATTCAAAGACGTTGCCGGCCGTGTCATGAAGACCAAACGGATTGGGGGCAAACTTGCCTACACGGGCCGTCTTCTCTGCATCCCACAGGCTACCGCAGCCAGCGCAATTGGCTTTGTCTTTGCCGACTTTCCTTCCCCACCAAAAACGGCTCTTGGTTTCAGCCCGCGCCACATATTCCCATTCTGTATCGCTCGGCAGCCGATAGGTTTTGCCGGTCTGCTCGCTGAGCC
>Ga0070727_10005730_pt1 | contig 10030 bp, 10 predicted proteins | sample tdAd472_FD_66722 | JGI IMG/M metagenome (GOLD analysis project Ga0070727, IMG submission 66722) | Marine sediment microbial communities from the Atlantic coast under amendment with organic carbon and nitrate - tdAd47.2 | ecosystem: Environmental > Aquatic > Marine > Coastal > Sediment | place...
GATCCGCTCGCCGGACGGATGCCACGAGGCCCCGATGAAGTTGGAGCCGGGCAAGTCGCAAACCGTGCTCACAGGGCCGCCATGGACGGATACCCGCTTCAACGCGCTGCCGTCGCGAAAGGCCAAGGACTGCGAATCCGGCGACCACACGGGGCGGGAGGCGTTCTCGGTACCGTCGAGTGTTCGCACCCATTCGTCGTCGAGTGATCGCAGCTGGAGAGACCCGGTCGGGCCCACCGTCGCGAAAGCAATCGTCTGCCCGTCAGGCGAAATCACCGGTCGCGCCCCGACGCGCTGCAAACCGCCGCCGGGGTCGAATGAAAAACGGCGCAGCTGAGGAGCATTCGTTGGAGGCTCCGCACGGCCCCACAGCCACAGCGCACAGGCCGTCGTTGCAGCGAGTGCCGCAGCCAACAGCTTCCGCTGCAACAAAAGCGACGACTCCGCCGGCCGGCGCGGCTCCGGCGCGGCCTCAGCGCTCCCGGAGGGACGCACCCGCTCGACCGGAGCAATAAAGCGGTAGCCGCGCCGGGGAAGAGTCTCGACGTAGCGCGGCTGTGTGGGCGAATCGTTCAGCGCTCCCCGCAGTTTCTTGACCGCCGTGGTGAGCGCGTGATCGTAGTCGACAAATTCGCCGCCGGGCCACAGCCGACCCCTCAGTTGGTCTCGCGTAACGAGCTCGCCGGGAGTCTCCGTCAGAGCCGCTAGCACCTGAAACGGCTGCTCCTGGAGCTTGATCCGAATACCTCCCTTGCGAAGCTCGCCAGTTTCTCGATTGACCTCGAACAGCCCGAACCGCAGCAACTCCGGCGCCTGGTCAGAATTTGGCGATGTGGCCTCCATCTCGCTTCGTAGCTTAGCCCCTGTTGGGTACAACGTCTACTAACCGGCTTGATATCCGTATCTTGGAAGGACATAGGCACTCTGTCGATGGTCCGCTGAGAGTCTATAGCCGCCCGCCGATGGAAACGCTAGGCTCTAGTCTGGAAATCAGCGCAGCCCCCATGACCGAAGAAAACATTACCCTCGTCGATCGTGCCCGAGCCGGAGATCCGGAGGCGTTTGACCAACTGGTCGGCGCATTCCAAAGGCGGATCTTCGGATCGCTTTACAGGATCATTGGTCGGCGTGAAGAGGTGGAGGACGTCGCGCAAGAGGTGTTCGTGCGGCTGCATCAATCGCTGCCGCAACTCCGCGAGGCCCAGGTGTTCGAGACCTGGCTCTATCGCCTGACCACCCACGCGGCTTACGACCACCTGCGAAAGCAGATGCGGCGGGAATCGCTCCGCATGAGCGATCTGAGCGAAGAACAGACCCGACTGGTGGAGGCCGAGATGGGGGCGGAAGCCTACGCGGAGGAGCGTCATGGGGCCGAAGTTCGCGAGCTGATGAATCATCTCCTAGACCGAGTTTCCGCCGACGACCGCGGCCTGCTGGTCCTCAAGGAAGTGGAGGGCAAGTCGCTGAAGGAGCTCGCGCAAATCTACGGCTGCAACCCGAACGCGATCAAGGTGCGCCTGTTTCGGGCGCGCAAACGCGCGCTCAAAGCCTACCAAGAGATGCTCGAATCCGAAGCCGCCGCGAATCACCCCATGGCCGCCCTCGTCTTCGCTGGACAGCCGGCCTAGCCCGATCGCGCGACACCGCCCGCGCCCCTCCGACAGGTCGGGTATCGACGCCGCTTGATGTGCTAAGTTAGCGAGTGGTGAGGTGCGAGAGTGGTTGAATCGGGCGGTCTCGAAAACCGTTGTACCTTTGCGGGTACCGTGGGTTCGAATCCCACCCTCACCGCCATTGATAACAAAGAGCTTACGTGGTCGTTGTAGGATTTTTGTAGGGTTCGTTTTAGTTCGGCTTTTCGTGAGGCTGCCCGGGGACCAGCAGCGGGTCGTCTGCCCAGGTCATGCGGACGTGGCTCTCGAGCCGCTCCCGCCGTTCGCGGATCCATGGCGAATAGTGCTTCTGCGTCACCAGGACTCCAAATTGGAAGTGCTCAGCCGCGACGCTGAAATGGGATGTAGCCGCTAGGCGGCGGCCCCTCTGTCGAGGGGCCGGGTTGACCCTTTCCTTCGTGACCTACTCTACGCCGTACTGCCGTCGGCTCCGGTCGTAGCTCTGATCCAGGCGCTGACGGGTGCGCTGGGCGTTCGGCGTGGACTGGAACTCGGCGAACGTCTCCGGTGCCACGTGTTCCTCGAGCCGGAGGAACGCCGTTCCTTTGGAGACTTCCTCGAGCGCAGGATCCACGGTGAACACGGATTCGTCGACGCCGTCGATGACGCTAATCGGGTAGATGGTGCGAACGGCTTGGGCTCGTTCGGCCGGTTCAATGATCGTGATTTCGAACGCAACTCTCCGACAGCCCAATTCGGGCGCGACCCATTGAGTGAAGCGCCTTTGCTCAAGGACTTCGCCGTCGTCGTCCGTCATGGGCGGCGGTGTTGCTATCCGGGCACGTGCGCTGAGTCCGTGGAAGTCGCGCTCCGCGCCTTCCGCTCCGCAGTTGCTTCGCTGAAACGCCGCCGCTTCGTGGGTGTCGACCAGTTCCGCGCCGACGGTCGACTTGATGTGGATCTCGGGTATCGCGTGAATCTGCAGCCGGTGATCGCCGTCCGTCAAGGTGTACTTGACGTGGCGCACGCCGCTTGCATCCCAGCTTTCCTCTACGGTGTCTAGTCCGCGGATATGGGTGACGATCCGCCGGCTGTCGCGCACGGTTCCGTCGAGGTTGTAGTCTACCTGCGCCTTGGTGATCGTGACGTTCGGGATGCTGTGTTCGGCCTGAGCCATAACTAGGGTGTAGCCGCTTCCGAGGGCGAGGGCGGCGATCACAACGATCGCCAGTGTGAAGAAATATCGAGTTGTCAGCATGATTCGTTCGTCTCCTGCTCGGTTACTCTACCGCTTCGCTTAGACGCCGCATCCCGGGCCGGTACCGGTGCCGCCGCAGACAGCCTCATCGCCAAACGCGCAGGGTGAAGCGGATGGGACGCACTCTTGCCGTGTCGTGCCTGAACCGGAACAGTCCGGTTCCTCCCACCACGTTGCTGAGATGCAGACGCATCCACCGTGACAGTCCCAGCCTGAAATAGTAGTACACGAGCCGGGGATTGCATACCAGTCGTGTCTAGCGGCTCAAAAACGGCCGCCCGCCCCTCTCGCTGAATAGCCCTTTGACCTCCCGGCCCGGCTAGCTATTCCCGTCCGCTACGGCGAGGCACAAAATCGAACCAGTCCCGCCAACCGGCCCGGCTTGCGTTATCATCTCCCGCACCGCCCGCGTAGGGCGTCGAGGGCAAACAAAGCATGAAGTTGAAAGTCCTGTTGCTGTTTTGCATCGCAAGTCTCGGCTGGAGCCACGCTCGCGCTCAGGCGGATTGCTGTAGCTGCGCGTTTACTGAAACCAAGGAGTATGTCGGCAGCGGAGACTTTCCCTGCAGCTTCAAATACCCGGCCCACTGGGAGGTCAGCTACGATCGCTGGGAAAACCAGGTCTACATCCGCGCTCCCCGCTGTGAGACGCGATGCGGGGGATCCAACAGCCTCGGTTTCCAAGTCTCGCCAGGCAACGGCAAAGACAACAACGCTCTCCAGCAAGAGGAGTCCTGGAGACAGAGTCTGACTCCGGCAGGCTCTGCACGCTGCGGAGGCAGGGAACTGACGGCCTTTCGCTCTCTCGATTCCAAACCCGACCAGAAGATCGCGTCCTTACTCCTTCACGTCGGCAAGGGCGACGGCAAGAACTACGACGCTTCCATTCGCCTCTCATGCTCAAACCCAGGTGAATGGCAGAAACTCGAGAAGCTGGTCATGGACTCACTGCGCTAAGACCGTTCCCTGCGCCTAGAGAACCACAGCGCCAGCCCCCCAATCCCAAGCAGCGCCGCCGTGCCTGGCTCAGGCACGGCCGAGGGGTCGGTGCTCAGCTTCCCCCAGGTCAATCGACGCACGACTCCGCCCGCCGAGAAGCAGGACGGGTTGTTGCAGAATGCCTCGATCGTGTCGGGTGCGAAGAGGTCAATCGTGCCCCCCGCGTTGGTGAGCGGATCCATGTAGGTCAGCCCCAGCGCCGCCGAGCCGGTCAGGTCCGCGATTCCCCCGTCGGTGACGAACGCCGACGCGACCGAACTGCCCAGGAATCCTGGAGACGGATCGAGGTACGATTCGCCGGCGTACAAGCTTCCTGCAGTGGTAAGGAGTTGGGCGTCCGAATAGAGACCCCGCACTCCGATGTCCGCGTCGTAGACAAAGGAGCCGGACAGGCCTCCTCCGTCTTCCCACACGCCGAGAACGTACCAGGTCAACGGCACAGCCGAAGAGGGCGCCGCCGCCCACAGGCATAAGCAAACAGTGAGCAAAATTCGTTTCATGACGGTATCTCTCCTAGGACTTGGACTAACGAACAGCGAGCGAGAATTGGTACAAGATGATCGAGCCGGACTGGAACGGAATCCGGTTCGTTTTTCGGACGCGCAACGGCGCTTGCGCCGGACGCATCACGGATGTGCGGACGACGTTGGCCAGCCCGCCGAGGTCGGCCAGAGCGTCTACGCAACTCCAGCCCACGTAGTTCCGAGTCGGACTCGACGTGTTCCCCGACTCCTGCACGACGATCCGGCTCTCGGCGGAGGGGTCGCAGACCAGTTGCACTCTCGTCACGTCGGCGCCGTCGATGTCCCAGATGATGCAGTCGGGAACGTCCGTGGTTCCGCCATCGTCTCCGCCGTCTGCGCGTGTGCGGCGTTCCGAATGGATCACCAAGTGCTCGGACGCGCCGAGTTGATCACGATCGATGAGCCCGTTGTCCAGCAGCAGGCCGATAGCGTCGGGGCAGCGCCTGCCGACCAGCGAGGAGGCGGGCAGCCGCCTGCCGTCGGCGGTACGGAGCGGGGAACTACTGTCTGCGAAGACGACCTCAACGCCGCCGCCTCCCGGCATCACCTGGCAGCCAAACAGCAGAGTCGCGTCCTGGGCGGAGGCCGGCGCGGTCACGCCCAGCAGGATCGTCACCGTGGCCGTCAGCGTGACGGCGCAGCGCGCCAGAATTTTCGATAGGGATTTCATGATGTTTTTCCTCGTGGATTCGTGATCGATGAACTAGGGGAGTTGGAGCGACAGTTGATAGAAGAGGATCGAGCCGGGCTGGAACGGAATCCGGCTCGACGAGCGGATGCGCAACGGCCTCTGCGCCGGGCGGATCACGGACGTTCGGACCACATTGGCTAGCCCTCCCAAGTCGGCGAGAGCATCGACGCAGCTCCAGCCCAGGTAGTTCTTGACGGGGCTAGCCGTCGTCCCGGCCTCTTGCACGACGATGCGGTTGTCCGCAGTCGGATCGCAGACGAGTTGCATCCTCGTGACGTCAGCGCCGTCGATGTCCCAAATAATGCAATCGGGAACGTCCGTGGTTCCGCCTCCGTCTCCGTCGCCTTCTCGTGTGCGGCGTTCCGAATGGATCACCAAGTGCTCGGACGCGCCGAGTTGATCGCGCTCGATGAGCCCGTTGTCCAGCAGCAGGCCGATTGCGTCAGGGCAGCGCTTGCCGACGAGCGAGGAAGCCGGCAGCCGGTTGCCGTCGGCCGTGGGGATCGGGGCGCTGCCGTCGGCAAAGACAACCTCAACGCCGCCGCCTCCCGGCATGACCTGACAGCCGAACAGCAGGGTCGCGTCTTGGGCGGAGGCGGTCGGGGTCGCGCCCAGTAGGAGCGCCAGGAGCGTCAGCGTGACGGCCCAGCGAGCAAAGATTCTCGATAAGTTTTTCATACGTGCTTCTTCCTTGTGAAGTGGTCATTCAGACGTGACGGTTCGTCCCGACTGGAGCCCCAGACTAGCCGCCCGAAGTCCATTGCGGGTACGTTGTGAAGCGTGTACACTTGCGTTATCAATAGCGTTAGCTAACGTTCAAGAAATCGTGTTTTCAATAACTTGCAGGAATACCTCGCCCAGCTGTTTCGGCGGACGTTAGCAGGTGTCGGCAGCTTACAAAGCCGGTCCCGGCGCATCGCCGACGGACCAACAGATCCGCGAGGCCCTCCAACGCATACTCGATTCCAAGGGCTTCCGGTCGTCGCGCCGCCTGGGCCAATTTCTTCAGTTCGTAGCTGAGAAACGGCTGGCCGGAAACGAAGACGAGATCAAGGAATACGCGATTGCCGTCGAAGTCTACGGCAAGAGCGCGGATTATGACCCCCGGGTCGACTCTTCCGTGCGAGTGGAAGCCGCCCGCCTCCGCACAAGACTGCGTCAGTACTACGAGGAAGAGGGCAGCGCGGACCCCGTTCGCATCCAGCTGCCCAAGGGCCGCTACATCCCCGTCTTTGAGCCCGCGAGTAGCGGCGCCGAAACCTCCCCAAGCGCCGTGCCCGCCACGGAAAATGCGGCCCCACCACAGCAGCCGCCCCGCCCGCCCTGGGGCAAACTCGCCCTAGCTTGCGCCGCGATAGCGGCGGCCGTCGGATTCTGGACCCTCCGCAGCCCCACCGCCAACGGCCCCGAGATCTACGAGATGACCCCCATCACCTCCGATCCCGGCAACGAATACTCCCCCTCCATTTCGCCGGACGGGCGTCAGGTCGCCTTCTCCCGCTCGCTCAGCGACGAAACCGTCTCCGACATCTACGTCAAGCAGCTCGGCTCCGAGGCCACGCTCCGCATCACCGAGCATCCCGCCCTCGAAACCAGTCCCGCCTGGTCTCCCGACGGTACATCCATCGCGTTTCTCAGAAGACTCGGACCCCGACGTTCCGACCTCGTTCTCATCCCATCCCTGGGGGGACCGGAACGCGTCCTTGCCGAGGTCCAGGCGCCGCCGGCCTCGGGGCTAACCTGGTCGCCCGACGGCGCCTCCATCGTCGTGATTGAGCGACTCGGAGAAGGTTCCGACCTCCGCTCCGCCTTCCGCGTCGTGCCGCTCGAAGCCTCCGGCGCCGTCGACGTCCAGGTGTCCTTGGCTGACTTCAGCAAAGCCAATTACCCCGCGCTGTCGCCTGACGGGAAACGCATCGCCTTCTTGGGAACCAGCGGCCCGTGGCAAGGCGCCCTGCATGTCGCGTCCGTCGACGGCGGTCCCATCCAGCGGTTGGCGGACCTCGAGGGACAAGGCGCCGGCATCGCATGGACCCGCGACGGCCGCGGCCTCATCGTGGGACGCTTCACGCCCCTGCGCATTCGCTCCATGTTGCGCGTGGACGCCGCCGACGGCCACGTCTCCGAAATCACGTTGGGCGACAACCCCTCGCAACCCTCAATCTCCGCTGACGGCTCACGATTGGTCTTCGCCGAACAGTATTTGCGCTACGACATCGTGCGCTACTCCGCGCGCGAGAGCGACGCAGCCCCCGGAACCCGATTCGTTCAATCCACCCGTTTCGACGGCAATCCACAGTACTCCCCCGACGGCACTCGGATCGCATTCTCGTCCGCCCGCGCCGGCAATATCGACGTCTGGGTTTGCGATGCCGACGGCGCAAACCCCATGCAGGTCACCTCCATCGGCGGAGCCGGCAGCCCGCGCTGGTCTCCGGACGGATCGCGGATCGCCTTTGACTCGACGGCTGGAGGCTCTCCCGACATCTACATCGTCGGCGCCGGCGGCGACGTCCCACGACGGGTGACCAACTCGGAACACGAGGATGTCGTCCCGGCCTGGTCTCCGGACGGCCGCTGGATCTACTTCTCATCCGATCGCGGAGGCAACTCGCAAATCTGGCGAATTTCGGCGACTGAGGAGGACTCCTCGCCGGCCGTCGCAGTGACCAAAGACGGCGGCTTCTATCCCGCAGTCTCGCCGGACGGAGACTTCCTCTACTTCGCGCGAGAGCGAGCCAAAGAGAGCTCGCTCTGGCGCATGCGCCTACCCGACGGCCAGCCCGAGGAACTCATGTCCCTGCACGCCGGCTGGGGAAACTGGCAACCCGCCAAGACAGGCGTCTACTTCGTGGACCGCGACGGCGACGTATCCCCAGGCGACGCCCCAACCTGGGTTCTGCGCCATCTGGATCCAACGTCGGGCAAGATCGCGACGGTTCGCGAGCTACTGATCCCCCCAGACCCGAGCGAACCCACCCTGGGCGGCCCCGGCCTATCCGTCTCTCCCGGCGGCCAATCGCTGCTGCTCGGTCAGACAACTCTCTCCTCAGACCTCGCCCTGGTCGAAGGCTTCCGCTAGACGGAGTCTGCGGCTTGGAGCATGCGCTTCAGGGGGGCGCCCTGAGGCTATGGGGTCGGCAGACGGGGCGTCGGTCGCTCTATCTCCCCCCTGGGACGCGCGCCTGCTCCGGCCGTGCCCCAATCTCCAAGGTCGGTCCTTGCTCGCTCCGCCAACTCCGTCAAGCCCGCCACTACGTCGGGATGATCGGCCGCCACGTTGGTCGTCGACCCAACGTCCTCCGCGACGTTGAACAACAACGGCTCCGAGCCCTCGCCCGGTTTGAAATGCGGATGGCGATCAAAGCGATCCAGCGGCACGAAAAGCTTCCAAGGCCCGCTCCGAACGGCCTGCAACTGTTCCCGGTCATAGAAATAGAAGGCCTCATAGGGCGACTTGGCCCCCGGCTCTCCGTGGAGCAGCGACTGAATGCCGTACCCGTCCAACTTGCGGTCCGCCGGCAACTCGCCCCCGGCCAACGACACAAATGTCGGCAATACGTCCATCGTCGTCGCCATCTCATCGGTGACCGTACCGGCCGGAACCGTCCCCGGTTGCCAAGCTATCAGAGGAATGCGCTGCCCGCCTTCGGCCGTACTGTAACCGCGTCCATAGAGCGGGAGGTTGCTTCCCCGAGACAAGTCTTCCGCGTTGATGGGCGCCCCATTGTCCGAAGTCCAGAGGACGAGCGTGTTCTCTGCGATCTCCAATTCCACAAGGCTGTCCAAGATTCGTCCCGCCGCCCAATCGAGTTCCTCCACGGAGTCGCCCCAGGGGCCGTTCGGATTCTTGCCCCGAAACTCCTCGCTGGAGAATGGCGTCCGGGTACTTCCCGGCATCGCATGCGCCAGATACAAGAAGAAGGGTCGGTCGCGGTTCGCCTCGATGAACGCCACGGCCCGTTCGGCCTCCCGCTTGGTCAAGGTACTGCGCTGCGCGGGTGCTTCAATCACCGTCTCGTTCTCCATCAGCGGCAGCGGCGGCCAGTTCGCGCCGTCGAACCGCTCGCCCAATCTTTGCCCCTGCTCGTGCGTCATGTCGTCGCTGTAGGGAATGCCCCAATAGGAATCAAACCCTTGCCGAGTCGGCAGGAATTGCGGCTGGTCACCCAAATGCCATTTGCCGATCAGGGCCGTCGCGTAGTCCCGCTGTTTGAGCAGTTCCGCTACGGTAATTTCGTCTGGGTGGAGGCCGTAGGGCGAGATCGGACGCAGCACATGTTGATCTCGCTCGTTCCAGTGCATTCCCACACGCTGAGCGTAGGAGCCCGTCATGAGGCTTGCCCGGGACGGCGTGCAGACCCCGGAAGTCGAATAGAAGTGGGTGAACTTCCGCCCCTCCCGCGCCATGCGGTTGAGGTTCGGCGTCCGGTGCAGGGTGGAGCCGAAGGGCTCAACGTCGCCGTAGCCTAGGTTGTCGCACCAGAGGATGATGAAGTTGGGCGGGCGCGATTGGTTTGGTGCTGTGTCACCGCAGGCGCTGGACAGCAGCAGCAGGCCAGTGGTGAAGAGAGCTAGGGCACGTGAATGGGGAATCACAGTCGGAGCCAGTATAGGCTGATGCGGATGCTTTCGTAGCTTGCGATACGCTCATGGTGCCTGAGGCGTCGACGTGAGGTAGTTGTCGTCTCGCGGGGGAGATGTTTGGTGGTCCGAAATCGGGCTTGGAAAAGCTTGTATTTCGGAATCCGCATCATGCTGGATCAAAAGAAGTTAAGTGCAACGAAGGCTGTCACCCGCAGCTCGAGCGTGTTGGAAGCGACCGAATCGAGTTTGATGTTGGCGTCTTCGAGCACCTTACGGAGACGGTTGCCGCAGCGCACGGCGTCGCGGACGAGCGAGGTGCGCATGCGGCACAAGTCGCGCAGTTCGCGCACGTGACGGG
>Ga0070727_10005731_pt1 | contig 10029 bp, 7 predicted proteins | sample tdAd472_FD_66722 | JGI IMG/M metagenome (GOLD analysis project Ga0070727, IMG submission 66722) | Marine sediment microbial communities from the Atlantic coast under amendment with organic carbon and nitrate - tdAd47.2 | ecosystem: Environmental > Aquatic > Marine > Coastal > Sediment | place...
TTCCTCGCCCAGCACGAGCCGCGCATCCGCGCCGATACTCGTTATGTCGTCGTCGAATTCGAGTTTGCCGCCCGAGTTGCGGCGTAGCACATCCATAACCTGCAACATCTTGATGAAGTCGTGGAACAGGCTCTTGTTGAAGAAGTCCGGCGAGTGCAGACCATAGATGATGGACAGGCGCTCGGCGCTCTGCTGGCACAGCACTTCCAGGCGTGCTCGTGTCAACTCACCCGAGCCATGGTGCACGAGTATGGCGATGACCAGATAGAAACGCTGCAGCATCGGCACCATCGACTGACCAAGCATCAGGAGCTGATAGGCCTTCGCTGAACCGGAGTGCGGCCGCACGAGGAGTTTCTTGTTGCGCCCGCGTGACAGGATTTCCATATCGAGCAAGGCCTCAATCGCCGCCGTCGTCACATCGTCAATGTCTTCGCGACTCCACTTCAGACAGAGCTCCTTGCGCATGAATGGATAGATCAGGCGGATCAGACGCTGCAACTCGGCATGCTGGAGTTCACGGCCCTGGATGAAGCAACAGGCCACCGACGCCGGCACGGCCAGCAAATGCAGAATGTTGTTGCGGAAATAGGTCATGAGCACGGCCGTATGCTCGGTCATGTGAATGACGTCGCCAATCGGATGGGAGCTGCGGCTGATCACGTCGAGCCTTTCGCCATGCTCGATGATTTGGTCGGGCGTCCAGTCCGGCAAGGTCACTGACTCGGAGTAGCGGAATCGCCGCAACAAATTCAGGTTGAGTTCTAGCTGCCGCTTCAGTTCCGCAGCCCCGATCTTCTGCTTCGGTGTCGCAAGCAGCACGTAGGCGAGCAGGCTGATCGGCGTCACGGCCGCAGCGGCGTTAATATTGCTCATGATCTCGAGACCGAGCTCATCGACGACATCGCCCAGCCATGATGGCCGTTCACCGCCCTCGGGCACGGCCTCGCGCCAGTCGGGCTGCAAATCGTCAAGTACCTGCTCGAGCTCGATCGGTTCGGCGACGTTGACATACACCTTGCCGAAATTTTCACGCAGCGAGTTCACCGACCGGATCAGGCCGAACAGCGATTCCTTCTTCTTCGCGGCGCCACCAAGCTCGCTGATGAACGAGTCACCCTCGATGAGCTTCTCGTAGCCAAAGTAAACAGGCACGAACACGATCGGCCGCTTGGGATTCCTCACATAGGAATGCACGGTCATGACGAGCATGCCACCCTTCGGCTGCAGCAGCCTGCCGGTGCGGCTGCGGGTGCCTTCGACGAAGTATTCGATCGAGTAGCCACGTTGTAGAATCTGGTCGAGGTAGGCATCGAATACGGCCGCATACAAGCGATTGCCCTTGAAGCTGCGCCGCAGGAAGAAGGCGCCACCGCGACGCAGTATTGGACCAATGACCGGAAAATTGAGATTGATACCAGCCGCGATGTGCGGCGTATGCACGCCCTGCTCGAACAGGATATAGCCCAGCAGCAGGTAGTCGAAGTGGCTGCGATGACAAGGCACGTAAATGACCTCCTTGTCACGTGCAACATCGTGCAGACGCCCGGTGTGCCCGAGTTCGACGCCATCGTAGATTCGCGTCCATAGCCAGCGCAGGAAACCCTCGATGATTCGAATCGTGGGATAGGAAATATCCGCCGCGATCTCGAGCGCGTACTGACGCGCCTTCTTGCGGGATTTGGCCATACCGTTGGGGTCGTCGCCGGCCTCGTTTTCGATCGCCTTGCGTACCCCGGGCGCAAGCAACACGTGATTGACCAGGGTACGGCGATGGGAAAGATCCGGCCCGACCGTCGCCGCACGCCGCTGCCGGAAGTGGACCCGCAGGATGCGTGAGATCTTGCGATACGCGACGGCGGAGTCCAGATCTTCCGAGATGACCGAACTCAGCGGCAGCGGCTCGCTGAATCGCAGCAAGGTATTTCGCCCGACAAGAATCGTCGCGAAAAACTTGCGCGTACGACTCGCGACGTCCCAGTTCTCCGAAAATAACAGCTTGAATAGCGAACGTTCTTTCTGTGGCGAGCGCCCCCAGTAGATCGCCACCGGAATCAGCAACAGCTCCTGCTGCTTGTGATCGGCCGCCTCGACCAGGCGGCGCAAGCGTTGCGAGCCTTTGGTCGACGGATGCCTGAACAGAAAACCCTTCATGCGCCGCAGAACAATAATGCGCCGTCGCTCGCGAACGTCGCAGCACCGCAGGGAGCTGGTCGGGGATGGCAGGTCGTGTAGCTTGCAGGCACGTTCGAGCGCCAGCGTATCCGCGAGTCCGCCGGTTTCGAGGACGTAGCAAACCGCAGCATCGGGATCGTTCAGCAGTTCAGCCGGCACATCGGGCTGTATCGCGGGTCGGGCCCAGATCGCGAAGATCTTGCCCGCCAACCAGTACAGCGGCCGGAAGATGACCGACGCAAGTCGTCCCGCAATGTTCATGACGAATCAGTCTACCGAAAAGACTCTGTCTGCAAATCTATGCTTTCTTCCAGGAATGCGCTAGTCCTCGGACTCCTCGATGGCGTCTTCGCGTTTCTTCGCGCCTTCGAGCACCGTGTCCTCCACGGACTCCGCCTTATCCAGTGGCGCCTTCGCCGAATCGTACAAGACGCTGTTGTCTTCTTCTTCAGTCTCCGACGAGCAGCCGAAGGCCATCATGCTGGCGAGCAATAATGCGTATTTCATGACCTCTGTTCCCCTCGATCACGCATCACCTGTTTGATAAAGCGTTTCAGGTATCCGTTGATCTCTTCAATGTTCGCTGTCAGCCGATGGTCGCCTTCAACAAGATGCAACTGCGCCTTGCAGTTGCTTGCAAATTGGATGCTGTGCTCGACCGGAATCACGTTATCGTGCCAGCCGTGCACGATGCAAATCGGCATACCGGGTGGCGCAGGCGTCAAATCCTCATTGCCTGCCATGTAATAGGCCGGCGCGAGAACGAACAGACCCGCAGCATTGAGCTCATCAGCAGCCGCCGTCGCGACGTGTCCACCCATACTCGAACCAACGAGTATCAGGGCGTCATCGATGCCGGCGCATTCTGCAATCAGCTTACTGACCCGCTTGCCCGGGTCTGCGATACCCTGGTAGTCGATGCTGTCAGCCGTGCAGCCGAGTTCCCCGACCATCGTGGCCATTGCCTCGATCTTCGTTCCCCAGGGCCCGCTCTCCTGGCCGTGCGAGAAAATTACCGTTGTCATCTCAGTGTCCCGTCTCCTGCATTGCACGATTCCTCGGTGTGGCGCATGAACAAGGCGAGCAAGCTCTGTTCGTGGGTATCACGATTCGTCCCACACCGCGGACGGCTTCCACAGCAATTCGTCGAGGTCGGGCTGCCAGCGGTATTTTTGCATGTCGACGCGCCCCGCGATGACGGGTACGTCATCCATCATCAGTCGTTTCATTTGCTCTTCGAACTGCGGCGTTCCACTTTCGAACGCGATGCGTCCCGATGCCGTGATCACGCGGTGCCATGGCACGTCATGGCCGGCGGAAAGCTGTCGCAACGCCCAGCCGACCTGCCTCGCGCCCCGTGCAATGCCTGCGATCTCGGCGATCTGCCCGTAGCTCGCTACCGAGCCCTGTGGGATATCCCGAATGGTCTCATAGATTCTTGCGAGCCGGGCTGCGCGATCCACGGTATCGCCTAGGAGAGTCCGAGCCGAACCCGGATCTCCCGTTTCGCGTCCCGCAACACCGTATCGCGATCCAGATCGTCCAGGATCATTTTGACCACTCTCTTCGGGCCACCGTCGCCCCAGGACTTGCCCTTCGCCAGGTACTCGGCCGCGACTCGCCCGACGACGTAGGTGCTGTAGTACGCGACCGCGCCCTGCGCGCCAGCCGTTACAATCGTCGACAGCCCGCCCGTACCGACTTTCAACGCACTCGAAACAAAATGCAGCGCCCACACCGTGCCCATGAGCGCGGCGGACTCCGCAACGATTACGCCAACGAGAGAACCCGCTTCGCTCTTGCTGAGCGGCAAGCCATAGACCCGCGACAGGTGCACGACCATACCCACATCGATGAAGGCCGCCGCAAACAGATCCGCGACCGGGACCGGGTTGAAGGCCACCGCGATGCCTTTGCCTACGCAGTACGTACGCACGAGCTTGTCGCCGATTTCGCGCCGGGCCGCGAGAATGCGGCGCCCGACCTGGTCGCTGAGATCGGCCGCGAACAAGCTTGCGTTCAATGCTGCGAGGGTCTTGCCTTCGGCATCGAGGATATCCCATAGCCGCAAGCGCAGGGTTTCGACATCGGGTTCGCGCGGGCGCTCGATGGTCGATTCATTGCCGTCCGCGTCAACCTCGACCACGAGCTGTGCACGGGGTTGTGCCGCGACCGCAAGAATATGATCGGGATCGACGATTCCCTGCGTACGCGCCCGCAGCGAATTCAGCAGTTGCGCTTGTTCGTCGGCAGTAAACAGGTCGCTCTTGTTGAGCACGACGATGACGGGACGGCCGCGGCCCAACAAGGTTTTCAAAGACTCGAGCTCAGTCTCCGTCATGTCGCTGTCGACGACGAAGATCACCAGGTCGGAACGACCGGCCACGTCCTTCGCGAGCGCTTCTCGATCTTCGCCGCCCGCCTCGTCGAGGCCGGGCGTGTCGATGAGATACACGCCACCTGCCTCGACTTCGTCCCACTGCTGTATCGAAGAGTGCTTCGTTGCGCCGTGCAAGGGGCTGACGGCGAAACGATCCTCGCCGATGAGCGCATTTAGGAGCGACGACTTGCCGGTGCTCACGCGACCGAATGCGGCCAGATGCAAATGGCCGTGCTCGAGCTTATCGAGCATCGCTTTGACGGCATCGTAGTCGTGCGCCAGCGATTCACGAACGCCCGGTGGCAGCCGACTGTCGTCGATCAGGTCGCGCAGACTTTCGCGGGCGAGCGTCAGGTGACCGGAACCACCCTCGTCGTCAGTCGCTGCCCGTTTTTTCTTCCAGGGCCAGCCTGGCAACGCGGCGTACGCCCGCTTCAATATGTTCACTGATGCCTTCCTCGAATTCCCTGACGGCTTCCTCGGGAACCAGTTCCCCGTGACGTGACAGCGTCAGGACCAGGCTGCGTCCCAACGCATCGAAAATTAAGCCGTAGGCAACCGCGTGTACCAGCCCGCCGGCAACCGTGCCGATGCCCGGGAACGCCTTCAGGCCATTGCCCGCAACAGCGAGCGTCAGGGGCAGCGCCCTGCCGACGCGACTCTGGCTCAGGTTCAGGAATTCCTCGATATCGAGGTCGCGTGGCGCGGCACCGTACAGCTCGCAGAGTTCCTGGGTCATCGTCGTGCCAATGTAGCCCTGGATGATGACATCAGTACCGGGACTCACGGCAGCGAGCGCGCCGACGACGGCCTTGCGTGTCGAGTTGCGAATGACCTGCTCGGAACGTTGGGCGCGGTACTGTTCTTCTGCTTCAGCAAGTTTTTCTGCGGCGAGCCGAAACACGGCACGGTCGCGGCGTACGTCGAGCGGTTGTGAACCATCCTCGAGTAGCCGGTTGATGGCGACAACGAGTACGCCAATATCGGCGGGACGTTGCCGTCTCGAGACGTTCTCCGAGCCGTCTTCCCTGCGTTCAATCACATCGACCTCGCCGCCGGCGGAAACCGCGACGACCTTGTCACGCTCAAGTGCACCGCCCATCCTGTCAACGTGCTCGAGCAGGCGTTGCATGAGTGCTGCCTGCTCCTCGATGTCGAAGCGATCCGCTTTGTTCATTACAAGCACCAGCGGTTTATCGAGAGCCAGCAGATTGCCGACGCACTGGCTTTCGGCGCGGCTCAGGTCGCCTTCGCAGACAAACAGCACAACGTGAGCGCGTTGCGCCTCTTCGAGCGCGACGTCGTCGAAGCCATCCTCGTGTCCACCCGTGCCCGGCACGTCGGTCAGCAGAATCTCGTTGCCACCTTTGTTGCGCCAGCGGTAGTGGCGCACGTCGCTCGTCGACCCGGCAACGATGTCGATCACGACATCGGCTTCGGGCACCAGCGCCTTGATCAGCGAACTCTTACCAGTGCTGACCTCGCCGAAAAAACACAGATGAATGACGCCCTTTTGCTGCCTTGAGGCAAGTTCCCGCAATTCCTGCTGTGCCGCGCTGGTATCGACACCCGATTCTTTGGCTTCACGCAGGCGCCCCTCGATGTCCTGTTTCGTGAGTGGTTTGACGGCCGCCTTCCTGACCGCCGGAACCTCGCGTCGAATCACCAGCCGCCAGATCAGGTAGATCGCGAGCACGACCAGCAGGATCATTGCGCCGACATAGCCCCAGAGCAGGATACGCGGCCCCTCGAGCAGCCGGTCCCAGACGTTCAGTGCCGTTTGCGTGAAGAACAGCAGCGCGCCGATTGCTACGAAAAAGACGATGACAATCAAGAGTGCCAGCGCGATGCGGATGGCTCGATCCAGCTTCATAGCGCATCACCCTGCCGGAAATTTCGACTAATAGGAACCCTGTATCGGCAGGCTGCAGGCATGCTTTTTCTCGTCATCGCTCGCTGCGCTGCGCCTGACGGCCATGGATGGCCAAATGCCGCGAAACACATGGATGTGCGAGAGCGGCGAAATTCCTCGAAAAACATCCCTGCAGCCTGCCATGTCACGCCTTGCCGTCGTTCTAGACCATGAAGCCGAGATCCCGGACCACGAAGTTGTCGAGATTCGGCGCCACGATATCGAGGTCGATGTCCGGAATACCGAACCACTTCGCCAGCGTCGCCGCGTACTGGTCCGCCGATGTCGAGGGGATGAAGCGGCCACCGCCGACGTCTTCCGGCCCCCCTATCTGCAGCTCGGGATAGCTGCCGACGAGCTGTCCGCCGATGACCGCGTCGCCAAGGACGATCTGATTGCCGCCCCAGGCATGGTCCGTACCGTCACCATTGGACGTCAGCGTACGCCCGAAGTCGGACTGCGTGAATGTCGTCACAATGTCCGAGACACCGATTTCGACTGTGGCGTTATAGAACGCCGCCAGCGATTCGCTAATGTCGGCGAGCAATCCAGGCTGATCCTGGTTCTGGTTATCGTGCGAATCGAACCCTCCAACCGCAACGAAGAAGACCTGGCGCCGCATTTGCAGGTCATCGCGTGCCGCGATGAGTCTCGCGACAGTTTGCAGCTGCTCCCCGAGCTGCGACTGCGGGAAGATTGTGTTCGGCGGCGGCCTGGAGTCGATTGCGGCGGTCACCGTGTCAGCGGTAGCAATCGCCCGGCTCTGCACTTCGGCGAATGCCCGCTCATATATCGAGCCGTACTGCGCCTCGAGAATGCGAATGAACGCCTGGCGCTGTTCGTAGCCCGCCTCGCCCGGTATCGTCGAAAAGCCCGTGAACTGCAGCGGTCCGCCGGGACCCATGACGTAGGCAATGGTCTCGTCCGCCGACTGCAACAGGTTATTCCCGGATAGCGATGCATTGGTTGCCATTTGTTGGCCGGCGACATTGCTGCGAATCAGGTCGGCCATGCGCCCCGCCCACCCGGTATTCGAGGTTCGGTTGCCTTTCAGCGAATTCCACTGGTCCTGCTGGTCGTTGTGCGAAAACAGTTGCGGTGGCAGCGCGACCGACTTGTTGACGAAATCGTCCCGCGTCGTCGGCTCGACGAGCGGCCCGACATTGGTAACGAAGGCAGCATTGCCTGCTTCGAAAAGCTGCTGCAATGACGTCAGCGTCGGATGCATTCCATACAATGTCGTACCGGTGCCCGGCGTTGTAATCGGCAACAGATCCTGCTGCGCGACCGCGAGATTCTGTCGCGATGTCGCATATACGTTGTACTCGGCATTACTGCGTGGCACGAGCATGTTGAATGAATCGTTGCCGCCAAAAAGAAATACGCAGACGAGCGCACGGTAATCATCGAACGGCGCGCCACCGCCGATGACTTGTGAGTATGCAAGTCCGGGCGTCGCCGCAAATACGGCAGCAGCACTGGAATTTCTCAAGAAGTCGCGTCGGTTTATTTTTGCCATGATCTGTCTCCGCTCGTGCCGCTACTTCTGGTAGGCAAATTCGGGTGATGACACAACCAGGTAGATCGCCTCTGCAGCGCGCAATGCGGTCTCAGTGTCGGGAATCAGTGCCATGATACTCATGATCTCCTGACGCAAGGGATCGGAAATTTCGCCAGCGAGAAGCTTGTCGGCGATCATGTCGACGAGCGCGTCGGCATTGGCAGCGACGGCCATTTCTTCGCTGAAATCGATAGTGATATCGTCTTCCTGCAAATCGGGATTCGTCTGGTTCAGACCAAAGGTCTGGAAGAACCAGTAATTCGTCACGTAGGTATTCTGATATTCCGACGCGATCTGCGATTCCGGCGCTACCAATCCGCTGTCGCGTATTTCGCCCGGTGGCGAGTAGAACGGGCTGAAGAAGTTGAATACGGACGGCGATTGCAGTGGGCCCTGGCCAAAGAGGATGAAGGCAGCGGCGAGCGGATAACGTCCGCTTGCCGATTGCGCATTATAGGCGCGCCAAACCTGCGTCAGGCGCAACAGAGGCTCCTTCAGCTTGCCATCGAACTCCATCGGCAGATCCGGCCGGGCCTCCGGATCCAGCAGAATTGCCTTCGCGACGGCGCCAAGGTCGCCGCGCACGCCCGCGCCGTTGTTGTTGAAGGCCTGCGCGACACGCTGCACGTAGTCCGGCGACGGATTGCTGGTCACGAGACGCTGAATCAGGCGAATCGCGATGAACGGTCCGACGTTCGGATGGTTGAAGATGTTGTCCAGCGCACCGTCAAGGTCCTGTTCGCCGGACTGGTCTGCCGGTAACTCGATGTCGTCCAGGATTTTCTTCGGGCCGGTGTCGTGAAACCCGGGATAAAGCTGCATCGGAATGACCTGGTTGAAGTCGGTCGGGAATGCCTGCCTGAATGATGGGGCACCCGCATAAGTCCAGCCCGTGTAAACATGCGCGAAGCCCTCGATAATCGACTGATCGTAGGTTGAGAGCGGGTTGCCCTGATTATCGACTCGCACCGTGCCATCGATATTCAACTCGACCAGGCCGATCGAGAACAGCTGCATGAGTTCGCGCGCGTAGTTTTCGTCGGGACGGATATTCAGGACCGGGTCCGGCTTCTCATTGCCCAGCATGCTCAGGTACACGCCCATTGCCGGATGCAAGGTCACTTCTTCGATCAGGTCGCGGTAATTACCGAACGCGTTTCGAGACAACACATCGTAGTAGTCGCCCAGCGAATACGTCATGTTGCCGAGCACGCCCAGCTGCGACACGACCATGACTTCCGACAGCGCCAAGGCGACGCGCTGACGTAACTGGTCGGGACCGTGCAATGCATTGCGGAACCAGATATCCACCCGGTCCGGCTGCAACTCGAACAGGAACTGCGGTCGCGGCAAGCTCTGCAGATGTGGCAATTGCAGCGAGGCAGGCTGCACGAACTGATCGTCGATCCAGGCCTCGAAACCCATACTGATGACACGCTGTGCCTCGGCTTCCGTTGCGCCAAACGACGCCTGGTTCAGGAACTGGAATGCTTCCGCCTTCGTTACGGGCGGGGGGGGTGGCGGGGGTGGCGGCTGCGAACTGCCGCCCGATCCGCCGCCGCAACCGGCGATGGTCAGCGTGAATGTTGCGATGACTGCGAGCAGTTGCGGTTTGTTCACCCTATTCGCCTCTCGCGTTGATGTGCAGGTTGTTCTCCAGCGCATCTCCGTCTCTCATAACTCCTCCCGTCCTGTTAGTCGTGCCTAATACGGGCTCAGATAACGTGCGTGAGCCACATTTTGGGGCCACTCACCTGAGTCCAGGCTGAATGGGCGCACCGCCGTGGGGCACGAATCTGGCTAGGCGCTATCCTCGGCGACCGGCGCGAATGCCGTAGTGGCCACCCGAAAACCTTCAACGGATTGGTGCAACGTGAAAGAGATCGGTTTACTGCACTCTCGTGGTTGAAAGGTTATGAGTATGGAGATGCCGTGATTGATGCCGTCGGCCTTTTTGCATAATCCGGCATCGCACTGCACGTCGATGCGGTCATTGGCAAA
>Ga0070727_10005732_pt1 | contig 10029 bp, 7 predicted proteins | sample tdAd472_FD_66722 | JGI IMG/M metagenome (GOLD analysis project Ga0070727, IMG submission 66722) | Marine sediment microbial communities from the Atlantic coast under amendment with organic carbon and nitrate - tdAd47.2 | ecosystem: Environmental > Aquatic > Marine > Coastal > Sediment | place...
CCGGTAGTGTGACTTTTAAGCTTTGGGAAATCAGAGGCCGTCTCTTTGCTGAACTGCCGGCGGAAAGATCAGTTGATCACTTCAATGATTTTGTTTCGGTCGCTCGTGCGTTGGAATGGCTTCAACATAGGGCCTATCGGGATCACAAGGCTTTGACGCCTGCCAAAAGGAGGGGAGAACTTCTTCGGTTGGAGAAATCCCTCAGAAAATCCGTCCTGCTTTTGTCCGCCATCGACAATGCGACACTAGACGATTTGGATGGCGAGGTTGTCGATGCTGCAGGCGTTTTTGAAGTTCGTGAGAAAATGAAAGAATTGGGAAGTTCTATTGCCCTGATTATCGATGGCGGTATCGATGTTTCGAGGACGAATACAAAACGGGATGACCTTTATGACGTCGTTGATGTGTTAGGTCGAATTTATGAAAGGCGTACAGGTAAGAGACCAACTAATCCGAGCTACGTAATTGAGGATCGGCAGGAAAAAGAAGGTCTCGATGGTGCCTTCTATCAATTATGTAAGCTCGTTACCTCGCTTGTGGACCCGAGTTTCGCGCCGAAACTGCAGCACGTTATCCGCGAGGTGGTGCAGGACTTGTGAAATTCGCACCACTTTTTATTGAATTCCCAACCTTCGCCGAACAGCCTTAGTCGGCATTTTGCTCCTGAGTTGTCCAAAACCTTAGGAGTTAGAAATGCAATTTCATACCAAAGTCGATGTGCCGGAAAGTGCGGTTAGCCCACAACTAGCCGTCCCCTCAACCAAGCAAGCCTTAATGAGAGAGCACGAAGCTGCACAGCTTCTGGGTCACTCTGTAGCGGCTTTGCGCAAATGGCGTGTGAAAGGTGGTGGCCCAAGGTACGTGAAAATTTCCCGACGTTCTGTCCGCTATAGGCATCTAGATTTGCTGGATTGGATTGAACGCCATCTCGTACGGAATACGTCCGAGGTGCTGCGATGAAACGGACCCTACAAAACATCGGCAAATTAAATGCCGTCCAGACAGGGCGCCGACACATGCAAGCTTCTGATATTGCCCGGAATGTTCTGATCGATACCACAAGCGCCAACGACCCTTCTCCTTTAGTGGGGCAGTTCAATGCAGTTCTCGCATCCGCAGCCGGCCCTCAACCGTCCAGCCGACGAGAAACACCCGAGCAGCGATGGCGGCGGTTCATCGCGGAATGGGAAGCATCATCTCATCCGAATCCGAACCGGATGCTGACGATAAACTTCGACAAAGCAGAACTGGATCAGCATCTCAGCAATGGCGGTACCATCTCGTCCTTCAAGATAAGGCTGATGGATCACATGCGGCGTGTGTGCCGTCGCACTGGCTGTCCATGGCTTGCTGCATGGGCGATCGAGGTTCGTAACCTGCCGCACATCCATATCCTTATGTGGATACCAGAGGACAGCGACCTTGAAGCGCAGCTTTGGCGCTGGCTCGCTCGACGCTTTCCGCTGCCGACCTTCTGCAGGACCGACCAGTTCAAGTGGCTACCGGACGACAACTCCGGATCGCCCGTTCACATGTCGCTCATCGACGACATGCAATTTTATTCGAAAACAGGCCGGAGCGGGCTCGACGGCCTAACCGACTATCTGGCGAAAGCTATCGAGTCCAATTCACAGCGGCGCAAGGGACGCCCTATCGGGCGGATCATTGGGCAAACTCAGGAACTTGGCAAGATTGATCCCGAGCGATGCTCGAAGCACGGAGGCTCGAACCATGACTGACCGTATGGTTCTGCGAGTATCTGACGAGTGGGCGATCTTCGCTGACAGAAACCAATGGATTATATCCAAGGCACGAAAACGTGGGGTGGGGTGCGATTGGACCCCGAAGGCATACATTGCCACGAATAAAGCGAAACTGCTCTCCACCCTGCTTAAAAAGGCCGAGACGATATCCCCACAGGCCGAGGCCGAACTCGCAACATGGCCGGACGACTTTCTTAGCTGGAAAACAATGGTCAGCCGTATGTAAGGAATAGAATACTTGCCTTCATTATCGTGTCGATGAATGGGGCATGAAATTGTGCAGCTATCCAAGGCACGAAAACGTGGGGTGGGGTGCGATTGGACTCCGAAGGATTACATCGCCACGAATAAAGCGAAACTACTCTCACCCTGCTTAAAAAGGCGGAGAGTAATCTCCTGAAGAAGAGAAAATCATGTCATCGTGGCCGGTTCACTTTCTTGATCGGTACACGTCGTCGAGGAAGCTCAACAATGAGTGATGATGTTTAATTACGCTTGGAGAGCATTGACGATCCGCAATGTACGTCGCACATAGCCTGTCAACTCAGCCGGATCGATGTCGTCAGGAACAGCGTTTGCCTGATCTTCGCCGTGGTAGTATTGGCTTGAGTAGTCGTTAATCTGATCGATCTCGTCGTAAAGCGGCTGAGCCGGGTGCTGTTCACCACCGTCTCTGATCTTGCGCGCGATTTCGCCCAGCCAATCTTGGCCCGCCTGAAATGATCCGGGGTAGGATGTCCAACAATAAGTCTCGAGCACGCCACGCATCTTGCGAACGATATCCACTCGATTGCCCATGCCGTTCGACATGAAGGCTTGCAAGTCGTCTATATCCGTCGCAGTTCGCCCCTGGCAGGCGCGCTCCAAATCCAGCGCCATGATCTTTGACCCTCGCGCGCGTTGATCGGCCAAGGTAAGCGCAACGCGATTGCCGGCTGGCGCTTTGTCCCAGACTTGCTTAAGGAACGTCGCGTCGTGCGACAACACCATGACCTGAGCACACCTGTCCCCGATCTTCGAGATTTCAAATACGGTTTGGCGCCGGCGGAAGGCATCTTGACTGCTGAAAGGGTCATCGAAAACGACGACCTTGTTCGCTAGGTCCGGGTCGAGGTCTAGGTTGGCGAGGAAGAAAGCTAAGGCCAGGGTTGTCCGGTCACCCGCGCTCAACGTGTTCTTGAAGCATGGTTCGTTTACTGGCGTTCTGCCGTCGCCCAGATTGATCGGTGTATCGTTGATGACCAACTGATAACTTGAAGCAGCGGCACCACCGGGGTAACCGTGCTGCGTCCCTGCGATACGGAAGCCCGCGTTGAAGGCATCCAAATAGTGGTTGATCCGATCCTCGTAGGGCTGCATCACCGCCTCGGTGTGGCGGTTCAACTGCGCGCGGATGTCGTCCTTGCGACGCTCTATCGCGTCCTTGTCGGCTTTGGCTTGCGTATAGTCCGCACACAGGTTGGCCACTTCGTCGGAATGTCGAGCCTTGACTGCACGCCGCAGCGCCAGTTCTGTTTCTGCTGCAGCCACGTCAGCGCCAGCGGCTTCATCCTTCTTCGCCACGATCAAGGCGTTTGCGGCATTGATGGCCTGACCAATCAGTTCGGCGGACTGTTTGGCCGTTTCCCACCCGGCCAAGGCATGGCGGTATTCCTCGTCGCCAGCTATCTCATCTAGTGGTGCCGTTGCTTTACGTTGAATCATCGACCGGAGCGCTTGGCCCATTTCCATCATCGCTTCCGCAATGTTCTCAGGGTGCGTTACCGCTGCTGGATCAACCTCACAATAGCGCGCCCAGAATTCCGCCGCACGGCCGTTTCGCTCGCGGCCGACGTTAAAACGGCCTACGGCACCGTCGCCGAAAAGCTCATCGATGCGCTCCTCCATCAAGGATATCTCGTTCCGGAGTTCGTCATATCTATCGCTGAAGACCGCACGATACGCAGCAATGAGCGGCAATCCCTCTAAGTCCTGACCACAGAAGGGGCAGGTCTCCTCTGCATGCGGCATGCCTTCGGCAATCCAGTTCCCGCCCCCCTCTGCCATTGTATGGGCAGTGATATGCGCCTCAATTTGGGCTTCTGCATCTGCGGCGACATCGTCGAGGGTGCGGCCTAACAGCGCCATAAAGTCCCCTGGAGGCTCCGGCAACGCGATAACAGAAAGTTCGGCACGCTCTGCGATCTGTTGTGCTTGGCGGGCGCTCTCTACGACACGCTCTTGCTGTTCAATTCGTTGGTCGATATCGGGATCGATTGCCAGGCCGACAAACTGGTCGATGTCCATCCCCGCAGGTAGATGAGGCTGAATGGCACGTGTTGCCGTGGAAATCTCAGTGGTCTTCGCCCGGCTCTCGGCTGAGAGCCGCGTATCCTCTTCGGCAAGTCGCACGCCTTGCTCACCAACGATCACGCGATACAGATTGCGGCGATGCTCAATTTCCACGACGTCGCCGGAATGCACATTCTCAGCAATAAACGTGCCGTCGAATATGGCCAGACTTGGGAATGGAGCATTCCAGTTCTCGCCGTCGAAACGAGAAAGGCCGCCTTGGGTGAGCACCTCAATGCCGATTGGATCATCGGTCCCGAGGGTTTTACGGCCTGCTACATGCTCGGCATCGCCGGTTTTCAGGGAACGCAGGACCGCACAAATTGTGGTCTTCCCGAAGCCATTGGCACCAGTGATGAGCGTGTAACCCGACATTTCGGGAACACCCGGGACCGCCGAGTTCCTGAAGCGGCCGACATTCTTGATCGATACTATCCTGCGAAGCATCCATCCCCCTCCCGAACTTCAACTCGGGGCGCAACTCAGGCTCATTGCTTCGCCAGAACCGACGGACGTCGACTGGTTTGGGATCAGGCGAAGCTTTGACCTCTTAATTCCGCTAGGGCGATTATCTTTGTGGCGCTATCTGTTTGCAAGGTTGCGAAAGCGAACATGCCGCTGCGGCCATGTGCGCGACATTATGTGGCCATCCTAGTTCATCGCAGATCTGGTGTCGCTGCCTCGACTTCCTGCTCTTAAATAACTGAAAAACCAAGATATTCCATTTGAGGTGGGATTCGGTTCCTGTCACCGTATCGAAATGTTATCCGACATTTCATTCTTTTACGGAGGCGGAGTTTCTCATGAAAAAGTCATATATTGCGTATTACCGAGTATCTACGGTCCGGCAGGGCCAGAGTGGCCTTGGGCTCGATGCGCAGCGGCATTCCGTTAATAGTTTCGCCTCTGTCGCCGGCGAAGTCCTGAACGAGTATGTGGAAATTGAAAGCGGAAAGCGTAATGACCGCCCTCAACTGATCGCGGCTCTGGGTGAATGCCGGCGTCGCGGCGCAATCCTTGTCATTGCGAAGCTGGATCGGCTGGCTCGGAATGTCGCCTTCGTATCGAACCTCATGGAATCCGGCGTAGAATTCGTCGCCGTTGATAATCCGCATGCATCGAAGTTGACCATACACATCCTCTGTGCCGTTGCAGAGCACGAGCGCGAGATGATCTCCGAACGCACGAAGGCCGCGCTTCAGGCGGCGAAAGCTCGCGGCGTGCGCCTAGGGAATCCCGAGGGACACGCTAAAAGCCTCAAACATGCACGCGCAAAGCTGATATCCAATGCTGACGAACACGCCAGAACTCTACGCGTGATCATCGCCGACATTCAACGCTCCGGCCTTACATCCTATCGGCAAATAGCGAACGCATTGAATGCTCGCGGGATTGCGACCGCTCGGAAAGGGCAATGGCATCCGGCGACAGTGCGTAACGTCTTACTGCGCGAAAGTGCAGCTTAAGCTTCGCCTAGGAGCTTGGTGGAGACGCATCTCGGCAGCCCTGGCTGTTTCCCATGCCCGGCACCTTTTTTATCACTCACCAGCCTTAATTCGTGCCTTGCCTGTTAAGCAATCGGTCGCCCCGCGCAACGCCCGTTCTCTTCACACACTTTGCAAACCATTACTCAGACCTTTGTCGAAAGGACCCGAGGACATGCCTCAGATCACAAAAATGCTTCGTTGCGACTCTAACCATTGCAGAGGTCGTGCTACCCCTCACCTAAAGAATGAACCGAACCACATGCTGCATCTGATAGCTTCTATCCTGACCGGCGGGGTTTGGATTCCTTTTTGGATCATCGCAAGCATGATCATCAGTGCGCCGGTTTGTACGCAGTGCGGCAAGAAAGAATGGTTTGGCGGTTTATAACTTTCGTCGATGCCAGAACAGATTATGCGTGGCCGGCGGGCGGGGAGCCCTTTCCAACCCGGATAAAAAAGAGCGGGGAGCCCACCACCGCCACCCCGACCCTGACATTCCCCGGTGCAAACACCGGGCCCCTCACCTGTCGCGGCGCCGGCAAACACGGATGCGCTTTGCATCAGTGATGCGTAAAACACGCCTTTTGTGCATCATTGATGCGTAATTCTGCATCAGTGATGCATAAGGAAATAGTCAGTATTCTTTATAATCAATGAGTTAACGATATTCGCTGGATCAAGCATGAATCACCCGATTTAGGCATTTTGATTCACGTTTTATTCAATAATATCATATCGCTACAGATTTTTCTGACTCATATAAACATCAAAAACCAGTGATTTATAACCTTATGGCGCTGTAGTGACGTCAAAACATTCAGCCCCCTGTGCTGTAGCCGAATCCTGTTTTATCGCAAATATAGAAATTGAGGCCGATTCGATCTGCGAGACGGTGTTTTGTCTCGTTTAGAAAAGCTTCCAAATCGTCCTGTAGCGCAAACAGAGGTGATTAGAAAAAGTGTTGTCGCAAACAAGATATAAATATGGGTTTGGCCTCAATGTTGATACAATTAATGAGAGCGGCAAAATGTGAAAAATAGAATGGTGGCATTCGCTACTCTTTGAGGAAATTTAAAGAAGGAGTTCGAAAGACAATGGTGGATGCGGGGCACGATGCGGCAAGAGATATTATTGATGTCGCTTCTGGGCTTGAGCTTCACTCTGCGAATGAAGCCACGACACGTTTAAAGATAATTGATCGCATTATTTTTGAAGTTCTTGGGTGGCAGCATTCCGACGTCGAAGTGGAAGAGCACATTCGAGAGGATGGGGTCTCCGAATATGCAGATTACGTGCTACGCACCGCGATGACAGCTTTAGTCATAGAAGCAAAGAAGATCGGAAATTCGTTCGAAAATATTGAAACATCGCGTAGTCAAGAGAAGGTTAACGTGTTTACCCGAAGCGCTGCTGGTCCAGCTATCTTGCAAGCTCGTGATTATGCCAGAAAGCTTGGAGTGCCTTTTGCCACAGTGACAAATGGGAACCAGTGGATTGTATTTGCGGCTTCAAGAACGGACCAAGTAACTTTCGAAAGTTCGACGGCAATTATATTCCCGTCTTTAGAGGTCGCTTTAAAAGAAAACATAGATGAGTTTCAGCAGCTTCTTTCACGGGATGCTGTTATTGCAGGAAATTTAGAACACAAATTAACAGGCCGGCTTGAGAACCAGAGCGCCCGCCAGAGGTTGAATGACCATTACAAAGAGAGCTTCTCTAAAATTAAGCGCCAAAGCATCTTTCATTTAATTGAAGACGAAATCTCAACAGCGTTTTCCGAGGACATCGTTTTCAGCTCACCTGAACTCCTCGAAAAACTTTATGTGAACACCCCGGACAGAACTAGATTCGATACTCGAATCGAAATGCATATTCAGAAAAGAAGATCAGCGTTCTCAGAAAAAGGGAAGTCCGGAACAAAGGCATTTGACGCTCGTAGTGTTGCGAAAAAAGTTGCTTCAGCTTCAGAGAGAATAAAGCCAATTGCTGTGATTGTGCTTGGTACAGTGGGATCGGGTAAGACTACGTTTCTGCAGCATACTCGCTATGTCAAAAATAAAGAATATTTTGAACAATCCAAAACCTCGCCTTACCCACATTGGCTCTATGTAGATTACAAGGCGTTTATCCCATCAAGTGACAGTGCTGAGTTCTTATACTCGGCATTGTTCAGTTATATTCAAAAAGATCCGTTTTTGTCCGATCTAGATAAGTGCATTAAGCATGCGTACTCCGAAGAAATAGCAGCCATGAGTAGAGGCCCTCTCAAGCTGTTGGATGACGAAGCTGAGAAAAAAAAGAAAATAAGCGAATTCCTGATCGATGAGTTTTCTAAGCGGAATAATTTCGTCGACAAGGTGCTGAGCTATTCATCAAGTCAAAAACCAATTTTCTTAATTATTGATAATGTTGATCAATTTGAAGAAGAGGAGGTGCACAAGAGAATATACGGTGATGCTACGGCAATAGCTTTTAAGAACAATCTTAATCTCTTTATTTCATTGCGCGATGCCACATACGTTAGCAATAGAAACTTACCACTTTTCGACGCCTTCGATTTTGATCCGATATACGTTGATCCACCGATTATCGAAGCAGTTTTGTCGCGCAGGTTTTTTGTTGCCAAGCAGCTTATGGAAAATAAGAGGTGCTCCTTCACTGCTGAGAATGGCGCCGAGTTCAAAATCGAGAATAAGGCGATAATATGTGAATTGATCCAGCAATCAGTGCTTGGGACTGAAGTAGGGCGGTTGATTGAAGTTATGGCAACGGCCGACATCCGACTTGCCCTACGAATGACGAGACAATTTCTCAGGTCCGGCTACACATCAACCGGGAAAGCGCTTGAGACATACCATAAGACAGGAAAGTATACTTTTCCGATCCATGAGGCGCTCCGGGCAATCATGCTTGGCAGCTCAAATGTATATTCGGACGAGTTCTCAGATGTCGGCAACCCTCTGGATGCAAAAATCGACAAAACAGAATGCCAGCTATTACGTCTGTATATCATGACAGCGATGGTAAACTTGTCATCTAATCCGCGGTTTCGTTCTTATGCCGGTGCGGACATTCAACAGAATTTAAGGAATATCGGTTACGGCGATGACATCGTTCAGAGGGTATTAAGTGATTTATGTAGGTTTCGATATCTGCTTACGACCTCGCACTCTGCACCGGACTTTGATTCCGATTTTCTCCCTTCGAGATTTGCTGGCTATGTGGTCCGAGAACTATTGGCAAATTTTGCATTCCTAGAGAATTTAATGACTGACACATTCATCCCCGATAAATCGGTTTGGACTGAAATCTACGATTTAACGGCGGCGATATACGATGAGCGTCATCCTAATAAACGGCTGACTATTAGGAAGAAGCGCGTTTCAATTTTCTTTGCTTATATGTTGGAATTCTTTGCGACGTTGACGGATGAAAGTCAGCGCCGAGGGCTCCCACCAGAATGGTGCACTAACCCATTTGATGCGATTTCGTCGCGCTTCAATGAGAATTTAGCAAGGGCTTCTCGATCAGCATTGCGTATCGATCCCAACGTAGCATTGGAGGGTTTAAACCAGCGGGATGCCGAGGGAACGATAAAGATGTTCGACCCGGGGAAAAAATTTGCATTTGTCACGCTGGATGAAGGTGCGGATGCCTATGTTTCGCCAAGAGTGACGGCTCGTACCAGCAAAGACACGCTTAAGCCCGGTCAAAGAGTGATATGTAAAATTATCGATGGCAAAAAAGGCTATGAGGTGATTGCCCTTGAGCCAACGTATTAACACTCTGATTTTGAATGTTCGCGTCAGATTGTTTACCCAGTGTTTACCCGCAAAACTAAACGCCCCAACCGATATCAGCTAAGGCGTTGAAAATAATGGTGGAGCCAGACGGAATCGAACCGACGACCTCTACAATGCCATTGTAGCGCTCTCCCAACTGAGCTATGGCCCCACGGGTGTTCACCTGTACGTTGCCGGTTTGGGGCCGGCGTTTCGGCGAACGGGCCGGAACATACGAACGCGGTTCCGGCCTAGCAAGCGAAAAATAACGGATGATCGCGTGCTGATAATAGAAACGGCGCCGGCCGGCACCTCTTTCATGTAATCCGATCAGCGATCGACGTCGTCGTCGACCTCGATGTGTTCCTTTACCTCGGAGACGTCATCGTCGTCTTCTTCAAGATCGGACGTGTCCTCGATCAGATCCTCGTCATCGTCGTCGAGCTCAAGATCGTCCTCGTCATCATCGTCGAGTAGCGGATCGTCCTCGTCATCTTCGGCAACCTTGGTCGGCGCGACGACCTTTTTCGGCTTCGGCGCTTCAGCGGGCTGGCGGCGCGGTTTCAGGATCGGCTGCACTTCGACCTTGGTCTCGCACTTCGGACAGGTCGCGGGATCCTTGTTCAAGTCGTAAAACTTGGCACCACAGCTCGGGCACGTCAGCTT
>Ga0070727_10005735_pt1 | contig 10026 bp, 5 predicted proteins | sample tdAd472_FD_66722 | JGI IMG/M metagenome (GOLD analysis project Ga0070727, IMG submission 66722) | Marine sediment microbial communities from the Atlantic coast under amendment with organic carbon and nitrate - tdAd47.2 | ecosystem: Environmental > Aquatic > Marine > Coastal > Sediment | place...
CCCGACGACATCAACACCGACCAGCGCGACCTCGACGGCGACGGTGTCGGCGATGCCTGCGACAACTGCCCCAACGACTCCAACCGTGACCAGGCCGACCGCGACAACGACGGCCTTGGCGATGTCTGCGACCCCTGCCCAGACGATCCTACCAACAGCTGCACGCCCGATCAGCCCGAGGCCGAGGCCGAGGCCGACCCAGTCTGCGGCAACGGAAAACTCGAGCACGGAGAGTTCTGTGACGATAGCAACCAGCGCTCCGGCGACGGCTGCTCGTCTGCCTGCCGAGTCGAGCACTGCTGGGTCTGCACTGAGGAGCCCAGCCAGTGCTTCTACGCCTGCGAGGCCTGCTGCCTCGACGATGGCTCGTGCCGTGACATGTTCTTCACAGCCTGCCAGGGCCGCGACGGAGAGACGATGGGAAAACGAACCCGATGCTCCACTGCCAACATCTGCGCGAGCCATGTCGCTGCAGTGAATAACAACGACAACACTGACGACGATGGCACATTCGTCATTGTCCAGGAGCCGGCCAACGCGCCCGTTCAGCCTGCCAACGTGCCCATTGAGGATCCACAGTTCAGCCCCGCCGAAGAGGCCGGCATTATCACCGGCATCATTGTCGGCTTCGTCGTCCTGCTGGTGTTCCTGTGCCTGCTCATGATGTTCATTACCCGGCGGCGCCAAAACTCCGAACGGAGTCCGGTCAATGCCAAACGCCCAGCTGCACGCTTCGACACCATCGACTTTGCCAACCTGCAGCTTGAGGTCCACGACGACGATGACGAAGGAAAGATACAGTAAGCCGGAGAGAACCAACCGAGGCTTCCAGTTTTCCAGCCAACCTTACCACCGCCATACTTTAGATCTCATTTATTAAAAATTTACACGGGCCGTTTAAAAACTCTTTCATTGCCAGCACTTCACCATTCCAGATCCATCAGGTCCACCCCGTAGGCCACATGCAGCTTCTGAATGTCGTCGAGTCGCTGATTCTGTCGCTTCTGCTCGAAGAACGAGTCGCGGCGAGGGAAGTACTCCGCACAGGTCATGTTGCTGCAGTCCACGTCCTCCTCGTCGCCAATAGCCATACAGGAGCGGCAGGTACGCATCGCCGTGTCCAGCTGCTCGTCGATGAGCTGGCGCTTCAGCACCTCCCGGCCCCACATATCCTGCCAGCTGGCATTCGGACCGCAGTTGGAGCAGACGAGCTGGGGGCTGCTCTCGCCACACTCCGCGCACGGATGTAGCTCCTGCACAAAGGCAGCCAGAGGATCGTCGTCTCGCAAGTTGCGCCGGTGCCGCTTCCTCAGGTTGCCAAAGATCGTATTGTCCAGCGCCTCGGTGTTGGGCATGTTCCGCGTGAAGCGGCGGATCGGCGCAGCGATCTTCTTCTCAATGACGTACATGTAGTCGAGCTGCATGTTGTGCTCCAGCGCGTAGTCGGGATCCTCCACGGACTCGTAGAACTTGCGGCCCTTGCTGCCGGTCACCACCACGAAGGGTATCCGGCTGCCCAGCTCCGGCACAGGCTCGCCGCGCTGGCGCTTCTTCTCACAGATCTCCACGTGCGGCATCTTGCTGGCATAATTCTTCTTGGAGAGCTGGCGTGCCTGGATCAGCTGGTGGAAGGGCACGTCACCGTTCATCACTTTCTCCACCTTCTCCCGAGCGAAGGCCGCCGCCTCCGCGAACGCATCCTCCTCACTCTTGTCTGGTCCGACACTGAGCAGTCGGGTGATGAAGCCCTTGATCGTCTCCTGTGCAATGAGGCAGCTGTCGCGGCGCTTGGTCTCCAGGCCCTTGAATCCGATCTTGCCCTTGCCGTCGAATTTCATGCACTTGTCGATGGAGTCCCAGAAGGGCATGTACTCCACAAAGGCGGCGCGCTTCTTCGGGGCCTCGTCGCTGTTGTCGGCGCTGGCAGGCACGAAGTAGTTCTCGTAGGCCTTCTCGAACTCGATCTTCATCGGCGGCGGTACCAGTGTGTTGGCAAAGTCCACGATCTGGTCGATGCGAGTGGTGTCTATCATCTCGCCGGTGACATCGTCGATGTAGTTGATGGGCTCGTAGATCTGGTCCAGTCGCTGGATCGAGGGAAAGTGCGTGAAGATGCTGTCAGTGTCACCGCCCTGGGTGTCACCGTCGAACTTCTTGCCCACCTCCTCGGAGCACTCGAGGATCGAGCGCTTGCCCTCCGCAGTCACAGTGGCACTGATGTGCATGCCGGCGAGCTTGCCGACCTTCACGCCGGTGGCACCGTACAGCGAGTTGCACAGCACCTTGAGCGCCAGCTGCTGCGAGTCGAGCTTCTTGTACATCTCGCTGCCGGGCTTGTGCTTCGCCATCTCTCGCTTGATGGCCTTGCGCGCGGCCAGCATCTCCTGCTCGGTGCCCACCAGCGACGCCTCATCGATCTTCGGCAGATAGATGTCCGGCGTGGCGGGGAAGTGGCGCAGAGTGTCCACAGTGGGCAGACCCAGCGTCTCTAGCTGCTCGGTCAACGCGGCGTAGCGCTGACGCTCGCCAAGCGGTACCATATCCGAGTACGCTACCATCATTGCGAGGTCGGGATTTTCTCCAGTCAGGCCAGAATCGATCAGGTAGGTACGCATTTCTTCACTGTTCATGCGCTTGCGCGAGCCGAACTGCGGCACCCAGAACTCCTTGGTGCCCGGGCGAACACGGCAGTCCTCCTTGCGGATGCCCGCCTCCTCGAGCTGAGCCTCGGTGAGCTGGCGCGGCTGCAGGAAGTAGTAGAACTGGCCGCTGTCCGGCACGACACGGAAGGTGCCCGTCTTCTTGCCATCCTCGAGGTTCTCCTTGACCTTGACAGCGGTCTCGGTATTCTTGGTGAGGTAGTCCTCGAGTGCACCGTGCACAGTTTTCGGTGCAGCGAGTGAACAGACAAGGTGGCGGTTGTTCTCGGTGCGGCTGATGGCGCCCCAGCGGATCTGCCCCTCGGGGTTCGCCTGGTTGTAGGCGTTCAGGCAGTGCAGCAGAATGTCGTGAAGCTCGGTAGTGGTGGTGTTGAGCTCTTCGCCCTTGAGGTTGGGCACCAGGAAGCGGCGCGGGGTCTTGAAGCAGTCCTCCAGCTTGACACCGTGCTTGAGCATGTGCTTGGCAGTGCCGGCCATGTCGTGGCCGAGGTTGAGCGCGATAATGATGCTCGGGTACAGTGATGCATAGTCCAGGCAGAGCAGTAGCTTCTTGAAGAGACCGAGCGTCTTCGGCAGGAACACGTGCGCGCCCTCGTAGGAGACGCCCTCTTCGCCCTCCTCGTCAGGCATGCTGTACGGATTGTCATCGGGCACGATCTTGCCGAGGCCCTCCTTGCACAGAAAGCGCTTGAGGCAGGAGAACACCTGTGGGTGATTAGAAAGCGCGGCATTACCTGCGACTGCTTGCCGTCAACATACAGCCTCTCCAGTGGTATCGTGCCAATCAGCCGCGCCAGTGCAGTCAGGAAGTTCATGTTGTTGAGGTAGCTCATCAGCATCAGCACCAGCTCCGCATCCTTGAGACAGTAGTCGTTGAGGCGCTCGCGGTTGTTTCGAAACAGCGAGGGAATTGCACTGTACGGCACATCATTCTTCGTGTCGCCGAGGAAGCTCTGCGCCACGAAGGCGAGCTGGTAGGACTGTAGCTTGTGATCGCGCATGATGTAGTGCATGAAGTCGTAGCAGTCGCGCCCGGGAACGTTGATCGTGTGGAAGACCCGCTCGCCGGTGGCCTTCGAGGAGGAGACCTTGATCACGTCCTTGTCCTCGCGATCGCGGAACCGACCCATCGACAGCAGCTTGCCCGTCTTCTCATCGCGAATGTCCAGCACCTCGACACGGCGGATGAAGTACGGCAGATCGAAAGAGGAGATGTTGTAGCCAGTGACCACGTCGGCGTCGTACTCCTGCACGTACTTGTAGAAGCCGCGTATCATCTCCTCCTCAGTCTCGAAGGCGAAGACACGCTTCTTCGGGCGGAACATCTCCCAGCGCGTTTGTATCTCACCAAACTCCACCTCACGAGCATCGTAGTCCAGCGCGGCGAACTCCTCGAGCCATGAGGAACCCTCATTGAAGTTGCGAATGTCTTTCTTAGCTCGCCGAGGCCACAGGCTACGCACCTTGTCGGTGAGCGCCTCCCACTTCAGAATCTCGGCCTCTTGCCAGTTTGTCTTCGGATCTGTGCCATCGGGGCGCTCACTCAGTCCAACAACCGCTTCGTAGAGCCCGGAGTCCTTGAGCACTCGCTTCGCTCTGCGCTGGCCGACAGCCTTGAGCCAGGCAGCGATATCCTCGATCCACTTGTTCCACTTGCGGACGTCCACGACGTAGTTCTTCTTGTAGGCCCCGCTATCCTCGACCCCGCGCTTCAGACGCGCAACCGAGTCAACCGGAGGGTCGGGAACATTAGGCAGAGATGAGATGTGGAACTTCTCAGTGCTGATGTCGTCGACACTGCCCACAGCGAAAGCCACAGCATCGTCGTAGTTAGAGCGGCCAGTGGTCTTGAACTCAGTGCTCTTGCCGGCGCCAGGGTTGCGCACCTTCTCGATGAAGTTCTTTCCGTCGGGCCGATTCGAGGTCGACGAGTAGGCACAGATGGACACGATGGGGTCCTGCTCAGCGCGCGGGAAGCGTCCGCCCTTGTTCAGCATCTCTCCATCGAGTGATAGGACACGCACCGGTGCATTGCGCTCCCACTTGACATCGCCAGACTCTCCGGGGTTCGGCGAGTAGCCCTTCACATCGGAGGCGTACACGGTATACTCCAGGTCGCAGAGAGACTGCTTGTTCTCAGCCTGGCACTCGAGCGTGCTGAATCCAGGTATCTCTACCCAGCCGCGAACGTAGATGTCGTTGGCGTACTCGAACTGCTTGTCCGGCTGAATACTCGACTCGTAGAACTTCAGGCCGGGCCAGAGTCTCTCCAGCTGCTTCTTCAGCTCGAACTTCAGGTCCTCCTGCAGGTAGCCGACCTTGACGTAGGGCTTAAGCGTCGGGTTGTGCTTGATGTAGTCGCGCTGCTGGGTCAGGGTCAGCTTGCAGTCCACCGAGGAGAGGTCCGTCATCTGCTGGTACTTGCGGCGCTTGTTGGCGATCTGACCCATCTCCTGGTTGATCTCCTGCTGCATGCGGTCGAGGTCCTCCTGTGCAACCTGACCGTTCTTGATGTCCTTTTGGCCGATCCAGAAGTCCATGCGCGGCTGAGTGACCTCGAGGCAGACCGAGTGGTTGTCCGCCGTGCGGCCGTACACATTGAAGACGTTCTTGTACGAGTGGTACTCCACACTGTGCACCTCGAACTCCAGAGTGCCACCGCTGCGGTGAACGTAGTTGAGCTGATCGGCCATCGAGAGCGAGGTGGAGTTGTAGAAGGTGTCGGAGCGCTTGCTGAACTCAAAGCCCTCGCGGTAGGTGTCCCGCACGAGCTCGGCAGCGTCGATGAACTCCAGCGCAGGCTCCAGCAGTGCGGCGGCCACTGTCTTGAAGTCGTTCTCCCAGCGCTCCTTCCGCTGTGCACGATGCCTCACGTTCGGCTCTGCCTTTCGCTTGTTCTCGATCTCGGTCTCCTCGTGCAGAATCGAGGCCGGATGATAGGCGGCGTAGAACTGGCAGCAGAAGCGCTCGGCCGGCAGCATCAGTGAGCCCATGTTCGACTGCTGCCGGTAGAAGTCGTTCAGCGTCACGGTGTCGACGGAGAAGGCATCGGGCACGGTGCGCGAGGGGTCACCACGGATCGACTCTGTGTTTTTCAGGCCGCTGCGCAGCACGGTGGTGGAGAAGCGGCCCATGCAGAGGATCACCTTCGGCTTGATGATGGCAATGTGTCGGCGCAGGAAGGGCGTGTAGGCACTGACCTCCTCCCAGGTGGGGTCGCGGTTGCGTGGGGGCCGCACCATGACAATGTTGGTGACGTAGATGTGCTCCTGCTTGATGCCGTACTTCTTCAGGAACTCGTCGAGCTTCTTGCCAGAGGCACCGACAAACGGTTTGCCTGCAACAGCCTCGTCGGCACCGGGGGCCTCGCCCACAATCATGAGGGATGCATCGATATTGCCTCGCGAGAACACCACCTTGCAGTCCTCGTTGACCCACTCCATGAGAGGCAGGTTCGCAGCCTGGTCGTGAACATCCTGGCGTAGTTGGTCGAGCTGCTGCTGCCGCTCTGCTCGCTCCTCGTCTGTGAGCTGCTGTTTGAAGTAGAAATCAGAGTTGCGAACTTCATTGTCGGCCTCGTCGTCAGATGGAGCCAAATTGGCACTGGTAAAGGGCTTTGCTGCAGGTTTCTTTGCGACTTTCTGCCTCTTGGAGCCAGCACCCTTATTACCGCCCGGTTTTCGTCGACTGAACAGCTGCCTGCCAGAGACGGAAGTTCTCTTCATTTGCCTGTGGATAAACTATTATTGCTAGAGCAGTTACCGTTCTGTTTCAGCAGGAGAGGCAGTGTCGGCTATTTTGGCGCCAGTGTCGCTTAAACTGGAAACGCGCTAAACGTCACGCCCTATTGGTACTGATTGGAGCGCAGCGGCAAATTCATATCACACGAGACATGAAGTTCAACCTCGACGAAGACGAGGCCGAAGCGTTCCTGCAAGCCACCACTGCCGCATCTCTCGCGCAAATCATACTGTACGCCGACGGCACACCCATCAAGCACCATTTGACCAAGTCGGCCATCCTCCAGAGCCTAGCCGACGAGACGTGGAAGCAAAACATTGAGGTCACAGAGGAAGCACACTACGCGATTCAGACCTTTGCGATGGACGACCCGCGCTACGCTGAGGCGGTGGCCTTAACGAGAAAGAGCAGGCTACGCCAGCAGAAGTATCAAGAGGGCGAATTCCGCATGCGCAGTGCTATACCAATGCTCAGCATAGCCGCGGTGGGCTACACCCGGGACACCAATCTGCAGGATGCGATTATGTTCGCATTCGGCATCAAAGAAATTCGCCCTGCCAAAGTGATAGCAAGTGCACCGAAACGTAACAAAAGCTTCGAAGAAGTTGTTAGTGCTGCCGCTAACCTGGAAAAGATAGCAGAAGAGAGCATGCAGCTTCTCGAGACAAACGAGTTTGTGGACGGTGAAATCAAGAAAGTCGGCAAGTCCATGCGCTCCAAGAAGAACTCGACAAGTGAGAAGAGCGGTGCAGCGGCATCTGAGGATAACAGTGATGTCGACGTCCGTGATGCGAGCCCTGTGAGAAGCACGAAGAAAAAGAAGAGCAATGCCAAGTCGAAGAGGCAGCGCCCCGATCCTATGTCGCAAAACACGTCGAAGAAACGCGCCCCCAAGAAGCACACTACACGCGCCGTCCGAGGCAAAAGCTCCAAGCGTATAGAAGTGACGGATTAGTAGGAGGGTACAGTACCATTATAATAAACCGTACCTTAGTTTCACAATCAGTACCAATAGAGTCCGTTTCTAGAGACATACACATCAAAGATATCATATTTTATTCCAAGGGAACTCGTGATGCTGGGCCAGTCGTATCTACCAGAGTGGTTCACTTCCCGGCTGGAGTCCGATGATCTCAAGGGCACGGTCGAGCTGTGCAACTCGGAGCTCTACCGAGACCCCGAAACGGTGATTCGAAAACTTGATCTTGATGACGGCAATGGAGAATCAGTGTGTGCCATTTCAACTTCGTCCAAAGAATTTCTTAAAATACTTCAATCCAATGCGACGGTGCTGGGTTTGGATTTGAACGACATAGAAAAAACAAATCGATCCATGTATTGTGTCCCCGAGGGAATCGCGAAACTGGTGGTAGAGAATGTCCAAAGGCAAGGGGAACGTCTTTTCGCCCGCCATACGCTTGCAACCATCCCCAAGCTCGATTGGGACCTGCTAGCTGGGGGCACTGGTTGGCGTGCCGAGAGTGGGAAACTGATCTTCGACGACCTGTATGAAGAACAACGTATCCTGCCTGATCTGGCCCGGCGCGCGGAAGTTCCTGCCACATGCCTAAGTTTTGAGCCAACGGACGAGGGTGGACTGCACATCTACATGGACAAGCGCATCCCGCTAATCGGTGTTTACACCGGCCTGTTCTACGAACTCCAGTACGATCATGAAGCTCAAAAATCTCTGGTCGACATTGTTAACGCCGCATACGACAAGTCGATGGAGTCAATCAAAGCCAACGTGAAACTCGACTACGAACTGGTGACGCTAAGAAACTGCGCTCCGTTCAGCCGGTTGCAGGAGCACAATTCGATAGACTACTCGCAGGATCGGCTTCCCTACTATTGGTTCGATCCTCGAGAGTATGTAGAGACTCCACTGGCAGAGCTCAAGGACAGCTTGGCTATTGAGGACCACTGGTACAACGCTCGGTACATAGTGACGTACGAGTTCCCGGCCGATGCGATGTTTCTACGCACAACAGTTGAGAAACAGCAAACGAAAGCCGGTGGTGGTGTTGAGTACATCTACCTGCAGAACCTCGACAAGCATCGGATCAGGAGTCTCGGAAATGTTGAACAGCTTGACCAGGCCAGCACGCTAGGTGAAATCAAAGCGTGGGAAACAATTTTTGGAAAACCTCACGCCGGACATTCGCATACCCCGTTTAATGTGTCTGATACACAAACTTGGGTTTTACCCGCGGCTGACAGCGACAAAGCGATGCGCAGCATGTCTGGAGCTCCTCTTCCGGCAGGTTGGGTTTATTAAAAACTAAAGTTAGCATATCTGTTGCGACGTTCCACGCTCTTTAAAACTCGTACTCGCTGCTGCACTCGCACTCATCAACGGGCATGTCACAGGTGTCGCAGTACTCGCACTTGCACGTCCTCTTGCGCTTGCAGTTCTTGCAACCAGTGCAGCGCCCGCAGGACTCGCACGCCTCACAGCGGCACTCGGAAGGCATTTTCTTGCAAAGATGACACGGTACACATTCACACTCTGCCTCCAGGCACTCGCTGCAGACGTTCTCCTCGATCGAGCTGGCGTCTTCCTGGAGCAGGCCGCAGCGCTCGCAGTACTCAAACGTGGTGTCCATGGCCTTTTCGGTGCCGGGCAGCAGGAACTCGGTGTCGAGGGCAATCCACTTGTGCGTCCTTGTGGACACTGAGTGCTGGCAGGTTGCAAACACATCGGTCAGAGCAAAGTCACACATGCGTGTCTTGAGCTCCCTGCGGCAGCCTGGGTTCATGCAGCAGTACTTGCCGTTGGTCAGCTGTACGGCGGCGAGAGGCACGTTGCCCTTGCCCTGCATCTCGGTGTCGTACTTGCAGTAGGGGCAGACGCTGAGCAGGCCTTGGTTGAGACGGAACACCAGTGCGCCCGGGCACCGCTCCTCACCATAGTCAACCTCGAAGCGCGGGAAGACGTGCTGGAACTTCGCGGGATAGAGCACACCCTTCTTGTCGACGCCCATGCGCATCGTGGCCAGCTCCAGCCAGAGGTTGTGCTTGCCGTGGAACAGCATGAACCACGTCCAGTTGACAGAGGCCATGCGGCAGAGATCGTCAGCGTCAAGCAGGGGCTCGTAGCTCGGCCCGGTAGGCTCCTCGCCGCCCTCAGTACCGTCGGCATTGAGTTGATCCTGGGCGACCGAGCGCACCACGTAGTTCAGCACAACGAGGATTAGCTCGGGCTCCAGGTGTACAACGATGTTGTCGAGCTCGTTTCCATCCTCGATTAGCTCGGCCGAAAGTTGTGTGGTGTGATTGAGGCAAAATTCGGATTTGACTTTTTTCGTTGATTGAACTCCATTGTCCAGGGACCTTTTTGACATTATTCTGGATTAGGGTATTTCCCTTTTAAGATTTGGAAAGAATGGGTGGCTTGCGACGTCGCTGCGGAACAGAAAGTGGCGCTTGGCGCGTTTCCGAAACTCGCCCTATCAGTACCAATAGGCAGCAATGCTTCTGTCGACGAATCTGTGCACGCAGTGCAGCTTGCGTCTGTCGTACTCTGAGCACCCTTTGCATGTTTCACTTCTGCCGGTCATTTATACGATCCAAGTGTGCACTGCAAGACGCATTTACCCGCCCGCTTTCGATTGCACAATTCAGA
>Ga0070727_10005737_pt1 | contig 10024 bp, 7 predicted proteins | sample tdAd472_FD_66722 | JGI IMG/M metagenome (GOLD analysis project Ga0070727, IMG submission 66722) | Marine sediment microbial communities from the Atlantic coast under amendment with organic carbon and nitrate - tdAd47.2 | ecosystem: Environmental > Aquatic > Marine > Coastal > Sediment | place...
TGTACGCTCGACGGCCGCGTCTCCCGGCAATTGCTCCTGCATTGCTCTACCTTCGCCCGTCCCTGGGCTCGTGCGGCCGACGGTCCCTCAAGCTTATGTCGACCAACTTCGGTACTCCTTAGTAAAACCGGAATAGCGTATTGAAACATATTCCCGAAAACAATAATTTCGTATACCTGGCTGTCGGACTGGTGCTGTTGCTGTTTATCGGTGCGCTGGTGGAGCACTTTCCGGGCAACCTCGCCCCGAGGATAGTCCAGGCAGCCACCGTGACGGCACTGTTCGCCGGGGCGTGGAGCCTGAAGGGCAATCAGTCCCGGTTCATTGTCAGCATTGCTTTCGTATTGCTTGTTTCACTGCTTGTCGCTGGCGGTGTGGTGCTCGACAAAGCCGGCTTTGGTTATGCGCACCTGTTGATCATGCTGTGCTTCTTTGTCTGGGTGACCTGGCTGGTGACGCGCCAGGTACTGTTCACCGGTACGATAGATGGCAACAAGATTGTCGGTGCTATCTGTATCTATCTGTTACTGGGTCTGATCTGGGCAATACTTTACCTGTTTGTTGCGGAAGTCGTGCCTGATGCCTTCAACGGCCTTCCCAATGCGCCATGGCTTGAGAACTTTGCCACCGCTGTATACTTCAGCTTTGTTACGATCACTACGCTGGGCTATGGTGATATATCGCCGGCCCAGCCACTGGCTCGTTTTCTTGTCTTTATGGAAGCGATTGTCGGGGTCTTTTATATGGCAATCCTTGTTGCCAGTCTGATCGGTGTGCGCCTGTCCGATCGTGATGTGGCGCGTAAATAAGAACTAACGGAATTCCCGGGCGGTATCCATTAAACACAGGAGAGATCATGAGCAATTCATCGCAGTCATCACAAGACGAGGTGTTTCAGTCAAGGGCGATCGAGGCGGCCGTTCGCATTAGTCTCTTGGCATTGCTGGTAGTGTGGTGTTTTAATATCGTAAGGCCGTTCATTCTGCCTGTCCTTTGGGGTTCCATTTTCGCTGTGGCCCTTTATCCATTATTCCTGAAACTTCAGTCCATGCTTGGCGGGCGTGAAAAGTTGACGGCAACCCTGATGACGCTGCTTGCACTTGCCATATTGATTACACCAACTGTCATGCTCTCGCAGTCGCTTATTGAGAGCTCCAAAACACTGTCAGAGGAGATTGCTGCAGGAACCCTGACGATTCCGCCGCCATCAGAGAAAGTAAAGGACTGGCCGCTGATCGGGGAGAAGCTGGATAAAGCCTGGAGCCTGGCTTCTACCAACCTGGACGCAGCACTTGAAAAATTCAAACCACAGCTGGAGGCGATCGGTATAAAGCTCTTGTCTTTCACTGCTGGCGCTGGCGCCGGGATTTTACAGTTTGTTATTTCCATCATTATCGCGGGAGCGCTACTGGTCTATGCGCGCGGTGGCAGTGAGGCGATGGAGACCATCGCTGGCCGGGTCATGGGGAAACAGGGCGGCAAGGATTTCGTTGACATTGCCGGTGCCACAATCCGCAGCGTTGCCCAGGGTGTTCTGGGTGTGGCGCTGATTCAGTCAATTCTTGCCGGCATCGGCTTGATGGTAATGGGTGTGCCTTATGCAGGTCTATGGGCGTTCCTGGTTCTGCTGTTGGCGGTTGTCCAGTTGCCAACGATTCTGATCCTGGGACCGATCGTTGCTTACGTGTTCTCTGTCGCGGAAACCGTCCCCGCAGTTATATTCACGATCTATAGCCTCATAGTCAGCGCGAGTGATGCCTTCCTGAAGCCGCTCTTCCTGGGGCGTGGTATGGACATCCCCATGCTGGTTATCCTGCTGGGCGCCATTGGCGGGATGATCCTGTCGGGCATCATCGGTCTGTTTGTCGGGGCTGTTGTGCTTGCGGTGGGTTACAAAATGCTCATAGCCTGGCTTGCTCAGAATAAGGGACCAGCCGAGGAACAAGCGGCGACTGAAGACACGGACGTTTGAATTCCGTACTACGGCTTGCGACTTATACTGACATTGTGCTGAAACACTTTGCGTTTCGGGTTGGGGACACCCCAACTGGTATTCGGGCGGCGAAACTTGCTGCGGTTAAAGTAGTGTATCCAGGGTTTGCGCAGTAATCGCCACAGTGGCCCGGATACCCCCAGCCGGCGCAGAATTTTCTGGCTGACAGGGAGTAGAGGCGGGGCGAGACCTGGTAGCACCCAGTTGCCGGCCGCACGGGCCTGTTGCTGAAGAAAGCCCGGTAGAAAATCAGTTACCGCGGGATCGATATAGAAGGCAGGCAGCAAACCGATGTCCTTTACTTTCACGTGGCCCTGCGCGATCAGTGATTGAGTCAGCGGCGTGCCCGGATACAGGCGCACACCTGTCATAGCCACCACCGCAGTGGGGTTCATGCGTCGCAGCGCGCGGCAGGTCGCCCGCACACTGGATTCGGTTTCACCGGGGGCGCCGAATATCAAGGTTTGACAGACCTTCATACCCGCTTCCATGCAATATCGGTTGGCGCGCTCGACTGTTTCAGCGTCAAAGGACTTGCCCAGCTGCTTCAGTTGCAGGTCGTCTATGGCATCGCTGCCCAGTTCAATGGATTCGCATCCGGCCCTTGCCATCAACCCGGCCTGGTGGCGGTCAAGTTTTACGGGTGTTGCGTAGCAACTCCAGGATACCTGCAGGTTTCGACTGAGGATTTCTTCGCAGATAGCTTCTACATGACCGCGTGGAAAATTCAGGATAGAGTCGACAAAGAATACCGGGTGCGGTCCGTATTCATGCTGCAGCTCTTGCAGTTCATCGACCACATCACCGGCTTCGCGTGCACGGAAACGATTGCCCTCCAGTAGTGGATAGGTGCAGTAGCTGCACTTGAAGACGCAGCCACGCTTGGTCTGCATATTGCCCATGCCGCCGCGGCGCACGTAGCGCGTGTAATCGAACAGATCGCGTGCAGGGCGTAAATCCTGTGCCCATAGCGGTCGGCGTCGTGGCACCACCGGCTGATTCGAGTGGTTTGAAAAGCTGTGCGATGCGGTAATCAAACCGCTGATGGCGGACGGGTCGAGATCATTCTGCAGTGCATCCAGCAACTCCACAAAGACCCGTTCACCTTCGCCGGGAATCCCCCAGTCCCCGCTGAGCGCCTCCATATAGGCATCCGGGAGAATGGAGAAACCGGAGCCGCCGAGCACAACGGGCGCCTGGCTGACTTGGTGCAGGTTATCGACGACTTCCCTGTGCTGTGACAGGTAGTCCACCGTCAACGGATAGGCGGCATTGTCGACGTTGCGCAGTGACAGCCCGATGATTCCCGGCTGGAAAACGGCTACCTGTTCACGTAAATCCCTTAGTGGATGGTGCCCGAAACACAGGTCCGCAACCTCGACCCGGTGGCCGGCATTACGTACCGCTGCTGCGACGTAGGCCAGGCCAAGCGGAAAGATCGGATCGGGAATCTGTTCGCGGTTCGCCGACACCAGAAGGACGCGCATACCGGTCAGTGCGTATCCGGGGTGACAACAAGTTTGCCTTCCATGCCGCGCTCGCGGTGGCTTTTCAGGAAGGGCAGTTTCTTGCTGCAATAGAATGTTCGGTGTGCCTGACGCATAGTTACCCTCCATTGCGGTCTACGGCTGCTTCGTTTGCTGTTGCCTGATCGCTTAAGACAGCAAACTGTCGGAAACATTCGACCGGTTCGGCAAAGTACACGTTCCATTTATTCCACCATACGGTGCAATCCGCTCGGATTGCAAACTGCGTCACAGAAGCGGTTACCCGATCATGGCGACCAGCCCATACAGGCGTGCTTCAGTCTTGCTCAGTACCCAGCCGGCCACTGATACCACTTCGCCGCGTGCGTATTCCTTACGCAGCAGACGCTGCAAGGCGCTGGCAGTTTGGTCTGCATTCGCCGTCAGGGAGACGGAGGTGTCCTGCCTTTTCAGTGTCCGTTCAATGTCCGTGATCAGCGTATGGCACTGGCGAATTTCCGGATGCGCATCCAGGTAGGTCCGGCCGATTCGTGCTGCGGATTGCCGGTCGGCAATGGTTTTCCACAACCACGGCGGTTCCACGCAGGGTTCGGGTCCGCTATTGGCCAGCGAATAACGGTTGCTGCCAAAGCCGTAGGCTGTCAGGCTGAGCAGGGCCGACAGCAGAAACGTCCGGCGTGTGCACCGGCGGATGCCACACAGTGAGTACAAAGATCTAGGTCCGGCAGTCATCGTATTCGCCCCTTGAGGTGGTCGGCAAGCCGCAGGGTCAGTGCCACGAGGGTCAGTGTCGGGTTGGACGCGCCAGAGGTCGGGAACACCGAACTGCCGGCCACGTACAGGTTATCGACTGCATGGACTTTGCAGTTGTGATCGACCACACCACGCAAAGCATTATCGCTCATGCGCGTGGTTCCCATGTGATGGCTGCCACCGCCGAGGGGTTGGGGCCAGTCGCTCTGGTCTGCGACCATCTCTCGCAAGCGCCCGATCCCCAGGGCACCGAACTCAAGTGGCAGCGAGTCGAGGTGTGTATAGAAGCTGAGGCGGTCCTGTTCCGTCAGACGCCAATTCAGTTTGATTTTCGCTAAGTCCAATGCATCGTGTTGTGTCGAGAGGCTGACGCGGCTGTCAGGATTCGGCGCCTGCTCGCAGGAACCGCCGATGCCCAGCCAGACACCAAACTCGTCAGGCCGCCCTGGTTTTACGGCATCGTCGTTATCAGTCAGAAAACGCCGGGCCGCCATCAGCATGTCGCGTCGTGCCGCATCATTCGCATTTGCTGCGTCCGGCAGCTGGTCTGCAGGGTATTTACCGGCAACGCCCATCATGAATGTGGCATTGAGTAGGCGATGTTCACGCAGAAACGCTTGTGTGGGATTGAAGGCCGCCTTGGCGGAGCGACCTTCCGCCATCACCCGCTCCCGCAGGATTTTTGGTAATCGATTCAGGTCCGCGACTACCATTTCAGCGAAGCCGCCCATGTGCGGGTGTTCCATGAAGAAGCGGCCGACCAGATCGTTCTGATTGCCCAGCCCGGCCTGTATGACGTTGTTGGATAACAACAGGATACGCGCGTTTTCAAGTCCACCCGCCGCCAGCACGTAATAGCGGGCTTTAACATTGTGTCTGAGGCCGTTCAGGGTGCGGATGGCGAGTCGTTTGACACCGCGGGCATCGTCGCTGGCGGAAATCCGGGTGACGTTGGCGTTGAGCAGGATGCGGGTATTAGCGGCTGCCTTCAATTCATCTCCATAACGGCTGCCGAAACGGGTCGGGGGGCTGAACTGAACGAACTGCAGTCGCATGCGGCCGGTCGCCAGGCCGGGCAGTTTCTCGCCGGTCACTCGCTGCCAGTATTCTCTGTCATCAAAGCGGCCGGGGGCAACTTCTACGATTTCGGCCGCCGGTTCGTAATAGGGTATCAGTTCGTCGATAGAGAACGGCCAGCCACTGAAAGGCACCCAGTCACGCTGTTCAAAGTCAATGGCATCCAGCGGGCGGCAGTATCCACCCCAGTGGTTTGAACTGCCGCCGAAAAGGCGCAGGCGTGTGGCTGATGGTGAATAGTTGATACCTGTATTTTCACCCTCGTAGAACGACTGAACCTCCGGGTCCGGCTCCAGTCCGCCGGCCTCCACCACGCAGACACTGATTCCGCTGCCCGCCAGGGTGCGCGCCAGGGTGATGCCGGCGACGCCTCCGCCGATAATGGCAAGATCGGCCTCCAGGCTGGTCTGATCGGCTAATGTGCGTGCGTCTGTGAACATGTGGATCGCGTCGTCCGCGCTATTGTTCGCTGTTGTTGGCCGCGTTTGGATCCAGCACGCTGCGTGCGACCTGTTGCATGCTGCCGGTTTCGCCGATCCAGCTGGCGGGCAGGGCGGGTACGGCACTGATGATGGAGACGATGACCGCGGCTGCATAGGGTACCGACTGGAACAGCAGCATGATCGACCACATCAAGAGATCCAATGTCTCGGTGCCAAAAGCATTTATGATTGCGAACGAAGCCAGGCACAGCGCGAAAAACAGCAGTGCTTCTTCCCGTGCGGCGTTCAGGGCCTTGAATACGGCGTGTTTGTGAGCCTGTTTCGGGGTGCGGAAAAACGGTTTACTGCGTACAAAGAAGCCGGTGAGTATCGCCAAGCCTATGGTGTGCGTGAGTCCGAGACCTGCCAGTGCGGCGGCAATCGTCTGAACCGTATTGGCGTTCACACGGGTATGGTACAGATAGACCAGTTTGCCCACTTTGAAAACAAACAGCGCCAGCGGCAGGATAGAGAATATCAGCAACGGGGGGTCTATGTGTTTGGGCGCCAGTATCATCGCCACCGACCAGCCCAGTGCAGCAAAGTTGAACAGCAGGTTGACGCTGTCAGCCACCCAGGGTAGCCAGCCAGCGAGAAAGTGGTAGCGTTGTCCGGAGGTCAGGTTGCCTTTGCCGCGCAACAGGGTGCCGGCGTGGTGCCGCATGATCTGCACGGCGCCGAACGCCCAGCGGAAACGCTGTTTCTTGAAATCGATGAAAGTATCGGGCATCAGCCCGCGGCCATAGCTCCTGGCGATATAGCTGGCTTCGAGGCCTTGTTCAAAGATTCGCAAGCCGAGCTCGGCGTCTTCGGTGATACACCATTCCGCCCAGCCGTCTACACTCTGCAACGCTGATTTGCGCACCATGGTCATGGTGCCGTGCTGGATAATGGCATTGCGTTCGTTTCGCGTGATCATACCGATATAAAAAAAGCCGCGGTACTCCGCGTAGCACATCGCCTTGAAGGCGTTATCATGCGCATCGCGATAATCCTGGGGTGCCTGCACGATGGCAACATTTCCCTGCGTTAACTGGGGTGCGAGGTCGCGTAACCAGCGCGGATCGACCAGGTAATCGCTGTCAATGACCGCGACGATTTCAGCATCCGGGTCAGTGTGTCGCAGTGCGAAGTTGAGTGCACCGCCCTTGAAACCCGCCAGCGGATCTTCGTGAAAAAAACGGAAGCTTGCGCCGAGTTTTGCACAATGGTCGCGCACCGGTTGCCATACCGCCGGGTCCCTGGTGTTGTTGTCGATGACGATCACTTCGTAGCGCGGATAGTCGAGTTGTGCCAGCGCATCGAGGGTCTCGATCATCATGGCCGCCGGCTCGTTGTAGGCCGGTACGTGCACCGAGACCATCGGAAGCGCCTCGTCGCCGACCTCTACAGGTTTGAACATGCGGCGGTGTTGCTTTGTCCAGAGTGCCTCGGCCCATTCATGCGCTTCGGCCAGCAGCACTACGATGACACCAATCATGCCAAGCATCAGCAGTATGCCGACCGCCACACTGGTAAAGGTGAGGTACTGATGGGTGTAGTCGTAGATGATCCATACGGCTGCGGTTGCGGCTACATAGGTTACCAGGGCCAGAAAGCCGCGGCCGCGAGCGTGCAGCTGCCTGCTGTCGATGAGCAGCAGGGCAAAGACGATCAGGGCGATGATGACAGAGATGCCGGCGAGGATCGGCCAGTCCGGTATTTCCACGATGGGTTCGGTGAACTGGAACTTGGGTTTGCGTTCCACGTCATAGACACCCCAGTAGGCGCCGACCGCGCCTTCCTGCTGGCGTTTCCACTTCTGGTCAAAGGCTTCCATCAGGTAATAGATGTAGTTTTCTTCAGCGGCGCGTGCCAGAAAACGCCGCAGGAAGGTTGCTTCATTGGCCGGCGAGGCTACCGCGGCCTTGATGCTGCGGCCATTGCTCGGCCAACCCACTTCTCCTATGACGATGGGTTTGCCCGGGTAGAGCTGTTTCAGTTCATTGATGTTGTTGACCACGAACGCCCGGGCGTCCTTGAGCGCTATGCCTTCCCAGTAGGGCAGCAGGTGTACGGCGATGTAATCGACGTGATCCACAAGTTTCGGGTATTTTTTCCAGATGTAGGGTGGTTCAGCGGTGCTGACCGGGATATCGGTCTGGGTACGAGCCATGTCCAGATATTTGATCAGTTTCTTCACCGGGATATCACGACGTAACAAGACCTCGTTACCAACAATGATGCGGACCACGTTACGCGAGCGGACCGAGATGTTGAGCATTTTGAGGATTTCGTTCCGGGTCTTCTCGTCATTGGCGTCCACCCAGGCGCCCAGTGCGACATTGATACCGTATTTGGCGGCCAGGCGTGGAATGTCGCCCAGAGTTTTTTCCACCGTATAGGTGCGGATGGCGTTGGTTTTTCCAGACAGCAATGCCAGATCGGCTTCGATGTCTTCGATGCTGGGGTGCTTGTTCCAGATGGGCCCCTGGTCAGCCTGGTAGGGGGAAAAGGCGAATCCCTGAATACGCTCAGGCCAGGCCGGTTCGCTGTCCGGACGGTTGTATAGTGCCCAGGCCATGATAGTGAGCGCAGTAATGGCAATCGCAATAATGAAACTGGACTTGTGCATGACCGGATAATAAGTGAATCAGAGGGGGCAGACTATAGCGAAGGGGTCGGTGACAAATGAGACTTATTATCATTTGTCACCGACCCCTTATTTGCCGGAGCAAAATCATGGGCTTGGGTCGGGATGGGCTTCGTGGGTCGCCTGGATTCCCGGCACCGGGCGAGTCAGGTCAGCGGCGCAGTCGGTGTCAGCTGCCAGATTTCCTTGTTGTAGTCGAGCATGGTGCGGTCGGTGGAGAATTTACCGCTGTTTGCGGTGTTCAGGATGCTCATGCGGGTCCAACGCTCTCTATCGCGATAGGCTTCGGCTACTCGTTCCTGCGCATTGACGAAACTGCGGAAGTCAGCAGCAGTCAACCAGGGATCCTGTGCGCTGTTGATAGAGCGGATAAGGGGTTCAAACAGATTTATTTCAAACTGGCTGAAGTGGCCGCTTTTTAACAGTTTCATGACAGCATGCAGGTCCTCATCCGCCTCGATGATTTCCCAGGGCCGGTAATCCTTGCGTGTTTCATCCACCTGTTCAGCGGTCAGGCCGAACAGGAAGAAATTATCGTCACCGACTTCTTCCAGGATTTCGATATTGGCGCCATCGAAGGTGCCGATCGTGACGGCGCCGTTCATCATGAATTTCATGTTGCCGGTACCGGAGGCTTCTTTTCCGGCAGTGGATATCTGTTCGGAAAGATCCGCGCCCGGGCAGATTGTCTCCATGGCAGATACCCGGTAATTGGGGAAGAATACCACTTTGAGCAGGTCGCCGACCGCCGGGTCGTCGTTGATCACTCTGGCGACATTACTGATCAGCTTGATGATCAGTTTGGCTATGGCATAACCCGGCGCCGCTTTGCCACCGATCAGCACGCAGCGATTGGTCCAGTTTTCGCTGTCGCCGCGTTTGATACGATTATAAAGATGGATGATATGCAGGGCATTCAGCAATTGACGCTTGTATTCATGAATGCGCTTTACCTGCACGTCGAACAGCGCATTGCAGTTTACTTTCACGCCGCATTCGCTTTCAATCAGCGTGGCCAGCCGTTGCTTGTTGTCCATTTTGATATCGTGCCAGCGTTGTCGGAAATCAGCATCCTCGGCACAGGGCGCGAGTGCGCGTAACTGGTCGAGGTTGGTAGTCCAGCTGTCTCCGATGATCTGCTCTGTGATCAATTTTTTCAGGCCCGGGTTACACATGCTCAGCCAGCGTCGCTGGGTGACACCATTGGTCTTGTTGTTGAACCTGCCCGGCCACATTTCGTAGAAGTCACGGAACAGACCTTCCTTGAGCAGCCGCGAGTGCAGTTCGGCCACGCCGTTCACCGAGAAGCTGCCGACAATGGCGAGGTAGGCCATGCGGACCATTGGTGTATCGCCTTCCTCGATAATCGACATGCGGCGCAGGCGGTCGGTATCCCCCGGCCAGCGCCGTGATACCTCGGCCAGGAAACGTGCGTTGATCTCGTAGATGATCTCCAGCAAGCGCGGCAGCATGTTGTCGAACATGTACACCGGCCATTTCTCCAGGGCCTCCGGTAACAGGGTATGGTTGGTATAGGCCATGGCGCGGTTGACCATACCCCAGGCTGTATTCCAGTCGATACGGTGTTCATCGACCAGCA